>WBZX01001592.1_pt1 | contig 16909 bp, 13 predicted proteins | sample 5204211 | NCBI WGS metagenome assembly WBZX01 (sample SAMN12344362, study PRJNA552823) | activated sludge metagenome | biome: Activated sludge suspended growth; feature: Nitrification reactor; material: Wastewater; isolation source: activated sludge from nitrification reactor of wastewater... | reverse complement strand
GGCGCGGCCGGCATGGCGGCAGGCGCCGCCGATGGCCTTGCCGTCGGCCTCCACTCGGGCCTTGGTGGTGGCCGGCGAATCGATGCCCAGCTGGTCGCAAGCGGCCAGGGGCAGGGCAGCCAGCAGGGTCGCGAGATGATGAACCAGCTCGACCGGCTGTCGCGGCGGCAGAACCAGCTTCTGGGCGAGTCCGAGCGTGAAGGCCGCCAGCAACAGCAGCAGGGACAACGCGGCCAGCAAGGTCAGCAGGGACAGCAAGGCCAGCAAGGGCAACGCGGTCAGCAGGGGCAGCAGGGCCAGGGCAATCAGCCGGGCGGCAACCAGCGTGGCGACGGCCAGTGGGGCGAACAGCAGCGCGGCCAGCAGGAAGGTCTGCGCCGGCAGCTCGGCGACTTCATGAACAAGCTCGACGAGAACGGCATGCCGATGCCGGAATCGCTCGGTCGGGCCGAGCGCTCGATGCGCGAGGCCGAGGAAGCTTTGCGCCGTGGCGAGCCGCGCGAGGCGTCGCGCTCGCAGCGCCGGGCGCTCGACAATCTCCAGCAGGGCATGGGCGATCTCGCCGAGCAGATGCGGCAGCAGCGTGGGCCCGGCAACAACCAGGACATTGCCGAGATCGAGGAACGCGAGCGGCGCGGCGAAGATCGCGATCCGCTCGGCCGTTCCGACGGCAACTATGGCGATGCCGTCGACACCGGGGTCGACAAGGTGCCGCTCGAACTGGAACGCCAGCGCAGCCGCGAAATCCTCGACGAACTGCGCCGCCGTGCCGGCGAACAGCAGCGGCCGAAGGACGAACTCGACTACATCGACCGCCTGCTACGGACGTACTAGCTAGTTCGTCTTCTCGACGACGCCGATATAGGGCAGGCCGCGGAAGCGGTGGGCCCAGTCGAGCCCGTAGCCCACAAGGAACTCGTCGCCGGCCTGGAAGCCGACGAAGTCGGCCTGGAGCTTGGTGCGCCGTTTGGCCGGCTTGTCGAGCAGGGTGCAGATCGACACGCGCCTGGCACCGCGCTCCAGCAGCAGATCTTTGGCGAAGCTGAGCGTGTATCCCGACTCCAGGATGTCGTCGACCAGGAGGACGTCGCGGCCGCGCACATCGTCGACGATGTCGCGGACCACTTTCACGCTGCCGGTCGTTTCGGTGGCGGTGCCGTAACTCGACAAAGTGAGGAAATCCATCGACCAGTCGGCGCCGGTGCGGCTGAGCGCCCGGATCAGGTCGGCGGCGAAGACGAAGCTGCCCTTTAGGACGGAGACAACCAGCGTGTCGGGGCCCAGCTTGCCCGCAAGTTCATTTGCCATCTCGTCGACGCGGGTGGCGATTTCGGCGGCGGAGAAGCGGATGGAAACGGTAGGACGGTCGGGCATTGGCGGCTCGCTAGTCGATGATCGGGACGATGTTGGTGGTGCCGGCGGGGGGATCGTCAAGCGGCAAGCTGAAGCGGGTCCGGCCGCCGGGCGGGATTGGCCCTTCGACCAACGGCACGGAGCGTTGCCCCACGACCTGCTCGCCGGCACGGTAAGTGAGTCTCAGCGTTTGGGTCGTTCCTGCCTTGGTGCCGCTGTTGGCGATTTCGCCGGTGACGACGTAGCGCCCGTCGACAAAATCGATCCGGCTGGCGTCGAGGTCGATGTGGAGGCGCGCTGACTTGGGCACGGACCGCGTATCGGCCTTGAGGATCGTTCGCCATGCCGGTGGCAGCTTGCCGCCGATCTCGCCGCGATAGACATAGGCGACGCCGGCCAGAAGCACGACGAGGCAGATGCCGACGGCAAGCCAGGTCCGCCAGGGGCTCTTCCGGGGCTGTGGCGCCAGTGCCGGCAGGCCTGCTCCCGGCACGGACGGACGGATCACGATGTCCGGGACCGGAGGGGGCGTGGGGTCGGGCGGCGTATCCGGACTTTCTGGCGGACGCGCCGGCGGCTCGATCGTTTGAAACCAGCGATGATTGCAGCGGGCACACTGCACGGTACGGCCCGTGGGACCGATCGCCTTCGGATCGACGGCGTAGCGCGCGCCGCAGCTTGAACAGGAAACGTGCATGATGAGCGGGGAATTCCCCACTAGATGTGCTTGCGGGCGGACATTAGGCCACTAAAACTTGGCTTACAAGCAACACCACTTGCCGACATACATTCCCTCGATGTTTAGCCTCAGGCTGCGCTCCTTCCTGTTCAATGTCGGCTGGTATGTCGGCACGACGATCATCGCAATCGTCGGTGCACCGATCCTCCTGCTGCCGCGGCGCTACGTCGTTGCATGGTCGCTGTTCTGGATCGACTTCTGTCTGGGCTGGCTGCGTCTTACCTGCCGGTTGACGCATCGCGTGCGCGGCCTGGAGAACTTGCCGGCGGGGCCGGTCATCCTTGCCTGCAAGCATCAATCCTCGTGGGAGACGCTCGCCTTCTCCAGGGTCTTTCTCCGAAGCGCCACCGTGCTGAAGCGCGAACTGCTGTTTATTCCGATTGTCGGCTGGGCGATGGCGCGTGTCGGCAACATCGCCGTCGAGCGCGGCGAGGGCGCCAAGGCGTTGCGCAGTCTGGTCCGGCAGGCCAAGCAGACGCTGGCGGAGGGGCGGTCCATCCTGATCTTCCCCGAAGGGACACGCGTGGCGGTTGGCGCCGAGAAGCCTTATCAGGTGGGTACGGCGGCGCTCTATCGTCAGCTCGGCGTGCCTGTCGTGCCGGTCGCCCTGAACTCCGGCGTCTTCTGGGGCCGTCGCAAGTTCATCAAATGGCCGGGCATCATCGACGTCGAAGTCCTGCCGGCCATCCCGCCGGGGCTCGGTCGCGAGACGTTCATGACGACCTTGCGCGAAAGCATCGAAACGGCCACGGATCGGCTCGTAAAGGCGGCCCAGAGATAGGAACAAAAAAAGAACAATCTTATTGATATCACCTGGGCTGAGGCCTACTTTTTGACGATGGAATGGGCTCAGGTTTCCCAGCGTATCTGGGACATGAAATATCGCTTTCGCGATGCCACGGGGCAGGCGGATGCCGATCTCGATGCGACCTGGTGGCGGGTTGCGCGTGCCCTGGCGGCGCCGGAGCGGGATCCCGGTCGCTGGGCGGAGCGCTTTCACGAGGCCCTGTCGGGCTTCAAGTTCCTGCCGGCCGGCCGCGTGATTGCCGGTGCGGGCACCGGCCGGACGGTTACGCTTTTCAACTGCTTCGTCATGGGGGCGATCCCCGACGACATGTCGGGCATCTTCGAGAACCTGCGCGAGGCCGCGCTGACCATGCAGCAGGGCGGCGGCATCGGGCACGATTTCTCGACCTTGCGGCCGCAGGGCGCGCCGGTGAAGGGCGTCGGCGCCGATGCTTCGGGGCCGCTTTCCTTCATGGATGTGTGGGATGCGATGTGCCGCACCATCATGAGCGCGGGCTCCCGCCGCGGCGCCATGATGGCGACCTTGCGTTGCGACCATCCCGACATCGAGGCTTTCGTCGATGCCAAGCGCGATCCCAAGCGGCTTCGCATGTTCAACGTCTCGGTGCTCGTGACAGACGCCTTCATCAAGGCGGTGAAGGACGATGCCGACTGGGACCTCGTATTCGGCGGCAAGACCTTCAAGACGGTCAAGGCGAAGGTGCTGTGGGAGCGCATCATGCGCGCGACCTATGAAGTGGCCGAACCCGGCGTGATCTTCATCGATCGCGTGAACCGACGGAACAACCTTCATTATTGCGAGACCATCCAGGCCACGAATCCCTGTGGCGAGCAGCCGTTGCCGCCTTACGGCGCCTGTCTGCTGGGCTCGATCAACCTCGCGGCCCTGGTGAAGGACCCCTTCACCGCCGGCGCGCATCTCGATCTCGATGCTCTGGAGCGGCTGGTGCCTGTCGCCGTGCGCATGCTCGACAATGTCATCGACGTGTCGCGCTTCCCGCTGCCCCAGCAGGAGAAGGAAGCCAAGGCCAAGCGCCGCATCGGGCTCGGCGTCACCGGCCTGGCCGATGCGCTGATCTTCTGCGGCGTGCGCTACGGCTCGGCCGATGCCGTACGGCTCACGCGCGAATGGCTGGGCGCGGTGCAGCGCTTCTCCTACCTCGCTTCGGCCGACATCGCGGCGGAGAAGGGCTTCTTCCCGCTCTACGAGCGTACGCGCTATCTCTCTGGCGAAACGATCCGCGGCCTGCCGGATGAGGTGCGCACCGCGATCGGCCGCTATGGCATCCGCAACGCGCTGCTGAATTCGATCGCGCCGACCGGCACCATCTCCCTGCTGGCCGACAATGTCTCCTCCGGCATCGAGCCGGTCTTTGCCTTCAGCCATGTGCGTCATGTGCTGCAGCCCGACGGCTCCAAACGCGAGGAAAGCGTGGACGACCATGCCTTCCGCACCTGGCGGGAGTTGCGCGGCAACGAAGCGCCGCCCTCGGACGTCTTCGTCGACGCCCAGACGCTTTCGCCCTCGGACCATCTGGCCATGCAGGCGGCGGCGCAGGACTATGTCGACAGCTCGATCTCCAAGACGATCAACTTGCCGCGCGATATTTCCTTCGAGGCATTCAAGAACGTCTACGAGGAAGCCTATGCGCAGGGATGCAAGGGCTGCACGACCTACCGGCCGAACGACGTGACCGGGGCCGTCCTCGAAGTGAAACCCGCCGTCGAGGCTGCGCCGCCCGCCCTCACGCCACCTGCGCTCGTGCCGGCACCCGCGCCGTCGCGCGACGCCGGCGTCGTCTACATCGCCCCGCCGCTCGATCGGCCGGAGGAGTTGCCGGGCCGAACCTACAAGATCAAATGGCCAGGCAGCGATCACGCGATCTACATCACGATCAACGACGTGATGCAGGATGGCCGCCGCCGGCCTTTCGAGATCTTCATCAACTCCAAGAACATGGAGCACTATGCCTGGACGGTGGCGCTGACGCGCATGATCTCGGCGGTGTTCCGGCGCGGCGGCGATGTGTCGTTCGTGGTCGAGGAGCTGAAGGCCGTGTTCGATCCGCGCGGCGGACAGTGGATGGAAGGCCGTTATGTGCCGTCGCTGCTGGCCGCGATCGGCAGCGTGATCGAGCGCCATCTCGTGGAGATCGGCTTCCTGACACCAGCCGAAACGCCACGCTTCACCGATGCCTCCGAGTCGCGCAGGCGCCTGACGGCCGGCGCCCGGGAATCCTCCGGCGGCGAGGGGCCGAGTGCGATGCCATCGACCGCGATGGGGCAGTGCCCCAACTGCGGGGCAGCCGCCCTGACGCATCAGGAAGGCTGCGATGTTTGCCTGAACTGCGGCTATTCCCGTTGCGGGTAAGCCGGGTCAGCCCAGTTCGAGTTCGATGCCGGCCGACTTGCTGACACCGGCCCAGAGCACCGAGAAGTCGCCGACGAACCGGGTGTACTCGTCGGGGGGCATCGGCTTGTCGCCGGGCAGCAGGACGACATCCTTGAAGCGCTCGACGACTTCCGGCGCCTTGTAGGCCTTCCGAAGCTCGTCGTAGAGACGCGCGACGATCTCCGGCGACATGCCCTTAGGGCCGGAAACGCCCACCCAGGTCGACGTCGTCAGCTTAGAGTAGCCCTGTTCGGCGAAGGTCGGTGCGTCGGGATACATGTCGAGGCGCTTCTCCGAACTCACCGCCAGCAGGCGGACCTTGCCGGAGTTGATGTGCGGTACGTTGGTCGTGATCGGGTCGAACATCGACGGAATGACGCCGGCCAGCATGTCCTGCAGCGACGGCGCCGAGCCGCGATAGGGTACATGCTTCAGCTTGATGCCGGCCAGGCTCGACAGCAGCTCGCCCATCAGGTGCGTGTTGGAGCCGATGCCCGAGCTGCCGAAGGCGATCTGGTCGGGCCTTGCCTTGGCGGCGGCGACGTAGTCGGCGAGCGTCTTGAACGGGGCGTCGGCCGGCACGATCAGGACGTTCGGCGTGTGGCCGATCAGGGTGACGTGGGTGAAATCGGTCACGACATTGTAGGGCAGCTTGGGATAGATGCCGGGTGCGATGCCGAGCGGCGAGGCATGCGAGATCACCAGGGTGTAGCCGTCCGGTGCAGCCTTTGCGGCGAGGTCGGAGCCGATCGTGCCGCCGGCGCCCGGCTTGTTCTCGACCACCACTTGGGTGCCGAGGGCGGCGGAGAGCTTGGGCGCCAGGATGCGCGAAATGGTGTCGGCGGTGCCGCCGGGCGGGAAGGTGGCGATCAGCTTGATCGGGGCCTTGGTCGGCCAGCCGGGACTTGCTTTCACGGCGGGTGCGACGAGCGACGAGCCCAGGGCGGCGACCGAGGCGGTCAGTGCGTTACGGCGGGTCAGTTTCATGAAGCGCTTCCTTGTTCCGGCGCGCTGGCCCTCGCAGGGACGACGTGCGCATTGTCCGGAAGCTCTGCAATCGATATGCCAGCCGTGTGCTTCAGCCCTTGATTTGCCATAAGGATGAACGCAAATCCGGCCCAACCCAGGAGACGAGTGGATGATTCGGAGAGCAATGCGGCAGGCGATTCTGGCAGCGGTTGTTATCGGATGTGGTGCCGCAACTGCCTATTCACCGACAGTCCTGGCGCAGCCGCTGCCCAGCTCACGGGCAGATCTCGCTTATTCCTATGCGCCGCTGGTCAAGCGCGTGTCGCCGGCCGTGGTCAACATCTACACGACCACGACGGCGCGGGTGCAGCGCCGCCTGCCGTTCCCTTTTCCGGGCATGCCGTTCCCGCCGCAGACAGGTGAGCGCCTGCAGAACTCGCTGGGGTCGGGGGTGCTGGTGAAGCCGGACGGGCTGATCGTGACCAACGCCCATGTCGTGCGCGGCGCCGACGAAATCCGCGTCGTGCTGGCCGACCGGCGGGAGTTCGAGGCCAAGCTCATCACGCAGGACGAGCGCTTCGACCTTGCCCTGCTGCGCATCGAGAGCAGCGACGAGAAGTTCCCCTACCTCGATCTCCGGGACTCCGATTCGATCGAGGTGGGCGATGTCGTGCTGGCCATTGGCAATCCCTTCGGCCTGAACCAGACGGTGACCAGCGGCATCATCTCGGCAGTGGCCCGCAGTGCCGGCGGGGTGAACGACTCCAACTTCTTCCTGCAGACCGACGCCGCCATCAATCCCGGCAATTCCGGCGGCGCGCTGGTCAGTCTCGACGGCCGTCTGATCGGTATCAACACCGCGATCTATTCGCAGTCCGGCGGCTCGGTCGGCATCGGCTTCGCCACGCCGTCGAACATCGTCGAGCGCATGATCTCCACCGGCACGCAAGGCGGCCGCATCGTGCGGCCCTGGCTCGGCGTCAGCATGCAGCGCGTGACGCCGGACCTCGCGGCGGGGTTCGGCCTGGCGCGACCGGCGGGGCTAATCGTCAAGGAAGTGTTTCCCGACGGGCCGGGCGCGGCAGCGGGCCTGAAGCGCAACGACGTCATCATCGGCATCCGCGAGCAGATGATCGACGACGAGGCCGGCCTGCGCTTCCGCCTGTCCACACTGAACACCGATGTGACGGTGCCGGTGAGGGTCGTCCGCGGCGGCAAGGAACTGGTCGTAAACGTCAAGCTGGCTGCGCCGCCGGAGAATCCGCCGCGCGACAAGGCACAACTCGACGGCCGCCAGCCGCTGTCCGGCGCCACGGTCGTCAACATGTCGCCGGCGGTGGCGGAGGAGATGGGCCTGGCCGAATGGCGTCCCGGCGTCGTCATCCTCGAGGTGAAGCCCGGCGCCTATGCCGGCCGCTTCGTGCGCCAGGGCGACATGATCCTAGGCATCAACGGCCAGGACGTGAAGAACGTCGACGACCTCAAGAAGCGTCTGGCAGGTCAGGTCAGCAGCGTCAGCATCGGCCGCGACGGGATGGTCTCGACCGTCCAGTTCCGCTGACCGGCGTGGGGCGCACTATGGCAGCCTTCCCGCGTGCCGGCTGAACTCTTCGCGTCGCTCGCCCCGACACCGCTGGCCGAACGGCTGCGGCCCAAAGCGCTGGGCGAGATCCTGGGGCAGGACCATCTGCTGGGGCCCGAAGGACCGCTCGGCCGCATGCTGGCGGCGCGCAAGCTCGGCTCTCTGATCCTGTGGGGGCCGCCGGGCTGCGGCAAGACCACGATCGCCCGCCTGCTTGCCGAAGCGACCGACCTGCACTTCGAACCGTTGTCGGCCGTCTTCTCCGGCGTCGCCGACCTGCGGCGCGTCTTCGAGGCGGCTCGCCAGCGTCGCAAGGACGGCAAGGGCACCCTGCTGTTCGTCGACGAGATCCATCGCTTCAACCGGGCGCAGCAGGATGGATTCCTGCCCTACGTCGAGGACGGCACGGTTACGCTGATCGGTGCCACGACGGAGAACCCGTCCTTCGAGCTGAACGCCGCGCTTCTTTCGCGTTGCCAGGTCCTGGTGCTGCGCCGCCTCGACGATGTGGCGCTGGGTACGCTGCTCACGCGCGTCGAAGAGGCTCTGGGGCGGCCTCTGCCGGTCGACGAAGCCGGCCGGCAGGCGTTGTTCGCCATGGCCGACGGCGACGGCCGCTACCTGATCGGAATCGCCGAGCAGTTGGCGCAGCTCAAGGACAAGGGACCCGTACCGCCGTCGCGGCTCGCGACCCTGTTGCAGAAGCGCGCGCCGCTCTACGACAAGGCGCAGGAGGCGCACTACAACCTGATCAGCGCGCTGCACAAGTCGCTGCGCGGATCGGACGTCGATGCGGCGCTCTACTGGTTCGCCCGCATGCTCGATGGCGGCGAGGACCCGAAGTACATCGCCAGGCGGCTGGTGCGCTTTGCCGTCGAGGATATCGGCATGGCCGATCCGCAGGCGCTGACGCAGACCCTGGCGGCCTGGGAAACCTACGACCGGCTGGGCTCACCGGAGGGCGAACTCGCGATTGCCCAGGCGGTGATCTATCTCGGTACCGCGCCGAAATCGAACGCCGGCTACATGGCCTATGGCGCCGCCAAGCGGTCGGCCAAGGCTCATGGCTCGCTGACGCCGCCGATGCACATCCTCAACGCGCCGACCAAGCTCATGAAGGAGATCGGCTACGGCAAGGGTTACGAGTACGACCACAATGCCGCCGACGGCTTCTCCGGCCAGAACTATTTCCCCGACGGGATGGCGCGCGAGGAGTTCTATCAGCCGGTCGAGCGTGGCTTCGAGCGCGAGATCCTGAAGCGCCTCGAATACTGGAAGAAGCTACGCGAGAAGAAGCGCTAAGGCTTCTGCATTGCCCTGGCGACGCGGCGGTCGCGACCGTAGACATCGTCCCGGAAGACCGGCACGCCATCGGCGTTGGCTGTCACGGTACGGTAGGTCACGTAGAGCGTGACCGGCTCGGGGAAGGTGTAGTGCGCCTGCTGGCCTGCTTCGATAACGGCCCGCACGCGGTCCTTGCTGAAGCCGTTCTTGCCGTCGAAGACCTTCTCGGCGAAGTCGAGCGGGTTCTGCAGGCGGATGCAGCCGTGGCTGAAGTTGCGGCTGCCTTCGGTGAACAGCCAGCGGCTCGCCGTGTCGTGCATGTAGATGCCGTACTTGTTGGCGAACGGGAAGAAGATGTAGCCCAGCGCATTCCCCGCGCCGGGATTTTGGCGAATGCGATAGGGGAAGGCTTTGGGGTGGATCGAGTGCCAGTCCACGCTATACGGATCGAGCTCGGTATCGTCGCTCCAGTTCGCGAAGATCTTGAAGCCGCTGGCGGCCAGCGCGTTGGGATCGCGGCGCAGCATCGGCAGGTATTCCTCGCCGGAGATCGAGGTCGGCACCGTCCAGTAGGGGTTGGTCTGGAAGCCGCGCATGATCGACTGGATCTCGGGCGTCGGATCCTTCGGCGTGCCGACGATGACCAGGCTCTGGAAGGCGAGCTTGCCCTGGTCGACGAAGATCATCGAATAGTCGCCGGTATTCACGAACACGTAGCGGCCGCCGAGATCCGCGGGCAGCCAGCGCCGGCGCTCGAGATTGGCGACGATCTGCTCGATACGCTCGTCGACCGTGGTGTTCAGCGACCGGACCGTCTTGGCGCCGATGACACCGTCGACCGAGAGGCCCTTCATTTCCTGATAAGACTTGATCAGGCCGACCAGTGCATCGTCGTAGAGATCGACGGCCGCGCCGGCAGCGGGTTCGGGGACGGCGAAGTCGAGTTCGACGAGCCGCTTGCGCAGCAGGCCGACGCGCGGATCGATCATGCCGGGCTTCAATGCCTGGCCGTCGGGAATCGAGGTGAAGCTGACCTTGCCGCGCTTGTCGCGCCATGTCGCCAGAGCCTTCTGCAAGGCCGGGTAGTCTCCCTTGGGCGGCAGCGAGTCGAGATAGGCGGCAAAATCGGTGGCCTCGGCCGCGGCCTTCAGGAGATCGGCCTTCTCGACCTTGCGCTGAACGATGTCGATGTCCTTGTCGACGCGATTGGCGCGGACACGGCCGGTCGACACGTCGCTTGCATAAGCGGCGAAAGCCGCCGTCAGCAATGTCTCCGCTGCCGCCTGGTCGGCGCCCGGCGCCAGTGCCTTTTCGACCTCGGCGATTCCATACCAGGCAGGGTCGAGCCCATGGTCGGAAGCGGAACGCAGGGCCTTCAGCAGGGCTTCGGAGCGGGCGGTGGCGGCTCCTGATCCGGTCCACAACAAGTCCGTGGCGTAGGTGGAAGTGGTCCCCATCAGGGAGGACACGAGCGCCAGCGAAACGGCGAGAAAGTAGGAGCGAATCACACTGAAGGTATAGCTGCGAACGCTCGATTCGTCTATCGGTCTGCGAAGCCGTGAACTCTCAGAAAGTCAATAAAATCAGCACTTGCGCGTTGCTTTAGAGCCACAGTCCCGCCACCGGCTCGCGCGCCGCGTGTGACGCAATGCAGCCGCGCCCATGCTTGGAATTCCGGTTCGCTCAACGACAGGCCAAGGGAGGGGACGAAGTGGCGCCCGTCATCCTCGATGAAGTTTCGGCAGCACGACCAGTTCTCGGCGTCCTTGATGTCGAAGACCGGCCCGATCGATTCCCAGCCATGATGGGCGGCGCCATAGACTTTGACCTTGATGCGCTCGTTGCCGGCGGTCCGCATGCGGTAGGCGTACTCCACTGCGAGTTCTGCCGGTGTGTAATCGTCGCGCGCCGCCAGCATCAGGAACATCGGCCGGCCATGCGTGGTCGCGTCGCGATGCTGCGCCGTGGCGCCGGGACAGATCGCGACATGCAGGTCGAAGAGGTGAGGGAAGCCGTTGCGCCAGCGCTGGCGCACGGCGATGGCGGCATTCAGGGTCGCGACGCCGCCCTTGGAAACGCCCATGATTCCGATTCGCACCGGATCGATGCGTGGATCGCTGCGCAACAGCGCGAGGGCCGCAAACGCGTCGCCTTCCATCTGGGCGGCAGAGACCAGGGTCTGGTCGGCGACGGTACGCCGCACGCCTCGCCCGGTGAAGCTGTCGATGATCAGCGCCGCCACGCCTGCCTGGCTCAGGAGATCGGCGTAGTAGTGCTCGCGATGGCGCTGGACGCCGGCGCTGCTGGTCAGAATCACCATGCAGGGCGAGGGACCGCCTGGCCGCTCGGGCAGGTGGAGGCTTGCGCTCAATGTCGCGGGCCGGCAGGCCGCGGGATGGTCGAACGTCAGTGTATTGAACGACACCGATTCCATGGACCCTGTTTAGCTTGTCCCGTGGTCCGGTTTCCAATCAAGAGGTGCCGGCCTGGCGTCGCGCCTTCGACTGGTTCCAGTCTCAGGCGCGATGCTCTAGGTTGCGCGCCATGAGCGATCGCCCCGCCGCCGGTGGCCCCCATGCCCAAACCGGGGCCCAGCCCCGTGCCCAGGTCCAGCTTCGCGCCGTCTCCGAAGATGAAGCGGGGCTGCGCCTGGATCGCTGGTTCCAGAGGCATTTTCCCGAGCTGAGCCACGGCGCGCTGCAGAAGCTCCTGCGCACCGGCCAGGTCCGGATCGACGGCAAGCGTGCCGAGGGCAAGGACCGCGTCGAGCCGGGCCAGTCCATCCGCCTGCCGCCTGGCGTCTCGGCCTCGCCGCTGCCCAAGCCGCGGGCCGTGCGGGCGGCTCCGACGGTCTCCGATCGAGATGCCGCTGAAATCCAGCGCATGGTGATCCACCGCGACGACCACGTGATCGTCCTCAACAAGCCGCCGGGGCTGGCGGTCCAGGGTGGCAGCGGCACCGAAAAGCATGTCGACGGGATGCTCGATGCGCTGCGTTTCGGCTACGAGGACCGGCCACGCCTCGTCCATCGGCTCGACAAGGATACGAGCGGTTTGTTGCTGATCGCCCGCACCGGGCAGGCGGCCAAGCGGCTGGCGGAGTCGTTCCGCGACCGCGAGACCGAGAAGCTCTACTGGGCGGTCGTCGTCGGCGTGCCGCCGCGCAAGGAAGGCACGATCGACCTGCCGCTCGCCAAGCGGCCGGGTGCACGCGACCGCGAGCTGATGCAAGTCGACGAGGAAAACGGCCAGAAGGCGCTGACCCATTTCCGGGAGATCGACAGGATCGGCAAACGCGCCGCCTTGCTTGCGCTCTGGCCGCGCACGGGCCGCACGCATCAACTTCGCGTCCACTGTGCCGAAATCGGTTGTCCGATCCTGGGTGATCGCAAGTATGGCGGCGAGGAAGCGCTGCTGGCGGCCGTCGCCGACGCGCGTCGTCTCCATCTTCATGCCCGCCGGCTGACTCTGCCGCATCCTTCGGGCAGAGGTGAACTGAGGGCCGAAGCGGAGTTGCCACCTCACTTCCGCCGCACCGTTGAGGCATTGGGCTTCTCTACGGACGGTGTTTGAGCGAGAATCGGTCGGCATGCGGATTCCCTGGAGGCGGCTGGCCTTGATTGCGGCAGCAGCGGTGCCGATCACCGCGATTGCCGGCGTGATTTGGGCGGCCACGCGCGATCTGTCGCGCTATCAGAGCCGGCTGACCGATCAGATTCGAAAAGTGACCGGCCGCGAGCTCGCGGCACGGGTGCCGTTGAGCATCAAGCTGGGCAGCGAGCCCGCGATGGTCGCCGAAGGCGTCACCCTCTCCAATACCCCCTGGGGATCGCGCCCCGACCTGGCCCGCGTGAGGAAGATGACGCTCTTCCTCGACCCGTTCTCGCTGCTTCTGGGCGAAGTGAAGATCGGCCGCGTGGTGCTGGAAGGCGCCGACATTCTGGTCGAGCGCAACGAGGTCGGCGATGCCAATCTCGAGATGCTGCCGCCGCCCGATGGTTCGGGACCGCATCCGGCCGAAAACCGATCGCTGCGCCTGCGCACCACGCCGGTGTTTCCCTGGATCAACAGCATCGAGGTGAAGGACTCGGTCCTTACGGTCTCGGAAGGCGCCGGGCGGCCCCCGGCTGTGATCGAAGTGGCGAACGCCACCTTCAAGTCGCCGGCGCCCAACCAGACGCTGCAGGTCGAAGGTCGCTTCTCGGCCCCGCAAGCAGTTCCCCTCGAACTCACGGGCACCGCCGGTTCGTTCGACGGCTGGATGCGCGGCCTGCCCGGCAATATCGACCTGCAGGGTGGCTTCGGCGGCGGGAAGATCGCCATCAAAGGCGGCGTCGGCGTGAAGGGGACCAGCCTGCAGATCAACGCCGATGGCCCCGATGTCTCGGTTTTGGGTCCCTATGTCAGGCTGCCTGTGCCGGCCGGCGGACCTTATTCGATCAACACCAAGGCCTCGACGCAGCGCAACGGTTTCAAGGTCGAAGTGCAGACCCTCAAGGTCGGTTCGAGCGAGATGGTCGGCGAGGCGCTCTTCCGCCACGACCGCAAGGGCAATGCGACCATTGCTATAAATGCCGATATCAGCCGTCTGGATGTCTCCGAGTTGCGTGCGCCACCCACTATTGCCGCACCGCCGGCGGCGACCTCGCCCGTCCAGCAGAGGCTCATTCCTTCCATGCCCTTCTCGGCAAGCTGGCTTGGCCGTTCGACTCTCTCGGTCACCGTCAGGCTGGGCGAGGTGGTGGGCCTCGGCGCAAAAATGCAGAACGCCTCGGTCACGCTGTCGTCGGGCGAGTCGCGGTTCACGTTCAGGGCAGCGGGAACGGTGGGCGGCGGCTCGGCCGGTGTCGATCTCGTCTACGATCCGGCAGGGCGGCTCGGGCAGACGACCCTTACGGCGTCGGCCAATCGCGTGTCGCTGGGGGAGCTCTCTTCGCTGCTGGGGCTCGATCTCGGTCTGCGCGACGCCGTTGCCGATATCGATCTGCGCCTGCGCGGCAGTGGCCGCACGACGCGTGATGCGCTCAATTCGGCAAACGGTTCGGTCGACATCGCGATCGCCAAGGGTGTCTGGCCGCGCAAACAGCTGGCGAGCTGGCCGCCGGAGACCCAGCAGCTCCTGGGCGGGACCGATGCCGGCGTGCCGTTCAATTGCATTGCCGGTCGTTTCGACGTGAGCAGCGGCATCGCCAACCTCCGGCGGATCATGGTCGACACGCCACGGGCGGTGCTGATCGGCGGCGGCTATGTCCAGATGCGGACCGAGGGGTGGGAATTCATCGTCGCGCCGGAAGCGCGCGATGCCCAAGGGGCCGCGCTTGCCTCGCCGATGCGCATCAAGGGCGGCGCCGGGCGCCCCACGGCGAGCGCGCTCGAGCCCGGTCTTTCCAAACTGCTGGTAGGCGGCGGTCCGATCCCGAGCCTGGTCGCACAGCTCGCGCAGGCGGGGCGCCAGGCCAGTGCAAATGCTTGCGCGGTGTTGGCGCCGAGGCTTGAGGCGCTGCGCCCGGGACTGCGGGCGCAGCTTCCGGTTCCTTCATCCGACGTGCGGCAGCGTTCGGGTCGCCCCGCGCATCCCCAGACGCCCGGTCCGCAGCGCAATCAGAGCCGTTGAAGCCCGGGCCTGTCCCTGTCCGGGGGCCTTGTCGTCGGCAGGGGCAGGCGTGTAATCCCGTCGCCACATGCGGAGCCGGGGAAACGGGATTTCGCATCGTGGTCCCTGACTCTGAACCAAGCCGAGCTGGATGAAGCGCTTCTACAAGGAAACGGCGGTCGACGCTTGCGACGGTGGCTATCGCGTGCTGCTCGACGGCAGGCCCATGCGTACGCCGGCCAAGGCCGTGCTGGTCGTGCCGACACTCGCCCTGGCTGAGGCCATTGCCGGCGAATGGGCGGGCGTGCCCGAGAAGGAAGAAATCAAGACCGGCCTCCTGCCGCTGACCCGTCTCGCCGCGACCGGCCTCGATCGTGTGCCGGGACAGCGCGAACAGGTGATCGACGACACCGCGAAGTATGCCGGCTCGGACCTGCTGTGCTATCGCGCCGCCGCACCGTCCGGCCTGGTCGAACGCCAGAGGACGACGTGGCAGCCGCTTCTCGACTGGGCGGCCGAACGTTACGGCGCGCGGCTTACCGTAGTCGAAAGCATGTCGTTCGTGGCGCAGCCTGCCGAGGCACTTGCCGCTCTACGCGCGGCTGTGGCGGCGCATGGCGATATGGCGCTGTCCTCGCTCTACAATCTCACGCACATCGCAGGCTCGCTGGTTGTGGCGCTTGCCGTCGCAGAGCGACGCCTCACGGCGGAAGAGGCGTTTGCCGCCGCCCAGCTCGACGATCTCTATCAGGTCGAACGCTGGGGCGATGACCCCATCGCGGTCGAGCGGCGGACCGGCGTGCGCAACGACATCGTTGCAGGTGCCCGGTTCCTCGAATTGTTGGAAGGCACGCGGCTGCGCACCAAGGGGGAAGCATGACGCCAGGCAGAAAGTTTCGCGACGTACTTGCTCGAAAGGGGCTCGTCGAGGCCATGGCATCGCACAGCCCGCTGTCGGCCATGCTCGCCGCGGAAGCGGGCTTCGATGCGATCTGGGCCAGCGGCTTCGAGTTGTCGGCGATGTACGGCGTGCCGGACGTCAGCGTTGTGTCGATGACCCAGCATCTCGACATGATGCGGGCCATGGCGGATCGCTCCGGCCTGCCTGTGGTGGCCGATATCGACACCGGCTTCGGCAACGCCATCAACGTGCTCTATGCCGTCGAGCAGTACGAGCGCGCCGGCGCCGCCGTGATCGTGATGGAGGACAAGAGCTTCCCCAAGGTCACCAGCCTGATCGCCGGTGGTCGCCAGGACATGGTCCGCATCGAGGAGTTCCAGGGGAAGATCGAAGCGGCGCGCGCCGCACGCCGCGATCCCGACCTGGTGATCGTCGCGCGCACGGAAGCGTTGATTGCGGGTCTCGGCCAGGAAGAAGCGCTGAAGCGGGCACGGGCCTATGAGGCCGCCGGCGCCGACATGATCCTGGTGCACTCCAAGCAGAAGACACCGGACGAGATCGAAGCATTCGTGCATGCCTGGGGCGGCAAAGCGCCGATCGCGTTGGTGCCGACGGCCTATCCGCAGATGACGGTCGCCCGCGTGAAGGAGCTTAAGAAGGTCGGGCTGCTGATCTGGGGCAACCATGCAATTCGCGCGTCGGTGGGCGCGATGCGGGCGACCTTCGCGCAGATCCGCAAGGAGGGCGGCATCCAGGGTGTGGAAGGCCGGATCGCCACGGTCGACGACGTTTTCGAACTACAGGGTATGAGCGCGGTCAAGGACAACGAGAAGCGTTTCCTCCGCTAGACGCGGTCGCGATATTGGCCGAAAACTGCTGGCAAGGGGCCGGAGATACGAATGCAGAAGATGTTGGAAGAGCTCGAACTGAGGCGTGCCGCGGCGCGCCAGGGTGGCGGTGCACGTCGCGTCGAGGCACAGCATGCCAAGGGCAAGCTGACGGCGCGGGAGCGCATCGATGCGCTGCTCGATCCGGGCTCGTTCGAGGAATACGACATGTTCGTCGAGCATCGCTCGATCGACTTCGGCATGGAGACACAGAAGATCCCCGGTGACGGCGTCGTGACCGGCCACGGCACCATCAACGGTCGGCTGGTCTATGTCTTCAGCCAGGACTTCACCGTGTTCGGCGGTGCGCTCAGCGAAGCGCACGCCGAAAAGATCTGCAAGGTGATGGACCAGGCGATGAAGGTCGGCGCGCCGGTGATCGGCCTGAACGACTCGGGCGGC
>WBZX01001591.1_pt1 | contig 16922 bp, 16 predicted proteins | sample 5204211 | NCBI WGS metagenome assembly WBZX01 (sample SAMN12344362, study PRJNA552823) | activated sludge metagenome | biome: Activated sludge suspended growth; feature: Nitrification reactor; material: Wastewater; isolation source: activated sludge from nitrification reactor of wastewater... | reverse complement strand
AACAGGCGCAGGCCATGGGCTACACCGTGGTCGACGCCGGCACCGTCGTCGCCACCCACCTCAACCATCTCGTCACCCAGCATGCCGCCGAGCTGCTCGGTCGCCAGGAAGCGCAGGCCCTGCTGGACCACCTGGGCAAGAGTGCGCCCAAGCTGGTGGAAGACCTGGTGCCCAAGATGCTGCCGCTGACGGTGGTGCAGAAGGTGCTGCAGAACCTGCTCGTCGAAGGCGTGGCCATCCGCGACATGCGCACCATCATCGACACCCTGCTCGAGCATGCGGCGCGCGTGCAGGATCCCAACGAGCTCACCGCGCTGGTGCGCGTGGCGCTGGGCCGTTCCATCGTGCAGCAGATCTACGGTTCCAGCGGCGAACTGCCGGTCATCGCGCTGGACCAGGGCCTGGAGCGCCTGCTGCTGCAGACCCTGCAGGCCGGCAACGAAGGCGCGGCCATGGAGCCCGGCCTGGCCGATACCCTATTGCAACGGACGCAGGCGACGACGCAGCGTCAGGAAGCCCTGGGCCACCCCCCGGTGCTGCTGACGCCCGCCGTGCTGCGTCCGCTGCTCGCCCGTTTCCTGCGGCGCACCGTGCCGCAACTCAAGGTGCTTTCGCACGCTGAAGTGCCCGAAGGCAAACAGATCAAAGTGACTTCCCTGGTAGGAGGAGCAGCATGAACGTGAAACGCATCGTCGCCAAGACATCCCGCGAGGCCATGCGCCAGTTGCGCGAGGTCCTCGGACCCGACGCCGTCATCCTGTCCAATCGTGCGGTCGAAGGCGGGGTCGAGGTGCTGGCCATGCCGGCGGAGGCCATCGCCTCGATGGCCCCGCCCGTCGACGACACCCCGCCACCCCGGCGGCCCGATGCGGAAGACTTCCAGGCACGCACGCAGGAAGCGCCGCGCCAGCCGCGCCTGCGCGACATGCCGGCCCGCGAAGCCGCGCCTTTCGACGCCGCCGATCTCGGCCGCCCGGCTACCGCCCGCACCGAGCCCCTCCGCAGCGAGGCCGAGCCTGCCGTGAGCTTCAAGCGCCGCCTGATCGAACGCGTGGCGGTACCCACCCAGGAAAGCGCCGAGATGACGCAAAGCATCCTTGCCGAACTCAAGGCCATGCGCACCCGTCTCGAAACCCGCATCGACGATCTCGCCTGGCGCGAACTGCCGGGGCGCGACCCCGCCGGCGCCGGGGTGATGCGCGATCTGCTGTCGGCGGGCTTTTCCACCACGCTGGCGCGCGACATGCTCGACAGCCTGCCGCACGACGAACCCGACGCCCAGGTGTGGATGCGCAACACCCTGATGAAACGCCTCAACGTGATGCAGCACGAAACCGACCTGCTCGACGAAGGCGGCGTGTTCGCCCTGATGGGGCCGACCGGGGCCGGCAAGACCACCACCACCGCCAAGCTCGCCGCACGCTTCGTGGTGCGCCATGGCGCCGACAAGCTGGCGCTGCTCACCACCGACAGCTACCGGATCGGCGGTCACGAACAGCTGCGCATCTACGGCAAGATCCTCGGCGTGACCGTGCACGCCGTGCGCGACGCCGCCGACCTGAAACTGGCGCTGGCCGAACTGCGCAACAAGCACACCGTGCTGATCGACACCGTGGGCATGAGCCAGCGCGACCAGGCCGTCGCCGAACAGGTCGAGATGCTGTGCCAGGCCGGCCAGCCGATCAAGCGCCTGCTGATGCTGAACGCCACCAGCCACGGCGATACCCTCAACGAAGTGGTCGAGGCCTACCGCCAGCGCGGCCTCGACGGCTGCATCCTCACCAAGATCGACGAGGCCGCGAGCCTGGGCCCCGCGCTCGACTGCGCGATCCGCCACGACCTCATGGTGCACTACCTCGCCACCGGCCAGCGCGTGCCCGAGGACCTGCATCTGGCCAACCGCCAGTACCTGATCCACCGCGCCTTCAAGACGCGCACCCTGAAATCGCCCTGGCAGATCGACGAGAGCGAACTCGCCTACGCCATGAGCGGCCAGGGCCTGCACGCGGAAAGCGCGGTGTCCCTTGGATAAATTCGTCAGCGACCAGGCCGCCGGCCTGCGCCGCCTGCTCGGGCAGGGCGGTTTCCAGGTGATTACCGTGATGAGCGGACAGAAGGGGGCCGGCAAGACCACCGCCACCGCCAACCTCGCCGCCGCGCTCGCGCATGGCGGGCGCGACGTGCTCATCGTCGACCAGGCCCGCCATGGCCGCGGCGCCGCGGCGGCGCTGGGGCTGGTGCCGCTGCACGACGTGTCCGACGTGCTGGCCGGTCGCTGCGCGCTGGAAGACCTCATCCTCACCGGCCCCGACAACGTGCAGGTGCTGCCCATCGGCGGCGGCTTCCCGCGCCTCGGCCGCCTGTCCGACCGCGACCAGGAATGGCTGGCGCAGAGTTTCGACCGCCTGCAGTGCGGCGTCGACGTCGTGCTGGTCGACATGGAGGACGCCACCGACCCCGACGCGCTGCCGCTGGGGCTGGCCGCGTCCGAGATCATGATCGTGCTGCCGCCGGGGCAGGCCGCGCTCACCGACTGCTATACCCTGGTGAAGCGCCTGGCGATGAACTTCGGCAAGCGCCAGTTCCGCCTGCTGCTCAACCGCGTGGCTTCCACCGGCCAGGCGCAGGCCGCGGCGCAGAATTTCGCCGACACCGCCAGCCGCTATCTCGGCGTGTCGGTCGATTTTCTCGGCTACATTCCGCAGGACGAGAAGCTCGACCGCGCCAACCGGCTGCGCACCTCGGTGCTCGAGGCCTTCCCCGTCGCGCAATCCACCTCGCAGTTCCGCAAGCTGGCCGACGGCCTGCTGCGGTGGCCGCAGGCGGCGAGCCTGGGCGGCGTCGGCGGCTTCATGCAGCGGGTGATCCAGGGGGGACGGCTGGTGGAAGCGTATCGGCGTTAAAGGGACAGGGATGTACACCGCAACCGGAAAAACCGAGAAGGGCGAGAAAGGCGATCTGCTCACGCAGTACATGCCCATGGTCAAGCGACTGGCGCATCACATGATGGGCCGCCTGCCGCCCAGCGTGGAAGAGGACGACCTGGTGCAGGCCGGCATGATCGGCCTGCTCGATGCGATCAGCCGCTACGACGAGGCGCAGAGCTCGCAGTTCGAGGCCTACGCCATCCAGCGCATCCGCGGCTCGATGATCGACGAACTGCGCCAGTCCGACTGGATGCCGCGCAGCGCGCGCCAGTCCATGCGCAAGATCGAGGACGTCATCGGCAAGCTGCAGCATCGCCTGGGCCGCCAGCCCAGCGAGTCGGAGATCGCCGCCGAGATGAAGATGCCGCTCGCCGAATACCAGGAGATGCTGGGCGACGCGCGCGGCCACCAGCTGCTGTATTTCGAGGATTTCGGCGATTCCGACGAGGACGATTCCTTCCTCGACAAGCAGTCGGCCGACGAAGCCAGCATGCCGCTGCCGCAGCTGCTCGACGCCAACCTGCGCGCCTGCATCATCGCCGGCATCGAAAACCTGCCCGAACGCGAACAGCTGCTGATGTCGCTCTACTACGAACAGGAACTCAACCTGCGCGAGATCGCCGAGGTCTTCGGCGTATCCGAATCGCGCATCTGCCAGCTGCACGGCCAGGCCATCGCCCGCCTGCGCGCCAAACTCAAGGAAGACGCATGGATCGCGGGAGCCTGATCGGCATCGTACTCGGCGTCGCCGCCATTTTCGGCGGCCAGGCCATCGAAGGCGGCCAGCTCGGCATCCTCATGCAGCCGGCCGCCTTCGTCATCGTCGTCGTCGGCACGCTGGCCGCGATCCTGCTGCATCATCCGCTGCCGGTCTTCGTGCAGGGGATGCGCATGGCCAGATGGGCCTTCCGTCCCCACGAGTCGGATGCGCAGGCCCTGATCCGCCGCATCGTCATGTGGTCGCACACCGCGCGCGCGGACGGCCTGCTGGCGCTGGAGAAATACGTCAACACCACGCACGATCCCTTCCAGAAGACCGGGCTGCAATTGCTGGTGGACGGCGCCGACGCCGCCAAGCTGCGCGATACCCTGGACGTGCAGATCGTCAGCTTCGAGACCGCCGAACGCCAGGCCGCGCGCGTGTGGGAAATCGCCGGCGGCTATTCGCCCACGCTCGGCATCCTGGGGGCGGTGCTCGGGCTCATTCACGTGATGGAGAACCTGTCCGACCCGAGCAAGCTCGGCACCGGCATCGCCGTCGCCTTCGTCGCCACCATCTACGGCGTCGGTCTGGCCAACCTGGTGTTCCTGCCCATCGCCAACAAGATCAAGTTCAGCATCGCCCGACGCGTCGCCGAACGCGAGATCCTGTGCGACGGCCTCATCGGCATCGCCCAGGGCGACAATCCGCGCATCATCGAAGCGAAATTGAAGGGCTATCTCTGATCTATGCGCCGCCGCCGCCGCATCGCCTTCGACCGCGAGAACCACGACCGCTGGCTGATTTCCTACGCCGACTTCATCACGCTGTTGTTCGCCTTCTTCGTGGTGATGTACGCCGTGTCGGCCGTCAACGAGAGCAAATACCGCGTGCTCGCCGACGCGCTGGGCGACGCCTTCGGCAAGGCGCCGGCCGGGGCCGAGGCGCCGGTCCCCAACCTGCGGCCCACCCAGGCCATGCCGCCCGACGTCAAACGGCGCACCCTCAAGCAGCAGCAGGCGATCGAGGAACGCGAGCACATGACCGAGGTGGCCAACAACCTGCTGGAAGCGATGGGCCCGCTGGTCAAGGAAGGCAAGGTGCGCGTGACGCAAAGCCGGCGCGGCGTCACCATCGAGATCAACGCCAACGTGCTGTTCAAGCCGGGCGAGGCCAGCCTGGAACCCGGCTCGCTCGACGTGCTGCGTGCCGTGGCGCGCACGCTCGCCAAGGAACCCTTCAATCTCGAAATCACCGGCCACACCGACAACGTGCCGATCCGGAGTCCGCTGTTCCCGTCCAACTGGGAACTCTCCGCCGTGCGTGCCAGCAGCGTGGTGCGCCTGTTCGCCGACAACGGCATCGATCCCGCGCGGCTCTACGCCATCGGCCGCGAGGCCAGCCAGCCGGTCGCCTCCAACGCCACGCCGGAGGGCAGGGCGCGCAACCGCCGGGTGGAGCTGCTGATCCTGTCCAGCATGCCCGACGTGGTGGAGGAAATTCCCGTCAAACCGAAGGCCGCCGCGGCCCCGCCTTGAAAACGCCGGGATAGCCCCGATACTTCGTGGACCAGCCTCAAACCACGAAGACCGGACCATGCCACGCGACGCCAAGCCTGACGACACGCCCATCGAAGGCGAAATCCTGCCCGACGACCGCCAGTTGCCGGCCACGCCGGTGCTGCCGGCCGAACTGCACCTGCTGCCGCTGACCGAAAAGCCCTTCTTTCCGGCGCAGACCCTGCCGCTACTGATGAACGAGGCGCCCTGGCTGTCCACCGTGGAAGCCATCGGCGACACGCCGCACCACATGGTCGGCCTCGTCGTGGTCAAGCCCGACAACACCGATGACGTGAAGCGCGGCGACTTCAAGGCCGTCGGCACCGCCGTGCGCATCCACCATCCCGTGCGCGCCGACGGCAAGATGCAGTTCATCGCCGAAGGCGTGAAGCGCTTCCGTATTGTCGAATGGCTGTCCGACGCGCCGCCCTACCGGGTGCGCGTGGACTACCCCAGCGAGCCGGGCAAGCCGGAATCGGAGGAAATCCGTGCCTATTCGGTCGCCATCATCAATACCATCAAGGAGCTGCTGCCGCTCAACCCGCTGTATTCCGAGGAGCTCAAGTTTTTCCTCAACCGCTTCGGGCCCAACGAACCCTCGCAGCTCACCGACTTTGCCGCCAGCCTCACCACCGCGTCCAAGACCGAACTGCAGGACGTGCTCGAAGCCTTCGCCCTGAAAAAGCGCATGGAAAAGGTGCTGGTGCTGCTGAAGAAGGAACTCGACGTCGCGCGCATCCAGTCGCAGATCCGCGAGCGCGTCGACGAGAAGATGAGCGAGCAGCAGCGCGAATTCTTCCTGCGCCAGCAGCTGAAGGCGATCCAGAAGGAACTGGGCATCGCCAAGGACGACAAGACCGCCGAGCTCGACACCTTCCGCGAGCGGCTGGCCCAACTCGTCGTGCCGCCGCACGCGCAGAAACGCATCGACGAGGAAATGCACAAGCTCTCGCTGCTGGAAACCGGCTCGGCCGAATATACGGTCACCCGCAACTACCTCGACTGGCTGACCGTGCTGCCCTGGGGCGTGACCACGCAGGACAGCTTCGACCTTGACCGCGCGCGGAAAATACTCGACCGCGACCACGACGGCCTGGACGACGTGAAGGACCGCATCCTCGAATTCCTCGCCGTCGGCGCGATGAAGGGCCGCATGTCGGGCTCCATCCTGCTGCTCATCGGCCCGCCCGGCGTGGGCAAGACCTCCATCGGCAAATCCATCGCCGAGGCGCTGGGGCGCAGGTTCTACCGCTTTTCGGTCGGCGGCATGCGCGACGAGGCCGAGATCAAGGGCCACCGCCGCACCTACATCGGCGCCATGCCGGGCAAGTTCCTGCAGGCGCTGAAGGAGGTCGAGTCGTCCAACCCGGTCATCATGCTCGACGAAGTCGACAAGATCGGCGCGAGCTACCAGGGCGACCCGGCAAGTGCGCTGCTCGAAGTGCTCGACCCCGAGCAGAACGCCGAATTCCTCGACCACTATCTGGACGTGCGCTTCGACCTGTCGAAAACACTCTTCATCTGCACGGCGAACGACTTTTCCATCCCGTCGGCGCTGCTCGACCGCATGGAAGTCATCCGCCTCTCGGGCTACATCACCGAGGAAAAGCTCGCCATCGCCAGGCACCACCTGTGGCCGCGCGTGCTCGAACGCGCCGGCCTCAAGAAAAATCAGCTGACGATCACCGAAGGCGCGATCCGCCACGTCATCGAGGGCTATGCCCGCGAGGCCGGCGTGCGCAACCTGGAAAAGCAGCTGGGCCGCGTCGCCCGCAAGGCCGTGGTGAAAATCCTCGGCGGCGCGCAAACGCCGATCAGGATCGGCACCAGGGAAATCGAGGCCTACCTCGACAAGCCCGTGTTCACGAAGGAGAAGCCGCTCACCGGCGTCGGCGTCGTCACGGGCCTGGCGTGGACCGCGATGGGCGGCGCCACGCTGCCGGTCGAAGCCACCCGCGTGCACACCCTCAACCGCGGCTTCAAGCTCACCGGCAAGCTCGGCGAGGTGATGAAGGAATCGGCCGAGATCGCCTACAGCTACGTCGCCTCGCACCTCAAGGCCTACGGGGCGGACCAGACCTTCTTCGACAAGAGCTTCGTGCATCTCCACGTGCCGGAAGGCGCCACCCCCAAGGACGGCCCCAGCGCCGGCGTCACCATGGCCACCGCGCTGCTGTCGCTGGCCAAGAACAGGAAGGTGCCGCGCCCGCTCGCCATGACCGGCGAACTCACCCTCACCGGCCAGGTCCTGCCCGTCGGCGGCATCCGCGAAAAGGTCATCGCCGCCCGCCGCATCGGCATCCACGAACTCATCCTGCCCGAAGCCAACCGCCGCGACTTCGACAAGTTGCCCGCCCACATCCGGGCCGGGATGACGGTGCATTTCGCCAGGCGGTATCAGGATGTGGCGGCGGTGGTGTTCGGCCGCTAGCCTCAGCAGCGGTGCCGGGTGAATCCTGAACGGATCGTCACCCGGCGGACGCCGCGGGCCGGATGCCTGTTCGCCTGGCTTCCGCATCCACCGGAATGACGCCACACGGAAGGCAGGCAGGGGGGTGTCCTGGCACGCGCAATGCCGTACATCCCCGCAATGGCGGGTACTATCCGCCTTCGCCTCCACAACTGAAGTCCCGCCGCATGCCCAACGATGTCAATGAAAAACCCCGCTACGCCATCGCGGCCGCCGTGCAGTTGCCGGGGGTGAGCGATTTCGAGTTCGAGGCCTCGCTGACCGAGTTGCGCGAACTCGCCAAGACGCTGGGCTACACCGTCACCCGCACCTTCACGCAGAAACGCGCGGGCTTCGATCCGACCGCCTACCTGGGCGTCGGCAAGCGGCAGGAAATCCGCCACTACGTGCGCGGCGAATCGACCGACGATGTCGACGAGACCGAACGCGCGCCGCAGAATCCCCTGTATAGGCTCTCCACGCTCGTTGCGGGCAGCGACGATGCAGCCGAAGCGGTCTCGCCCGTCCCGATCGACGCTTTGTTGGTCGACCACGAAATCTCGCCGTCGCAGGCGCGCAACCTGGAAAAGGACGCCGGTTGCGAGGTGATGGACCGCACCATGGTCATCCTCGAGATCTTCCACCGCAACGCGCGCTCCCGCGCCGCGCGCGCGCAGGTCGAGATCGCCCGCCTCGGCTACATGGCGCCGCGCCTGCGCGAGGCGGCCAAACTGGCCGGGCCGCAGGGACGCCAGCGCAGCGGCGTCGGCGGCCGCGGCGCCGGCGAGTCGCATACCGAGCTGGACAAGCGCAAGATCCGCGACCGCATCGCCGAACTGCAGCTCGAAATCGCCGCGATGGACGCCGAGCGCAGGACCCAGCGCGCACGGCGGCAAGCGCACCAGGGCCTTGCCGGCGTGGCCCTGGTCGGCTATACCAACGCCGGCAAGTCCACCCTGATGCGCGCGCTCACCGGCAGCGAAGTGCTCGTCGCCAACAAGCTCTTCGCCACGCTCGACACCACCGTGCGCACCCTGCACCCCGAGAGCATCCCGCGCGTGCTGGTCAGCGACACCGTCGGCTTCATCAAGAACCTGCCGCACGGGCTGGTCGCGTCGTTCAAGTCCACACTCGAGGAGGCGCTCGACGCCTCGCTGCTGCTCCACGTCGTCGACGCCAGCGACCCCGGCTTCGAACGACAGATCGAAGCCACCGAGGACGTGCTGAACGAGATCGGCGCGCAGGACGTGCCCCGCCTGCGCATCTTCAACAAGATCGACCACGTCGGCGACGCCGCGGCGCAGGCCGAACGTACCGCCGAACTGCATGCCCGCTATCCCGGCTGCATCGTGATGAGCGCGCGCCGTCCCGATGACGTCGCGACGCTGCACCGTGCCATCGTCGCGTTCTTCCAGAAAGACCTGCTGGAAACCGAACTCTTCCTGCCCTGGGCCGCCCAGCAGCTGCGCGGCGAAGTCTTCGCCCGCTGCGACGTACTGGAAGAGCGGGCCGACGAGTCGGGTGCGTTCTTCCGCGTCCGCGGCGAAGCGACGGATCTGGACAGCCTGCGCGAGCAGATCGGGCAAGTGTGCTGAAGCGCCTGGCCGGCGTGCCTGGAACCCTCTAAACGAGCCACTTCCCCTGGGTGGGCATCCGGCGGCCTGGACGGGGCGCCGGTATCAGGAAGCGGCTTCCACCCCGCCCTCGGGGTAAAATGCCACCCATGTCCGAAGCCGACCTGCTCGATCCCCCGCCGCTCGAACTGCCGCCTGCGCCCGTCATCAAGGTCAACGGCGCGCTGTTCACCGAGCTGCCGCAGGATCTCTACATTCCCCCCGACGCGCTGGAGGTGTTCCTCGACGCCTTCGAGGGCCCGCTCGACCTGCTTTTGTACCTGATCCGCAGGCAGAATCTGGACGTGCTCGACATTCCGATGGCGGCGCTGACCCGGCAGTACATGGCCTACGTGGAGGCGGCGCGGGCAACGCGGCTGGAACTGGCGGCGGAATACCTGCTGATGGCGGCGATGCTGATCGACATCAAGTCGCGCATGCTGCTGCCGCGCCGCGAGCAGGCCGAGGAGGCGGGCGAGGGCGAGGACCCGCGCGCCGAGCTGGTGCGCCGCCTGCTGGAATACGAGCAGATGAAGCGCGCCGGCCAGAAACTGGACGCGCTGCCGCAGGCCGGCCGCGATTTCGAGACCGTGAGCGTGTTCCTGCCCGCCGCGGCGAAGCGTCTGCCGAGCGTGCATCCGGAGGAACTCGCCGCCGCCTGGCTGGCGATCCTGTCGCGCGCGAAGAACCGCACCCACCACCGCATCGGCCGCCAGGAACTGTCGATCCGCGAGCACATGAGCCGCATCCTGAAGACGCTGGTGCCGGGCGAGTTCATGGAATTCAAGGACCTGTTCCCCGAAGCCTCGACGGTGCACGAACTCGTCGTCACCTTCCTCGCCGTGCTCGAACTGACCAAGGAAACCCTCGTCGACGTGACGCAGGCCGAGGCCTTTGCCCCCATTTACGTGAAGCTCCATGAATCTTCAGCCGAACCAGAATCCTGAGGACCTGAAGCGCGTGCTCGAAGCCGCGCTGCTGGTCGCGCACGAACCGCTCTCGCTGTCCGAGCTGCGCCGCCTGTTCGACCCCGCACCCGCGACGGTCTCGCTGCAGGACGCGCTCGACGCGCTGCGCGCCGACTGGCACGGCCGCGGCGCGGAGCTGGTGCAGGTGGCCGATGGCTGGCGCTTCCAGAGCCGTCCCGAGATGCAGCCCTGGCTCGCGCGCATGAAGGACGAAAAGCCGCCGCGCTATTCGCGCGCGGTGCTGGAAACGCTGGCGATCATCGCCTACCGCCAGCCGGTGACGCGCGGCGACATCGAGGACATCCGCGGCGTGTCGGTCAACCCCAACATCGTCAAGACGCTGGAAGAGCGCGGCTGGATCGAGGCCATCGGCCACCGCGACGTGCCGGGCCGGCCCGCGCTGTTCGGCACCACCGGCGCCTTCCTCAGCGACCTCGGCCTGCTGAGCCTGTCGGACCTGCCGCCGCTGGAAGAACTGGGCACGCTGGTGGCGCCGGATGAAACCGCGCTGATTCCCGAACTGCGCGAGCAGGGCGCGTTCGGCGCCGTGATCGAGGTCGCCGGCCAGTCCGTCCATGGCGCGCTGATCGAAACCGCCCGGCGCGACGCGCCGCAATCCTACGGCGCGGTGATCGAGATCGCCGCCGCCGGCCTCTACGAAGGCGCCTGACATGGCCACCCGTCCGTCCCCGATCCGCCGTCCCGCCGTGCCCCGCGGCCGCGCCGCCGCCCGTCTCGCGCAGGCCACCGCCCCCGAGGTGCCGGCCGAACGCCTGCAGAAGGCATTGGCAACCGCCGGCCTCGGCTCGCGCCGCGAAATGGAAGAATGGATCGCCGAGGGCCGCGTGCAGGTCAACGGCGAAGCCGCCACCCTGGGCAGCAAGGTCGGCCCGCGCGACATCGTGAAAATCGGCGGCCGCCGCATCTATCTGCGCTTCGAGGACACGCGCCGCACCCGCATCCTCATCTACCACAAGTCGGAAGGCGAGATCGTCACCCGCGACGATCCCAAGGGCCGCGCCACCGTGTTCGACGCGCTGCCGAAACTGCGCGGCGCCAAGTGGATTTCCATCGGCCGGCTCGACTACAACACCGACGGCCTGATGATCTTCACCACCTCGGGCGAACTCGCCAACCGCCTCATGCACCCGCGCTTCGAAGTCGAGCGCGAATACGCCGTGCGCCTGCTGGGCGAGCTCACCGACGAGCAGATCCAGCAGCTCGTCGACGGCATCGAGCTCGACGACGGCCCGGCGCACCTGCAGAGCTGCTTCCGCGCGGGCGGCGAGGGCGCCAACCGCTGGTACCGCGTCATCATCAAGGAAGGCCGCAAGCGCGAAGTGCGCCGCATCTTCGAGCACCTGGGCTTCACCGTGTCGCGGCTGACCCGGATACGCTTCGGCCCGATTGCGCTGCCGCCGCAACTCAAGCGCGGGCAGAAGACCGAACTCGACGATGACCTCGTCGCGCGCGTGCAGGAATGGGCCGGGCTCGAAGCCGGCCCGCGCCGGCAGACGCGCGGCGTGCCGGACAAGCACACGCGCAAGCCGCGCATCCGCTGAAGGGCGAAAGCAGGCGAACAGATTGCCGTACCTGCGCGCGTCGGGCGCCGGGTTCCTTGCCGAGGTCCCCGCATCCAGAATACTGCTGATCAGATCCATACCCATGCCCCATCCCTTCTACATCCTCGACGTCTTCGCCAACCGCGCCTACGCGGGCAACCAGCTGGCGGTGGTCACCCATGCCGACGACCTGTCCACCGAGACGATGCAGTTGATTGCAGCAGAGACGAATTACTCGGAGACGACCTTCGTGAACGCGCAGCCGGAAGCGGATGGCGGCTACCGCGTGCGGCTGTTCACGCCGGCGCGCGAGCTGGCGTTTGCGGGACATCCGCTGGTGGGGACGGCGTGGGCGATCCGGCGTTTCATGGAACCGGAGGCGAGCGGGCCGGTGCGGCTGAACCTGCAACTGGGACCGGTGCCGGTGCGCTTCGAGGCGGGGGCGGACGGCGAGACGCTGTGGTTCCGCGCGCCGCCGGTGACGCTGGGCGCGACCTGCCCGCGTGAGGCGATGGCGGCGGCGCTGGGCATCGAGCCGGACGACATCGATCCGGCGACGCCGGTGCGGCAGGCGGCGGCGGGCACGGCGGCGATGATCGTACCGCTGCGCAGTCTTGCCGCGCTGAAGCGCAGCCGGCTGAACCTCGATGCCTACGCGCCGCTGCTGGCGCAAGGGTTTCCGCCGCTGACTTACCTCTTTACCCACGAGACGCACGACGCGGCGAGCGACCTGTGCGTGCGCTTCTTCTTCGAGGCACACGGCGTGCGCGAGGACCCGGCGACCGGCAACGGCGCGGCCTTCCTCGGCGCCTACCTGCTCGAATACGGCCATGCCGACGTGGACCTGCGCATCGAGCAGGGCCATGAAATGCGCCGGCCGTCGCAGGTGCGCCTGCGCGCGCACCGCGTCGACGGCGCGCCCGAGATCGAGGTCGGCGGGCAGGCCGTGCTCACGGTACGGGGCGAACTCGTCTAGCGCATGGAACACGTGCTCGTCAGCGCCTGCCTGCTCGGCGAAGCGGTGCGCTTCAACGGCGGCGACATGCGCTGCGATGACGGCATCCTGCAGCGCTGGCTGGACGAGGGCCGCGTGGTGTCGGTGTGCCCGGAAGTGGCGGGCGGCCTCGGCGTGCCGCGTCCGCGTGCGGAAATCGCCGGCGGCGCGGGTGGGTTCAAGGTGCTGGCCGGCGCCGCGCGGGCCTTCGACACGACGGGGCGAGACGTTTCGCTGGAACTCGTGCACGGCGCCGACGCGGCGCTGGCCCGCGCGCGCGAAAAGGCCATCCGCATCGCCGTGCTGAAGGAGGGCAGCCCCTCGTGCGGCAGCGGCTACACCCTGGACGGCAGCTTCTCCGATATCCGCGTGCCGGGCACGCTGGGGGTGACGGCGGCACGGCTGACCGAAGCCGGCGTGCGCGTGTTCAGCGAAGCACAGCTGGCCGAAGCCGACGCGCTGCTGCGCGAACTCGAATCCGCATCCTGAAGGACACCGCCATGCTCAAACTCTACGACCGCGAAGGCTCGGGCAACGCCTACAAGGTGCGCCTGCTGCTCGCCCTGCTCGACGTGCCCTACGAACGCATTCCCGTGGCGATCAAGGACGGCCGCAACGACGTCGATGCCGCGTATCGGGCGCTGAATCCGCGCGGCCAGATTCCCACCCTGGTGGTCGACGGCGACGAACACCTGTGGGGCTCGACCGCGATCCTGGCCTATCTCGCCGCGCGCCACGACCCGGCGCGCAGCTGGCTGCCGCAGGACCCGCTGCGCCTGGGCCGGGTCATGCAGTGGCTGGAGCTGGCGCAGAACGAGGTGGCCGACGGGTTGTTCCGCTCGCGCATGATCGCGCACATGGGGCGCCCGGGCGATCTCGACGCGGCGCACGCGCAGGCGGCCGTCGCGCTGTGCGTGCTGGAATCGCGGCTGGCAGGGGCGGACTGGCTGGCGGGCGAGGGACCGACCATCGCCGACGTGGCCTGCTTTCCCTACGTGGCGCTGGCGCACCAGGGCCGCGTCGACCTGGCGCCGTATCCCGGCGTGCAGCGCTGGCTGGAACGGGTGAAGGCGCTGCCGGGTTACGTCGGCATGCCCGGCGTGTGAGCCGGGCAGGGCGGCTTATTTCTCGGTCAGCTTCCTGATGACACCGGCGGCCCATTCGCGGCCGCCGAGGCCGAAGGCCAGCGCGAAGGCGAGACCGACGGCGCCGAAGCCGATCTGGAAGGCGGCGGTGAGCAGCTCGGTGCCGATGTTGAGCTGTTCCAGCGCGACGAACACGACGAAGACGATGACGCCGTATTCCGACAGGGTGCTGATGGTCAGCGCGCCCTGCACGCCGACGTTGTTGAGATAGGCGAACACCAGGCGGTTGATGAAGCGCGCGACCAGGATGCCGAACACCAGCACGAGGATGGCGACGATCACGTTGGGAATGTAGAGCACGACCTTGTTGAAGAGGTCGGCCACCATGTGCAGGCCGAGGCTGTTGGCCACCACCACGATGACGACGAAGATGACGATCCAGTAGGTCAGCTTGGCCAGGATGCGCGACAGGCTGAGGTCCAGATTCCCCTGCTTGAGGAAGGCCTCGATGCCGGTCTTTTCGGCGAGGGTGTCGAACTTGAGCACGTCGAGCAGCTTCATCACGCCGGTGCGGATGAGGTTGGCGAACAGCCAGCCCACGAACAGCAGGACCAGCGCTGCGATGAGTTGCGGAATGAAGCCGGCGAGCTGGGTCCAGAAGGCGGTGAACGAGGCGACGATCACGTCGATTTGTTGCTGCATGGCACTCTCCCATCACTGCTGACGAAGCGGCCATTATAGCCAAGCCCCGGTCGCGGCTTTTTTACACGGCGGTGGCACGGCGCAGGTGGCGGGGCCCTGTCGCATGCAGGGTTTTATGCATACACTGGAATCATCATTTCCCAAGGCATGTGCCATGCAGACGCCTGCCGCCCCGCCCGGATTCCTGCCCATCGACGCCATGCCCGCCCTGCTGGACGCGCTGGCGGGCGAAGGTTACCGCTGCCTCGCCGCGCACGCGGAGAACGACGCCCTCGTCCTGCGCGAAATCGACCCGGCCGCGGGCCTGCCGCGCGGCCTGCAGGCCGAACAGCGCGCGGGGCAGGTGCGCATCGCGCGCGATCCGCAGAACCGCTATTTCGCCTGGGCCAGCACGGCGCAGGCGATCAAGCCGCTGGTGTTTTCCCCGCGCGAATCGCTGTGGCGCGCCGCGCGGACGCCGGAGGGCACGCTGCGCTTCGAGTCGCTGCGGCCCGCCCCGCCGAAACAGGCCCTGATCGGCGTGCGCGCCTGCGACCTCGCCGCGCTGGCGCTGCAGGATGCGCATTTCCTGCGTCCGGGCCGCGTCGACGCGCACTATGCGACGCGTCGCGCCAGCCTCTTCCTCGTCGCCGTGCAATGCGCGGTGCCGGCGGCCACCTGCTTCTGCGCCTCGACCGGCGACGGCCCGACGCCGACCGCCGGCCACGACATCGCGCTGGCCGAGCTGCCCGAGGGCTTCGTCGTCACGGCGGGCAGCGAGGCGGGCCGTGCGCTGCTGGCGGGCCTGGCGCTGGCGCCGGCGGCGCCGCGGCAGATCGAGGCCGCGCGCGCGCAGGGCGAGGCCGCGGCCGCCGCGCAGACGCGCCGGCTCCCGGGCCGCGACCTGCGCGGCCTGCTGATGGGGCAACTGGAACATCCGCGCTGGGACGCCGTGGCAGCGCGCTGCCTCGCGTGCGGCAACTGTACGGCGGTATGCCCCACCTGTTTCTGCCATGCCGAGTCCGACACGCCGGCGGTGGACGGGGCATCCAGCATCCACGCCCGGCAGTGGGATTCGTGCTTCGGCGAAACGCACGGCCACCTGCACGGCTTCAACGTGCGGCCCGACATCCGCAGCCGCTACCGCCAGTGGCTGACCCACAAGCTCGCCGGCTGGCACGACCAGTTCGGCCGCAGCGGCTGCACGGGTTGCGGGCGCTGCATCGCCTGGTGTCCGGTGGGCATCGACTTCACCGAGGAAGTGGCCGCCCTGGCCGGAACACGCGCATGAAGGCATCCATGCAGCTCGACGCCGGCCCGCCGCACACGGCCACCGTGGTGGCGCGCACGCAGGAGTCGCCCACCATCTTCACCCTGCGCCTGTGCCTGGACGACCCGCAAGCGCAAGCGGCGTACCGCTTCGCGCCGGGGCAGTTCAACATGCTGTATCTGTATGGCGTGGGCGAGGCGCCGATCTCGATCATGTCCGACCCCGAGGACCGCGACGGCATCGGCCACACCATCCGTGCCCAGGGCCGGGTGACGCAGGGCCTTGCGAAGCTGCGGCCCGGCGACCGGCTGGGCCTGCGCGGTCCCTTCGGCCGCGGCTGGCCGCTGCAGGAAACCGGCGGCTGCGATGTGGTGCTGCTGACCGGCGGACTGGGCTGCGCGCCGGTGGTGTCGGTGATCCACTACGTGCTGAAGCGGCGCGCGCGTTTCGGCAGGCTGGTCATCATCCAGGGCGTGAAGCACGCCGAAGACCTGATCTGGCGTGCGCAATACGATGAATGGGCGAAACTGCCGGACACCCAGGTGCTGGTGGCGGCGAGCGAGGGCGCGCCGATGTGGCCCTGGCATGTGGGACGGATCACCGACCTGTTCGCCCTCGCGCGCTTCAACCCGGCGTGCGCGGTGGCGATGATGTGCGGGCCCGAGGGGATGATGCATGCCGGAGCGGAGAGCCTGCTGGCCCGCGGCCTGCCCGAATCGCGCCTGTTTCTCAGCATGGAGCGCAACATGCAGTGCGCGGTGGGGCGTTGCGGCCACTGCCAGCTCGGCAGTGCCTTCGTCTGCCGCGACGGCCCGGTGTTCAACTGGGGCGAGGTCAGCGCGCTGCTCGCGCACCGGGGATACTGATGGACGGCGAACGCAAGCCGCGCGTGGCGGTGCACAAGTTCAGCTCCTGCGACGGCTGCCAGCTCGCACTGCTCAACCTGGGCGAGGACCTGCTGACCCTGGCGGCGCGCGTGGACCTGGTCCATTTCGCCGAGGCCGGGCCGATGGATCCCGAGGCCGCGGTCGACGTCGCCTTCGTCGAGGGCAGCGTCTCGACGCCGGAAGACCTCGAGCGCATCCGCCGCATCCGCGCACAGAGCCGCGTGCTG
>WBZX01001003.1_pt2 | contig 16922 bp, 10 predicted proteins | sample 5204211 | NCBI WGS metagenome assembly WBZX01 (sample SAMN12344362, study PRJNA552823) | activated sludge metagenome | biome: Activated sludge suspended growth; feature: Nitrification reactor; material: Wastewater; isolation source: activated sludge from nitrification reactor of wastewater... | reverse complement strand
CACGATTCGCCCGAATGACTCCCACCCGTGCTGCTCGACGAGGTAGCGCGAGAAGTGGGACGCGCTGAGGTACGTGTCGAGGTGGTTGGCAACGAGGTCGTCGGTCGTGAGTACGCGGCCCGTTTCGCGTCGCGTCGAGCGGCCGGACAACACCTCTGCGGTACCCTCGCTCCAGAACAGCGACGCGAACTGGAGCTCGCGTGCGGCGGCGTGCACGACCTCGTGGTGGACGGCGGACCACGTCGTGAAGATCTCATCGCGATCCGGCTCCCGACGATAGCAGCCGAGCAGGTCGCCGCGGCACGGGATCTCGTCGAACTCCATGAGATAGATGTCGATCGGGGGCCCGCGCCGGACAGCCAGTCGTTGCTCGACGAGGCCGACCCGTCGATCGAGCGCGTCGAGATCGCCGCGACATAGCGGCGTGTACTCACTCAGCTCCGTGCCGACACGGACCCGCTCGCCCTCGTAGTCGAGGGCGGGGCGGTCCATCGGCTCGCTGCTGCACGCAGCGAGCGCGGTCGTGAGGAGCGCGGCGCAGCGCCACGGTCGACGCACGCGCAGTGCCGCGATCACACCTCGAGCTCGGCCAGCGGTGCGTTGGTGTAGCCCGCTTCGTAGCCGAACTCGGTCAGCGGCAGGCCGGCGCCTCGCAGGGCGGTGAGTAGGGCGCGGGTGGTGTTGTCGCCGGCGCCGCGGAAGTGGACGTTGCCGCGCAGGCGGCCGCCACCCTTGCCGCAGATGAGCATGGGCATGTCGTCCTGCGAGTGGGTCCAGCCCTCGGCGTGCTCGGTGCAGACGAGGATCGAGCTGTGCTCGAGCAGGTTGCCGGCGCCCTCCTCGGTGTCGCGCAGGCGCTGCAGGAAGTAGGCGAGCTGCTCGAGGTTGAACTTCGCCACCGCGGCGCCCGTGGTGTAGGGCGAGGGCTCGGTGTGGTTGAGGTAGTGGTGGCCGTCGGTCGCGCCGACCATCCAGAACACCGCGCCCGAGCCACAGGTCGAGTACTGCACCGAGAACGCCCGCGTCAGGCCGCACGCGAGCGCGAGCGCCATCAGGTCGCTCATCACTTGGTTCTTCTCGACGATGGCTTCGTTGGAGTCGACGTCGGGGAACTCGCCGGGATCGGCGGGCTGCTGGCAGTCGGCGAGCGGCGCCGACAGCCGCGTCTCGAGCTCGCTGATGCTGGTCAGGTGCTGATCGAGGCGCTGCCGATCCTTGGCGCCGAGCTTGCCCTCGAGGGTGTGGATCTGCTCGCCCACCGCATCGAGCACGCTCGCCCGGGCCTTGCGCACCAGCGGCTCCGCGGTGCCCTGGTTGAAGAGGCGATCCCAGAACGCGTGCGGGCTCTCCTCCGACGGGTTGACGTTGGTCTCGCCGGCGACGCTGCCGTTGTGCGAGAGGTACTGGAACGAGGTGCCCTCGTCGGTGCCGCGGAAGCGCGTGACCGCGATCTCGAGCGAGCGGTACGGCGACGGCGTGCCATCGCCCATGAAGTAGTTGGCCGCGATCTGATCGACCGATGCGTACTTCATCGTCGACACGATGGTGTCGCGGACATCGGCGACCTTGAGGTGCGGCCCGCCCGAGCACACCGCCGACATGCCCGAGTGATGGGGGTGGCGCGGCGTGAGCACCGACATGCCGGTCACCACGCTCACGTACTCCTTGAGCGGCACCAGCGAGGTCAGCGAGCCGTCGACCGGCGGCTGCCAGTCGGGCCCGACCGAGGGCGTGAACTGGCCCATGTGCATGCCGTTGCCGGTGAACCACAGCCCGAAGCGGGTCGGGATCGACTCGCCGGCCGCGAACGCGTCGCCGTGGTCGTTGAGCATGATGCCGAGGATCGGCAGGCCGACCACGGCGCCTCCGAGGCCGCGCAGGAACATGCGCCGCGGCATCGGGCCCGCGCTCGCGAGTCGCCCGCGCAGGTCGAGGTAGGTGCTGCGATCGCCCTGCTCGGCGCGCCGGCTGCGTTCGCGTCGGTCGTCGTTGCGGCTCATGTGCCCTCCTCCACGCTCGCATAGCGGAAGCCGTCGTTGGTCACGAGCGCGACCACCAGCGCCTTGAAGTCGTACTCGCTGGTCACGAAGGCCTCGATCACCGCCTGCACGGCGTCTTCTTCGTCGTCGCCGGCCAGGTGCGCGCCGCCGTGCTCGTAGAAGCGCCTGGCGATGCAGGCGCCCGCGGCCGGCAGCTCGGCGACGAACGCCGCCATCTCGAGCGGGCCAGCGACCGGCGTGCCGTCGATCTCGGTGGCCGCGTCGATCGGCAGGTTCAGCTCGTCGGTCACGCGGTGGGCTCCGATGGCGTCGTAGTTCTCGAGTGCGAACCCGATCGGATCCATCAGCTCGTGACAACCCTTGCATGCCGCCTGGGTGCGATGGACCTCGAGCCGCTGTCGCAGGGTCTGCGGTGGTTGGGTGGGGTCGGGCTCGGGCAGCGTGGTGTCGACGCCCGCCGGTGGCGGCGGCACGTCCTGGCACAGCAGCTGGATCCGCACGAAGCGGCCGCGGTGGGTGGGCGAGGTCTGGGTCTTGTTGGCGTTGACGGCCAGGAAGCCGGCGGTGGTCAGGATGCCCGCGCGCGGCGTGCCCTCGGGGTGCGCGTACGGCTGCAGCTCGGGCCCGACGATGCCTTCGATGCCGTAGACCTTGGCGAGGTCCTCGTTGATGAAGGTCGACGGCGTGGTGAACAGCTCGCGAAAATCGCCCGAGCCGTCGAACACCGTGGTCTCGAACATGCGCTCGAGCTCGACGCGCATCGACGGACCCATGGTGGCGCTCATCTGGGGGAACAGCTCGACGCTGCGGTCGAGCTGGTCGAGCTTGCGGATGTTCATGAAGTCGCGGAAGAACCCGACCAGGGCCGGTCGCGCGCGATCGTCCTCGAGCAGGCGCATCGCTTGCTGTTCGACGGTGTCGAGGTCGAGCAGCGCTCCGGATGCGGCCAGCTCGAGCAGCTCGTCGTCGGGTGGGCCCTCGTGCAGCAGGTACGACAGCCGACTGGCCATCTCCCAGCTGGTGTAGCGCAGCAACTCCGGGCGATCGGGCACCGGCTCGCCGATCTCGACGCGGAAGAGGAAGTGGGGCGATTGCAGCACGGCCGCCGCGGCGAACTCGATGCCGGCGTTCACGTCGGCGAGGTCGGCTGCGATCGAGGCGGCCAGGGCTGCCAGCGCGTCGCGCTCGGCCGTGGTCACCGGCCGCCGCCAGGCCCGGCTCGCGAACGCCTCGAGGAAGCTCGCGATGCACGGATCTTGGGCGGACGCGGGCTCGCAGCCGACCAGCGCGGCACGCCGCACCGGATCGGCCCACACCTGATCGAGCACCGCATAGGCGGCGGCTTCGTACTTCTCGGCGTCGAGCGACGAGATGGTCGCGCCGGCGGCGGAGATCGACGTGAAGCCGTAGAGCAGATCGTCGGTCGGCAGCTCGGACGGCAGCGCGAGCGGCTCGCCGAGCAATGCGAGATAGGTGTTGTGGAGCTGCGGCTGGGTGAGGCGATGGATCGTCGGCGGGGCGGGCAGCACCGCGCCGGTCGGCGGCTCGTCACCGCCGGTGCTGCCGCCCTCGGCACCACCACTGACGCCGGAGGTGTCGGAGGCGACGCCATCGTTGGCACCGCGGCCGCCATCGATCCCGCGGTAACAACCCGCAGCGCTCGAAGCGACCAGCGCAGCCGCGACCGCGAGATCGCGCCGCAGGATCGAATCACGGAACATCGTCGCCACACCCACGATCCCACCGTACCCGAGTCGGCGACGGGCGCCAAACCCCTCGTGCGACCCACTACGCAAACCGCGAGGACACAATTGCACCCCCGAGCAAGCCCCGAGATCGTCGCGGCCAAGGCGAGACGATCAGGTGTTCTGCGCGTGTTGCAGCATCCAAAGCTGCGTCGTGCAGGGCTGCAACGCGCGACGAAATGCGATCGCCACGTACGATTGCGTCGTTCGGGGCGGCTTCGCGCGGGTATCATGCGCGCGCGGCCTGGCGCCACCACTCCGCGGAAAACGAGGATTCATGGCGAAGGCAAGACGATCGGTTGCGAAGAGCGAGTTCGTGGAGAAGCACCTCGCGACGGCACTGGAGCGGCTCGAGCTGGCGGCGGCGGCCGGCCAGAAGGCGGTGGCGGTGCGCCTGCGCGACGGCAAGAAGCTGGCCGTGGCGGTCAAGCGCCTGGCCAAGCGCAAGGGCGCGTTGGTGAAGCGCAAGAAGCTGGCCTCGCGGCGGGCCCGGAAGTCGCCCAGCGGCGAGACCCGCCGCGCGCTCAAGGCGGCGGTCCGCGAGCTCACCACGACCACCGCGGCGCTCGCCAAGGCCAAGGCGGCCAAGGCCGCGCACGCCACCGAGTTCACCGCGTTGCGCACGGCCCATCGCCGTGCGGCCGGCTACGCCCGCGCCATCGCGCAGGTCGATCGCGCGCTGCGGCGCAAGTAGGCGCCCGCGAGCCGCGTCGCGGGCGAACGCGCTAGCCTGAGGCGGCGCGTAGAGCCACGTCGCGGGCAGCGTCGAGTCGCTCGCGATCGTGGGCGGCGGGCACCGTGCGCGCCGAGCACTCGGCGACACGGTGCACCTGCAGCGCGAGCGCGTCGCGGCGCGTCGTGTCGCGCGTGCGACCGAGCAGCAGCGTGAGCACCTCGAGCTGGCGACGCAGCACGGCGACGTTGCCACCCGCGCTCTGGCGGACCTGATCGAAGGCCTCGGCGACCCACAGCTCGAACGACGGCCCGCGCGGCAGCAGCCGCAGCTCGCCGCCGTGCCACCGCGGCGGCTCGGCGATCCGACGATCGATCGCGTGGGCGAGGATCGCCCCGAGGAAGTCGACGCACGAGACCGCGGTGGTGGTGTCGTTGACGCCGGGCGACAGCGCCTTCAGGGCCACGTCGACCAGCTGACGGATGCCGAACCCCGGGTCCTGCGAGATGCTGCGGCGCTTGGCGATCGCATAGGCATCGCGGACCCCGTCGCGCAGCGCGTCGTCGGGCGCGACCGGCCCCAGCTCGGCGAGCGGCTCGCCGCGCGTGGCGAACTCGCCGACGCCGCGGAGCATCCGGATCACGCGGCCGTGCCGGGCGGCGAGCTCGACCAGCGCGCCGACATCGATGCGCTGCACGTAGCCGTTCTCGGCCGCGCTGACAGCGTGCCACGTGATGGGGTCGAGCGCGGCCGGCTGCGCGCGGTGGTCGTCGTCGCCGCACCTCGCGGTGAAGCTCTGGTCGATCACCGTGATGGTGTCGCGCGCGGTGGCGGCGATGATGCTCGCGGCCTGGATCGAGTCGGCGATGTGGTGGATGAAGAAGATGAGGAAGCCGATCGCCACGAACGCGAGCGCCAAGCCCACGAACACTGCGAGCGCGGGCACGAAGCTGCCTTCGTCGCCGCTGCGGATCGATCGCAGCACCACCAGGCAGTACCCGAACACCCCCACGAACACGCCGAGCACCCACTGGTTGGGCCGGTCGCGCATGAAGTTGCCGAGCACGCGCGAGGTGTACTGGCTCGAGGCCAGGGTCAGCGCGACGACCGTGATCGAGAAGCTGACGCCGGCGACGGTGATCATCGAGCCGGCGATGGTCGACAGCAGCGCGCGGGAGCCCTCGGCCCCGGCGCCGAACAGCCGCGGCCAGCCGTCGGCGAGGGCGTGACGGCCGTCCTCGAGCTCGATCATGCCGGCCGCGAGCGCCACGCATGCGATCACCACCAGCGCCGGGATGAACCACAGGCTCGAGCGCAGATCGTCGAAGCGGTCGCGGAGCTGCCGGAACACCGCGGCGACTCTACGGCACCAGCGCTCCGCTGCAAGCCGCGTTCGTCAGCGGCCCGCACGCGAGCGCGAGCGCACGGTCGTCAGTTGAACGAGAACGTCTCCCAAGCCAGCTTCTCCGACAAGGTCTCGTTGCCCATGAGTGCGCGACGTGGCGCGAAGATGGCACCGACCGGCCGATCGAGGCCCAGCTTGCTCAGCTCGCGGTACAGCGAGGTGACCAGGCCGCGGTTGAGGCCCGATTCGCACGCAACCAGCACGACGTCGCCACCGCGATAACCGGCGCGCCACATGGCGATCGCGACCGCGCGGATCTCCAGTACCCGCGACATGTTCGCGGTGGCCCAGAAGACTCGCGAGCTCTCGGTGGCGTGGGCGGCCACGAAGAACGCGTCGTCCCAGTTGTTCGCGATGACGAAGGCGTTGTCCTCGGTGAGGTTGAGCGCCCGACCGGGCATGTTCGCGACCGGTCCGATGAAGATGTTGTCGCCCATTGGGCCCACCACGCCACGGGCGCGGGCCGCGACCGAGGCCGCATCGCCGCCCGCGGGTGCCAGGCGACGGCTGATCATCGCCTCCATCTCGGCGCGGCTGCTCTGCGTGAGCGGGCGTCGCATCAGGATCGCCGCGGTCGCGCTGACCCCCAGCGTCAGCACCACCTCGGCGAACATGCGCGCGGCCTGCTCCCGCTGCGCCTCGGTGTTCGCGACCTTCGCGAGGTTGTAGAACTCGATCAGCTGCAGGAACGCCGTGACGGCCGCGGTGCCGATCGCCGCCACCGCGATGCCAGCGAGCACGAGGTCGACGATGAAGCCGACCCCGAAGAAGTGAGCGGCCGCGTAGATCGCAAGCGTCGCGCAGAACAACCCGATCGCGGTCGGCGTGATGAGCTCGCGCAGGCGATCGGCGATCGCCGCCGGCATGTACTTGTACGAGCGCTGGATCGCGTCGAAGACCTTGCCCTCGATGTCGTCGCGCGGCGTGGTCATCTCGGCCACGCGCACCTGCTCGGTATAGATGAGGTGGGCGAACTGGCCGCGCACGTAGGCGTCGCTGGTGAGCTCGGGCGAGTTGTTGCCGTGGGCCCGCAGCACCCGGCGCATCGCCTCGGTGTTGGCCGGGTCCTGGCTGAAGCCGGTCATGAAGATCTGATAGTTCGTGCCGGGGCCGGGCGACGACTGTGACGGCACCGCCGATCCGAAGCCCATCACCGGCACGCCGATGCGGCGACCCAGCTCGTCGCGGACGCCGGGGCGCTCGAGCGAGAAGAGGTCGTCCGCGATCACCCACTTGGAGCCGTTGCGATGGGTCAGGATCTCGGGCTGTGTCACGGTCGCGGCTCCCTCTCGCCTCGTGGGGGGCAGCTGCGTCTACGTCCGCGCGGCGCTCGAAAATCAACCGAAGTTGCCCGCGGCCGTCCGCGGTTGCTGGTACTAGCCGCATGCGCGAGCGAAGGCTGCGATCGCACCGTCGACGGTCGGGTCGTCGACCGCCATCGACAGCCGCAGGTAGCCGGGCGTGCCGAAGGCGGTGCCCGGCACCACCAGCGTGCGCTCGGCGACCAGGCGCTCGGTCAACGCGATGTCGCCGCCGTGGGCGTCGCGCAGGCGCTCGGGCAGGCGCGGGAACAGGAAGAAGCCCGCGCGGGGCTCGGGCAACGTGAAGCCGAGCTCCACGAGCGCGCCGGCCATGCGCCGAGCGTTGCGCGCGTAGATCGAGACATCGACGCGTCCGGCCGGATGCGACAGCACCCGCGGCAGCGTGCGCTGCATGAGCGCCGGCGCGTTGACGAAGCCGAGGATGCGCGTGCAGTAGGCCGCGGCGCGTTGCAGCGATGCGCGACCGAACATGTGCGGCGAGATCAGCAGGTAGCCGATGCGCTCGCCGGCCAGGCCCAGGTCCTTCGAGTGGCTGGTGGCGAACACCACGTGCGGGTAGCGCGTGAGCATCGACGGCACCGCACCACCGTCGTACACGAGATCGCGATAGGGCGCGTCCTCGACCACGACGATCGGGCGGGTCCGATCGCGGTTGGCCCGGTTCAGTACCGCCGCGAGCGCGTCGAGCTCGTCGTCGCCATAGATCGCACCCGTCGGGTTGTTGGGCGAGTCGAGCAGCACCCACCGCGTGCGCGGGCCGATGGCGTCGGCGATGGCGCCCGCGTCGAGCGAGAAGTCGCGCCCGGTGGCGGCCGGTACCAGCCGAGCGCCGACGGTGGCGCAGTACTGCTCGTACTCCGAGAAGTACGGCGCCGGCGCCACGACCTCGTCGCCGGGATCGAGCATCGCCTGCGCGAGCACGTTGAGCGCCCCCGCGGCACCAACGGTCATCGTCACGTGCTCGACGGTGAACTCGAGCCCGTAGCGCGCGCCCTCGCGGGCTGCCACGAACGCGCGCACCTCGGGGAACCCCGCGTTGGTCATGTAGCGGTGGCGGCCCTCGGGCTCGTTCTCCAGCTCCGCGAGCACCGCCTCGCGCCAGACCTTCGGCGGCTCGAGGCTCGGGTTGCCGAGCGACAGGTCGAACACCGGCAGCGGCTGCGACGCGCGCAGCTGCGTGCCCAGCTCGAACATGCGTCGGGTCCAGGACTCGCGCGACGCCAGCACCGTGGCGGCAACCCGCGCCGAGAGCTGTCCGCGCCGCTCGGTGTCGTCGGCTGCGCGCGGCGGCATCCTGTCACCGGAGTCTGCAGCGCTCACGATCGGACCCTACCAGGCGATGGATGGCCCACCAACCGCTACGTGAGCACGTGGGCGTGCGCATGCGCTCAAGTTCTGCGCCCCGTGCTGCTTTGGGACGCGTGGGTGGGCTATCCTTCCGGCCCGCGCGAGCGACGAACCGCGAACGCCGCGCATCGCCGCCATCCCGCAGGCGCTGGCGCGGCCCGAGCAAGACGATGGACATCGAGCGTTCCCTGTCGAGCCACAATCTCCCGTTCCTCGAGGCGCTGTACGAGGACTTCGAGCGCGATCCTGCGTCGGTCGATCCCGAGTGGCGAGCACTCATCGAACGCGTGGGCCGCGAGCGCAGCAACGGGCATGCGCGCGCGACCTCGCACATCGGCAGCGGGAGCGAAGCCGACCGCGCCGAGCAGATCGCCGTGCAGTCCGCCGTCGACCGACTCATCGAGCACTACCGCTTGATCGGGCACATGCGCGCGCAGATCGATCCGCTGGGTCGCCCGCGCCGCGAGATCACCGACGCGCTCGACCTGGCGTACTTCGGGCTCGGTCCGCAGCACCTGCAGCGCAAGCTCGATCCCGGCACGCTGTTCCCCGGGCGTCACCAGGCCACGCTCGCCGAGATCCTCGCGCGTCTGCAGAACACGTACACCCGCGGGATCGGGGTCGAGTACTGGCAGATCAACGACATCGAGCAGCGCAACTGGCTGTGCGATCGCATGGAGGTCTGCGAGAACCAGGTCATCCCGTCGCAGAAGGATCAGCTGCACCTGCTGCGCGCGCTGACCCGGGCCGACGCCGCCGATCGCTTCCTGCACACCAAGTTCATCGGCGCCAAGCGCTTCTCGATCGATGGCGCCGAGAGTGTCATCTCGCTGCTCGACACGCTGGTCGAGGACGCCGGCCTGCTCGGCGTGGAGGAGGTCATCTTCGGCATGGCCCACCGCGGCCGCCTGTCGGTGTTGATGACCCTGCTCGGGGCCTCACCGGCGCAGGTGTTCTCGCGCTTCGCCGGCGGCGAGGACCCGCTCGAGACGCTCGGCTCGGGCGACGTGAAGTACCACCTGGGTTCGTGGCGCGACTACATCACCCGTGCCGGCAAGGCGATGTACCTGGCGTTGGCGTTCAACCCCAGCCACCTCGAGGCCATCACACCGGTCATCGCGGGTCGTGTGCGCGCCAGCCAGGACCGCCGCACCCCTGATCGGAAGAACGCGGTGCTCGGCGTGACGCTGCACGGCGACGCCGCGTTCATGGGCCAGGGCGTGGTCGGCGAGACGCTCAACCTCGGGCGCCTGCCGGGCTACGGCAACGCCGGCACCATCCGCATCGTCATCAACAACCAGATCGGCTTCACGACCAACCCCGAAGAGGGGCGCTCGACGATGTATCCGACCGCGGTCGCCGACATGCTCAACGTGCCGGTGTTCCACGTCAACGGCGACGACCCCGAGGCCGCCGCCTACGTCGCCAAGCTCGCGATCGAGTTCCGTCAGCGGTTTGCCCGCGACGTCATCATCAACCTTGTGTGCTACCGCCGCTACGGCCACAACGAGGGTGACGAGCCCACGTTCACGCAGCCGCGCATGTACGACCTCATCTCGCAGCGCAAGCCGGTGCTCGAGCTGTACCAGCAGCGCCTCATCGATCGCGGCACCGTCACCAAGCGCGACTGCGACGAGCTCGCCGACGGCTTCCGCGAGGAGTTCGAGCACGCGTTGGCCGAGATCAAGCGCGTGGGGCCGCAGCCGCTGCGCTCGCCCATGCACGGCGTGTGGCAGAACTACGCCGGCGGCCCGGAGTCGCCCACGCACGAGGTGCCGACCGCGATCGATCGCGAGACCATCGAGCGCATCGGCCACGCGATCACGACCGTGCCCCGCGACTTCACCTTGCATCCCAAGCTGACCCGCTTCGTCGCCGAGCTCGGCGAGATGGCCAAGGGTGAGGCGCCGATCAGCTGGGCGATGGCCGAGCACCTCGCCTACGGCGGCCTGCTGATGCAGGGCTACCACGTGCGGCTGTCGGGCCAGGACTGCATGCGCGGCACCTTCACGCATCGCCACATCGGCTACGTCGACAACGAGACCGAGGAGCGCTACTTCCCGCTGCGCCACATCTCGCCGTACCAGGGCCGACTCGAGGTGTGCAACTCGCCGCTGTCGGAGTTCGCGGTGATGGGCTTCGAGTTCGGCTACAGCCTCGCGGCACCCGACACGCTGGTGATCTGGGAGGCGCAGTTCGGCGACTTCTGCAACGGTGCGCAGGTCATCATCGATCAGTTCCTGTCGAGCTCGGAGGACAAGTGGAACCGGCTCTCGGGCCTGGTGCTGCTGCTGCCGCACGGCTTCGAAGGGCAGGGGCCCGAGCACTCGAGCGCACGGCTCGAGCGCTTCCTGCAGCTGGCCGCCGAGGACAACATGCAGGTCTGCAACCTCACCACGCCGGCGCAGATGTTCCACGTGCTGCGACGGCAGACGCTCCGACGTTGGCGCAAGCCGCTGGTCATCATGTCGCCCAAGAGTCTGCTGCGCACGCGGCAGTCGTTCTCGCCGCTGGCGGACATCGAGCGCGGCGAGTTCCAGCGCGTGATCGACGACACCTCTGCCGATCCGGCCAAGGTGCGGCGCGTGATCTTCTGCAGCGGCAAGGTCTACTACGACCTCGTGGCCGCTCGCGCAGAGCGCAGCCGTGACGACGTCGCGATCGTGCGCATCGAGCAGCTGTACCCGTTCCCGGCCGCCGCCGCGACGGCGGTGCTCGAGCGCCATCACGCCGCCCGCGACTTCGTGTGGGCGCAAGAAGAGCCGCACAACATGGGCGCGTGGCCGTTCATGCGCAACTGGCTCGGCCATCTCGTGGGGGCGCGCCATCCCGGCGTGACGCTCCACTACGCCGGACGTGCCGAGAGCGCCAGCCCGGCGACCGGCTCGCTCGAGAGCCACGAGCTCGAGATCAAGATGTTCCTCGACGAGGCCTACGCCTCCCCCGCTCCAGGACGTTCGAACGATGACGATTGAGATCCGTATCCCCCAGATGGGCGAGTCGGTCACCGAAGGTGTGATCGCGCGTTGGCTGAAGACCGAGGGCGAGTTCGTGCGCGCCGACGAGCCGGTGGTCGAGGTCGAGACCGACAAGATCACGGTGGAGGTGCCAGCGCCCAGCGCGGGCGTGCTCTCGCGGCAGAACGTCGCCGTCGGTGCCACCGTCGGCGTGGGTCAGACCGTCGGCGAGATCGACGACGCGGCCAAGCCCAGCGCCGGCAGCAATGGCAGCAGCAAGCCGACTTCCGCCGCCGCGGCGCCGCCAGCCCCCGCGACGGCCCCGGCGGTCCCAGCAGCACGCGCCTCGAGCGACACGCCGGCCGGTCCGTCGGCGCGGCTCGAGGCCGCCGATCGCGGCATCGACCTGAGCGCGGTGCCTGGCACCGGACGCGGCGGTCGCATCACCAAGGACGATGTCGTGCGCGCCGGCGCGGCCCCGGCCCCAGCAGCCGCCCCCGCGCCTGCGCCCGCCGCCGCCAAGTCGACACCGATGCCGACCCCGCCGCGCGCGCGCGCGCAGGGCGAACGCGAGGAACGCAAGCCGATGTCACCGCTGCGGCGGCGCGTCGCCGAGCGCCTGGTCGAGTCGCAGAACAACTACGCGATCCTGACGACCTTCAACGAGGTCGACATGTCTGCCGTGATGGAGCTGCGCGCGCGGTACAAGGAGTCGTTCGAGAAGAAGCACGGCGTGCGGCTCGGCTTCATGTCGTTCTTCGTCAAGGCCGCGATCGAGGCGCTGCGCGAGTTCCCCATGGTGAACTCCGAGATCGACGGCGACGACGTGGTCTACAAGTACTACTACGACATCGGCGTCGCCGTCGGTGGCGGCAAGGGGCTGGTGGTGCCGGTCATCCGCGAGGCCGACAAGCTCAGCTTCGCGGCGGTCGAGCAGACCATCACCGCCTACGGTGAGCGCGCGCGGGCCAACAAGCTCACGCTCGACGAGCTCACCGGCGGCACCTTCACCATCAGCAACGGCGGGGTCTACGGCTCGATGCTCTCGACGCCGATCCTCAATCCGCCGCAGACCGGCATCCTCGGCCTGCACAACATCGTCGAGCGCCCGGTCGCGATCGACGGCAAGGTCGAGATCCGGCCCATCATGTACCTCGCGCTCAGCTACGATCATCGCCTGCTCGATGGTCGCGAAGCGGTGCAGTTCCTGGTGCGGATCAAGCAGTGCATCGAGCGGCCCGAGCGCTTGCTGCTCGAGGTCTGACACGATGGCCGTCGCGCCGGCCGTTCGTGTCGGGGCCGGCGATCTCCGCGTCACTCACCTTCGACGATGCGTGCGCGGGCGGTCTCGAGGATTGCTCGCGCGAGCACGGCCGGACGTATCGGCTTCGCCACGTGTCGCGCGAAGCCAGCGGCCAGCGAGCGGGCCTCGTCCTCGCGGCCTCCGTGGGCCGAGAATGCGATCACGGGCGTCGAGGCCCGGCGTGGATCGGGCAGCGCCCGAATCGCGACCAGTAGCGCGAAGCCATCGATCTCCGGCATCGCGAGATCCGACACGATGACGTCGGGGCTCTCGCGTTGGAGTGCGCGCAGGGCCTCCGCGGCCGATGCAGCGACCGTCACGGTGGCGCCGCAGCTGAGCAGCACCGCCGCGATGACCTCGCGTGCGCTGCCCTCGTCGTCCACGGCGAGCACGCGCAGGCCCGCGAGCGATGGCGCCGCCGCCGGCGGCTCCGACACGCTCGGCTGCACCACCGGCTCGGGCGACAGCGGCAGCGTGACGGCGAAGCGAGCACCGGTGCCGGGCCCGTCGCTGTGTGCGGTGATCGTGCCGCCGTGCAGCTGCACGAGGTGATGCGCGATCGCGAGCCCCAGGCCGAGCCCGCCGCGCTTGCGGGTGTTGCTGCGATCGGCCTGCCAGAAGCGCTCGAACAGGTGCTCGGCCAGCTCGGGCGTGAGCCCGACGCCGTGGTCGCGGATCTCCAGCGCCACCTGCTCGCCGTCGCAGCCGAGCGTGACCTCGATGGTGCCGTTGTCGTGGCTGAACTTGATGGCGTTGCCGAGCAGGTTGCCGACGATCTGCTGCAGGCGCGAAGCGTCGCCGGCGACCGGTGGCACCTGCGTGAGCCCGAGGAGCTGTAGGGTGAGGCCGCGGCGCTCGGCCTCGAGGCGATGGTCACCCAGCGCCGCGCGGACCGCCGCTGCGAAGTCGACTGGTACCCGCTCGATCGAGAGCTTGCCGGCGATGATGCGTGAGACCTCGAGCAGGTCCTCGATGAGCCGCGCCTGCTGCAGCGCGTTGCGCTCGATGCGGGCGATGGCGTCGCGCCAGCGTGGCACGTCGGCGGTGGGGTCGCTGCTCATCAGCTGCGCCCAGCCGAGGATCGCGTTCAGCGGCGTGCGCAGCTCGTGCGACACCACCGCGAGGAACTCGTCCTTGGCGCGGTTGCTGGCCTCTGCGACCTGGCGCGCGCGGTGCTCCGCCGCCAGCAGGCGGGTGTGCTCCGCGAGCGCGAGCTTCTGGTCGTGCACGTCGGTGTTGGTGCCGAACCACCGCACGAGCCGGCCCTGCTCGTCGCGAACCGGCATCATCCGCGAGAGGTGCCAGCGCAGCGCACCGTCGGAGGCGCGTCGCAGCTGGACCTCGTCCTCCCACGGCTGGCCCGTGGTCAGGGACTCGCGGAACAGTCGCAGCACGCGCGGCAGATCGTCGGGATCGTGCACGACCACCCAGCCCCAGCCCTGCTGCGACTCGAAGGTAGTGCCGGTGTAGTCGAACCAACGCCGGTTGTAGAAGTCGATCCAGCCGTCGGGCCGCGCCGTCCATGCGAGCGCGGGGATCGAGTCGACGAAGGTGCGGAACTCGCCCTCGCTGAGCTGTCGCTGCGGCTGCTGGCTGCGGTGCTCCAACGCGTGCGCGCTGACGCTGCCGAACACCTGGCGCGGGCCGTGGTCGTCGCGCAGCAGCAGCGCGAAGTCGTGCAAGGCCACCACCCTGCCGTCGTGTCCACACATGCGGTAGTGGCCTGCCCACTGCGCGAGCGAGCCGTCGGCCAGCTTGGCCCAGGCCTGTTCGACCGCGCTGCGATCCTCGGGGTGGATCCGCGCCAGGTACTCGGCGCGCTCCCATGCGCTGGAGGTGGGATCGCCGAGCAGCTCGACGATCGCCGGTGAGTTGTGCCACTGGTCGCTGCGAAGGTCCCAGTGCCACCAGGCCGGTCCGCGTTCCGGCGTCATCGAGGTCGGGGTCCGCCCACGTCGGCGTCGACGGTAACCGACGGGCGGCCGTGCTGCCAGGGCGCACCGCGTGGCCGTGCGATTCGCTACGATGTCGGGATGGACGGCACGATGATGGGGTTGCCGCTGACGCTCGATCAGCTCGTCGAGCGCGCGGCCGAGCAGTATGCAGCGATCGAGGTGGTGTCGCGCCGCCCGGATCGCAGTGTGTCGCGAACGACCTACCGGGCGGTGGTGGACCGTGCGCGTCGGCTCGCTGCGGCGCTCGTCGCCGCGGGCGTGCGCAAGGGCGAGTGCGTCGCGACGCTCATGTGGAACCACGCCGAGCACCTCGAGGCCTACCTCGGCATCCCGCTGGCGGGCGCGGTGGTGCACACGCTCAACCTCCGGCTGCATCCCGACGAGATCGCCTTCATCGCCGCCGACGGCGGCGCGCGCACGCTGATCGTCGATGCCGTGCTGTTGCCGCTGTTCGCGAAGTTCGCCGACAAGGTCGCGTTCGAGCGCGTGATCGTCGTGGGTGAGGGCGAGCTGCCACCGGGCGCGGTCGCCTACGAGGCGTGGCTGGCGGCTGCCGATCCGTCGTGCAAGCTGCCGCAGCTGGCCGAGCACGACGCCAGCGGCTGCTGCTACACCAGCGGCACCACCGGCAAGCCTAAGGGCGTGGTCTACACCCACCGCTCGACGATGCTGCACTCGCTGGTCAGCGCGCTGCCGGATTGCTTCGGGCTCTCGCGGGCCGACGTGCTGCTGCCGGTGGTGCCGATGTTCCACGTCAACGCGTGGGGCCTGCCGTACACCGCGACCATGGTGGGCGCCAAGCTGGTGTTCCCGGGACCGCACCTCGACGCCGCGAGCGTGCTCGACCTGATGCGCGACGAGGGCGTGACGATCGCAGCGGGTGTGCCGACGATCTGGCTCGGCATCCGCGACGCGCTCGAGGCCGAGCCCGGGCGCTGGCCGTTGCGCGAGGGCGTGCGCATGGTCGTCGGCGGCTCGGCGGCGCCGCAGCAGCTCATCCGCGACTTCGATCGCCATGGCCTGCGACTCATCCACGCCTGGGGCATGACCGAGACCTCACCGCTGGGGCTGGTCTCGCGCGTGCCGCCACACCTCGCCGATGCCCCCGAGGCGCTGCAGCTGGAGCTGCGCGCCAAGCAGGGCACGCCGCCACCGCTCGTGCGCGTGCGGGTGTGCAACGACGCGGGCGTCGTGCCGCAGGACGGTCGCACCAGCGGCGAGGTGCAGGTGCGCGGGCCGTGGGTCACCGCGCGCTACGCCGGCATCGACGTGCCCGATCGCTGGACCGCCGACGGCTGGTTTCGCACCGGCGATGTCGCACACGTCGACGCGCACGGCTTCGTCCAGCTCACCGATCGCATGGCCGATCTCATCAAGTCCGGTGGCGAGTGGATCGCGTCGGCCGAGCTCGAGAACGCGTTGATGTGCCACCCGGAGATCCGCGAAGCCGCGGTGGTCGGCGTGCCCCACCCGCGGTGGAGCGAGCGCCCGGTCGCAGTGATCGTGCCGCGGGCCGGCAAGTCCCCCACCGACGACGCGCTGCGCGAGTTCCTCGCACCGCGGTTCCCCAAGTACTGGCTGCCCGATGCGTTCGTCGTGGTCGAGGAGATCCCTCGTACGTCGGCGGGCAAGTTCAAGAAGACCGAGCTGCGCGAGCGTCTGCGCAACTTCGAGTGGCCGTAGGCGGCGGCTGCCGCGGGGCAACGCGATCGTGGCACAGTCGCCACGTCATGCCGTCGTCCTCGGTCCCCCCGTCCCTCGACGTCGCCGCGAGACCCGGGCTCTCGGTACTCGTCGTCGACGACGAGAAGAACATTCGCGCGACGCTGGCACTGTGCCTCGAGCAGGCCGGCGGTCGCGTCACCGCGGTGGGCACCGGTGCGGCCGCCCTCGCTGCGCTCGAGCGGGACCACTACGACGCAGCGTTCCTCGACCTTCGCCTGGGCGACGAGAACGGCCTCGACGTGCTCCCGACGCTGCTCGCCGCGCAGGCGAGCCTGAGGGTGGTGGTCATCACCGCGTACGCGACCTTCGACACCGCGGTCGAGGCGATCAAGCGCGGCGCGGTCGACTACCTGCCCAAGCCGTTCACGCCGGCGCAGATCCGTCATGTCGTCGAGCAGATTGCGGCGCGACGCGCAGTCGATCGCAAGCTTGCCGACCTCGAGCGGGTGATCGCCGCGGAGGTGCCCGAGGCCGACCTCGACACCGACGC
>WBZX01001590.1_pt1 | contig 16929 bp, 14 predicted proteins | sample 5204211 | NCBI WGS metagenome assembly WBZX01 (sample SAMN12344362, study PRJNA552823) | activated sludge metagenome | biome: Activated sludge suspended growth; feature: Nitrification reactor; material: Wastewater; isolation source: activated sludge from nitrification reactor of wastewater... | reverse complement strand
CTACGGCACGCCGGAGCACAAGCAGCGCTGGCTGCAGCCGCTGATGGCCGGCGAGATCCGCAGCGCGTTCGCCATGACCGAGCCCGGTGTCGCGTCGTCCGACGCCACCAACATCGAGGCCCGCATAGAGCGGCGCGGCGACGACTACGTGATCAACGGACGCAAGTGGTGGACCTCCGGCGCGGGCGACCCGCGCTGCGCGGTGATGATCTTCATGGGCAAGACCGACCCGACCGCGGCGCGCCATTCGCAGCAGTCGATGATCCTGGTGCCGATGGACACTCCCGGGGTCAAGGTGCTGCGGCCATTGCAGGTGTTCGGCTACGACGACGCACCGCACGGCCACATGGAGATCGAGTTCACCGACGTGCGCGTACCGGCGTCTGCCATCCTGCTCGGTGAAGGCCGCGGCTTCGAGATCGCCCAGGGTCGCCTGGGGCCGGGCCGGATCCACCACTGCATGCGGCTGATCGGCCTGGCCGAGCGCGCCCTCGAACTGATGTGCCAACGGGCCACGAACCGGGTGGCCTTCGGCCGGCCGGTGTCGGACCAGGGCGTCACGCGCGAGCGCATCGCCGAGGCGCGCTGCCAGATCGAGCAGGCGCGCCTGCTCACGCTGAAGGCGGCCTGGATGATGGACAAGGCCGGCAACAAGAGCGCGCAGGCCGAGATCGCGATGATCAAGGTGGTGGCGCCCAACATGGCCTGCCGCGTGATCGACTGGGCGATGCAGGTATACGGCGGCGCGGGCATGAGCCAGGACACGCCGCTGGCCTACCTGTACACGCTGGCGCGCACGCTGCGGTTCGCGGACGGTCCCGACGAGGTGCATCGCAACGCGCTGGCCAAGCTGGAACTGGGCCGTCAGGCCCGCTAGCCGCGTTGACCTAGCGCAGGTCCGCGTCGTCGCGTGCCGCGGCGGATGCGTCGCGCGGCAGCGCACTCGGGGCGCCCCAGCCGCTGGGTCGTTCGCTGCCCAGCCTGCCGTGCATCACTTCCGCCCCCACACGCCGCGCTGCAGCCACGGCAATCAGGGCCAGATCGATCGTCCGGCGCAACGTGTCCTCGTCCGGCTGAGGCAGCGCCATGCGCAGCACGAAGCGGCCGCGCTGCACCACCATCACGAACGGCGTGTCGGCGGCCAGCCAGGGCGCGGCCGCCTGCAGGGCCTGGGACAACTCGCCTTCGAGCCACAACGGGGCTGCGGCGGGCCGGTTGGCCAAGGCCGCGAAGCGCTCGCGCAGCGGCCCGAGCGTGGCGCGCGGCACCGTGGGAAACAGCACCAGCCAGCGCATCTCTTCCGGTGTGCGGTCGTCCATGCGGGTCTGGTTGCCCTCGGTGACCTGCTCGAAGACGGCAGTTTCCAGCCGGGTCATGAGCGAGCGCGCGATCACGAGCATCTGCAGGTCCCCGGCGTCGCCGATGTCGGCCCGGATGCGCAACTCGCGCTCGCCGATGTAGTCGCGCTGCGCCGGGCCCCATTCGGCACGCCAGCCAGGGCCTTCGCCCGTGGCCTCGACGACGAAGCCCTCGCTGCCCCGGGCCGGCGCGAAGCGCCAGCCGGCGGCCTCCGCCCAGCGGCGCAGGGGGGCCACTTCCGGTGCGTCCCGCGAGGCCTGGCCGAACCACCGCCTGAGGAGCTCGAGCATCGCTGCTAGAGTGAAGCGCAACGCTTGCGCAAGGAGATCCGGACCATGATCGAAGTGTATTCGTGGGCCACGCCCAACGGGCACAAGGTGCACATCATGCTGGAGGAATGCGGCCTTCCATACCGCGTGCATGCGGTGGACATCGGCAAGGGCGAGCAGTTCCAGCCCGACTTCCTTTCCATCAGCCCCAACAACAAGATCCCTGCCATCGTCGATCCCGACGGGCCGGACGGCCAGCCGATGTCGCTGTTCGAATCGGGCGCGATCCTGCTGTACCTGGCCGGCAAGACCGGGCGCTTCCTGCCTGCCGACGTGCGCGGCCGCTACGAGGTGCTGCAGTGGCTGATGTTCCAGATGGGCGGCGTGGGGCCGATGCTCGGCCAGGCGCACCACTTCCGCATCTATGCCCCCGAAAAGATCGGCTACGCGGTGGACCGCTACACCAACGAGGCCAGGCGCCTGTACGGCGTGATGGACCGGCGTCTGGCGAAGTCGCGCTACCTCGGTGGCGCGGACTACTCCATCGCCGACATCGCCGTGTTCCCGTGGCTGCGCTCCTGGAAGAACCAGGGCATCGACTGGGCCGACTATCCGCACCTCAAGGGCTGGTTCGACGAGATCGGCGGCCGACCCGCAGTGCAGCGCGGCGTGGAAGTGCTGGCCGCCGCGCGCAAGCCCCTCACCGACGACAAGGCGCGCGAGCAACTGTTCGGCAGCGCGCAGTACCAGCGGCGCTGATCGCGCCGCCGGGCGCGCCCGGCGGGGCGCCGCGGCGCGCGCCTACTGGCCCTTGAAGTCGCCGGCCACGCCAAGCACCACGCGTGCCGGGTCGAGGTGGCGCCGCAGCGCGGCGTTCACCTGCTCCAGCGTCAGCGCTGCCAGTCGCGCGTCGACCTGGGCCGCAAACGCCAGCGTGCGGTCGAGGTCGAGGTTGCGCGCCATGGCTGCCGACAGGTTGCCGTCCTGCGCCCGCGACAGGCGGCGGAAGTTCAGCAGGCCGGCCTTGCCTTCGGCCAGCTCCGTGGCCGTGAAGCCGTCCTTGAGCGCCCGGGCCACCTCCTCGTTGAACGCGGCTTCGACCTTGGCCCGGTTGGCCGGCGCAAAGATCGCCCCGGCGTTCCAGGTCGAGTGGGCCTCGTACGGGTTCCAGGCCACGTAGGCGTAGACGTCGTAGGACAGGCCGTCCTTTTCGCGGATGCGTTTCCACAGGCGTGAATTGCCGCCGCTGCCGAGCATGTAGTTGGCCATCATGAAGGCGGCGTAGTCGTCGTCGCCTTCCTTGAGCGCGATCGGCAGGAAGGCCTGCATGACCGCGTTCTGCTTGTCGGGCGTCACGAACACCAGGCGCGCCGGCGGCGGCGCCACCAGCGGCTGCGGCACGCGCACGTAGGACGCCGCGGTGGGCCATCCGCCCAGGGCGCGAACGGCCGCGGCCTTCACGGCGTCGGCATCGAAGTCGCCCACCACGGCCAGCTCGGCGCGGCTGGCACCGACGATGCGGGCATGCAGGCTGCGCAAGACCTCGGGCGTCACCGCGGCCACGTCCTTCAGGCGTTCGTCGAAGGTGCGCGCATGGCGGATGTCGCCGCGCGGGTAAGGGTTGCCGTGCCGCGACATCGCGTCCTGCAGTACGGCATCGGGCTCCTTGCGCTGCGCCTCGATCCCGGCCACCGACTGTCGGCGAAGCTCGTCCAGCACGGCGGGGTCGAACGCAGGGCGGCGCAGCAGCTGGCCGATCAGCTCGATGGCCGCGGGCAGGTGCTCGCGGCGCGACTGCAGGCTCACCGTCAGCGCGCCGGGCGCGCTGCCCTCGTAACCGATGGCGATCTCGGTGCGCAATGCGTTGAGCCTGTCCTGCACCTGCTGGCGCGACAGGTCGGGCGTGCCCTTGTCGAGCATGGCCGCCAGCAGCCCCATCGCCTCGGCCTGACCCTGCATCGCCGCGAGGTCGCCGCCGCGCAGCGTGAGCCGTGCCGACACCGACTGGCCTCGCGTGCTCTTGGGCAGCAGCGCGAACTGCACGCCCTGCGCCGGCGCGGCCAGGCGCCCTCGCTGCGTCCGGGCGTCGATGTTCGCCGGGCTGGCATCGAAGCGCTCGGCCGTGGCCGCGGCGGCCTGCGGCACGAAGCTCTTCATCTGGACCGCCACGTCCACGCTGGCCGGCGCCGCGGCGCGCTGCGGCCTTTCAGTAGGCACGTAGGCCCCCAGCGTGCGATTGGCCGGCAACAGGACTTGTGCGGCAAAGCGCTGAACGTCCTCCAGCCGCACCGCGCGCACGCGGTCGCGCAGCAGGAAGAACAGGCGCCAGTCGCCCTGCGCGACGGTTTCCGACAGCGCCACGCCCACCTGCTCGGCATCGGTGAACTGCTGCTCCCAGCCGTTGAGCCACTTCACGCGGGCGCGTTCCAGTTCCTCTGCCGTGATCGGCTCGGCCGCCACGCCTTCCAGCGTGGCCAGCAGTGCCGCCTGGGCCGCGGCGATGTCCTGCCCCGGAGCCAGCGCCGCGCCGAAGGTCAGGAATCCCGGGTCGTGCAGCGGCTTGGTCCAGGCCCAGGTGCCGGCGGCCAGCTTCTGCTCGGTCATCCGCTTGTGCAGCCGGCCGGCGGGCGTGTCGCCCATCACGAGGATCAGCAACTCGGCGGCGGCATGGTCGGGGTGCGCGCCGGGCACGCTGTGATAGGCCGCCATCAACTGCGGCGTGCCGCCGACGCGGCGCAGCGTGATTGCACGCTCGCCGTCCTGCACGGCATCCAGCGTGTACAGCGCGGGCAGCTTGCGATCGGGCCGCGGGATGCGCCCGAAGTGACGCTCTATCAGCGCCATCACGCGGCCCGGCTCGAACTTGCCGGTCACGATCAGCGTGGCGTTGTCGGGCTGGTAGTAGCGGCGGTAGAACGCCTGCAGGCGGCCGATGTCCACCTGCTCCACGTCGGTGCGCGCGCCGATCGTGGAATTGCCGTAGTTGTGCCACTGGTACATCGCAGCCAGGGTCTTCTCGAACAGGACGCCGCCCGGGTCGTTTTCGCCCATCTCCATCTCATTGCGCACGACGGTCATCTCGCTGTCGAGATCCTTGCGCGAGATGAAGCTCTTGGTCATCGAGTCGCCGAGCCAGTCCAGGTACCAGGCCATGCTGGCATCGTTGGCGGCGAAGCTGGCGAAGTAGTTGGTGCGGTCGAGCCAGGTGCTGCCGTTGGCCCGCAGGCCGCGCTTGTTGAACTCGGCCCACACCGTCGGGTGTCGCGGTGTGCCCTTGAACAGCAGGTGTTCCAGCAGGTGCGCCATGCCGGTCTCGCCATAGCTCTCGTGGCGACTGCCGACACGGTAAGTCAGGTTGACCGTCGTCGTCGGCTTGGAGTCGTCGGGCGCCAGCAGCACCTGAAGGCCGTTGGGCAGCCGGTACTCGGTGATGCCTTCGACCTGCCTCACGGGGGTCGGCGCTGCCGCCGCGGGCAGGGCGACGTTCAGGGCCAGCAGAAGAAGCGCAAGGGCGCGAAACAGCAAGGTCGGCATGGCGTGAGGTCTCATGGTCGGAAACCGAGGATCCGGTGCGCTGGCAACGGGAGCGCGATTTGACCACTTCCGACCCGGGCCACGCCCGCGTCGGATTTGGTCACGCCGTACCGTACTTGGTGTCGAAGGCGATGCCGGCCGACTGCAGCAAAGGCGTAGGCAGCAGGCCGCCGGCGCAGACGATGACGGCGTCGTTGGGCAGGGTCAGTGGTCCGCTTCGTGCCTTCAGGTGCACCTGCTGCGGTTCGATCGATGTCACGGTGGACTCCAGTTCGACGCGCAGCGACCCGTCGCGCTGAGCCTGCTCCAGGGCCTGGCGGTTCTTCGCCTTGACGCGTGAGAACGCCGCGCTGCGGTAGGACAGCGTCACCGCCGTACCCGGCCGCCCGGCCAGCGCCAACGCCGCTTCCAGGGCACTGTCACCGCCACCGACCACCAGCACCGCCTGACCGTCGTACTGTGCCGGATCGACCAGCCGGTAGACCACCTTGGACGACTCCTCGCCCGGCACGTCCAGCTTGCGCGGCGTGCCGCGCCGCCCGAGCGCCAGCAGCACGCTGCGCGCGCGGTAGTTCCCTCGGTCGGTACGCACCAGGAAGCCGTCGCCGGCAGGCTCGATGCCCTGGAGGCACTCGCGGAAGGACACCTTCAGCCCGGTGCGCTCGACCACGCCCTGCCAGAACTCCAGCAGCTTTTCCTTCTGCACCTCACCGAACTTCACCTTGCCCACCAGCGCCAGCTTCACCGGCGCGGTCATCGCGATCTTGTGGCGCGGGTAATGGAACACCGAGCCGCCGAGCGACGCCTCCTGCTCGATCAGGCGATAGCGCAGCCTGTGCTCGATCGCGGCCAGTCCGGCCGACAGCCCCGCCGGCCCGCAGCCGACGATGACCAGGTCCAGATCGTGATCGCCGCGGGGGCGCCTGCGGATCGCGTCCACCGCCTGACGGCCCTGCTCTGCCGCCTTGCGGATCAGGCCCATGCCGCCCAGTTCGCCGGCGATGAACAGGCCGCGCACGTTGGTCTCGAACTCCGGGCTGACCTGCGGGATGTCCATACCACGCGTCTCGGTGCCGAAGACGAGCTTGATCGCCTCGTGCGGGCAGGCCGCGGCACAGGCGCCGTGGCCGATGCAGGCCGCGCCGTTGATCAGCACCGCCTTGCCGTCGACGATGCCCAGCGCATCTTCCGGGCAGGCCTTGATGCAGGCCGCCGAGCCGAGGCAGCGCACCGGGTCGATCACCGGATGAAGCGACGCCGGCTCGGCCAGGCCGGCTTCCAGCGATTGGCGCAACTGCTCGCGATGCTCGCGCTGGATCCGCTGGCGCCGCCGCAGATAGCCGAACCACAGCAGCAGCATGGCCGCTGCATAAAGGAGCAGGTACTTCATCGCGCGGATCCGTGCGCCGTCAACGGCCGACGGCCTCGCCGATCTCGATCGTCAGGCCGCTGGCCCCAGGCGCCACGGGTGCCGAGAACCCCTGCAGGTCGCCCGGTTCGGCGATGGCGTTGCCGGACTTGCTGATGCGCGCGCCGATGACCACGCGGCTGGCCGACGACAGGCGCGCCGCAGGACTCATCGCCATGCTGTCGTCCAGGGTGAACGTCAGCGGCAGGTCGCGCACCTGCTTGCGCAGGATCGCCAAAGGCATGCGCGGACCTTCGGCCGGTCGGGCGAAGACGAACAGCGTGTCGCCAGGTGCCGCCTGGGCCGCCAGGCGCGCCGACAGGGTCACGCGGCCACTGACGGTCGCTGCCGCGGTCGGTGCCGCGCCGCCCGGCGGCACCGGGGCCGGCGCGGAGGGCCGGGCCTGGGCCGCGGGCGGGGCCGGCTGCGATGGCGTTGTCGCCCCAGGCTTGTCGGCGGCGGCCGGCGACGGGTTCTGGGGTGCCGACGGCGCGCCTGCGAGCCGAAGTCGCGCCTCGTCGATCCCGCTCTGGATCTGCCGGGTCAGCTCGCTGTCGGGCGATATCGCCAGCATCTGCTCCCAGTGGCGCACGGCACCGGCGTAGTCCTGCCGATCAAAGGCCAGGGTTCCCGCCAGCGACAGCGACTTCAGGTGCCGGGGATCCAGCGCCAGGGCGCGCTCGATCAGCTTGGCCGGCTCGCCGACGAGCGAGCGTCCGTTCACCACGGCCAGCGCGTCGGCATAGTCGGCGAGCAGCGTCGGATCGTCTCCCTGCAGTTCCACCGCGCGCTTGAACGCCGGCACCGCCGCGTCGTGCTGGCCCAGCACCGCATGCGACCGGCCGAGCATGGCCCAGCCTTCCGCATCGTCGGGTCGCTGCTTCATGCGCTCGGCCAGCGACGCCACCATCGCCTCGATCTGCTCGCGCGTGACCGAGTGGGCTGCACCCGACGGGGCCTCGGCGCTGTCGATGGCCTGCGGTTGCAGGGCCGCCGGGGAGCCGAGCCAGGCATAACCGGCCGTCGCCACGGTCACGACGCCGATGGACAAGGCGGCCGCCAGCCCGCGCGATGGCGGCGACGCAGCCACGCCGCCGGCGGCCGGTGCGGCCGATGACAGATGCTGCGCCAGTTGCTGCTCGAGCGGCTGGCGAGCCTGCTCGAACGCGTCGAGGCCGAGCGCGCCGTCGTCGTGCAGTGCCTTGAGCTGCCGCAGCTGGGTCTGCAGCCGCGCCACTTCGGGCGCCACCATGCCATCGGTGCGGTCGGCGCGGGAACGCCACCACAAGGGCCGCGTCAGCACTGCGGCGGCCAGCGCGGCGAGCAAGGCAGCCAGGGCAACGAAGGCGGTCATCGGCGGGCTCCTTCGCCGGCGGGCGTTGCATCGGCATCGTCGTCGAGGTCCGGCTCGAAGCTCTCCGGCGCCAGGCGGCTGCGCCGGCGCAGCACCAGCGTGAGCGTGACCACGCCGCCCACCAGCAGCACGCCCGGACCGACCCACAGCAGCGCCGTGGAAGCCTTGAACGGCGGCCGATAGCGGACGAAGTCACCATATCGGTCGGTCATGAACTGCACCACCTGATCGTCGGTGGCGCCGCGTCGCAACTGTTCGCGCACCTCGCGCCGCAGGTCCTCGGCCAGGCCGGAGTGCGAGTCGGCGATGGTCTGGTTCTGGCAGACCAGGCAGCGCAGTTCCGCCGCAATGCGCATCACCCGCGCTTCCAGCGCCGGATCGGCCGCGGCAGGCGTGGCCTCCCGGGACAGGGCGACGAGCGGCGTGCCGAGGATGATTGCCGCACAGAGCCAGAGTGTCAGTAGCCTAGCCATTGAGTTCCTTGAGCAGCGGCACGATGCGCTCGCGCAGCACCGCGGGCGTGACGGGTCCGATCTGCTTGAAGCGGATCACGCCCTGCTTGTCGATCACGAAGGTTTCCGGCACGCCGTAGACACCGAAGTCGATGCCTACGCGGCCGTCGACGTCGAACAGCGACATGTCGTAGGGATTGCCGAAGCGGGCCAGCCAGCCGAGCCCGTCACGACGCGTGTCCTTGTAGTTCAGGCCCACCAGGGGCACCTGCCGGGTCTTGGCGAAGTCGAGCAGGTGCGGATGCTCGTCGCGGCAGGCCGCACACCACGAGGCCCAGACATTGAGGACCCACACCTTGCCCAGCATGTCTTCGCGACGCACCATGCGCGCCTCGTCGTCCAGGCGTGTCAGCGCGAAGGCCGGTGCCGGCTTGCCGATCAGCGGCGAAGGCACCTCGCGCGGGTCGAGATTCAGCCCGCGAGCCAGGAAGCCCACGAGCACCACGAACAGCGCCAGCGGGATCAGGTAGCGCAGCGCCTTCAAGTCGCAGCCCCCGTGGTGGCAAGCGCCTCCTCGGCCGCGCGCTCGCGCCGCGTCGCGCGATAGCGGCGGTCGGAGGCCGCCAGCCCGCCACCCAGCGCCATCAGCAGGCAACCGCCCCAGATCCAGTCGACGAAAGGCTTGAAGTACACGCGGACCACCCAGGCCTGGCCCGAGGGGCCGACGGGCTCGCCCAGCGACACGTAAAGATCCCGCGTGAAGCCGGTGTCGATGGCCGCCTCGGTCATCGGGTTCTGCTGCACGCGATAGATGCGCTTCTCGGGGTGCATCAAGGCGACGCGACGCCCATCCCGGGTGACTTCCATCAGGCCTCGCACGCCGCTGTAGTTGGGGCCTTCGATCTCGCGCACGCCACGGTAGGTGAAGGTGTAGCCCGAGATGGTGGTGGTGTCGCCGGGTTCCATCTTCAGGTCACGCTCGATGCCGAAGGTATTGACCATGCTGACGCCGAACGCGAACACCGCCACGCCCAGGTGCGCCAGCCACATGCCGGCAAGCGCGCGAGGCACCAGGCGCATCCGCCCGGCCAGGCCCGTCAGGCCGGCACCAGGGCGCACGCGCTCGATCACGTCCACCGCCACGCTGAAGACCACCCACCAGGCCATCAGGAAGCCCAGCGTGGCCAGCGCCGAGATGCGGCCGGCGGCCCAGCCCGTGGCCAGGGCCGCCACCACGCTGAGCGCGGCGGCCCAGCGCAGCCGGCGCGCCAGGTCCGGCACCTCGGCCTGGCGCCAGCGCGCCAGCGGCCCCACGCCCATCAGGAACACCAGCGGCGCCATCACGGGCACGAACACGCTGTCGAAGTAAGGCGGGCCGACGGAGATCTTGCCCATGTTCAGCGCGTCGAGCGCCAGCGGATACAGCGTGCCCAGCAGCACGGTGGCCATTGCCACCACCAGCAGCACGTTGTTGCCCAGCAGCATCGACTCGCGAGACACGACCTCGAAGCGCGCGCCCAGGCCCACCGTCGGCGCACGCCAGGCGTAGAGCGCGAGCGAGCCGCCCACCACCACCACCAGGAAGGCCAGGATGAACAGGCCGCGGGTGGGGTCGGTGGCGAAGGCATGAACCGACGACAGCACGCCCGAGCGCACCAGGAAGGTACCCAGCAGAGAGAGCGAAAACGCCATGATCGCCAGCAGCACGGTCCAGGACTTGAACGCGCCGCGCTTCTCGGTGACGGCCAGCGAGTGGATCAGCGCCGTGCCCACCAGCCAGGGCATGAAGGACGCGTTCTCCACCGGGTCCCAGAACCACCAGCCGCCCCAGCCCAGCTCGTAGTAGGCCCACCAGCTGCCCAGCGCGATGCCGATGGTGAGGAAGATCCAGGCGGCGGTGGTCCAGGGGCGCGTCCAGCGCGCCCAGGCGGCGTCCAGGCGGCCGCCCAGCAGCGCCGCCACGGCGAACGCGAACGCCACCGAGAACCCCACGTAGCCCATGTACAGCATCGGCGGATGGATCACCATGCCCGGGTCCTGCAGCAGCGGGTTCAGGTCGCGGCCGTCGGGCGCGGCGGGCAGGAGGCGGTCGAACGGGTTGGACGTGATCAGCGTGAACAGCAGGAAGCCGACGCTGACCAGCCCCAGCACGCCGACGATGCGCGCCACCATGTCCTGCGGCAGATGCCGGCTGAAAGCGGCCACCGCCAGCGTCCACAGGTTGAGCATCAGCAGCCACAGCAGCAGGGAGCCCTCGTGGCCGCCCCACACGCCGGCGATGCGGTAGGCCAGCGGCAGCGCCGAGTTCGAGTTCGACGCCACGTACAGCACCGAGAAGTCGTTGCCGATGAAGGCCGCGGTGAGACATCCGAAGGCGAACACCACCAGCAGGCACTGCGCCTGCGCCGCCGGCCGCGCGAGAGACATCCAGTCGGCCCGGCCCCGGGCTGCGCCCACGATCGGCAGCGTACCCTGCACCAGCGCCACGCCCAGGGCGAGCAGCAGCGCGAACTGACCCAGTTCGGGTGTCATGGCTTGGCTCCTGGCACGACGGTGTCGGCGATCTTCTGGTTGGTCTTCTGGGCCCGGGCCAGCGCCTCGGCGGCTTCCGGCGGCATGTAGTTCTCGTCGTGCTTGGCCAGCACCTCGCGCGCCACGAAGACACCTTCGCTGCCGAGCTTGCCCTGCGCCACCACGCCCTTGCCTTCCTTGAACAGGTCCGGAAGGATGCCGGTGTAGCGCACGGTGATCGTCCGAGCGGTGTCGGTGACGCCGAACTCGATGTCGGTGCCGGTGCGCTTGACGCTGCCGGCCACCACCAGCCCGCCGAGACGGAACGTGCGGTCGGCCGGGCTCTCGCCCGCCGCCACCTGGGTGGGCGAGAAGAAGAACACCAGGTTGCTCTGGAAGGCGTTGAGCACCAGGCCCACACCCGCGCCGACGGCCACGACGATGCCGGCAATGATCGCGATGCGCCGCTGGCGGGGCTTCATGGCGCACCCTCCCCGGTGCCGACGGCACGCAAGGCGACCGCCCGTCGACGCCGCGCCAGCAAGGGCTCCAGCACCATCAGGGCCGCCGTCACGGCGTAGGAGCCCCAGACGTAGAGGCCGTAGCCCCGCATCGAAAGGAAGTCATTGGCATCGGTCCAGTTCATCGCGGTCCTTCCTCGGGCCCGGGCCGGGCCAGATCGACAGCCCAGTCGGCGTCGCGGTCTCTTTCCAGGGCGATGGCCTGTGCGCGGGTGAAAACCACCGCGAACGCATAGGCCCAGAACGCAAAAGTCATCAGCAGCATCGCCGTCAGCATGGTGTGGGCCATCTTGGGTGCCGCCGTCAGGCTGATGGTGGCACCCTGGTGCAGCGTATTCCACCAGCGCACCGAGAAATAGATGATCGGCACATTGACTGCCCCCACCAGGGCCAGCAGCGCCCCGGCCCGGTCCGCTCGCGACCAATCGTCGATCGAGTTCACCAGGGCGATGAAGCCAAGATACAGAAACAGCAGGATGAGTTCCGAAGTCAGGCGCGCGTCCCATACCCACCACGTGCCCCAGGTCGGCTTGCCCCAGAAGGCGCCCGTCCACAACGCCAGGAAGGTGAACATCGCGCCGGTGGGGGCCAAGGCCCGGGCCAGGTTGAACGCCATGCGCGCATTGAGCGCCCAGCCCACCGCAGCCCAGAAGGCCATCGCCAGGTACAGGATCATCGACATCCATGCGGCCGGAACGTGGATGAAGATGATGCGGTAGGACTCGCCCTGCGTGGCGTCGGTGGGCGCGACGAAGAACCCCACGTACAGCCCCGCCACCGACAGCGCCACCGCAGCCGCCCACAGAAGCGGGTTGAGCCGGTCGGCAAGCCGGAAGAAGCGCGACGGCGCAGCGAAGGTGGTCAGGCGTGGCGATCCGGTGTTCATGTGGCGCTACTCCATCGCGATGCGCAGGGCCAGGCCGGTGGCCGCAGGCGCCAGCAGCGCCGTGAAGATCGCCAGTGCCCCGAGCAGCGAAAGATGGCCCGACACCGACAGGCCGCTGTCCGCGGCACCCACGGCACCGGCACCGAAGATCAGGGCGGGGGTGGTCAGCGGCACCACCAGCAGGATGAGCAGCACGCCGGCGCTGCGCACGCCCAGCGTGAGCGCCGCGCCCAGCCCGCCCAGCAGCGACAGGATCGGCGTGCCCAGCAGCAGCGACACCACCAGCGTGCCGAGCGCGGGAAGGCTCATGTCCAGCAGCAGGCCGATCAGCGGCGCGGCCAGCACCAGCGGCGCGCCGGTCACGGTCCAGTGGGCGGCGGCCTTGGCTCCGGCGATCAGCGCGCCAGGCTGGCCCGACAGCAGCATCTGCTCCAGCGAGCCGTCGGCGAGATCGCCTGCATACAGGCTGGACACCGACAGCATCGCCGCCAGCAACGCGCTCACCCAGACGATGCCCGCGGCAATTTCGCGCAGGCGGTCCGGCTCGGGCCCCACGCCCAGGGGGAAAAGGCTGATGGCGACCACGAAGAACATCAGCGGCAGCAGCGCCTCGACCCGCCGGCGCAGCGCCAGCCGAAGGTCTCGGGCGTAGAGGGCAGCAAAGGCTGAGGACATGGGGACTCAGGCCAGCGCCGGGCCGCCCCAAGCGGCCTGAGTCCCCCTCGGAGGGCGCGAGCGCGGCGAGCTGGGGGTTGTCATTTCAGGCGCAGGCGTCGAGGTCGAACTCGGCCATCGCTGGTGCGTCGGTGCCGACATGCTGGTGGCTGGTGAGCAGCACGCTGCCGCCGCGTGCCAGATGCTCGCGCAGAAGCCGGTTGACGGCAGCCAGGCCATCGGTGTCCAGCGCGTCGTACGGCTCGTCCAGGATCCAGAGCGCCGCCTGGCGCTCCAGCGCCAGGCGCGCGAGGGCGCCGCGCCGTCGCTGGCCCTGGGACAGGGTGCGCACGGGCGCATCGACACGCGAACCCAGGCCGAGGCCTTCCAGCGCGACACGTACCGACGCGGCGTCGTCCGGCCGGCCGTGCAACGCAGCGAGGAAGCGCAGCGACTCGGACAGCGTGAGATCGTCCTTGAGCGCGCTGGCGTGGCCGATGTAGACCCGGCGCGCCGGCAGATCGGGCGCACGCCGCACCGGCACGCCACCCCAGGTGACGCTGCCCGACTCGGGCGTGGACAGCCCGGCGGCCAGGCGCAGCAGGCTGGTCTTGCCACGGCCGTTGCGCCCGCGCAGCCAGGTGGCCGTGCCGGGCCGGACGTCGAAGCTGACGCCAGCGAAGAGCCGCCGCTGGCCCCGCCGGCAGGCCAATGCTCGGATCGAAAGTACAGGCAGTCCCCCGGGATCAGAAGGTGTAGCGGGCACCGAGGGAGTAGTTGACACGGGTGGACGATTCCTTCGTCGTGACGTTGATCGTCGGGTCGTTCGGGTCGGGGGTCACGCGCGAGGCGCGCCCCAGTTCGTAGGTCAGATAGGACTCCAGCGCCCAGCGTTCCCAACCCCGATAGGTTACCCGCAGACCCGGGGTCCAGCGCTGGCTGGTGCTGCCCTCGGGCGTGCGGTCGCGGTAGAACTGGACCGAAGGCTCCATCTGCCACACGTTCCAGGCGATGGACGAGTTGTTGTAGCCCATCAGGAAGCCCTTGAGCTGCGGGCTGGAAATGGCGGTCGACGAGAACACATGGGTGTCACGCGACGAGTACAGGTTCAGGCCGATCAATTGGGCGCTGACACTGTAGATGTTGCCCGTGGCGGGACGCCCGTTCTCGAAGCCCACCACCTCGGGCACCGGCGGAATCGCGCCCGTGTTCGTGAGCGCCGCGCTGGCGCCGACCTGCCAGGTCTTGCTCAGCGGCCGTGTCACGCCGACCTGGGCCTGGGTCACGAAGGGCGTGGTGCGCCGGATCTGGTCGCGCAGCGCTTCGAGCGTGGTGGTGGCGAGCTTGTCGGCGATGCGGCTGAACAGCACGCCGGGGTTGGACGGGTCCTCGAACGTGAGCGAATTGCCCAGCGCCAGCATCGTCAGCGCGCGGCGGTCGTACAGCGCATTGAAGACGGTGTTGTCTTCCAGCACCACGGTGCCTTGCACGGTCGCGATGTTCAGGCCCTTGATGAGCGCGTCGTAGTCGAGCTGCGAGAACACCGACGCGCCGCCCTTGAAGTAGCGCATCTCCAGGCCGATGCCGCGACGGTCGACCTCCTTGTCGATCTTCTGCTCGATCACGTAGACCGCGCTGCCCAAGTTCGGCAGCCAGCCGTCGGCGTCGAGCGACACGCCGTAGAAGTGCCGCTTCGAATCGAAGAACTTGTCGGTCGGCGAGCCCGCCACGCCGCCGAGCTTGAGACGCGGCTTGAGCTGCACATTGGCGCTGATGCCGTCGAACCGGCCCATCACGCCGCCGCCGGTGGGCGACTGGCGCCCCAGGCGCACGCCATAGCCACCGGTGAGCGACTTGTAGTCCACGTACAGCGCCGACAGGCGGTTGCGGTTCTTCTCCGGGCGCTCGAGGTCGTTGGTGTACGAATCGCGGAACACGAAGCGGATGTCCTGCTCGGCATTGCGGTGGCGCCAGGTCAGATCCACGTCGCTCAGCAACTGGCGCGCCTTGTCGTCGCTGAGCAGCGGGTCGCCGGCCACCTGGGGCAGCCCTGCCACGGGCGAGTCGCGGAAGTCCTGGCTGCGCACCTGGCCGTTGCCGCCGAAATAGGTCATCGAGGCGGAGCCGGTGACGGTGGTCTCGGCCACCGCGGTGCGCGGACTGGCAGCCACGGGCGCCTGCGCGGCGGGCAAAGCCGCCAGTTCGCGCCGGACGCGGTCGGCGCCCTCGCCCGTCGGGTAGAGCTGCAGGTAGGTCTCGAACTCGATGCGCGCCCGAGCCAGGTCGCCGGACCGAACACGCGCCATGCCGGCCATTTCCTGCGCGGTCTGGGTCCTGCGATTGGGCGGCAGGTTCAGCAGTTCGCCCAACGGGCCCAGGGCTGCGGCGGGCTGGCCCTGGTCGATCAGCGCCTGGGCTTGCGCCAGGAGGGCATCGGCCCGGGCGTCGGTCTCGGCTGCCGTCAGCGGGGCCGCCTCGGGCACGCCGGTCGCAGGGGCACCCCCTACCGGCGTGGCCGCTGGCGCGGCAGCGGACGAGCCGGGCGCAGGTGCCGCGGGCGCCGGAGCCACGGTCGGCTCGGGCACCGGGGCGCGGGATGCAGGCGCGGCGCCCTGCGGCGCTGCCGCCACGGCCGGGGCCGCGGCAACCGCCGGGGCCGCTGCACCCGTGGCCACGATGGCCGCCTGCGGGAAACCGGCCAGCTGGCGCAGCACGGCCTCGGCCTGCGTGCGCGTGGCGAAGTGGCCGATCAGCGTCTCATAGCGGCGCAGGCCGTCGACCAGGATGTCACGGGTGAAGACCTCGTAGTTCTGCAGGTCGCGCGGGATGCGCCCCGGCAGCGCGGACGCTGGATCGGCAGCAGACTGCAGCACGATGGCGAAGCGGCGTTCGGCGATCGGCAGCGTCGCCGGCGAGCTGTCACGGCCGGTTGTCGACGCCGTCACCGCCGCCCCGGCGCCGCGCAGCACGACCTCGATGCTGCGATTGCCGGCGCCGGCCCTCACCTCCAGGGTCACCGGCTCGGCTGTGCGCAGCACCATCCGTCGGGCACGCTGGCCGCTGACCGCCTCGTCGGCCAGCGTCATTCGCGGCAGGCCCTGCAACTGCCCGAGCTGCATGCCCTGCGTGGCCCGGACCTGCGAGTTCACCGTGGTGACGAGGTTGTAGTCGATCAGGGTCAGGTCGCCGGCGCGCGTCGTGACCGCGCGCTGGAACTGCACCTCGGTGGCAAAGCGCAGTTGCAGCACGGCGTCGTTGCCCTCGCGGCGGACATCGAACTGGTCGATCAGCTGGGCCTGGGCCAGCGTGCAGCACAGGGCTGCGGCAGCAGCGACGAGACAGTGGCGAGGCTGAAAGGTCATGGTCATGGTTCGAGTTGAGGCACCCGCGCGCCAGCGGTCCGGCAGGAGCGCCAGCGTGCGGTCAGTCCCAGTTGCGATAAGGCGTACCGCGGGTGCCGAGCGGGCGGTGGCAGCCCGACTGCGAGCAGTCGGTGACGCCGGTGGAGCGTTCGTGCGTCAGCGACATCCGCTCCATGCTGCCGAGCCAGGTCTGACCACGCGTGTGGCAGCCCTTGCACCAGCCGGCGCCATTGCCCTGCGTGTTGTTGTGGTTCATCGTCATCGTGCCCCAGCTCGTCGTACTGGTGTGGCAGGTGTTGCAGTCCATTGCCGCACCGTTGAGAAGCTGCGACGCCTCGGGGATGTGGTTGGTGGGCTTGGCCAGCGCACCCTGCGTGCCGGCCGACAGGTAGCTGCCGTTGTGGCAGCTTCGGCACTGGCCCGTGGTGACCACCGAGTGGTTCATCGTGACCGACGCGGTGAAGCTGGCCTGCGAGCGGTGGCACGAGTCGCACCGGGCCGCACCCGCGGGCACCGGAATGTGCGTGGCCGGCTTGCCGCGGGCCGACGAGCCGTTGTGGCAGGTGTCGCAGGTGCCGGTGCCCACGGCGTTGGCCAGCGAGTGCGCGAAAGTCACCGT
>WBZX01001588.1_pt1 | contig 16931 bp, 16 predicted proteins | sample 5204211 | NCBI WGS metagenome assembly WBZX01 (sample SAMN12344362, study PRJNA552823) | activated sludge metagenome | biome: Activated sludge suspended growth; feature: Nitrification reactor; material: Wastewater; isolation source: activated sludge from nitrification reactor of wastewater... | reverse complement strand
CATTGCGATTCATGCTCCTTTTGCTGCTCGAATACCAATCTTACCGCTCGTTCTCGTACTTCCGGTGAATAACTGATTTGATTCTTCATCTCTTCCTCCTCTCAAACCATTTTATCTCCGGAAATACCGTGAAGATTCAATCATTTATAGGAAATAATTTTCATTTGAGAAATCTTATATATTTCTCCTTAAATGATTGGATTGCATCAATAAAATTTGTTATGAACACAAAATGTGTACAGCTACCCGCTTAGATGGAATTGCAGTATCGATAACAACCGCCAGTCTTCGCTTAGTGCATGGTAGCGGCAAAGCTAGCAGCGAATGCATAGCAAGATGATTGGGAATTTCACTGTAACCCAGCAAAAAGTCTGCTGCGAGTAAACGAGTTACATTAAACTATAAAGTGAGCCGGGTTGATGAAATTATTCCAATTTATCCGCAGCACGATCTAGTCCTGGCAAGATAACTTATACAGCCAGGTTTTTCAGTATGAGAAATAAGGAGAATATTATGACTGTCGGTGAAATTTGTAATCGTGAAGTAATCGTTATTCAACGGGATGCAACCATTTCGGAAGCTGCCAAGCTAATGCGTCAGTATCACGTGGGAGCCGTCATTGTCGTTGATAAACATAATGACCGTCAGGTCCCGGTGGGAATCGTCACGGACCGTGACCTTGTTGTTGAAGTTCTGGCCACGGAACTGGATGAAACAGTGATTACCGTCGGCGACATTATGGCACCGGAAGTATTTACGATTAAAGAAAATACCGCGACCTATGAAGCGATTGAATTTATGCGCCGCAAAACTATCAGGCGCTTGCCAATCGTAGATGAAGCCGGGGAATTGGTCGGCATACTTACTTTGGATGATGCGTTGCAACTGCTCTCAGAAGAATTGCTTGATCTTGCCAAATTGGTCAGGTATGAGCACAAGAAAGAAATACGGCACCGCCCGTAATGCAATTTCATTCTCCGGGCAATCGGAAGTGCCTCAGTTAACCGATTGCCCGGATAGTATCGCAGAAAAATTTCCCTTGAATTCCTGATAAGCACCCAAATATTCGTATGGGAATGGCTTACCGATAGCATAGATTACAAGGGATATACCAATGCGCAGATGAAGCGCAAGCTGTTATATTCTTGTCATATATCCTTGCTATTGTGGCGTGACATTACATGCAAGGAGTGAATTCAAGTGGAACAACCTGAAGCTCAGACCGATCTTACTAGCAATAATTATTACTTAAACAAACAAAAAGATAACAATCCGTTTCATGAAACCGGTCAATTAAGACGTGCAAAAATGCACGCAGCGTACCTTATTGAAGCGATTGATAGTAGCAAAGCACTCACGCCTTCCCTGCATCAACTACTGGAAGCAAGTCTTATTTTGGAAACAACAAATTCTAAAATTCTTGCTGCGTACCTAAAACGGTCCCCGGCCACTATTCGCTCCGAATTTCAAAGAATTTGTACAGTCCTTGGACATATCGGGGAATTTCAGAAAACTTCCAGTATTAAAATCTGATCAATTAAACACATTTGTTCAATTGAACAACATAAAGGAGAACTATCAAATGCGAAGCGCAATAAACGCGGAAGATGCTAAAAAATCCAATACTCAGTTGTCTAAAAACAAAGAACATATACCCGGTCACCCGATCATCACGATAGGAAAGGGAACTGATCATCAGGAAATAACCGCTACCGCCGCTTATTACCTGGCTGAAAAACACAGCGATTCTAAAGATGATGAAATTGATACTATAAGAGATTGGTTCGAAGCTGAAATGGAAATAGGCAATGAGCTAGACTTATTTGATGTTGATGAAAGAGATTTTCAGTTCTTCACACCAAGGCTGAGTGAATAAGTTGGAAAGTAGATCTTATGCCAATACGCTAAACATCAATCGGTTGCATACTGTTCAAGATACTCAGTTCGATCACTGCATAATCCTCGCCACCAACGCTCAGCAACTTCGACAGAGCATTCAATATGGAAAGTGACAGCGCCTGTTCCTTACCCGATTAACTGAACCAACTGGAATTCTTACAGTACTCATACTGCTGTTGCTCCAATCCTGACAGGAATACGCTGTCTGCCGAATTGACCGGAAAATTGCTCAAAATGGCCTGCAATTGCAGCATTACAATTTTCACAATGACCGTTCTGAGTCAACCGATACTGCTTGATTTCATACCAATCGCGCACGATTAGGTCGGTCCCACACGCTGGACAATAAGTTGTATCGCCTTCGAGATGATGCACATTACCGGTATACACATATTGCAGCCCGGCATCCAACGCAACCTTACGCGCTTGAATCAATGTCTTAACCGGTGTGGACGGTATATCGTTGAGTTTGTAATCCGGATGAAAAGCACTGAAATGCAACGGTACATCAGCGCCCAGTTCTTTAACGATCCAATCGCTCATCGCGCTGATTTCCTGACTTGAATCATTCAGCCCCGGAATCAATAACGTAGTCAACTCAAACCACACATTCGTTTCATGCTTCAGGTACTGCAGTGTCTCCAGGACGGGTTGCAGATGTGCGCCGGTTTGCCTGACATAAAACGCTTCGGTAAATGCCTTGAGATCAACGTTGGCTGCATCCATTTTGGCAAAAAAGTCACGCCGCGGCTGCGCATGGATATAACCTGCCGTCACGGCAACAGTCTTGATGCCTTTGGCATGGCAGGCATCCGCCACGTCCATCGCATACTCGGCAAAGATCACTGGATCGTTGTACGTGAATGCCACACTCTTGCAACCACATTTCTCCGCATAACGCGCAATATCTTCCGGGCTGGCCTGATCAGCCAGTTTGTCAAAGCTACGTGATTTGGAAATATCCCAATTCTGGCAAAATTTGCAGGCTAGATTACAACCCGCGGTGCCAAACGACAAAATACTGCTGCCGGGATAAAAATGATGCAATGGTTTTTTCTCGATGGGATCGACACAAAAACCGGATGATCTTCCGTAGGTCGTCAATACCATGACATCGCCAACACGACCACGGACGAAACAAGCTCCGCGCTGCCCTTCGTGCAATTTACAATCGCGCGGACACAAATCGCACTGAATCCGGTCATCCTCCAACGGATGCCAATACTTGGCTGGGTATTGCTCAAGGGCACTAATCGGTTCATCCATGCGTATACTCCTTGGAATAATCTGTTTCACGCCATTTGGTTACGGTATAACGGGATAATCGAATATCCTCAGCCCAGAAATCCTCAGACAATCTGGCTTTAGACTTTAACTTGGCAAGAAACTGTTGCGGTTGTGGAAGACTTTCCCATACTTGAGGCAAAAAGGTGCTGCGATAAGGCCCGTATTCAAATACAATCCCGTCAATAGTTGGGCGTAATTGCGCCACAGCGTCAGCTTCGCTGCTAAAACCAAGCGGTTGCAATTCAGAGAGCAATGACACTTCCACGCTCACCGTATCCAGCTCATCAGCTACCAATGGCATAAAACGAGGATCACGCAACGCAGCCGATACTGCATTATTGCTCACATCGTCAATCAGCGAATCACAAGCCTGCAAAGAACCGACGCAACCACGTAATTCACCCCATTGCGTCAATGTAACAAAACTTGCGCCGGGCTGAAAAAGCCACGACATACTTTCATCAACCACCGCAGGTGCACAAGGCACATGCAAAGCGCGAGAAATAGCAACACGCGCAATTTGCAATAGTATTTTTCCTTGCTCATTTTTCTCAGGCGACATACGCATATCTCCCATCAATTCAATGCAATCGCTGCATAGCCAACCACCTGATCACGTGGACCCGCAGTATCGCCAGAGTTCCGCAGATCCAACAAATGTGGTGTCAGATGATGTTTTTGAGCGGCAATAATCAAACCATTGATCGGTATACTCCCACAGGCATGATCCTGTTCAATGGGCTGCCGTAACTGTAATATTGATTGCACGGTTTCACTATCCACGCGCTGTGCCGCCGCATAAGGCAAATAATGCGAAAGATCCGAACTGATCACAATCAGGGTCTCTTCTCCACCCCACAGATAATCCAATACTTCAGCAACTACTTCCGCCGATGTCATACCAACCACCAGCGGTAGCAAGGTAAAATCACTCAGCACAGTTTGCAAAAAGGGTAATTGCACTTCCAGAGAATGCTCCAAGGCGTGCGTTTCCCTATGAATAGTCACTTGCGGTAAATGTGCAATCACATTGACTAAATCCGCATCCAGTTTCACATGACCCAGCGGCGTATCAAAAACATCCACCCCTGGCAAAGCCAAACCATGGACCGCTACACGATGCGCAGGACCCAGCAATACCACGCGTTGAATGATGGGAGCGACAGCACGCAAACTAGCATAAGCCGTTGCAGCAACGGCACCGGAATACACGTACCCCGCATGGGGGACGATCAATGCTTTGGGCTTGAAATCATACAATCTCGCACTGGCAAGTAAGTGCCGCACATCCTGTTCAAGCTGCCACGCATCAGCGGGATAAAACAAACCTGCGACTGCGGGAAAACGAGTAGCTGTCATAATATTGCCTTCTCCCACTGTGTGATCCATACAAATATAAGACAAAAAATCAGAAGAAAGATTGCAACTACCCGACTTACTCCCGTTTATCACTTACAGATCATTTAGTCTTATACTGCGGAAATTAATTTTATCTCTCCGAGGATACCGTCGTAATCCGACGCATTCCCATACACGACAGCATAATGATATGAATAATAAGAAAAACATTATATAAACAAAAAATCTTATGGTATTTATCGCAGAATCGATTACAACCTTCTATGACAAAGCGCAAGACAGGCTCAGTCTGATATTCAACGCCCAAGAGAAGAAACCGTTAGTAGGCCTTATGACACGTCAGCTGTTTAAAGGTTTGCTAGCACAACTTCCCAATTGGCTGGCACCTCAACATCCTGATTCCATACCACCGACAACGGAGCAACAATGGGAAATCAATCACATTCATCATCAGATATCACAACAAAAGGTAGTTGTAACGTATGGAAAGATACCATCCAATCATCAACTCGAATCCTTTCTTATTAACACCATCCACTTTACCAAAGCGAATCTCCCTGATGGCGATCAGAAAATCAAGCTTGAATTCTTGGATTCAGGCAAAACGACCGAAATCATTTTTGTGCTCAATGCTGCTCAGCTGCATAAATTAATCGGTGAAATTTTCAAACAAGTCCAAGCCTGGGATATCAATGACCCATGGCAGGAAAAGAATAGAACCCCTGCATCGTCAAATACTAACGATAGAATCGTGCATTAATTCCTTCACCTCTCATGGTGACTTATCACTCGCTCACACATAATTAATAACATCGCTTATTATTTTTTTCCATAATTTGTGATATAACTTAAATCATGTACTGATCAGCATAAAAGAGTTACGTGGTCGGTACAGTGTGCTAAGTGTTCACATTTTTAATGTATCAACATAAAAAGGAGTAATTATCATGCGAGCTATATCAACAACGATTGCAGCCGGAACATTAGTGTTTTTTATGAGTACCCAAGTTTGGGCAACAGATGCCGGACATACTTCAGAAGCAATGGAGCATGCTGGAAAATCCCAAGCGCATGGGGAGATGGGGCATGCAAAAGAAGCACTTCAGCATGCAAAAGACAGTTTGACACATGCTAAAGAAGCAGGTAAAGGGCATGCCGATGCACATAAGCATATGGACGAAGCCGTCAAACACTTAGAAGAAGCGATTAAACATGCTGAAATGGGTCATGGTGCTGAATCAGCCAAGCATTCCGAAGAAGCCATGAAACATATGCGTGAATCTAAACATTAATCGTTCAAATCAGCCCGTACTCTTGACCCTTGGCTTTGCCAAGGGTTAGTCTCATCAATCCCTCATCCCTTCCCAGTAAAAATCGTCCATCCCTAAAATGCAATTTGGGATCGCTCCAATTCCTCTCATTTCCTGCTTTCACTTGACTACAAAAAAGACACGCTAGATCAATCTGAATTCGGCAAGCAATGGCGTATGATCAGACAAACGGCGCCACGGTTGACCGTATAAATGAATACAGTTAACAATCTCGAGACCGCGAAAATAAATACGATCCATCGACAACACAGGCAACCAGGCAGGGAAAGTACGCGCATAAGCACCGTGGGTGTATTTAAAAACTTCCTTAACGCCCAGATCTTGGTGTAAATAATATTCAGCACGACCACGCCAGTCATTAAAATCTCCGGCAATGATCAGTGGTTCATCCGACGGAACATGGGATTTGATACGCTTGGCCAGTGTTGAAAATTGACGCTCTCTTTCAAGTTCGAATAAACCAAGGTGCACACAAATCACATGAATTTTTTGATTGGCCCCAGGAACCTGAATCGCGCCATGTAGCAAACTGCGACTGGCTGACCGTAATATGGAAACGTTAATATTCTCCCATTCGACAAAAGGATATTTGCTCAACATCGCATTACCGTGATGTCCTGATTTATAAATCACGTTTTTTCCATAAGCATGATGATGCCAGACCTGATCAGCCAAAAACTCAAACTGCCGGTTATTCGGCCAATCATCAAAGCGGTTCTTGGATATATGACGTTCGCCATGCACTTCTTGTAGAAAAACCACATCGGCATCAATACGGCGTAATGAGTTTTTTATCTCATGCAGAATAAAACGCAGGTTAGTCGCGCTGAATCCCTTGTGAATATTGTAAGTCAGAACTTTTATTGATGTAGCGGACATGAGGTTCCAGAATTTTTGCAGTTTTCATCAGTCATAATACTCATGATAAATCACACCAAAAATCAAATCATTAATTTGCCCAATCTGGTCAGCCTGATGCGGATATTAATGGCGCCAATACTGTTTTACTTGGCGCTCGCTCAACAACCCTATTGGTTCATTGGCGTATTATTATTCGCAGTATTTACGGACGTACTGGATGGTTTTCTTGCCAGAATATTGAACCAGATAACCCCGATGGGTTCGCGTCTGGATAGCTGGGGTGATTTCATCATCTATTCAACGATGGCAATTTGTGCCTGGATATTATGGCCGGACATCATACTACGGGAAAAGCTTTATTTCATTATCATTATCCTTAGCTTCACACTACCTGTACTCATCGGTTTTTTCAAATTTCATACCGTCAGCAGCTATCACACGTGGAGTGTAAAACTCGCTGTCGCGATTACGGTTATCAGTTACATCTTACTTTTTACCGGCCTGCTCGACTGGCCCTTCCGCCTGGCTACTTTATTCTGCCTGTATGCAGCCCTTGAAGAAATCACCATCACACTACTGATTCGGCATGAGCGTGTGGATGTCAGAACAGCATGGCAGGCACTAAAGTACAAACAGGAAAATAAAGTAGCAGCAAATGAGGTCTCGGGAAAAACACCGGAATATTGAAATCACTGCGTAAAAATAACAACCGGAATATTATGTTTCATTAAATCACCCGCATTATTGAATCGCTATCCTCTTTATAGAAACACAGTGTATGATCTGAAAAAGTCGTCGTAATATATTCCTGCCCTATTATTAGAAGAAAAATAAGTCATGAACAGCGCATCCATTATTAAAATCCTGATCCTTGATGACGACACTTTCATGCTCAAGCTCCTGACCAGGATGCTTGCCAAGCTAGGTTATACTTCGGTCAACTCGTGTGACAATGGCCACGATGCGCTCAAAATGATTGATGATACCAATACCTGTCCTGACTTGATTCTGCTCGATCTCAATATGCCGGATATGGATGGCATCGAATTCGTACGTTATCTGGTCGACAGACAATATCACGGCGATCTTATTCTGGTCAGCGGCGAGGATGAGCGCATGCTAAAAACCGCCGAGAAGTTGGTTCATGCCCATAAAATTCCGATGCTCGGCTATCTGCATAAGCCGGTTAGTCCTGATAAATTATCCGAGATAATGAGTCAGTGGGGAGCGAGTTCTTCAGAAAATAAACCGCAATCCAATAAAAAAATTTACAGCGCGGCAGAATTACAGTCTGCCATTGCCAATCACGAGTTAATAAACTACTACCAACCGAAAGTATCCGTGGCAACCGGTGAAGTAATCGGTGTTGAAACACTGGTGCGCTGGCATCACCCAGTCGATGGCTTGGTATTTCCCGACCACTTTATCGGCATTGCAGAAAAAAATCATCTGATTAATGAATTGACCACCTGTGTCCTGACCAACGCATTGACGCAAGCCAAAATATGGCACGAAAATGGATTGAATCTGCGCGTGGCCATTAATCTTTCAATGGATAATCTGGCATCATTGGATTTCCAGGATCTTGTCGTCAATCTGGTCACTCAGGCGGGCTTGTCACCGCAAGGCATTGTACTAGAAGTAACCGAGAGTCAGGTGATGGGTGCTGATGCGCGGGTTCCACTCGAAATTCTGACGCGATTGCGCCTCAAACGATTCCATTTGTCGATTGATGATTTTGGTACCGGACACTCATCGTTAGCTCAATTACGCGATATCCCTTTTGATGAACTCAAGATTGATCAAAGTTTTGTTCATCGCGCGTGGACGGATGACACGCTACGCGCCATATACGATGCCAGTTTATCCGTGGCGAAACAATTAGGTATGGAAACTGTAGCGGAAGGTGTTGAGGATCAACATGATTGGGAACTCTTACGTCAAACGGGATGTGATTTGGCGCAAGGCAATTTTGTTTCAAGACCCCTGCAAGCCGCCAATTTTTCCACTTGGACGGAAGAATGGAAAAACCGGGTACGCAATGGATTAATAGCAGACTCCGTGTAGTCTTTATGGTTGAAAAATCAAAAGCGATTGCCCGGGATGCGATCGATCAATCGTACCCCGGGTATATCATTTGCGCCTTAGCGGCGGCGTTTCAGGCGCCGTTCGGTATCTTCAATGACTGACGCGAGAATCCCGCGTTTCTTCATAACCGCAAGAGTCTGTTCCATCACCTTGACGGCATTTGCTTTATCGCCTTCTTTCTCCATCGCCTCGGCGAGGATTCGTAGCTGATCAAAATAGGCGATATGACCCATGACTTGAGCCGCTGCTGCAGGTTTGCTCAACAGGCCTTTTATCAGCGTCTGCGACGCTTCGGCGATCTTTCCGGCTGATGCGACGATTTTCATGTCTCGAACACCCGATACGGCAAGCTGCTTATAAGCGCGTAACTCGGGAGAACACAACGCGGTTGTTGCCGTTATTACCACCGGATTGTCAGGGCAGCGTGCAACAAGATCCCGCAGCACATCAGTGGCTGTTTCCAGTGCAGGCGCACCGGCAAAATTCAGCACGCGACCGACGTCTTCGGTGAAGTAGTTTCCTGCGATACGACCTTCTTCAACGTTTTGTGGCGGTTGTACCCAGAGACGTATGACATTCGATACCACAATTTCGTCCCCCATGCTCACTGCCGCTTGTAGTTTGTAGAAACCCGGTTCATCGATCAACCAGCCAGACGTGCTGGCACTGATCAAATGCGCGCCATAGATTGATTCTCCGTGCTCAAGATTATCTGCATGTCCCTCGTGGCAGCGGGTTATCATGGGACGCCAGATTTTTGCCTGCCCCCCTTCGCGCTGGACACAGAGCGAAAAATGCTTGCCATCCGACAACATCCCATCGTCCAACTTAACCGGTGCGCCGGAAGTGTTCGTCAGCTTCAACTCCATGGTTACCGGCTCCAGAAAGCGGTAGATGTTTTCATCCCGATTGGGGCGTAGTTTCAGCTGATAGCGCCCGCTTTGTGGAACGTTTAATCCTTCTTCGAATCCGTGATTGGTAAACCAGGCTTCATTACCCATTTGCACGAATCTACGCGGCGCGTGCCGCATGAAGATAAGCTCATTGTCCGAGAAACGGAAAGTAAAATCCGCAAAAAATGCCGCTTGTCCGCCCGATACGTTGTAAGGATAATTCATGAAGCTGCGAGCTTCCAGTTCGCCTGCCAGCGGAATCCATGGATTGCCCCAAGGCTCACCCAGCGACTTCTGCCAACTGTGCGCAAGATTGAAAGCATGGCCCATCTCATGCGCAGCAGTCCAAAAAACCATACGGTTTCGCCATGCTGCGGGATTGAGATCGCCTGCCGGATAATCCTGAATAAAACTGTCGGTAAAAATCGATGTACCCTGCCGGTGATTCTGTCCAATATCGTCGAACATAACGCCACCCAGCGAACGCCCCTGATCGTGCTGACGCGCAAAAAGGACCCACAGCGCCCAGTTGGGTTTATCTGCAAATCGTGACCAATAGGTGATCATGGCATTGTGCATTTCGCTATCCGACCAAGTCACATCCCCGCCCGCATCTGCCGCCGGAATTACCGATGCATTGGGCGAAATCGACACATCAAAGCCGGCACGCTGATAGACTGAGGCAAGTGAAAGCGTTTCGGCAAGAAGGCTTGCCGGGCGATTGGGGTGAGAACCGGTATCGTAAGTCGTTGTTGCACCGCTTGCATTATCGACTGTATCGATTTCGAATTCGATCGGATCGAAATATTGCGAAGTGAATCCAAGATCATGAGTAACCGGTGCGATACCCCCACCAGAAAAAGTGATCTGATAGAACGAATAATTAAGCCCTGTCCCGCGTTTAGCACTAAAAGTCAGCATGGTGCCTGGGATGAGTGCGTTATTGCCATCCCGATATGTGATATTTGCTACGATTTCGCGCCGATTGATACCCAGGCAAATATCGCTGACCACTTCTGCAATCGCATGCGCATTCGTACGTGGAAACAATCGAAATGCCTCGAGTGAAATGCGATTTTGTGGATAGAAGCGATCGACGTCTACCCGGACCGTCAAATTAAACATATTGATCGGAAAAATAGGACGTCCGGGAATACCAGGATTAGCTGACAAGGCTGACATCAGGCGATGATACTTTCCACTGACGGGGCCGCAGAATTTGAACGGAAACGGAATAGGTCTCGGAAACGGCGTGGGGAAAGGCCATTTCGGTACGGGTTCGGGTACAGGTTGTGGAAACGGTGGGATCGGTATCGGTATTGGTCCATCTGGATTAGGTGTAAAACTATCATGCACCTCAGCCCCATCGTCAATACGCCCACCGACAAAATCAGGATGTTGCTCATCGGCAACGAGTTTTGCTTCTGCTTTCAGCGTTGCATCAAGTTTGCTTGAACCGCCTTTTGCGGCAGGTTTGTCTTTCTCAGCCATGATTTTCTCCTCTAAGAAAATAAAAAAGTACTACGTTCCTCGACACGCAAAGAGCATGATAGAAACTTCCCTTTTTCATGAGATGAGAATTAACAGTACAGAAAATTAAAAAATTAATCTGTGACAAAATTCACAACTAACTTAAAGAACCAACTTAAAACAGACTTGAACAGTCCTCGACGACTATCAGAATCAAACCTCACGCATCTTTTTCATGCAATGAAGCCAAATATGCTGCAACCTTGGCCATCTCAGCATCAAAACTGGGCAACAATTCCACCAATGCCTTCGCATCGTTATTTTTACCCGCTTGCTCCATTTCTGCGCACAATTCACCCAGCACGAGCGCACCCACTGAACGTGATGAGGACTTGAGTTTGTGCGCGAGTGAACCAACTGTTACCCATTGTCCGGTTTGGTAAGCAGCTCGTAGTTCTGTAGCTGTTTTTCCTGCACTAACGCGATAATCCTGCAACATTTCCTTGATCATGTCCGGATCATCACCGACTAATTTCTCAAGCACATGAACGTCAACCGGAACCACAGCGGACTCGACTTCATGAGTAAGTATGAGGGATTGCGGTGCGGAAGATTGTGTCACTGATGCATTGTCCACAATCGGCTTGCCGCTGAGATATTTTTCCAAAACGGATCGTAAGTCTTCAAGTTGCGCCGGTTTAGTCAGATAATCGTCCATACCTGTATCCAAGCAGTGTTCCCTCTCACCTTTCAATGCATTCGCAGTTAATGCGACAATGGGGATATGTTTGTGGCCAGCTTCTTGAGAGCGGATATTTTTTGTCAACTCAAAACCATCCATCTCAGGCATATGCAGATCTGTCAGCAATAGCGCATAATCAGAAAGTTGCAAGCGCTGTAACGCTTCACGCCCATCATTGGCAATATCTGCCGCATAACCAAGCAAGTTGAGTTGCTGTCGAATCACTTTCTGGTTAATCTCGTTATCTTCAGCAACCAAGATCAGTTTACCTTGTCGCAAGGCTTCTTCGCGCGAAACGGATACCGGTTCTGACTTAAGTACATCGGCAAGCGGTTCTTTTTCCTCGCCGACTTCGATTCTTCCGGCAGCGATGGCCATTGCACGCAGTAACGATTGACGATACAGCACATCGCCATCCAGCGTAACAATATCAATATCTTCAACACGCGCATGCCGACGACGGCCTCGCTTAATAATAATAAAGTGTGGTGCTATGTCGGATTTCAGCGCATCAGATTCAGCTTGAACACTACGTTTTAATACATTGGAACGAGTAGCAAACGCAGTGCGTAATTCCTCAATGGATGGCGTTTGTTGCCCCGCATCGATCACAACAAGCCACAAACCGGGAACAAGATTCTGGATAAGCTGCTGGATCGAACTAAGATCGGATATCTGTTCAACCATTGCCCCCGCACTTTTTAAATAAATGGTCAAGTCATTACCCAAACCATCGTGATCGCCCAATATCAGGCAATTCAGACCACTGAGATCGTCAATCTTGCTATCTGTGATGGGAACAGCAGGTAAAGGCTTGAATGGCATTTGTATGATAAATGTTGAACCCTGCTGCGGCTCACTTTGTACCGCTATTTCCGCATCCATTAATTCCGCCAGATGGTGGGAAATAGCCAGTCCGAGGCCGGTTCCGCCAAAACGCCGCGTTGTTGAGGGATCACCTTGCGAGAAGGATTTGAAGAGTTTTTCCTGTGTCTCCTTATTCATACCGATACCGTTATCAGAAACCTGAAAAGTAATCACCACCTGATCAGGATTGGATTCGGTCAACAACACTCTTACCGATACTTTGCCAGCTTTCTCCGGCCTATTTGAAAATTTGATCGCATTATTAACAATATTGACAAGCACCTGGCGCAGACGTAACGGATCTCCCAATACATTTTCCGGAATCGCAGGATCAATAAACAGCGTCAGTTCCACTTTCTTTGTCAATGCCAGATGGGCCAACATACCACAAGCATTCTCCACCACACTGGCCAAGCGCATAGGAATCTTTTCTATTTCCAGTTTGCCTGCCTCAATCTTGGAAAAATCAAGAATATCTTCAATAATGGCCAGTAAAGCATACGCGGAATCCCGTATTAAATTAGCCATTTCCATTTGATAACCGCTAAGACTGGTTTGCCTCAACACATCGACCATGCCGATCACACCATTCATGGGTGTGCGAATTTCATGACTCATGGCGGCAAGAAAAGCCGATTTGGCTTTACTAGCCTGCTCGGCTTCAATTCTGGCTTGCTTTAAATCCTTCATGATGCGCACATGCTCGCGGATATCACGCATCACACCGGTAAAGTGCCGTTCTCCGCCCACAAAATATTCGCTGACCGCCAGGTACAGTTCAATCCGTTCACCATCCTTGCGCACGCCTTCAACTTCACGGCCAAGACCAATGCCATGCGAACCGGACAAATAAGGGCGGCTGACATACTCCTGACCATGCCCGGTGCGGCAATAATTTTGCATATACCCCACATGTTTACTACGATCCGGTTCTGGCACAATGATGGCAATATTTTCCCCGATCATCTCATCATGGCAATAGCCGAATAGTTTTTCCATCACCGGATTGACAGAAAGAATGGTGCCTATTTCATCGGTAGTAACCACACAGTCCACCATATGCTCAACCACAGAACGCGTCTCTTCTTCTTTAATGGCCAATGCCACATTTGCACGTTGCAAATCGTCAGTACGTTTCGCTACTCTGCACTCCAATTCCTGATTGAGTTGCAGCAGATTTTCCTGGGCTTTGGTACGTTCCCGATCGCTAGCATCCAATCGTTCTACCATATCGTTAAAGGTTTGTGCGAGCTGTCTCATCTCATTCCAGCCAACAATCGCAACCCGTTGACTTAGATCACAATTACCTACCGCAGCAATCTTTAAGGCACTTTGATTCAGTTGCTTCAAAGGGTTTACCACACGGCGATTGAACAGCACGGCACCCAATAGCGCCGTCAGTAATGTCAGAACTAACAGCACCAAACCGACAAAATGCACTTTCTGCACGGAAGCAAAGGCTTCATCGACATCCACATGCACCACGATGCCCCATTTCATGAGCGGTAAGTAACGCCAGGCAGCGACAACTTCCTTACCACGATAATCGACCGTCAGCGCACCACCGGAATTATCATTCAGCGCATTCTGCATAGCCTCAGCAGCCAGCGTATTAAGCGGAATCTTGCGTTTTAAGGCAGCATCAGGATCATACTTTAAAGGGGCCATTACTAACGCAGTCTGTTTATCTTCAAGACGTGCCACGACCGTTTCACCACTCTCACTCAATCCAACATTATTCGCAATCACTGCGAATACACGTTCACTAAAGATTTGCAGCGCTAATACGCCTTTAATTTCTCCATTTATGATTACCGGCGTAGCAACGAATGCAGCGATTGCACCTTTGGATGGCCCGTATCGTTCAAAGTCAGAGATACTACTTTTTAAATTATCCAGTGCATAACGGGTAACTTTAGCGAGTCCGGTGTCGCGATAGGGGCCTGTAAGCAGGTTCGTTGCAAAATCAGATTCATGCGCTTGCGTGTAAACGATATCGCCTTTAGTGGAAATCAGAAAAATATCGTAATATTTCGCTTCCTCAACAAAGCGTTTGAAATTTTCACGGTAACTGGCATCCAGTCGACGATAGTCATCGGATTCCACGCCGTTTTGTTCAAAGATTCTGGAAAATTCCAGAAGCGCTTCGTGTGTTGTGCTGGAATCACGCACCAAACTGGAATCAAGAAAGCGTTCCCGCAGATAACTGTCAATCTGCTCGACTTTTTTATCCGCGATTGCGGAAACATTACGAATAGCGGATTTCTTTATTTCTTTTTCAAAGGTATGTAGCAGACTGTTACCAATAACCAATATTGGCAATAAGGAAACCAATGTAAACCAAACAGCGAAGCGCTGTGTCAGCGATGTGAATTTCATCAGTTTCTCCTCACAACAACTGCAGCAAAGTTTAATGAGCTACTACTGAAAAGGAGGGGCTTTTCCCACAAGTTTCGTAATCAGCCCGGCAAGAACATCATATCACGCTGTTCGAACAGGAAGATAGGGCAGTCTCTGCACAATTCAACACCACATCGTATGGAAAATAACGATAATGAAACTGCCCGGATTAGTGCATAGGCATTCGGACTCATGATAGCCGCTTATTTGCTGCCTGCAAGTTTCGCGATGATTGACATGTTTAGCGCTATTTAGCCACTGAAACCGCTCTCACTCCCAGGACAAAACGCTGCCCCCGCAGAATCAATATCTTCATTGTATTTAATACAATCGGCACCGCAATATTTTCTATTATTCACTGATAAATAAGCAATTTCCTGAACAATGTACTATGACATGTGTGCTACGTAAAAAGGCATGATTTACTATTTCCCTAACCACCTAACGAAATTATTATCTGACTGTACTAACAAAGTACGATCAATAACTTAAGAAAGGAAATCACAACATGAAAAACAAATTCATAACAATATCCGCAGTTACCGCGGTACTTGGAATGTCTCTGAGTTTCCCGGCAGCTGCCACGATGTCATTGCGCGCATCCTTTGCGGACGCTGCGCTGTCAATTGATGCATGGGGAAGTCAAAGCGCCAGTAGCGGTTTCTTACAGACAGATATCCCGCTTGGATCAACCGTACTGGGCGCTTATCTTTACAGTTCTTCTGTTTGGAACAGTGGTGTAGCCGGTGATGTCACGCTGAATGGCACTTTTCTTTCAAGTGCATCCGGTTCCTTGCTGTCTTCGAGTAATCCAACGAGCACAAGAATATACGATGTTACCAGTTTTATGAAATCAGCGATCGAGTCGAGCGCCGGGGGCTTACAGAACTGGTCAATTTCTGAAAATGGTTTTACCGATGGTGAAGTATTGGTAGTTGCTTATCAGAACGCCAGCACCACAGGCGGTAGCGCCATTATTCTGGATGGCGGATTATCAACAAGTGGCGATATTGTTCATCTTGACTTTACTGCACCGTATACCAGTGGTGACGCCTTTATGTCACTGGCGAGTAGTTACAGCTTTGGTGATGGACAGTACACCACGGTGGATGTAACAACCAGCTCCACTGCTTCGCGTCCTTTAACCAGTGCAGCAGGTGGTAATGATGATGGAAGCTTCGAAGGTGTGAATGGTGCACTGATTACCGCTGGCGGCATAGGTGATAATCCTCTCAATCCGCTGAATCCACTAACGCAAGGTGCAAGTTATGACGACGAATTCTACAATCTCGCCTTGGGAAATAGTTTAAATGCCACCCCTTTTCTGCAAGTGGGCGATACTTTCGTCGAGTTAAAAACCATTAACCCAAGCAATGATGACAATGTGTTTGGTCTATTTTTCTCCAGCACATTTCAAATTGGCGATGTCATCACTTCGCCCGTACCTGAACCGGAAACCTACGCAATGCTGTTGGTAGGCTTGGGACTGGTGGGATTCAGCGCACGACGCAGAAAACCAAGCCTTTCCCTAATTTAGTTGCATTTCAAATAATCCCGCTTCAATGGCGGGATTATTTTCTTGCCTGGCAGTGAATCAGCTTTCTATACTTAAGGAAACTCTGAATAAGTCCCAAAAACTTGTAAAATACTCGGTAGATCTAACCACTGCAAGGAAGCGCATTGATGAAACAATTAGGCTTGTCGGTTCCATTATTTATCAAGAGACCAAAAGTA
>WBZX01001587.1_pt1 | contig 16933 bp, 12 predicted proteins | sample 5204211 | NCBI WGS metagenome assembly WBZX01 (sample SAMN12344362, study PRJNA552823) | activated sludge metagenome | biome: Activated sludge suspended growth; feature: Nitrification reactor; material: Wastewater; isolation source: activated sludge from nitrification reactor of wastewater... | reverse complement strand
TCGCGATCGGCGGCGTGTCCTGGTCCGGATCGATCCACAGCCAGCCCAGCCCGCCCTCGCCGGGCGGACTGTGCCGCAGGATGATGCTCTTGGCGTTGACGGCGAGGTATTCGGCGAGCCAGTTGAGTTCGGCACCGGTGAGCCCTTCGGGCTGGGCGGCCGAAAAGGCGAGCAGATACTTGTAGGCCTTCAGCGTCGCGTCGGGGATGCCACCGGCCTTGGTGTCGGTCGAGGCCTCGGAGCGGCCGCCGACGAAGAACGCGTGGGCATGCAGCCAGAACTCGAATGGCGCACTGTTGCCGGCGAGGTGGGAAATGGTGAGCTGTTCGCCGAGAATCTCGAGCGCCTTTGCGCTGATCGCTTCCGGGTTGCGGCGCATCGTCCGCACGAGGCGGTGCCGCACTTCGGTGAGAACCTCGTCGTAACCGGCGGCGATCTTGCCGAGCACCGAAACGAGCCGCGTCGCGGTACGGTGGAGATCGACGGTGAGCGGCAGCGCCGCGCTCGCGAAGTGGGCCCGATGAAGCTGGCTGATGGCGAGCGCGCGGGTGTGGAGCAGATCCAGGCAGCGGTGGAACTGGTTGCGGCTGATCTCGGGGCGGCCAAGCTCGTCGAGGTGACGGACGAGGGTGGCCAGTTCGAGGTCCGCGTCGGCGGATAGCTCGGTGGCCAGCCAGTCGAGGATCGGGGCCGTGCGGTCGGAAAGAGGGGAATCGGCGGCGCTCATTGCCTGCGTGTTCTCGAAGCCGGGTTTGCTATTGTAATTAAGTTCCCCGCAAACATGTGTCCTGAATCGGAGCCGGCTCCCGTGCGGCCTTTTCGAGGGGCGGGAAGGTGACGGGCGGCGGGTTTTCGGCAGGCGGGTCTTCTTGATGTTTTCATTGCGGTGATTTAATATCTACCGTTTTTCCAATTCCATCGGATCAGGGATAGTCATGGTTGTCATTCGTCTTGCCCGCAGCGGTTCCAAGAAGCGTCCTTTCTATAACATCGTTGCCGCCGATTCCCGCAATCGCCGCGACGGCCGTTTCATCGAGCGCGTCGGTTACTACAACCCGGTTGCCTCCGGCGCCGAGAAGAACCTCGTCGTCAACGCCGAGCGTCTTGCCTACTGGCAGGGCAACGGCGCCCAGCTGTCGGACACCGTTTCGCGTCTGGTGAAGCAGGCTGCCAAGGCTGCTGCCTGAGCAGATTGCGTCATTGTCCCGTCTCGCGAGTGATGTGCCGATGATTGTTCTGGGGCGGATCGTCGCTCCCTTCGGCGTGGGAGGCTGGGTCAGGGTTCATCCTTTTGGGGACGATCCGCTGTCGTGGAAGAAGATGCCCCAGTGGTGGCTCGGCACCGATCCGGACGGTACGGAATGGGTGCCTTACACCGTCAAAGGGTGCAAGGAGCACGGTAAAGGCGACGTGGTTGCAAGCTTCGCCGAAGTGCCCGACCGCAATGTGGCCGAAACCCTTGCCGGCTTTTACATCGCCGCGCCCCGCGAGGCCATGCCCGAGCCGGACAAGGATGAATACTACTGGGCCGACCTGGTCGGCCTGGAAGTGTGGAACACCGCCGGCGTCGTGCTGGGGAAGGTCACCGGCCTGTTGTCGACCGGTGCGCACGACGTGCTGCAGGTCCAGGACGGCGATAAGGAGAGACTGATTCCCTTCGTCGCGAGTTACGTGACCGCAGTGGATATGGCCACGGGCAGCATCACCGTCGAATGGGAAGCGGATTGGTAGCGGCCGGGACGGCTCGCAAGGCCTACGATGTCGTTACGCTGTTTCCCGAGATGTTCGCGGCGCTGTCGGGTTTCGGCATCACCGGCCGGGCGCAGGAGCGCGGACTCTACGAGCTGAATTGCTGGAATCCCCGAGATTTCGCCGAGGATCGTTACCGTACGATCGATGATCGACCGTACGGCGGCGGTCCGGGCATGGTGATGTTGCCGGGGCCGCTGGAAAAGTCGATCGTCGCAGCGAAAGCGCGCCAGGCTGACTCGGTTGGCGCCGCGGGCCGGGTGATCTATCTGTCGCCCCAGGGGCGACGACTGGAGCACCGGCGGGTGCTGGAACTGGTGGCTGAGCCGGCCTTGGTGTTGCTGTGCGGTCGTTATGAAGGAGTCGACCAGCGCCTGATCGAGCGTTGCGTCGACGAAGAGATTTCCCTCGGCGACTTTGTTCTCTCCGGAGGCGAGTTGCCGGCGATGGTCCTGCTCGATGCGATGATCCGGCAACTGCCGGGTGCGCTCAATGACGGTGATTCGGCGGTCGAAGATTCGTTCGTCGACGGTTTGCTGGATTGCCCGCACTACACCCGTCCGGTGGTGTATGAAGGCATGGCGGTGCCCGACGTGCTGATGTCGGGCAATCACGCCGAAATCCGGCGTTGGCGGCTGCAGCAGTCGCTCGGCCAGACCGGCAAGAGGCGGCCCGATCTGTTGGCGGCGCGCGCTTTGAGCAAGGAAGAGTTCCGCCTGCTGGAAGCATTCCGGCAGGCAGACACGAAGCCGGGGGGCTGATTTCCCGGTTTCATAACAATGGCGTGCATCAGGTGGCGATCTGCTCTGCACGAACGGCCGAAGGCCTTATTTTTCAGGAGTCACGCATGAACCTCATTCAGCAACTGGAACAAGAAGAAATCGCCCGCCTGACCCAGGGCAAGACCGTCCCCGAGTTCGCCCCCGGCGACACCGTGGTGGTCCAAGTCAAGGTGAAGGAAGGCAACCGCGAGCGTCTGCAGGCTTACGAAGGCGTCGTCATCGCCAAGCGTAACCGTGGCCTCAACTCTGCTTTCATCGTACGCAAGATTTCCTCCGGTGAAGGCGTGGAGCGTACGTTCCAGACCTACTCCCCGCTGGTCGCCAGCATTGAAGTGAAGCGTCGCGGCGATGTGCGTCGGGCCAAGCTCTACTACCTGCGCAGCCGTTCCGGCAAGTCCGCGCGGATCAAGGAAAAGCTCGACTACAAGTCCTTCGCTGCGAAGGCTGCTGCCAAGGCTTGATTGCTGGCAGTGCAAAAAAAACGGCACCTTCGGGTGCCGTTTTTTTGTCTGCTGTCTGCGCCTCTCAGCCCAGGCGCTTGTCGTGCTCGATCAGCGCGTAGGCCGAGTGGTTGTGGATGGATTCGAAGTTCTCGGATTCGACGACGTAGGCGTCGATGCGCGGTTCGCGGTTCATGCAGCCAGCCACGTCGCGGACCATGTCCTCGACGAATTTGGGGTTGTCGTAGGCGCGTTCGGTGACGAATTTTTCGTCGGGGCGCTTGAGCAGGCCGTAGAGTTCACACGAGGCTTGACCTTCGACGAGCTGGACCAGTTCCTCGATCCACAGGTGATCGTTGGTGGTGGTGGTGACGGTGACGTGCGAGCGCTGATTGTGGGCGCCGTACGACGAAATCTTCTTCGAGCAGGGGCACAGGCTGGTGACCGGCACGACGACGCGCATCGTGAACTCATAGTGCCCGCCTTCGCGGACCTCGCCGATGAAGGTGACCTCGTAGTCCATCAGGCTCTGTACGCCGGAAACCGGCGCGGCCTTGTTGATGAAGTAGGGGAAGGTCATCTCGACGTGGCCGGTTTCGGCTTCGAGTTTCTGGACCATCTCGCGCAGCATCGGCTCGAAGGATTCGACTGAGATTTCGCGTTCGTGGCTGTTCAGAATCTCCACGAAGCGCGACATGTGGGTGCCCTTGAAATTGTGGGGCAGACCGACGTACATGTTGAAGACGGCGATGGTGTGCTGCACGCCGCCGTCCTTGTCCTGCACCTTGATCGGGTGACGGATGGACTTGATGCCGACCTTGTTGATGGCGAGCTGGCGGGAATCGGCGGAGTTCTGGACGTCTGGGATGCTGGTAAGGGTGTCAGGCGTAGTCATGGCTGTTTCTCTATAAGTCTCGCGGGGATCTGGGCCCCCGAACGAGTTGATCCTATCATTCCCGACAAAAGCACTCAACTATTCGGTCGATAGGTTTGGTCTATGCGCTTCAGGATGCTGGCGGCGTCGAGGCCGACTTCGGCGAGGAGCTGGCCCTGATCGCCATGATCGACGAAGCGGTCGGGCAGGCCCATCTGCAGAACGTGGGTTGACAGGCCGGCGTCGTGCACGGCCCGGGCGACTTCGGCGCCGGCGCCGCCGATCACCGAATTCTCTTCGAGGGTGACCAGCAGCTCGTGTTCGGCCGCCAGCCGGGCGATCAGTTCCCGGTCGATGGGCTTCACGAAACGCATGTTGGCGACGGTGGCGTCGAGTTGTTCGCCGGCCTGCAGCGCCGCGCCGAGCAGGCTGCCGAAGGCCAGCAGGGCGATGCGGCGCCCGCTGCGCCGGATTTCCCCCTTGCCGATCGGCAGGGCGGTCATTTCGGCGAGCGGCTGGACGCCGAGGCCGCTGCCGCGCGGGTAGCGCACGGCGGTCGGGCCGTCGTGCCGGTAGGCGGTGTAGAGCATCTGCCGGCATTCGTTTTCGTCGGCCGGGCAGAAGATCGTCAGGTTGGGGATGCAGGCCAGGTAGGACAGGTCGAAGGCGCCGTGGTGGGTGGCGCCGTCAGCGCCGACCAGGCCGGCGCGGTCGATGGCCATCATCACCGGCAGGTTCTGCAGCGCGACGTCGTGGATGAGCTGGTCGTAGGCGCGCTGCAGGAAGGTCGAGTAGATCGCCACCACCGGCTTGAGGCCTTCGCAGGCGAGGCCGGCGGCGAAGGTGAGGGCGTGCTGCTCGGCGATCCCCACGTCGTAGTAGCGGTCGGGATATTCGTTGGCGAAGCGGACCATGCCGGAGCCTTCGCGCATCGCCGGCGTGATGGCGACGAGGCGTTTGTCGATGGCTGCCATGTCGCACAGCCAGTCGCCGAAGACCTGGGTGTAGCTGAGCTTGCCGGCGCTCTTGGTGTCTTTGCCGGTGGCGATGCCGGCGGCGTGGTCGAAGCGCGAGACGCCGTGGTAGAGGATCGGGTCGGCTTCGGCGAGCTTGTAGCCCTGGCCCTTGCGGGTGATCACGTGCAGGAACTGGGGGCCCTTCAGGGTGCGCAGGTTCTGCAGCGTGGGCAGCAGGGACTGGAGATCGTGGCCGTCGATGGGACCGATGTAGTTGAAACCGAATTCCTCGAACATCGTGCCAGGCATGACCATGCCCTTGACGTGCTCCTCGGTGCGGCGGGCGAGTTCGAAGACCGGCGGCGGCAGGTTTTCGAGGAAGCGCTTGCCGATCTGCCGGGCACCGTTGTAGAGCCGGCCGGACAGGAGGCGCGAGAGGTGCTTGTTGAGCGCGCCGACCGGCGGCGAGATGGACATCTCGTTGTCGTTGAGGATGACCAGCAGGTTGGTGTCGTGGATGTCGCCGGCGTTGTTGAGGGCTTCGAAGGCCATGCCGGCGGTCATCGCGCCGTCGCCGATCACCGCGATCGCGCGGCGCTCCTCGCCGCGCAGACGGGCGGCTTCGGCCATGCCGAGGGCGGCCGAGATCGAAGTGGAGGAGTGGGCGGTGCCGAAGGTGTCGTAGCTGCTTTCGCTGCGCCGCGGAAAGCCCGAGATGCCATGGTACTGGCGCAGGCCGGCCATCGCGCCGCGGCGGCCGGTGAGCACCTTGTGGGCGTAGGTCTGGTGACCGACATCCCAGACGATGCGGTCTTCGGGGGTGTTGAAGACGTAGTGCAGGGCGATGGTCAGCTCGACGGTGCCGAGGTTGGAGGACAGGTGGCCGCCGGTGCGGGAAACGGAATCGATCAGGAAGTTGCGCAGTTCGTCGGCCAGGGCAGGAAGTTCGCCGGGGTCGAGTTTGCGCAGGTCCGCGGGCGACGCGATCCTGTCGAGCAGACTGGCGCGGGGGTGGGCGGGCGGCGTGGCTTGAGGCATTCCGGGTTACCGGGTCGTTGATAGGTGTTCGTGTCAGAACTGACGGCGGATGATGAAGCGCGTCAGTTCGGCCAGACGCTGGCTGGTGTCGCCGAACGGGGCGAGGCGGTCGAGGGCGTCCTGGCACAGCTCCTCGGCGAGCTGGCGGGCGCGGGCGACGCCGAGCAGACTCACGTAGGTGGGCTTGTCGTTGGCGGCATCCTTGCCGGCGGTCTTGCCGAGGGTGGCGGTGTCGGCCTCGGTGTCGAGGATGTCGTCGACCACCTGGAACAGCAGGCCGATGACCTTGCCGACGTGGTCGAGGGTGGCCATCTGGCCGTCGTCGAGGCCGTGGCCGCACTGTGCGCCCAGATTGATCGAGGCGCGGATCAGCGCGCCGGTCTTGTGGATGTGCATGAACTCGAGTTCGGGCAGCGTGAGCTGCTGGCCGACCGAGGCCAGGTCGATGGCCTGACCGCCGCACATGCCGCGCGAGCCGGTGGCCTGGGCGAGCTGGCGGATCATCGCGATCTGGCGCAGCGGGTCGTCGGACACCGCGGCCTCGGCGATGTGCAGGAAGGCCTGGGTCTGCAGCGCGTCGCCGACCAGCAGCGCGGTGGCTTCGTCGTACTGGACGTGGACGGTCGGCTTGCCGCGGCGCAGCACGTCGTCGTCCATGCACGGCATGTCGTCGTGCACCAGCGAGTAGGCGTGGATCATCTCGATGGCGCAGGCGACGCGGTCGAGGCGCCCGGGGGCGGCGCCGGTGAGCTGGCCGCCAGCGTGGACGAGCAGCGGACGGACCCGTTTGCCGCCGCCGAGGACGGCGTAGCGCATGGCGTCATGCAGGCGCGCGGGGGCGAGGTCGGCGGCCGGCAGGGCGCGCTCGAGGGCGGCTTCGGTGCGCTGCTGGATGTCGCCCATCCATTGGCTGAACGTGGCGGTCATGGCTGGGTGTCTCCCGGGGTGGCCTCGGCTTCGAGGACGCGGATGGTCTGCTCGGCTTGTGTGAGCTGGTGCTGGCAGTGACGGAGGAGGGCGGTGCCGCGCTGGTAGGCGGCGAGGGCCTGATCCAGCGGAAGCTGGCCGTTTTCCATTTCCTGGACGATGGTTTCGAGTTCGGCGACGGCCGATTCGAAACTGGCGGACTTGCTTGCGGGTGTTTTGACCATGCTCGGCCGGGGCTGACAGGAGGCAAACCGTAAAAATAGCCTATCGCCGGGCTACAGGTCAAACGCGTAATACTATACAATGGCGAGCTTTACGTTTCGGGCTTTCGCTTTCGATCAGGGGGTTCGGGATGTCTGACATCGCTTCTCAGGCACTTCTTTCGCCGGCAGTTTCGCAGTTGCCGGTTTCATGGTATTTCGACGAAAAGATCTTCGAACTGGAGAAGCGTCTCCTCTTCGATGCCGGTCCCGGCTACGTCGGTCATGAGCTGATGGTGCCGGAAGTCAACCAGTTCCGTTCGCTCGAATGGCTGGATCATTCCAAGACGCTGATCAACCGCGACGACGGTTTTTACCGGATGTCGAACATCTGCCGCCATCGCCAGGCGATCATGCTGCAGGGGTCGGGCGTGGCCGAGCGCAACATCGTCTGCCCGATCCATCGCTGGACCTACAACCCGGACGGTCTGCTGATCGGCGCGCCGCATTTTCCCGACAATCCGTGCCTCAATCTGCAGCGTGAAAAGCTCGAGCGCTGGCAGGGGCTGCTGTTCAAGGGACCGCGTTCGGCGAATGCCGATCTGGCGGGCATGCAGGTGGCGGGCGAGTTGAAGTTCGACGGCTACAAGCTCGACAAGGTCGAGATCCACGAGTGCAACTACAACTGGAAGACCTTCATCGAGGTCTACCTCGAGGATTACCACGTCGCGCCCTATCACCCGGGGCTGGGCCATTTCGTCACCTGCGATGACCTGACCTGGCAGTTCGGCGAGTGGTACTCGGTGCAGCGGGTCGGTATCACCTCGCTGAAGAAGCCCGGCTCGCCGGCCTATCGGCGCTGGCACGAGGCAGTGCTGAACTACAGCGGCGGCGAGATGCCGAAGCACGGGGCGATCTGGCTGACCTATTTCCCCAACATCATGGTCGAGTGGTATCCGCATGTGCTGGTGGTTAGCACGCTGATCCCGACGGACGTGAACAAGACGACCAATGTCGTCGAGTTCTATTACCCGGAGGAAATCCTCGAGTTCGAGCGGGAATTCGTCGAGGCCGAACAGGCTGCGTACATGGAAACCGCGATCGAGGACGACGACATTGGCGAGCGCATGGACCGCGGACGTCTGGCGCTGATGAAGGAAGGGCGCAACGAAGTCGGGCCCTACCAGTCGCCCTACGAGGACGGCATGCAGCACTTCCACGAGTTCTACCGCCGGGTCATGCAGCCGCACCTGTAAGCGGCGTTCAGCACAAAAAAGGAGCCGACACCGGCTCCTTTTTTCATGTCCGGCCGCGCCGGGATTTGGCAGTTCGATTCAGCGATTCGATTCGCGGACGATCTTCCACTGGCCGTTTTCGAGCTGGTACTGGAGCGTCTTGTTCATCGAGTCGGTGTAAGCGGTCGAGCGGTAGTGCTGCACGAAGCTGGCTTCGGCGGAGGTCGGAGACAGGCTGCGGACGTTCAGTTTGTCCACGTCGATGGTGATGGTGCCGGGCCTGGCGATGCGTTTTTCGCGGACGGCCATCCACTGCTCGAGCGTGCCCTGCTCGGGTTTGAACTGGCTCGAGTAGAACGACGTGTAACCTTTGACGTCCTTCGCCGACCACGCGGCGGCCCACGACTTGACGAGCGGTTCGAGAGCCGGTGCGGTGGCGGCAGCCGGGGTCGCAGTGGCGACTGGAGTTCCGGCTACCGGGGCGGGGGTCGCCGACGGCAGCGGCACCGCGGCGGGCTGCGGGCGGCCCTGCATCGCGCCGACGGTGTCGAGGGGCGCGACGATCGGCAGCACGGTGCTGCACAGCACGGTTTCGTCTTCGCCGGGCTCGGTGACGCCCGCTTCTTCGGGGCCGCTGCGGGTCACTGGCGTGAGCTGCACGCTGGACAGGATGCGGTGGGTCTGGGTCAGCACGCGCAGTTCGGCCTGGGTCAGGTCGTAGCGGGCGCGGGCGCTGGCGCGCTTGGCGTCGAAGAGTTCGTTCTCGGTGTTGAGCACGTCGAGCAGGCTGCGCTGGCCGATGTCGAACTGCTGGCGGTAGGCGTCGCGGGCTTTTTCGGTCGACAGCTGATGCTGTTCGAGGTAGACCAGCTGTTCCTTCAGCTTCTTGACGTCGTTCCAGGCGATCGCGGTCTGCTGGCGGATGTCGCGGCAGGCTTTGTCGCGCAGGTCGGTGGCGTTGTAGAGCTGTTCGTGGGACTGGCGTACGCGGGCTTCGTCGGCGCCGCCCTTGAAAAGGTTCCAGTTGAGCAGTACCTGCAGCGCGCTGGAGTTGGTGTCGCCGGCGACGCCGAGGAGGTTGCGGTCCATGCCGGTGCTGGCGCGTAGTTCGACGGTGGGCGAGTAGTTGGCGCGCTGCACGTCCACGTTGGCGCGCGAAGCGCGGATGTTGGCGACCGCGGCGCGGAAGCCGGGGTTGTCGGTGATCGCCTGCCGGAGGACGTCCTGCTCGACCGGCAGCTTGTCGCCCAACACCGGCGGTTTTTCGAGCCGCTCGGCCGGCGCATCGCCGACGACGCGCTGGAAGCGCTGACTGACGTCGTGCAGGTTGGAGCTTTCGGTGAGCCAGTTGGACTGGGCGAGGGCGAGGCGGCCAAAGGCTTGTTCGAGGTCGACCCGGCGGCCGACGCCGGCTTTCACACGACGTTCGATCTGATCGACGGTTTCTTTGTGGATGGCCCAGTTTTCCTGGGCCAGCGCCGACAGCTCGCGGTAGCGCAGCACGTCGAGATAGGCGCGGCCGGCTTCGAAGGCGGTTTCGTCGGTGGTGCCGAGGAGTTCGAAGTAACGGGTGGCGCGGGCGAAGCCGAGCCGGCGCACGTCGTTGCGGGTGGCGAAGCCGTCGAAGACCAGCTGGCGCAGCTGCAGCTGGTAGCCGGGGCGGTTGTAGCTGAGCGGAGCGCTGGTGGGCGTGTCGCGACGTTCGCGGCCGGTGTAGCCCTGCAGGTCGACCCGCGGGAAATAGCCGCCCCGGGCGACATCGCGTTCTGCGTCGGAGGCCTGATAGTCGTGGAGGCGGGCCATGACTTCCGGGTTGCGCAGGATCGCCTTCTCGATGGCGTCGGCCAGGGTGCCGGGTGCGACCGCCTGGGCCGACGGCATGGCGAGGAGGGATAAGGACAGGCAGACGGAGAGCTTTGTCGCTTTGAACATTGTCGTCTCGTTGTTTGGATGTGTCGGGAGCGTCGGGCGGGCGCGGAAGCGGCGGCTCGGCATTCCGCTCCGGCCAGGTGCGCTGACCAATGCCGACGGATTTTACGGGCCGCGGACACTCCCGGTTGCGCAGTATTTGCACTTTCAGGTCCGGCGGCGGCCCGATATGCAGCTCAGGAATAAAATTTTCACAATTGACGGATGCGGCGGCGCAAAACTTAACTTTTTCGCCGCGATGCCGTTGAACGCCCGATGCCTGCGCGACCCACGTCGCCCGTATGACAGGCTGATGAGTACCGTTCCGACCCGCGCTGCCGCCGATATTTCATGCGTCTTTTTCCTGCCTCCTGGCCACGCCTCGGCGTCGCGGGGCCTTGTCGGCGCCGGGCGGCGGCGGGCGTTGCCGCGCTCCTGATCGCCGGCCTGGCGTGGGGCGGATTCGAGATGGAGCGGATGCGTCAGGTGGCGCTGCAGCGTTTCGGGCCGGCGGCGGCGGAGGCGGTCGATGCGTGGCGGAGCGGCCTGGCCGGCTGGCGCGAGCTGCCCGAGGATGAGCAGTTGCGGCGGGTCAATGAATTCTTCAACCGGCGCATCCGCTTTGCCGACGATCCGGTGGTGTGGGGTCAGGCCGACTACTGGGCGACGCCGCTGGAAACGCTGGGCAAGAGTGCCGGCGACTGCGAGGATTTCGTCTTTGCCAAGTACTTTACGCTGCGCGAACTCGGCGTGGCGGAGCAGCGCCTGCGCATGACTTACGTGCGGGCGCGGATCGGCGGGCCAGCCAGCGGTGTGACTCAGGCGCACATGGTGTTGAGCTATTACGCAGCGCCCGAAGCGGTGCCGCTGATCCTCGACAATCTGGTCACGACGATCCGGCCGGCGACGGCGCGGCCCGATCTGGTGCCGGTTTTCAGTTTCAATACGCAGGGCGTGTTCGTCGGCGGAGCCATTCAGGCGTCGCAGCCGGTGGACCGGCTGTCGCGCTGGCGGGACGTGCTGCTGCGGATGCACACCGAAGGATATATTCCCTGAAGGAATAAAGATGTCTCTTTTAAGACGATTGTGGATCAGTGTGGTGGTGGCGATGGGCGTGGTGCTCGTCGGCGCATTTGCGGTGAGCCTGCTCACCGCGCGGGGCTATTTCGAGCAACAGCTGCAGGCCCAGTCGAGTGACGGCGCGGTGTCGCTGGCTTTGTCGATGTCGCAGCAGAACAAGGACGCGGCGACCGCCGAGTTGCTGGTGTCGGCGCTCTTCGACGGCGGGCACTACCGCCTGATCCGCCTTACCGACGCGAGCGGCCGGGTGATCGTCGAACGCAGCCAGCCGGATCTCGCCGACGGGGTGCCGGGCTGGTTGCTGGCGGTGCTGCCGATGGACATCCGCCCCGGTCAGGCCCAGGTCAGCGACGGCTGGCGCCAGACCGGCCTGATCACCGTCGAGGCGGCGCGCAGCTATGCCTACCGCTCGCTGTGGCGCGGCATGGTGCAGCTGGGCAGCCTGATGCTGGCCATCGGCCTGTTCTGGGCGATGGGGGTGTCGGCGCTGCTGCGCTGGGTGCGCCGGCCGCTCGCCGAGATGGCGGAGCAGGCCGCGGCGATCGGCGCCGGCCAGTTCCGCGTGCTGCAGGAGCCGGATGTGGTCGAGCTGCAGAGCATGGCGCGGGCGCTCAACCACATGTCGGAGCGGGTCCGCACGCTGTTTGCCGAGCAGGCCGGGCGTATCGCCGAGCTGCGCGACGAGGGCAGCCGCGATGCCGGCACCGGCCTGCTCAACCGGGCGTATTTCAACGGCGAGTTGCGCCGCGTGCTGTCGGATGCGGACGTGCCGCCGGCCGGTTGCCTGGCCATGCTGCGCATCGCCGATCTGGCGGGCTTGAACCAGCAGCTCGGCCGGGCGCGCACCGACGAATGGCTGGCGGCCGTGGCGGCTGCGCTGCAGGCGGCGCTGGCCGGCGTCGAGGAGGCGTCGCTGGCGCGGGTCGGCGGCGCCGAGTTTGCGATCCTGCTGCCCGGACCGGGGATCGATGAAGGCCGGCAGTTGCTGGAGCGCGTCCACAGCGCGGTGGCGGCGCTCGACCTGCAGGGCGAGCGCGGCGTCGGCTTGCGGATGAACGCAGCCATCGCGGCCTACCGGCGCGACGAGAAGCCCGGCGCGCTGCTGGCACGGGTGGATTCGGCGCTGATGCGGGCCGAATCCGACGGGGCGCCGGTGGCGGTCGGCGACGGCGCTGCGCTACCGGTTGCCGTGCCGGGCGAGGGGGCGTGGCGCGAGATGCTCGACGGGGCGCTGGCGCGGCGCCAGTTTGCGTTGCAGGATTATCCGGTGCTGGCCGGCGACGGCAGCCTGGTGCATCGGGAGTTGATGTTGCGCCTGCCGGCGGGCGGCGGCGAGGTGCTGACCGCCGGGCAGTTCATGCCGGCGGCGGTGCGGGTCGGCCTGGCGTCGGCCTGCGATCTGGAGGCGGTGCGCTTGGGGATCGAGCGCTTGAAGGCGTCGCCGGAGCCGATCGCCATCAACGTGGCGCCGCGTTCGCTGATCGAACCGGATTTCCTCGACCGGCTCGACGTGCTGCTGGCGACGGCCGGCAGCGAGGCGGCGCGGATTGCGCTGGAGGTCAGCGAGCGCGGGCTCGATGCCAAGCTGGCCGGCCTCGACGCGCTGGCCGAGGTGCTGGCGCGGCATGGCGCCCAGCTCGGCATCGAGCACTTCGGCCGCCAGCTGGCGGCACTGCCGCGGCTCTACGCGATCCGCCTGGCTTATCTCAAGCTCGATGGCAGCTTCGTCGCCGGATTGCACGAGAACGTCGGCCACCAGCGCCTCGTGAAGGCGATCGTCGATGTGGCGCGGGGGCTCAATGTGGTGGTGTACGCCGAGCAGGTGCATTCGGCGGAGGAATGGACGGCGGCGGCGAATCTGGGCGTCGGTGGCATGACCGGGCCGGAGGCGTCGCGGCGCTCCGGCGGGTAATTCGTCCGGAATTGGCAACAATGGCGGTCTGACTGTTGCAGATTGCGCGATAGTCAAACTGTCGCGCTTTGCTTGATTCGTCCGTTTTTTGACGCATCGAAGCGCCGACTGTTGCTTGATCTGCAACAGTCGGCGTTTTGCATTGCTCAGTCGGCGCTGAGTTTGCCCTTGGTCAGCAGGTCCTGAATGATCTGCGAATCGGTGGCCAGCGCGCCGCTGTTGGTCAGGTCGACGCCCTGCAGGACGACTTTCTGGTCGGTGGCGCCGGCCACGAAGCTGCCGCCGGCGTAGCCGCCGGTGGTGCTGATGTGCACCACGGTGTCGGTGCCCGCCTTCTCGAAGTGCAGGTAGTTGCCGAGGTTGCCGGTGGCGGTGCCGGTGTGGCTTTCGCCCTGCAGCAGGTCGCGCAGGTCGAGAATGTCGCCGCCGGCGGTGACGCTGGCTTTGTTGAAGTCGGTGATGGCATCGACCGTCGGCTTGCCGGCCGTGCCGCCGTCGCCGAGGCTCCATTTGAAGGTGTCGGAGCCGAGTCCGCCGCTCAGCGTGTCGCTGCCGGTGCCGCCGCTGATGCTGTCGTTGCCGGCGCCGCCGCCGATGATGTCGTTGCCGGCTCCGCCCGCCAGCACGTCGTTGCCGCTGGTGCCGGTGACGGAGTCGTTGCTGGCGGTGCCGGCAAAACTGCCGCCGGTGCCGCTCAGGGTAACGACGTTTTCGGCGGCGCGGCTGAGGTTGAAGGTGACGGTCGATTGGGCGGTGTCGCCGTCCTTGTCCACCAGCGCGAACTCGAAGCCGTCGCGCACGCTGGCGCTGATGGTGGCGATCGGCGTGTAGGTGTAGCCGCCAGTGTTCATGTTGAGGACCAGGGTGCCGCCGTTGGCGCTGTTGACGGTGAGGTTGTCGGTGGCGCTGTCGAAGCTGCCGTGGCTGGCGCCGCCGCTCACCGCGATGCTGCCGGCGCCGGCCGGGTTGTAGGTGTAGGTGACGCCGTCCATCGTGATCGACTTGATGAAGCCGCCGTCGGCACCGAAGGCGCTGGTGCCGCCGAACAGGCCGCCGGCCAGGATTTCGCCGGCCGCCGGCTGCGGCACGGTGGCTTGCAGGGCGCTGGAGAGCTGGTTGAAGTCGCTGATCACCTGGGCGGGGATGTCGGTGCTGGCAACGCCGTTGTAGGCGATCGGGTCGAGGTAGGACTGGATGGCGCCGCTGCCCATGCCGAGGGCGAAGCTGGTGATCTGGTTGGACTGCAGGTAGCCCTTCCACGCGCTTTCGTCGGTGGTGCTGATCTCGGTGCCCGTGTTCGGCTGGCCGTCGGACAGGAAGTAGGAGATGTTTTGCCCCGAGGCGAGCTTGCCGGGCGAGGTGAAGGCGGTTTCGCCGGTGGCGATGGCGGAGTCGTAGTTGGTGCCGCCGCTGGCCACCAGGCTCGCCAGCTGGGCCTTGGCCTGGGCGACGGTGGTCCAGCTGGAGCCGACGGCGGTCGCGGTGCTGCTGAAAGTGACCAGCCGCACGCGGACTTCGCCGAAGCCGTCGTAGCGGTCGAGCAGGGTGTTGAGGGAGCTGATCGCGCTTTCCAGGCGTGTTGTGCCGCCGACGCCGTCCTTGGTGGTCATGCTGCCGGAGGTGTCGAGGACGAGCAGCAGATTGGTGTCGAGCGGGGCGACGCTGATGGTTTTCAGCGCCGAGGTGGCGACCGGGGCGTCGTCCTCGATGTTGACGGTGAGGTTGCCGGCGCTGGTGGTGACGCCGTCGCTGACGTTCACGCCGAAGCTGAGGCTGCGCACGTCCTCGCCGGCGGTGTTGGCGTGGTCGATCGGGCCGGACAGCTTGACGGTGTAGCTGCCGTCGTTGGCGATCGTGGCGCGCAGGATTTCGACGCTGCCGGCGCTGCCGATCAGGGTGCCGGTGCCGCTGCCGCTCCACGTGACCGCGACGCCACCGGACGTGAGCGCCGAGGCGGGCGCCGTGAGGGTGGCGCTGAGGGCGTTGCCGTCGATGTCGGCGACGCCGATCGTGCCGCTGACGGTGGTGAGGTTGGTGGTGTCGGCGGTGGGCGTGATGCCGACGCTGTCGGGTGCGCCGTTGGCGAGGCCTTCCTCGGAAACGTTGACGGTGGCGCTGCCGACGAGCGGGGCGTCGTTGGTGCCGGTGACGGTGATGGCGATGTCGCGGGTCGAGCCGTCGGCGCTGGTCACCGCGATGTGGTCGACGACCTGCTGGCCCTGCTTGAGCGCCTGGACTTTGGCGGCGGCGTTGTCGAGGACGTACGTCCAGCTGCCGTTGGCCTGGATCGTGAGGCTGCCGTAGCTGCCGCCGACGGTCTGCGCGACGAAGGACGACTGGCCGGCGTCGGCGTCGCTGATGCTGACGACGCCGCTGGCGGTGGTGGCGATGTCCTCGGTGACCTTGCCGGTGGTGGCGCCGCCGAAGACGGGCAGGTCGTTGGCGCCGGTGACGTCGATGGTCAGCGTGGTGGTGGCGGTGCCGCCCTGGCCGTCGGAGACGGTGTAGCTGAAGGTGTCGGTGACGTGTTGGCCGGCGGCGAGGCTGTCGTCGGTGGCGGTGTAGGTGTAGCTGCCGTCGGCGTGGAGGGTCAGCGTGCCGTGGGCGCCGGCGACGGCGGTGCCGGCGGCGCTGACGGCGGTGGCCGGCGTGCCGGTACCGGCGCCGACCTTGCTGACGGTGAGGAGGTCGCCGTCCGGATCGGTGTCGGCGTGGTCGCCGCCGAGGCCGGCGCCGGCGATCACGTTGCCGCTGGCGCTCTGGTTTTCGGTGACGGCCAGGGTGTCGGCGACGGCGCTGGGGGCCGGGTTGGCGACCGCGAGCTGGAAGCTCTGGCTGACGGTGGCGCCGGCCGAGTCGGTGGCGGTGACGACGATCGTGTAGGGGCCGGCGACGGAGGCGGCGGCGCCGAGGGTGCCGGCGATCAGGCCGCTGGCCGGATCGATGGTGAGCCCGGCGGGCAGGCCGGTGGCGGTGAAGTGCAGGACGTCGCCGCTGTCGGGGTCGGCAAAGCCGCCGGCGGTCGGGATGCTGAGCGTCAGCGCGTCGCTGGAGGCGAGGTTGGGCAGGGTGCCGACGGTGACCGGCGTGTCGTTGAGGCCGGTGACGGTGAGGCGCAACTCGGCCGTGTCGGTGGCCTGGCCGTCGCTGACGGTGTAGGTGAAGACGTCGACGGCGGTGACGCCGGCGGCCAGTGCGGTGGCTTTGTCGGCGACGTAGATGTAGCTGCCGTTGGGCTGGACGGTGAGGGTGCCGTAGGCGCCGACGAGGGCGGTGCCGACGCTGCCGGCGCTGCCGCTGCCGGCTTCGGCGCCGGTGCGGATGCCGGTGACGGCGAGGCTGTCGCCGTCGACGTCGGTGTCTTTGCCGGACGGCGCGGCGGTGCTGGCGATGAGTCCGTCGGTGGGGGACACGCTGCGCGTGGCGTCTTCATTGACGGCGCCGCTGTCGTTGGCGGCGAGCGGGGCGTCGTTGACCGCGGCGATGTTCACCGTGGCAGTAGCCGTGGCCGTGCCGCCGTGGCCGTCGCTGATGGTGTAGCTGATCGCCACGGCGCCATTGACGTTGGCGGCGGGGGTGAAGGTGAGGGTGCCGTCCGGATTGACGACGACCGAGCCCTTGGCCGGGTCGACGCTGGCGGCAGTAACGGTGAGGGTGTCGCCGTCGGCGTCGCTGTCGTTGCCGAGGACGGCGAAGGTGACCGGAGTGTCTTCCGGCGTGCTGGCGGTGTCGGGCTGGGCGACGGGGCCGTCGTTGGTGCCGACGACGGTGACGCTGACGGTGGTGGTGGTGCCGTCGAGGCTCGCGACGGTGAAGGTTTCGAGCTTGGTCT
>WBZX01001586.1_pt1 | contig 16949 bp, 13 predicted proteins | sample 5204211 | NCBI WGS metagenome assembly WBZX01 (sample SAMN12344362, study PRJNA552823) | activated sludge metagenome | biome: Activated sludge suspended growth; feature: Nitrification reactor; material: Wastewater; isolation source: activated sludge from nitrification reactor of wastewater... | reverse complement strand
GCTTCCGCAGCTTCGGCACGCGCGTCAGGCTCGTGAGCTCGAGGAAGATCTCGTGCAGGTCGTGGCCGATCGCCTCGTCGCAGGTCAGCAGGCCGGGTAGCTGCCGCGAGCCGGGGCTCGCCGCGCCCACGCGCAGCGCGACCACGGTGTCGTTGTCGATGGCGTCGAACGCCGCCAGCTCGCGCTCGACGGTGATGGGGTCACCGCTGCCGAACACGCACGCCGAGGACAGCAATGGCGCACACAACGACAGGCGCGCCGCGAGGGTGGACATGGACATGCGGGTGCAACACCGCGGGCGTCCGCCGGTGTCACCCCCCGCGCGGCCGGCCGCCGCGGACCGCCGCGCGGTGTCGGCGCTCGCGCGCCGCGGTGTCCTGGCGATAGAAATCCCGCATCAGCTCGTACATCGCGCCGTGATCGCGCTGCATCTCGAGCGGCTGCTCGAAGAAGTGCTCGCTCGCGACCGCGAAGAACTCCGCACCGTTGGTCAGCGCGTAGGTACCGAGGTAGCTCGATGCGCCCCGCTCGGTGCGGCGGCGCAGCTCCTCGTACTCCTGCGTGAAGACCTCGACCCAACGGTCGTAGGTCGCGCGATCGTGCAGCGGTGGTACCCCGTCGGCGCTGCCGCTCAGCATGTCGAGCTTGTGGGCGAACTCGTGGTAGACGACGTTGCGACCGTCGGTGGGGTTCGCGGCGCCGCGACGCACCGCGTCCCAGACCAGGATCACGGGCCCGCGCGCGAAGGCCTGGCCGTGGATGGGCACACCCGCCGGTGGCAGCGTGCCGCCGGGCGCGAAGAAGCCCGGCTTGGGCGGCGGCACCACCACCGTGTACGGGTAGACCACGATGCTCTCGACCTGGCGGTACAGCGCGTGCTCGAGCCCGAGGATGAGCAGACACGCCTGCGCCGCGATGGTCACGCGGATCTCGTCGTCGAGCACGAGTCCGGCGGCGCCCTCCCAGTGCTTCTCGGCCACGAACACCTGCACGAGCTCGCGCAGGTGGGCCGCCTCGGCGTCGTCGAGCCACGCCAGGTGGGGCACGCGCACGCGCAGGATGCCGTGCCACGCCTCCGGGAACGGCTGGGCCAGGATGCGTCGTCGTCGTCGATCGTCGAGCCAGGAGAACAACATCGAAGGCGGGCGCCCCCCGAGCAGTAGCGTGGACCTGCGGTGGATCTCCGCGCAAGCGAACGAAGTGCCGAGGGTGGCGCGCGCGAACCTGCTACAGTCGGCGGCGGTGGCCCAGGCGCCCAACCTCCGCGAAGAACGGACCGCACGCGTGATCGACCGCGAGGTCGCACCGCTGTGGCACGACCGTTTCGCTCGCGCGATGTGGCGGCACCTGCCAGGCGAGCAGCCGGCGCTCGTGCTCGACGTCGCCTGTGGCGGTGGGCGCACGACCGCCGAGCTCATGCAGCGCGTGCACGCCGACACGAAGGTGATCGGGCTCGAGGCCGACCCGCTGCTGCGTGAGCTGGCCAAGGCACGGCTCGGCGAGTGGAAGGATCGTGTCTACCTCAAGGCCGGCAGCCTCGACGACGTCGCCTCGATGACGGCCGGCAGCTACGACCTCGTGCTCGCCAACCTCGTGCTCGGTGAGGTCACCAGCCTGCCCGAAGCGCTGCGCGAGTTGGTGCGCGTGACCAAGCCGGGCGGACAGCTGTTGGCGACGCTGCCGCTCGACGGCAGCTGGGCCGAGGCCGAGGATCTCTACCGCGAGGTGCTGCGCGATGCGGGGGCCCGCGACGCGGGGCGACGGCTGCGTCGACTCGCGCAGCTGCGCCCGACCGGCCACGAGCTCGCGCGCGCGCTGACGGAGATCGGCGTGTCGCCGCACCACTTCGTGATCGAGCAAGAGCGCTTCGAGCTGCTGTTCGCCGGCGGCCGCGAGTTCCTGTTCGCGCCGGTGGTCGAGCTCGGGCCGCTGCGGATGTGGAAGGCCATCATCGGCGATGGTGGCAAGCCGCAAGAGCTGTTCTGGCGCCTGAAGGAGTCGATCGACACCTACTTCGCGGGCCACGTGTTCGCGGTCACCGTGGTCGCCGGCTTGGTGCGGGTGCGCGTGCCCGAACGCGGGGCAGCAGCCCACGCCGCTGCCGAGACCGCCGGCGAACACTGGCGACAGTGGCCGCAGCTCGACGCGCTGTGGCAGGCGATCGAGCGCCGTGATCAGGCCGCGACCGACATCGATCTCGACATCGATCTCGACGCCGAGCCCGAGCCCGCCGCGCCCGCCGTCGTCGCCGCGACCACGTCGCGCCCCGAGACCCCCGCGGCCTCGATGTCGGCCTCGATGCCGCTGACCGACGAGGACGAGGCCATCTTCGCCCTGCTCGAGCAACCGGTACCCAGCCGCGCTGGCAACGACGAGCTCGATGCGCTGCTCGATCAAGTGCTCGAGTTCGCCGCGCCGCGCGAGGACGTCACCGAACTCGACGAAGACGAGCTCGAGGAGGCCGAGCCCGACGCGCCCGCGGTCGATCGCCCGGGCGACACGCTGCAGCGGATCCGTGCGCTGCTGCCCCCGCCGCCGACGCTCTCGACGCCTCCGCCTCCGCCAGGCCGACGCCAGCGCTGACGCCCCGCGCGGAGGTTGCATGTCGCCCGCCGGCCGTGCTCTGCTCACGCCGTGATCGTCGTATCCGGCACCAAGCGCAGCGGCACGAGCATGTGGATGCAGGTGCTGGCCGCCGCGGGCCTGCCCGTGCTCGGCCAGCAGTTCCCGCGCAACTGGGAGCAGAGCCTCAAGCAGGTCAACCCCGACGGCTTCTACGAGTCGATTCTCCGCCAGGGCGTCTACTACCGCACCAATCCCCATCCCGTCACCGGCAAGTACTTCTTGCCCGAGCAGGTCGCGGGCTACGCGGTGAAGATCTTCGTGCCGGGCGTGGTCCGGACCGAGCGCGCGTACATCGAGCGCCTGGTCGCCAACATCCGCGAGTGGCGGGAGTACGAGGCCTCGATCCTGCGCCTGTACGCGATCGAGCGGGAGCACGATCTCGCCCGCAACCCCAACGCGCCCGAGCCGGTGGTGTTCCCGCCGGCGTTCGAGTGGTGGATGGAGAACTTCGCGTTGGTGCGTGACATCAGCATCCGCCGCTATCCCGCGCGGCTGCAGACCTACGACCAAGTGCTCGCCGACCCCGCCAAGGTCATCGCCGCGACCATGGAGTGGATCGGCGTCGGCGACGTCGAGGCCGCGGTCGCGGCGGTGAAGCCGGAGCACCGCAACTTCGTGCGCCCGGAGTCGGACAGCATCGAGCCGCGCTTCGCCAAGGTCTTCGACGACCTGTACGCAGCCATCGCCGACGGCGGCACCTTGAGCGGCACGCTGCTCGACACCTTGAATCGCACCAACCGCGAGATGCTGCCCAAGCTGGTCGAGCTGCAGACCGCCGTCGCCAAGTACCACATGAGCCAGCCCGGCCCGAAGCCGGAGCAGGTCTTCGGCCTCCCCGACACCTGACGACGCCCACCACGCGCACCATGAAAAGGAGCGCCTGCGCATCGCGTCCCGCGCCGCTGGCGGTCGCAGCGGCGATGCGCTACATCCGAAGTGGGGATGCTCGGATGGATGGCGAGTGGGTGGGTCGCGGCCGCGTGCGCGTCGTGGTCGGGCGACGCCGCCGGCTCGCCCTTCGTGGGTGACCTCCGCGCTGCCCCTGGCGTGCCGATCGACGAGATCGTGGTCGCCCCCCGTGGCGGCGCGCGAGACTTCGCCGCCGAGCTCGAGCCGCGCGCGGCACAGAGCACGGTCGTCTACATCAACTTCGACGGCGCATCGCTGTCGTACGGACTCGACGACTCGACCCGCAACGTCACGGCGCTCGAGGACCAGGCCGGCGAGTTCCCCGACTACGGCGGCAGCTCGCAGCGAGCCGCCGTCGTGCAGGCAGTCGCCAACGACTTTGCGCCCTACGACGTGGTGTTGGTCGAAGAGCGCCCGCAGGGCATCGACTACACCATGGCGCTGGTCGGACCCAACGGCGTCGGCAGCGTGCTGGGCGTGGCCCTGCTCGACTGCGACAACGACTCGCCCAACAACATCGTGTTCGCCTTCCACCACGACGGCGACGGCTACAGCGCGGGCTCGCAGGCCAACACCATCAGCCAGGAGGTCGCCCACTCGTTCGGCCTCGAGCACGTCGATCACGCCGGCGACGTGATGTATCCGGTCTCGACCGGTGGCGATCCGCTCTTCATGGACGCGTGCCTGCCGATCGTGCCCGCCGACGACGTCGTGTGCGCGGCGCAGCACCGACGGCAGTGCGAGCCGGGCTATCAGAACTCGTTCCGTGAGCTGTTCGACCTGCTGGGCCCGGCCCGCAGCGACGACGAGCCGCCGGTGGTCTACGTGAGCGCGCCGGGCGACGGCGACGAGCTGGCGACCGCAACCCCGTTCGACATCATCGCGCGTGCCTACGACGACCACGCGGTCGCGAACGTGGTGCTGTTCGTCGACGACGCCAACATCGGCAGTCGCATGTCGGCGCCATACAGCTGGGCGGTCGCCGGCCTCGACGAGGGCATCTACGAGGTCTACGCGATCGCGGTGGACATCGCCGGCAACATGACGCGCAGCGACACCATCGAGCTGTACGTCGGCGTCGACAATCCCAGCCGCAAACACGGCGGGTGCGCGTGGGCCCCCGACGCGTCGCGCGCGGGCGTGTGGTGTCTGCCCCTGCTGCTCGTCGCGCGCCGGCGCAGGCCGAAGATGGCGAGCACGGGCACGCGCGACGCGAAGGCGCCCGCGGCCTGCTAGGCTCGCGCCCCGTGACGTCAGCGCGGGTTGGTTCGAGCCTCGGCCGGTGCGGGGTCCTGCTCGGGGTCCTGGCCGGGTTCGCCTGCGGCGACGCGCGCACGCCGAGTGCCGCGAGCACGGACGCGACGCCACCGCCGGCGAAGCACGAGCCCGTGGTCGCGAAGGAAACGCCACCGCCGGCCCCCGAGCCACCACGCCGCGAGGCCCCGCCGGTGCGCAAGGACGGCACCATCTTCGCCGAGAGCGCGCTGATGGGCACGCACTTCAGCATCAACGTGTGGCTGGGCAGCGAGCGCACGCCCGCGGAGGCTGGCCTCGCGATCCAGGCCGCGTTCGACGAGATCGCACGCATCGAGCACGTCACCAGCGAGTGGATGCCCGACAGCGAGCTGAGTCGCTTCAACGACGCTGCCGGTGGCCCGGCGATGAAGCTCTCGCCGGATCTCTTCGCCGTCCTGCTGCGCAGCCGCGAGATCAGCGAGGTCACCGATGGTCGCTTCGACGTCACGTTCCACGGCGTGGGCCAGCTGTGGAAGTTCGAGCCCGGCGCCAAGCCGCCGCCGGACGCCGAGATCCAGGCCAAGCGCGCGCTGGTCGACTGGCGCCGCATCGAGCTCGACGCCGGCACCCGCAGCGGTCGCCTCGCCACGGCCGGCATGAAGGTGGGTCTGGGCGCGATCGCCAAGGGCTACGCAGTCGATCGCGCGTCCGCGTTGCTGGTGACGCGCGGCTTCGCCGACCACGTCGTCGAAGGCGGCGGAGACACCTACGCGTCGGGCAACAAGGGCGGCAAGCCGTGGATGGTCGGCGTGCAGAATCCTCACGAGGGCGGGGTCGTGGGTGCGCTACCGAGCACCGACATCGCGGTCGTGACCTCCGGCGATTACGAGCGGTTCTTCGAGTACGAAGGCCGCCGCTATGCGCACATCCTCGACCCCAAGACGGGCTATCCGCTGGAGTCGGCGAAGTCGTTCCAGAGCATCACCGTGGTCGGCCCCAATGCGATGGATGCCGACGCGTTCGCGACCGCGGTGGCGGTGATGGGGCCTGAAGGCGGCATGGCCTTCATCGAGTCGCAGCCGCAGCTTGAGGCGGTTCTCATCACACGCGACGACCGCGTGCTGGTGTCGAGCGGGCTCGCCCACCGCTACATCCCCGCGCCGCCGGGCGACGCCGGTGCGACCTCGCCGGCCCCACTGCAGGGGCCCACAGCATCGCGTCGGGCGGGTGCCAGCGATCGCGCCGCCACCCCGAAGTGAACACGCGCTGCAGCGAAGGCGATCGCTGCGACACTCGCGACATCGCCTGATCGGCGCGAGGGTCGAACATCGCGTGGCGTCGCGAAGCCCTGCCCGCCAACGCTTGGTGCACGGGTGTGCGAAGCCAGCCGGTGGCGCGCGGGCGAGCGACCGATCGCGGCCTTGCGACTCGCGCGCAAAGGCAGCTATGGTGGACCGTGGCATTCGTCTGATCCGCCGCCCCTCCCCATCCCCCGCGACCGCCACTCCCAGCCAAGGAGCCCCGCCATGCGACTGTCCCCCCCAGCACGCCATGGTCACTTGCCCACGCCGCGCCGCGCCCCGGCCCTGGCGTCGACGACCCTCTTCGCCGCCGCACTGCTGTGTCTGGCGGCGCCCGCCCATGCCGCCCCCGACACCCTGCACCCCTCGACGTGGGAGCTCGCACCCGACGAGCTGCAGGCGCTCGGCCTGGGGCAGTCTCGCGGCGCGCCGCAGCCGGTACCCGCCGAGGCCCCGCGCCTGCGATGGCCGGGCGAGCCCAAGGCCGCCTCCCAGGGTCGCATCTTCGTGAACTTCGGCGGCGCGCAGCTGTCGAGCGGGTGGGACGACGCGCAGAACGACGTCACCCAGATCAACGAGCTGGCCGGCAACTTTGCCGCCTACGGCGAGGGGGCCAAGCGCGACGCCGTGATGCAGGCGGTGCGCGACGACTGGGCGGCGTACGACGTGATCATCACCGACTCGCGTCCCGCGTCGGGCAACTACACCATGTGCATGACCGGTCCGACCAACCCCTACGGCGGGGGCGTACTCGGCATCGCGCCGCTGGATTGCGACGACTCGCAGACGCCGAACAACATCGTCTACGCGTTCCACAGCGTCAACGACAGCTTCGATGCCTCCACCACCGCGACCACCATCGGTCAGGAGGCCGCGCACTCGTTCGGACTCGAGCACGTCGACGAGCCCGGCGACATCATGAACCCGTACAACTCGGGCGGCGATCCCAGCTTCACCGATCAGTGCATCGGCATCGTCGGCGGTGTGGTCTGTGGCAGTCAGCACGCCGCGGAGTGCGGCTCGCAGAACCAGCAGAACTCGCACCAGGAGCTGCTGACCCTGTTCGGCGCCTCGAGCCCCGACGCACAGAACCCCGTCGTCAGCATCACTTCGCCGAGCGACGGCGCCACCTTCGACGTCGGCGCGAGCTTCGAGATCACCGTACAGGCGAGCGACGACGTCGGCGTGGAACAGGTGGCGCTGTTCAACAACGGCGAGCAGATCGAGACCGACGCCGCTGCGCCCTACGGCTGGACCGTCAACAGCGCGCCCGCGGGCACCTACGAGTTCTACGTCGAGGCCACCGATCCATCGGGCAACATCGCGACCAGCAACACCGTGGTGGTGACGGTCGGCGACGCGCCCGCCGGAAGTACCGATGGCGGCAGTGCGAGCGGCGGCAGTGCGACCGGCGGCAGCGCGACCGTTGGCGATAGCGGCAACCCCACCTCGGCGGGCAACGACGACACCGGCGGCGGCGATGGAGCCGGCGACGGGGCCTTCGACGAGGGTGGCGACGGTTCGCTCCCGCCCGGCTACGGGCTCGACGGCACCGACACCGAGGGCTGTGCGTGCAGTCAGCGCGGGCCCGCCGACACGGCGTTGCCCCGCGGGCTGCTGGCGGCGGTGCTGCTGCTCGGCGTGCGACGGCGAGGTCGTAGCCGCGCGATCTGAACGCGTGCAACCGGTCCCGCGCGCCGCGGTCGGCCCGCGGGATCGCGCGTGACTGCCAACCTGGTTGACGGGGCAGCGGTCGCCCGCCCGCGCTCGACGATGGTGCGAACGGCCTTCGCACATCCAGCGCTGGGAAAGCCGCGGTGTGATCCGTAGACTGGATCGAACACCGGTCGTTCGCTCATGCCCAAGACGCCGCTGGCCCCGAACTCCGACCGACCGTCGACGATCCCGAGCGTGGTGCCGCCGACGCCCGCGATCGCGGCGGTGAAGCCGGCTGCCGCGTCGGTCCGCGAACCCGCGCGCACGCGGATCGCCAGCGGTGGTGTGGTGCCACCGCCCGAGCGCACCCAACCCAAGCCGCCGGAGACGAGCGGCGCAGGCGCGCGCGCGAGTCGGGTCGGCACGCGGATGCAGGGCACCGATGGGCTCGTCGAGCCCGGCGCCGAGGCGCCCAAGCTGCGGCTCACCGCCGGTCGCGTGGTGCCCGGCACCCGCTATCGCATCCTGCGCTGGCTCGGTGAGGGCGGCATGGGCGTGGTCTACGAGGCGGAGCACATCGACATCGAGCGCAAGGTCGCGCTCAAGATCCTGCGCTTCGATCTCAGCAAGCAACCGCGGATGGTGCAGGTCTTCCGCGACGAGGCCCGCGCGGCCGGACGGCTTGGCTCGCAGTACATCGTCGAGATCTACGACTTCGGCGAGCTGCCCGATGGCCGCTCTTTCTTCGCGATGGAGCTGCTGCAGGGCCAGGACCTGGTGCCCAGCGACACCACGGTGACGATGGAGCCGGCGCGCGTCATCGGCATCCTGCGGCAGATCTGCAAGGGCCTGCACGTGGCCCACAAGGCCAAGGTCGTGCACCGCGACGTCAAGCCCGAGAACCTCATCGCGACCACCGAGCATGGTCGCGTCGACGCGATGAAGATCGTCGACTTCGGCATCTCGTCGATGTTGGCGGCCGGCGACACCGAGAACACCATCGCCGGCACGCCCCACTACATGGCGCCCGAGCAGGTGCTCGGCGACGCCTTCGATGGCCGTGTCGACGTCTACGCGCTGGGCTGCACCGCCTACGAGCTCATCACCGGCACACCGCCGTTCGACGCCGACAGTGTCGAGGAGCTGCTGCAGCTGCAGCTGTCGAAGGCGCCCACGTCGATGCGCGAGCGTCGGCCCGATCTGGCGATCCCGCCGGCGCTTGATCGCGTGGTCCTGCGCTGCCTCGCCAAGCACGCCGACGATCGCTACAGCGACATGGCCGACCTCGAGGCCGCGCTGTGCGAGGCACAGATCGAAGCCAAGCTGCAGACGCCGTGGGACGACCTGCCGCTGCCGGAGCTGCCGGATCTCGAGCGCCGCGAGCGGCTGCTGCGCGAGATGCCGACCACCGGCGCGATGCCGGGCCCGACCCGCAACCGGTGGTTGTGGCCGCTGGTGGCCGGGGCCAGCACCCTGGCCGCGGTCTCACTGGGCCTGTTCCTCGCGTTCGGCCGCACGCCGCCACCGGCCCCTGCCGCCATCGATCGCGACACCTCCCAAGTCGATCGCATCGCCACGCAGGCGCGCGACGCCGCCGCGCACCTCGACTGGGTGCTCCCGCCGCCCGACGCCCCCGATGCGCCGACCGCCTACCGCAAGGTGCTCGAGCTGGAGAGCGAGGTCCACGGCGAGGCCGAGACGCTCGCGCACGAGCGTGCAGGCGAGCTGCGCCGGGAGTTCTCGACCACGCTCACGCGTGAGGCCGATCGCCTGTGGGACATGGGCGCGAAGGTGGCGGCCACCAACCTCTACCTGTGGGCCGCGACCTTCGACGGCGGCAACGCGCATGCGTTCGAGCGCGCGGGCATCGACGCCGGCTTCCTCGCCGACTTCGTCCGACGCGTGAAGAACGGTGACCTCAGCCAGTCCGAGCTCGCGATGGGCCTGCTCGCGGCCGTCCAGGCCAGCGAAGACGAGGCCGTCCGCACCGCACGCAGCGAGGAGCTCGACCGCGCCGAGGAGCAGCTGTCGCCCATGGTCGCCAGCGTGATGGGTGAGGAGCTCGCGGTCTCGGGCTTGCGTCCGCATCGCAAGCCCAGCACGACGCCAGTGCCCGAGGCGGTGCCCACGACGGTCGCGAGCGCCGATCCGCTGCCCGACGCGAGCGTCGCCGCGTCGAGCACCGACGCGAAGGCGGCGGCCAAGAAGAAGCGCATCGCCGCCGATCCGCGCGCGCTGCTGGGGAACGCCGAGCGCGATCCCGCGAAGGCCAAGGAGCTCGCCGAGCAGGGGCTCGCAGCGCTGCGGGCGGGACGACGCAGCGAGGCCTCGTCGCTGTTCAACCAGTCGATCGCGTACGACCGCAGCAACGCCGCCGCGCTGATGGGCCTGTCCGACATCGCGTTCGACACCGGCGCCGATCAGAAGGCCGTGGTCTACGCGGAGAAGGCCGTCGAGGCCTCGCCGGGCAACCAGCAGTATCGGCTGAAGCTCGGTGACGCCTACTTCAAGGTGCTGCGCTACCGCGACGCACTCGAGCAGTACGAAGAGGCCAAGCAGCGCGGCTCGACCAAGGCCGACGATCGCATCGCCCGCGTGAAGGCCAAGATGGGCGGCTAGTACCTCCCGCACCGAAGCAGAAGCGGCGGCTCCGGACACCGCGTCAGAAGCGGCCCTGCACGACCAGCGAGCCCGGGCCCACGCCGACCCGCGCGCGACGTCGCGACTCGCCGCGATCGGCCTTGTGCTTGCCAGCGCGCGCTCGCTTGCCGGCGCTGGTCAGCAACACCGCGACGCCGAGCGTCACCAGGGTCGCGGCCGCGAGCGAGGTGCCGAACACGATCCAGTCGGTGTCCCACAGCCGGCGGCAGCGACCGCGCTCGTCGACGTTGCCGCCCGTGCACGCATCGCCGATCTCGAAGGGACGATCATCGAGCGCAGCGAAGGTCGCGGCCACGCCGACGCCGGCGATGCCGACCCCCAGCGAGACCCAGCCCCAGGGTCGCTTGGGCAGGCGGCTGGGCATCTTCTCCAGCTCGAAGCCGATGTCCTCGGCGACGCCCTCGACCACGGTCACCTCGCGCTCGACCGCGATGTAGCCCTCTTTGCTGACGCGCACGACTCGCTTGCCGGCGATGATCGGGCGCTCGAGCGGCGTGACGCCGACCAACTCACCGTCGACGGTCACCTCGGCGCCGTCGGGCTCGCTGCGCACCGACAGCACCGAGGGGCCCTGTGCGAGCGCATCGAGCTTGGTCCGCAACGTCGCGGCCGCCGAGGCCATCAACGCGCCGGCATCGACCACGCCGCAGATCTCGCAGCCTTGCTTGTTGCGCGCGACGACCTCACCCGACTTGCCGTCGACCAGCTCGACGCTGATGTCGTAGTCGCGGTCGCGGACCACGACGGTCGCACGCACGACGTGGCTGGCGCCCGTGGCCTTGGCGACCCGCTGGTAGCAGCGTCGCTCGCCGCAGCCGTCGGCCTTCGCGTCTGCAGCGAGCACGTCGGCCGGCGAGGCCACGTCGAACTCACCGCGCTGCAGGCCACCGACCAGCTCGCCCAGCAGCGCGTCCCGGTCGCCCTCGGCGAGCTCACCGTCGACCGCCAGCGGCAGGATCGCGGCCCGCAGGCGGCTCTTGGCCTGCGCGGGGGCCGTCGCAGGCGGACCCTCGGCAGCGCCCGCAACCGGCGCCGTCGTCATGACCAGGGTGGCGCACGACGCCCAAGCCACGGCGACGGTCATCCAATCGGCACGGCGCCAAGGCGTGGGACGCACGAGACGAGGCTATCACGCTTGACCTTCGGCCAGCCAGCACGCGACGGTTCCCGCGATGCACATGCGCACACGGCGGAGCCGAGCGAGGACGTCCGCAGGTTCGTCGACGCGGATGTCGAAGCCGGCGATCGTCATCGCCGGCGGTCTGGCTGCAGCGCTGGTCCTCGGCGCCACGGGTTGCGCGCGCGAACCCGAGGGACGCTTCGCCCAGACCGAGGAGGATCCACCGACCAAGCCCGACGGCCCGTTGCGGTACGCCGAGACCATCGCCAAGGCGCGCAGGGGCGACGACGTGATCGAGCCACTGCTCGAGCTCGGGCGCGGCAACAAGGGCGAGCTGCAAGCCGTGGTCGCGGTGGTGCACGTCGATGGCAGCGCTGCGATCGAGCTGTGGCGCTTCGATCAGAGCGGCAGCACGCAGGTGCTCGAGCCCCGCGGAGAGCCAGCACCGCTGCTGCGCCTCGACACCAACGCCACGGCCTCGGCGGCACTGCCCGAGTTCCGCCTCGCGCTCGCGTCCCCCGGGGCCGAGCTACACCGACGCTTCGGCATGCCCGCGGCACCCGGTCAGGCCGAGGCGATCGAACAGGGGCTGATCGCGCTCGCGCAGGCGGCCGTCGCAGCGCGGGCCGCGGGCAGCACCGCCCAGGCCCGCGTGCAGGCCCTCGCCCAGGTCTTCCACGCGCTCGACGATGGCCCGCTGTTCACCCGCGATCAGCTGGGCCTGGCCCTCGACGCGCTGGCGGCGGGTCGCTGGCGCGCGACCGAGATCCAGCGTCCCTCCGACCGCCGCGCGGTGGTTCGCACCGAGGGCGGCGACACGCTGGAGCTGCTGCGCAAGGGCGATGGTTGGGTGATCACGACCATCCGCGAGGGCACACCGGCGCAGCCCGCCGGGCCGGCCGCACCTTAGCCCCCGCGACGGGCGGGCCCGCGAGCGATCACGGCGGACCGACGGTGTCGCTCGCGGCACCGAGCGATGCGGCTGCGCGCCGCGGGACGATGCCGGTCCGCCCCTCCCACGCGCCGTACTCGCCGAGGCAGCTGAAGCGCAGGGTCGTGAACTCGACGTGGAAGTCCTTGCGTCGACGCTCGCGCATCGCGATCGCATGGCGCTGTGGCGCCGCGATGGCGCCATGCCCCTGGACCATCTCCAGCATCGCCCGCGCGGTCTCCCACACGGTGAAGGTCGCGATCGTGCGCGACGGGCGGGTCGCCGCCAGCGCGAGCGTCGTGCCGGGATGATCTCGGACCAGCCGCTCGACCGGCAGGCCCCACCGGATGAAGCGCGGCACCTGCAGCATCCGCAGGCGCGCGACGGTCACCGCGACCACGGGCGCGTCGAGGTCGGTGTCCGCGGCGGTCGGCGGCAGGCCGTCGAACGCCGCGACGTGCCCCCACCGTCGCAGGAACTGCAGCCGTACGTGCCAGCCCGCCGCGAGTGCGCGACCCAACCGCGTGCCGACGAGGAACTCCTCGATCGCCGCTTCGCTCTCCCAGGCCGCGAACATCGCGAGGCGACCGAGTTGCCAGCGGCGCGGCGACAGCATCGGCGCCCCCAGCTGCATCGGCATCATGCACTCGGCGTGCTGCAGACCCGCGACCACGCCGGCGCGCGGCGGGTGGATCATCGCCCCGAGCGTGGTGAGGACACCGGCCCGGGCGAGGTGGAAGCTGTGAACCACCACGGCCCGCTAGTCCTCGACGGCGCCAGCGGCCGAGCCGTCGCCGACGGCTCCGCGTCGCTGGTACAGCTCGACCGCGGCCTCGTGCTCGGCGACCGTCTTGCTGAACTGGTGCGTGCCGTCGTTGCGGGCCACGAAGTAGAGGAACCGCGACTTCTTGGGGGCGAACACGGCCTCGATCGCCGCGCGACCGGGATTGGTGATCGGCCCCGGCGGCAGGCCCTCGTGGGTGTACGTGTTGTACGGGTTGTCCTCGTCGCGCAGGTGGATGCGACGGATGCGACCCTCGAACTTCTGACAGGCGGGCGACTTGGTGGTCGGGACCGTGCAGCCGTAGATGATGGTCGGGTCGGTCTGCAGCAGCTTGGGCTTGAAGCTGGAGAACGACAGGCGGTTGAGGAAGACGCCGGCGATGAGCGGACGCTCGTGCTTGGCACCGGTCTCCTTCTCGACGATCGAGGCCAGGGTGACGACGGCGTTGTCGTCGAAGCCGAGCTTGTCGCCGAGCTCCTGGGCCTCCCTGCGGTAGCGCCGGCGCAGCTCGCCGTAGACCTCGCGGTGCCGCGTGACCAGCTTCTCGACGATCGCCGCGGGCGTGTCGTCGAGGTTGAACTGGTAGGTGTCGGGGAACATGTAGCCCTCGGCGGTCTCGCCGGTGATGCCGAGCCGATCGAGCAGCTCGCGGTCTCGCATCGCGGCCTCGAGCGCGGCGGCGTCCGAGAGCCCGGCGTGGGCGAGGATGCCGACGACGTCGAGCATGTTCTTGCCCTCGGCGATGGTGACCCGCAGGGTCTTGCGCTTCTGCTTGCGCTGCAGCTCCTCGAGCACCTCGGTCGGCGTCATGTCGCCGCGGAAGCTGTGCTTGCCGGCGGTGACCTTGCGGGCCGCGCCTTTGTGCAGCACGAACAGGCGGAATTTGGTGGCCTCGTCGGGCGGGATCACCCCGGCGCCCGTCAGCAGCTCCAGTACCTGCGGGAAGCTGGCACCCGGCGGCACCTCGACCTCGATGGTCTCGCTGCCGCCCACGCCGGGCCGATCGGGGTACTCGACCAGCGCGTCGTAGGCCGAGCGCAGCGTGCACACGCCGAACACCGCGGTCGCAACCACGGCGACCAACGCGATGCGCTGCCACATGCGTGAGCGCTTCGGCTTCCACCACTTGCGCTTCACGTCGAGTGCTCCGTGGTGTGGGCGTCGAGCCAGCCCTGCAGGATGAACTGCGCCGCCATGGCGTCGATGTGCTGCTTGCGACGCGCGCGAGAGAGGTCGGCCTCGACCAGCGTGCGCTCGGCGGCCGCGGTCGAGAAGCGCTCGTCCCAGGTCTCGACCGCCACCGGCACTGCGGCCGTGACGACCTGCGCCTGCAGCTCGCGCATGAACGCCCGCACCGCGCGGGCGCGTCGGCCCTCTCGACCATCGAGCTCGAGCGGCAGCCCGATCACGACCCGGGCGACGCCGCGGTTGCGGACCCAGGCCAACACCGCGCCTGCGTCCGCGACCTGGCCGCGGCGCGTCAAGGTCTCGCAAGCGCTCGCGATCACGCCACCCTCGTCGCTGACCGCGAGACCGATGGTCTTGCTGCCGACATCGAGCGCCATCGTGCGCATCAGGTGGTGGGCCCCATCGGTTGCAGGCTTTTTAGCATGGCCCCCGGCGGTTCCAACAGCCGGGGTCCGTGCCTGACCGCGTACGGTGCGGTAGAGTTCGATGCGGCATACGCCGGCCCACGCGGATGGACCCAGCGAATCCAACCGTGAGCGCGACCATCGCTGCGGACCCGAGCGGGTCGCGGTGGGAGCTCGGCGAGGAGCTCGGCTGCGGCGCCATCGCCCGCGTGGTCCGGGTCCGCGATCGGTTGGGTGGCGAGACCTATGCCGCCAAGCTGCTGCATCCTCGACACGAGCGCGATGCAACCGCGGTCACGCGCTTCCGTCGAGAGGCCGAGTTGTCGGCGCGGCTGGTGCACCCGAACCTCGTGCGAGTGTGGGGCGCGGACACCATCGCCGGCCACACCGCACTGCTGATGGAGCTGGTCGAAGGCCCCACGCTCGCGCGGGCGTTGGCGCGCTTGGGCCCATTCGACGAGCCGGCGCTGCTCGACATCGCCGAGGGCCTCGCCGCAGGGCTCGCGTACGCCCACGGCTGCGGTGTCATCCACCGCGACCTCAAGCCCGCCAACGTCCTGCTCGCGCCGAGCGGGCCCAAGATCGCCGACTTCGGCATGGCGCGGGCGTCGTCGTTCGCCGAGGCCGACCGCGGCGCGATGACGGTGCTCGGCACGCCGCCGTACATGGCCCCCGAGTGCCTCGATCCGCTGGCCGTCGATCCCCGTGCCGACCTCTACGCGCTCGGCTGCATGTTGTTCGAGCTCGCGACCGGCTCGCCGCCGTACGGCGGTGCCACGCCATTCGCGGTGCTCGAGGCCCATCGCAGCGCGCCGATCCCCGCGCTACCCGAGCAGCTGTCGGCGCGGCTGCGACGCCTCGTCACGCAGCTGCTGGCCAAGAGCGCCGGCGACCGCCCGCAGTCGGCCGGTGCCGTCCTGCACGCGCTCGCCGAGCTACGCGACCCCGAGAGCGTGGCGCTGATGCTGCCGGCGCGTCATGAAGATCCCGACGACGGTCGCTGCGCCGGATGTGGTGCCGACGTGCTGGCCGACGTGCGCGTGTGCTTCCGCTGCGGCCTGATCCCCGTGATCCTCGAGCCCGGCTCCGACTCGGTCATCGTGGTCGGGCCCGGTCGCATCTCCGACAAGCTCGACAGCGAGCGACGCGATCGCCTGGTGAAGTGGCTGCGCGCCAACGCGGCGGTCGGCTTCCGCACCGAGCGGCTCGAGCAACGCATCCCACGACTGCCGTTCGTGCTGCTGCGCGGGGTCTCGGGCGCAAGCGCACGCAGCGTGGTCGCGTCGCTCGAGCGGCTCGATCTCCAGGCCGATCTCAGCACCCGATCGCCGATGGCCCACCCAGCCATGCGCGCGCACGTCCGACGCATGACCGGTCGCAGCTTCACGGTCGCCGCGGCAGTCATCATGACACCGGCGCTCGCCTACGGACCGATCGCGGTGGCCCTCGCACCGCTGGTGGGCGTGGCCGGGTTGATCGCGTGGCAGGTCTCCCGTCGGGCGGCCGGCCGCACGGCGGTGACGGGCTCGTCGCACGCCCGCCCGGCGCTGCCACCGGCGCTATCGCGGCGGCTGCTGGCGCTGCCCCACGCGGTGCCGAAGATCGCCCAGCGCCGCCATCGCGAGGCGCTGGGCGCCGTGGTCCGCCGTGTGATGGGGCTCGTGCACGGTGCGGGCGCACCCGCCACCCAGATGGCCGACCACGAGCTCGACCACGCGCTCAACCTCGCGACGGTGGCCGCGGGCCGCATGGACGAGATCGAGAGCATGATGTCGAGCAGCACGTTCGATCCCGCCGACGCCGAGCACCGCGCGCTCATGCAGGAGCGCGACATGTGGGCCGCGCGGCTGCTCGACCTGACGGCCACGCTCGACGCGCTCACGGCTCGCATGGCCGCCGCCCACGCCCGCAGCCGCGTGGCGGACTCGGAGGAGCTGCTGGCCTCGCTGCGCGCCAACGTCGAGGCGCTCGAGGAGGTCCAGCGACCGTGACCACGACGCACGCCACCGCGTCCACGCTCGAGTTCCTGCCGCTGCCCCACGCGGTGACGGGCGACGCCGTCGACGTCGGCACCGAGACCCGCTGGACGGTACGACTCGCCGATGGCCGCATCGCCGTGGTCAAACAACTCACC
>WBZX01001584.1_pt1 | contig 16952 bp, 12 predicted proteins | sample 5204211 | NCBI WGS metagenome assembly WBZX01 (sample SAMN12344362, study PRJNA552823) | activated sludge metagenome | biome: Activated sludge suspended growth; feature: Nitrification reactor; material: Wastewater; isolation source: activated sludge from nitrification reactor of wastewater... | reverse complement strand
CGACATGCAGGTGCGCGGCGCGCCGCTGATCGGCGCCACCGCCGCCTTCGGCATCGCCCTCGCGCTGCGCGACGACGCCTCCGACGCCGCCCTGCAGGCCGCCGACGCCTGCCTGCGCGCCACCCGACCGACCGCCGTCAACCTGCACTGGGCCCTCGACCGCATGCAGGACGCCCTCCGTGCGCTGCCGGCCGCCGCGCGCAGCACCGCCGCGTGGAACGCCGCCGAAGCGATCCGCGCCGGCGATGCCGCCGCCAACGCCGCCATCGGCCGCCACGGCCTCGCCGTGCTCCAGCCGCTCGCCGCGGCAGCGACGCGCCCGCTGCAGCTGATGACCCACTGCAACGCCGGCTGGCTCGCCACCTGCGGCCACGGCACCGCGCTCGCCCCGATCTACGCCGCCCACGCCGCCGGCCTCGACCTGCACGTGTGGGTCAGCGAAACCCGTCCGCGCAACCAGGGCCTGCTCACTGCCTGGGAACTGGCCCGTGCCGGGGTGCCCCACACCCTCGTCGCCGACAACGCCGCCGGCTGGCTGATCGCCGAAGGGCGGGTCGACGCCGTCATCACCGGCGCCGACCGCATCGCCGCCAACGGCGACAGCGCCAACAAGGTCGGCACCTACCTCAAGGCGCTCGCCGCCCGCGCCCATGGCGTCCCGTTCTACATCGCCGCACCGCGCTCGACGATCGACTTCGGCTGCCCCGACGGCCGCGCGATCCCCATCGAGGAACGCAGCGCCGACGAAGTGCGGCTGATCCACGGCATCGCCGACACCGCCGGCGGCGCGCCGCTGTGCGTGCGCATCGCCGCCGACGCCACGGCGGCCTGCAACCCGGCCTTCGACGTGACGCCGGCGGCGCTGCTGGATGGCATAATCTGCGAGTTTGGCGTCTTCCCCGCCACCGCCCTCGCCGCCGTCGCGCAGCGCTGAACGCGACAGGAGCCCTCCGATGATGAACGAGAACGTACTGCGCGCCGGCCTGCTCGCCACCGCCCACGAGATGGCCGGCAAGGGCCTCTCCGCGGGCACCTCCGGCAATGTCAGCGTGCGCTGTGCGCGGGGCTTCCTGATCACCCCCACCGGCCGCGCCTACGAAGATTGCACCCCCGACGACATGGCCCTGATGGCGATGGACGGCAACTGGCAGGGCACCTTCGCCCCGTCGTCCGAATGGCGCATCCACCGCGACATCTACGCCGCCCATTCCGAGGCCGGCGCCGTTCTGCATGCCCACTCGCCCTTCGCCACCGCCCTCGCCTGCCACCGCCGCCGCATTCCGGCATTTCATTACATGATTGCCCGCTTCGGCGGCGACGACATCCGCTGCGCGCCGTACGCCACCTTCGGCACCCAGGCCCTGTCCGACGGCGCGCTGGCCGCTCTCGACGGCCGCAGCGCGTGCCTGCTCGCCAACCACGGCATGCTCGTCTTCGGCAGCGACCTGCGCCGCACCCTCGCGCTGGCCATCGAATTCGAAACCCTCTGCGAACAATACTGGCGGGCCTGCCAGATCGGCGCACCGAGCATCCTGTCGGCCGGCGAAATGGCCGAGGTGATCGCCCTCTTCGAAAACTACGGCCAGCCCCGTCCGGCCACCCCGCCCGGCGACGCCGGCGCGGCCTGACCGCCCGGCCCGATGCCCGCTGCGCCGGCCCGCCAGCGCCCGCCGCCGCGCCTCGTGCGCAGCGTGCTGTGGCGCCTGTCGGCGATCTTCCTGGCGAGTCTGCTGCTGTTCGGCGCGGCGATCCATTTCCTCATCGTCGTGCCGGCCACCCGCTCGCTCGCCCGCGTCCAGCTCGACCTCGCCGTCACCCAGGTCCGCGCCGACGCCGAACGTGGCTTCTGGCGCCTCGAAAACCAGTTGCGCACGGTCTCCGGCCAGCTCGAGGACGAAGCCCTGCGCAGCGACGACGTGAGCGGCCTCAACGCGCTGCTGGCGCCGCTGCTCGCCGGCGACAGCCGCATCGCGGCGATCCACCTGACCGACGCCGACGGTCGCGGGCTGACCCTCGAACGTGACGACAACGGCTGGCTCACCCGCGTCACCGATCCCCGCACCCTCGAACGGGGCAGCCGCTGGCAGCACTGGTCGCCGGCCGGCAAGCTGCTGGGCGGCGACTGGCAGGACGGCCGTCACGATCCCCGCCGCCAGCCGTGGTTCGACGCTGCGCAGCAGGCCGGCGGCGCCGACGGGGCCGTCGGGTGGACCCGACCCTACCGCCTGCCGGCCGGCGGCGACGCCGGCGTGACGCTGTTCACCCGCTGGAAGGGTGGCGACGGCCGGCTGCGCGTGCTCGCCTTCGACGTCGAACTGGCCGAGCTGTCGCGCCTCACCCTCGACACGCCGGTCGGCGAACGCGGCGGCAGCGTCGTCCTCGACGACAGCGGCGAAGTCGTCGGCCTGCCGCGCTTTCCGCGCTTCGCCAACCTCGCCGACCGCCGCGACGCCATCCTCAAGCCGGCCGGTCACCTCGAAGTGGACTTCCTGACCCAGGGCTACGCGCGCTGGCTCAGCGGCGGCCGCACGAACGGCGAGCCGCTGCGCTTCGACAACGAAGGCGAAACCTGGCTGGCCCAGTTCGTGCCGCTGCAACTCGGCGGCCGGCAATGGTGGATCGGCGGCTTCGCCCGCGAGGACGACTTCATTCCGGCCCGCCTGCACGAAGTCGTGCCGGCGCTGCTCCTCGTTGCGGCCCTCAGCCTGGCGACGGCCGCGGGCCTCGGCCGGCGCGTCGGCGGGCGCGTCGAAGCGGCCCTCGCCAGCCTCGTCGAACGCAGCGAACGCATCGGCCGCCTCGATCTCGCCCCCGCCGCCCCCCTGCTCGCCCCGTGGCGCGAACTGGTCGAACTCACCGACTCGCAGGAACGCATGCGCGCCCAGCTGTGCGGGGCCACCGAGGCCCTCGCCCGCAGCCAGGCCGAACTCGAAGCAAAGGTCGGCGAGCGCACCCGCCAGCTCGACGACAAGAGCCGCGCCCTCGCCGACCAGCTGCTGCTCAACCAGGTTCTCCTCGACCTACTGCCCACCCCGGTCTTCTACAAGGGCCCCGACGCCCGCTTCCTCGGCTGCAACCGCGCCTACGAGGAAAGCTTCGGCACCACCCGCGCCTTCCTGACCGGCAAGACCGTCCTCGATCTGCCCTACCTGCCGCCCGACCTGCGCATCGCCCACCACGCGGCCGACCTCCACACCATCGCCACCGACGGCAAGCGTCACGCCGAAATCCGGCTGCCCTTCGCCGACGGCACCGAGCACGACACGCTCTACTGGGTGCGCAGCTTCCGCCTCGCCAGCGGCGAACCGGGCGGCCTGCTCGGCGTGCTGGTGGACATCACCGCCCAGAAAGAAGCCGAGCGCGAGGCCCGCGCCGCCGACGAATGGAGCCGGCGCATCCTCGAATCGAGCCCGATCGCGGTCGTCATCAACCGGCCCGGCGGCCCGCCCCTGTTCGCCAACAGCCGCGCCGCCGAAGTGGCCGGCACCACCATCGGCGACTTCATGCAGCGCCCGGCGAGCAGCTGGTTCCGCGATCCGGCCGTGGCCGACGCGGTCCTCGTCAAGCTGCGCGACGGCCAGCCGGTGCGCGACCAGGAAATCGAATTCGTCGACGCCGCCGGCCGGCCGCTGTCGATCCTCGTCACCGTCGAGTTCGTCGAGTTCCGCGGCAGCCCGGCGCTGATCGGCTGGTGCTACGACATCACCCGCCGCAAGGCCGCCGAACAGGAGCTGCGCAAGCTCTCGCTGGCCATCGAGCAGAGCCCGACGATGCTCGCCATCACCAGCCCCGACGGCCCGATCCAGTACGCCAATCCGCGCCTGTGCCACGAAACCGGGCTGAGCGCGGCCGAACTCGCCGGCACCCTGCCCGACCTCATCGACGGCGCCGGCGAACCGCTCGAATTCCACGCCGAACACTGCGAAGCCCTGCACAGCACCGGCGTCTGGCGCAGCGAATGCCAGCTCCGGCGGCGCAACCGCAGCCCCCTGTGGGTCGGCGTGTCGGTCAGCGGGCTGGCCGAAGACCACCGCCCCGAAGGCGGCGGGATCACCCACTGCATCTGGGTTCTCGAAGACCTCTCGGTGCACCGCCAGGCCCTTGAAACCCTGCGCGAAGCCAAACACCTGGCCGAAGAAGCGGCCGAATCGAAAACCCGTTTCCTCGCCAACATGAGTCACGAGATCCGCACCCCGCTCAACGCCATCATCGGCCTCGCCACGCTGTGCCTGGGCAGCCCGCTCGACCCCGGCCAGCGCGACTACCTCGGCAAGATCCAGTCCTCCGGCACCACCCTGCTCGGCGTCGTCAACGACATCCTCGACTTCTCCAAGATCGAGGCCGGCAAGCTGCAGCTCGAAGAGACCCCGTTCATCCTCGACAAGGTGCTCGACCACGTCGTCACCTTCGTGGCCCAGAAGGCCCAGGAAAAAGGACTCGAACTGCTTCTCGAAGTCGCCCCCGAAGTGCCCCAGCGCCTCGTCGGCGACCCGCTGCGCCTCGGCCAGGTGCTCACCAACCTGCTCGGCAACGCGGTCAAGTTCACCGCCCGCGGCGACATCCGCCTGCGGGTCGACGCCGGTGCGCCGGACAACGGGCAGGCCACGCTGCGCTTCGAGGTCCGCGACACCGGCATCGGCATGACCGCCAGCCAGGTCGACCACCTCTTCGAAGCCTTCTCGCAGGCCGACAACTCGATGACCCGGCGCTTCGGCGGCACCGGCCTCGGCCTGTCCATCGCCCGTCATCTGGTCGGGCTGATGGGCGGCGCCACCATCGAGGTGGACAGCCACCCCGGCGCCGGCAGCCGCTTCAGCTTCCACGCGCGCTTCGGGCTGGCCGCCGACCGCGGCGCCGAGACCCTGCCCGGCATCCTCGACGGCCTGCGCGTGCTGGTCGTCGACGACCACCCGCTCGCCCGCGAGGTACTGCTCCACCTGCTTGCCGGCTTCCCCTTCCGCACCGAAGCCGTCGGCTCGGCCGCCGAAGCGGTCACCGTGCTGTGCCGCGCCGACCCTCACGACCGCGTCGGCCTGGTCCTGATGGACCTGCGCACGCCGCTCCGCGACGGCATCGAGGCGACCCGCCAGATCAAGCGCGAACTGCCGCTCGGCACCCCGCCGGCGGTCATCCTGCTCACCGCCTACGGCGACGAACAGACCAGCAGCGACGCCATCGAAGCCGGCGCCGACGGCTACCTGCACAAGCCCGCCACCGCCTCGACGCTGCTCGACGCCATCGTCGGCGCATTCGGCGTCGACGCCGCCCCGCCGCCGCCGCCCGCCGCCGGCGACGCCCTGCTGCTGGCCGGCCGGCGCGTCCTCGTCGTCGAAGACAACGACATCAACCAGCAGATCGCCCGCGCCCTGCTCGAACGGCGCGGCGCCACCGTCACCCTCGCCGACAACGGCCGCGTCGCCGTCGACACCCTGCGCCGCGCCGGGCCCGACGCCTTCGACGTGGTCCTGATGGACCTCCAGATGCCCGAGATGGACGGCCTCGAAGCGACCCGCCTGATCCGCCACGACCGGCGCTTCGAGCGCCTCCCGATCATCGCCATGACCGCCCACGCCCTCGCCGCCCAACGCCAGCAGTGCCTCGACACCGGAATGAACGACCACGTGACCAAGCCCATCGTCCCCGAACGCCTGTTCGAAAGCATTCTCCGCCACACGCAGCCGCAGCCCGACGACGCCCCGCCGGCCAGCGGCCTGCCCGACTTGCCGGGCCTCGACGTCGCTGGCGCGTTGCGCCGCGTCAGCCACGACCCCGCCGCCTACATCCGGCTGCTGCGCCGCTTCGCCGCCAGCCAGGCCGACGGCGCCCGGCGCATTGACGACGCCCTCGCTGCCGGCGACCTGCGCGAAGCCGGGCGCCTCGCCCACACCCTGCGCGGAACCGCCGCCAACCTCGGCGCCAACGCCCTGCGCGACGCCGCCCAGGCTCTCGAAGCGGCGCTGCGCGAGGATGCCGACACCGCCACCGCCGCGCCACTGCAGGCCCGCCTCGCCGACGAACTCGCGACCCTCACCGACATGCTCGCCGGCGCCCTGCCGGCCGCCGACCCGGCCCCCGCGCCGCCGCCCCTCGGCGTGGCCGAACTCGACGCCGCCATCGCCGCACTGATGACGCTCACCGAAAGCGCCGACGGCGCCGCCCCCGCAGCCTTCCGGCGCATCCGCGCCGACCTCGCCACCCGCATCGGCGTTGCCAGGACTGCAGAAATCTCCAACGCCCTGCAACACTACGATTATGATGAAGCGTTAGCCTGCCTGCGCCTGGCCCTCGACGACAGGCACCAGGCTCCGCCCGGAGAACATGCGTGATGCAATCCATCGACAGCCACCGTCCGCTCGTCCTCGTCCTCGTCGTCGACGACGCGCCGGATTCCATCGAACCGATCGTCGATTGCCTGCACCGCGCCGACTTCCGCACCCGCATCGCCACCAACGGCAGCCGCGCGCTGCAGCTGGCCAACAGCCGCCCGCTGCCCGACCTGATCCTCCTCGACGTCACGATGCCCGACCTCGACGGCTACGAAGTGTGCCGCCGGCTCATGCAGAATCCGGTCACCGCCAACATCCCGGTGATCTTCCTGACCATCCGCAACGACGAACTCGACGAACAGCTCGGCTTCGACGCCGGCGCCGTCGACTACATCACCAAGCCGATCAGCCCGCCGCTGGTCCTCACCCGCATCCGCAACCATCTCACGCTGAAAGCCGCCAGCGATTTCCTGCGCGACCGCAACAGCTATCTCGAACACGAAGTCACCCGCCGCACGCGCGAGCTGTCGCTGATCCAGGACGCCACCATCGTCGCCATGGCGTCCCTCGCCGAAACCCGCGACAACGAAACCGGCAACCACATCCGCCGCACCCAGCTCTACCTGCGCACCCTGGCCCGCCACCTGCAGGGCAAACCGCCGTACGACGCCGAGCTCACCGACGAGAACATCGACCTGATGTACAAGTCGGCCCCGCTGCACGACATCGGCAAGGTCGGCATCCCCGACCGCATCCTGCTCAAGCCGGGCAAGCTCGACCCCGCCGAATTTGCGGTGATGCAGACCCACACCACCCTCGGCCGCGACGCCATCAGCAAGGCCGAAACCCTGTTCGGCGTCTCGGCCAGCTTCCTGCGCTTCGCCAAGGAGATCGCCTACTCGCACCAGGAAAAATGGAACGGCTCGGGCTACCCTCTCGGCCTCGCCGGCGAGCGCATTCCCCTGTCGGCGCGCCTGATGGCCGTCGCCGACGTCTACGACGCGCTGATCAGCAAGCGGGTCTACAAAGCCGCCCACAGCCATGCCGAAGCCGTCGAAATCCTGCGTGACGGCAGCGGCAGCCACTTCGATCCGCAGATCATCGACGCCTTCCTCGAACTGCAGGCCGACTTCCAGGCCATCGCCCAGCGCTTCGCCGACGCCGAGCCCGACGCCGAACGGGACGCCGAACGCCGCCGGCAGGTGTTCGGCAACTGACGCCGCGGCGGCGCGGGGCCGCCTCAAGAAAGCCGGTGCGCATCCGTTAAAGTCGGGCCGGACTGGAGCCGGCACACGCCGATCCCAACCGACAGGAGGCCCGATGCTCCCCCCTCCGGCTGTCGCCGCACTACGCCGCTACGGGCTCGCCGCACTGGTGTTCGTCGCCGTACTGGGGCTGACGGTCAGCACCTACCAACGCACGCTGCGCGAAGACGACGAAGTCGCCCATCGTCAGTTCCAGTTCGCGGCCGCCGAACAGATCGCCCACCTCCGCGACCGCAGCGACAACCTCGTCCGCCACGTCGACATCCTGCGCCGCCAGCTCGCCTTCGTCCCCGCCGAGGCGCGCGCCCGTTTTGGCGACATCGTCGCCCCGCTGCTCGCCCGCCACCCGGAAATCCAGCGCCTCGGCATCCTCCGCCTCGACGCCGGCGAAGCGCTCATCACCGCCGCCGCCGGCCCCCGGCCGTCCGGCGCCGGACAGCCGCTGCCAGACAGCGCCGACTTTCCCGACCCGGCCCACCGCAGCATGATCCGCGACACCCTGCACGCCGCGGCCGGCGCCCGCCGCAGCCTGGTCAGCGCCCCGTTCCCCGTGCTGGCCGCCGACGGCCGCTCGCGCAACACGATCCTGATCGTCGGCCCCATCAGCCGTGACGACGCCGCGGCAAGCGGCGAACTGTTTTTCATCGAACTGCCCGTCGAAGCCATGCTCGACGCGGCCCTGCAGCCCGCCATCGACCCCGACCTCAACCGGCGCCTGGCGATCGAGATCGTCGACAGCGCCGACCCCGGCCACGTGGTCTACCGCAGCGCCGACTTCCACCTCGGCGACGGCGCCTTCGCCGATCACCTCGAGATGGCCGACCGGCGCTGGCTGGTGATCGCCACCGGCAGCTCGGCCGACCTCCGCCTGCCGCGCCAGGAAGCCGGCGGCCAGCTGTTCTCCGGCCTGGCCCTGGGCGCGCTGGCGGCCCTCGTCCTGTACGTGCTGCAAACCCGCGCCGACGCCATCCGGCGCCAGGTGGACGACAAGACCCTGGCCCTCGGCGACGCCAACACCGCCCTCGAGCAATACGTCAAGGCCCTCGGCGAAACCAACCGCCTGCTCGAAAGCGAAGTCGCCAAGCACACCCGCTCCGAAAGCCTGCTCCGCGAAACCACCACGCTGCAGCGGGCGATCCTCGACTGCGCCGAGTACGCCATCGTCTACACCGACTCGGCGGGCGTCATCCGCGTCTTCAACCCGGCCGCCGAGCGCCTCTTCGGCTACCGCGCCGACGAACTCATCGGCCGCCAGACACCGCTCATCTTCCACACCGCCGAAGACGTCGCCCACTGGACCCTGGCCCGCCAGGCCCGCGGCTTTGCGGCCATCGCCAGCGCGGTCGGCGCCGGCAGCGACAGCGCCCGCGAGATGAACATGCGCCGTCGCGACGGCAGCATCTTTCCGGCCAGCCTCAGCATCTCGGAAGTCCTCGACAGCCACCAGCAGGTGCGCGGCTACCTGGGCATCATCGCCGACAACACCCAGCGCCGCGAAGCCGAACGCCGCATCCGCCACCTCGCCCACTACGACAGCCTCACCTCGCTGCCCAACCGGACCCTGCTCGCCAGCCATCTGTCCGACGTCATCGGCGACGCCCGGGCGCGCCAGCGGGGCGTCGCCGTGCTGTTCACCGACCTCGACCGCTTCAAGTACGTCAACGACACCCTCGGCCACCAGGCCGGCGACGAACTGCTCCTCGCCGTCGCCCACCGCCTGCGCGCCTGCGTGCGCGACGGCGACCTCGTAGCCCGCACCGGCGGCGACGAATTCGTCGTGGTGCTGGGCAACCTCGGCGAAGGCTCGCTGCCCGAGGACGCCGCCGAGCGCATCCTCGACAGCCTGGCCCGCCCGTTCGAACTTCAGGGCCACCAGTTCACCGTCACCGTCAGCATCGGCATCGCCCTCTACCCCCACGACGGCCTCGACGGCGCCGCCCTGGTCAAGAACGCCGACGCCGCGATGTACCTCGCCAAGGAACGCGGCCGCAACAACTACCAGTTTTTCGACCACAGCCTGTCGGCGCGCCTCAGCGAACGTCTCGAACTGGAAAGCCGCCTGCGCCACGCCCTCGACGAGAACCAGCTCGAACTCTTCTACCAGCCCCAGGTGGATACCCTGTCCGGCGAACTGATCGGCACCGAAGCCCTGATCCGCTGGCGCCAGCCCGACGGCAGCATGATCCCACCCGACAAATTCATTCCGATCGCCGAAGAATCCGGCCTGATCGTCCCGATCGGCGCCTGGGTGCTCCACGAAGCCTGCCGCCAGAACAGCCTGTGGCAACAGGAAGATCTGTGCCGGGTGCCGGTCGGCGTCAACCTGTCGGCCCGCCAGTTCGACGACACCGGCCTGCTCGCCACCATCCAGTCGGCCCTTGCCGACAGCGGACTGCCGGCCGCCAGCCTCGACCTCGAACTCACCGAAAGCCTCGTCATGCGCAACCCCGAGCACACCCGCAACGTGCTCGCCGAGTGCAAGCGGATCGGCCTGCAGCTGTCGGTGGACGACTTCGGCACCGGTTACTCCAGCCTCGCCAACCTCAAGCGCTTCCCGATCGACCGCCTGAAGATCGACCGCTCCTTCATCGACGAGATCGTCACCCAGGCCGACGACGCCGCCATCGCCCGGACCATCGTCGCGATGGCCCACACCCTGCGCCTCGAAGTCGTTGCCGAAGGGGTCGAAACCGACGCCCAACTCGCGCTGCTGCGCCGCTGGCGCTGCGACGCCTACCAGGGCTACCTGTGCAGCCGCCCCCTCAGCGCCGCCGACATGACCCGCCTGCTGCGCACCCGACGCGCCACGCGGGAAATCGCCGTCGCGCTGCCCTGACCGATTTCAGCAACAATCCGGGCAATATTGTTGCTGAATCAGCAACACACCCCATCTCAAAACAGCGCCTTGAACAGATACAGCGCCGCCATCCCGACGGCGATGGTCGCCAGCACGTTGCGCGTGCGCCACGCCACCAGCGCCGCCACCAGGGCCGCCCACGGCTTGGGCGCGGCCAGCGCAAGCACCACCTCGCCACCGTGCACGAACAGCTCGCCGGCCGTCAGCGCCGCAAAACTGGCCGGTGCGATATGACGGCACAGCGCGTGCAGCCAGCCCGGCAGGCTGCGGCTCACCAGCAGGCCGATCATCGCGTAGCGGTACAGAAAGGTGACCACCCCCACCACGGCCAGCAGGCCCAGCAGCGCGGCGGTGCTCATCGCGCGTGCCTCCCGCGCCGCGCCGCCACCACACCGGCGGCAAGCCCGAGCAGGATCGCCACCACCAGCCCGAGCCGGAACGGCAGCGCCGCGAACAGCGGCACCGCCAGCGCCGCCACCAGCGCCGCCGCCTGACCGGCACGTTCCCGCATCAACAGGGTCAGCAAGGCGATGAAGGTCAGCGGCACCGCAAAATCGATCTCCCACGCCGGCGGGATCGTCGCCCCGAACACCAGCCCGGCCGCCGTGGACAGCTGCCAGGTGAGCCACAGCGTGAAGCCGCAGCCGAGGAAATACCAATGGCGCAGATCGGGCCCGGCGGCCGGCGGCGGCCGGCGCTGGTAGCGCAGGATCGCCACCGCATAGGCCTCGTCGGTCAGCAGATAGGCCAGCAGCAGGCGCCAGCGCCGCGGCAGGTGACGCACATGCTCGGCGACCGACACGCTGTAGAGCACATGGCGCAGGTTGAGCAGACCAGCCGTCAGGCCGACCGGCAGCGCGCCGGCGCCGGCCGCAAGCATCTGCACGATGACCAGCTGCGCTGCCCCGGCAAACACCACCGCCGACGCCAGCTGGGCCACCCACGCCGGCATCCCCGCCGCCAGCGCCCCGATGCCGTAGAGCAGGCCGAAGGGCACCACGCCGAGCAGCAGCGGCGCCTCGTCGCGGCAGCCGGCGAGGAATTCGGCAAGCCGGGGCCCCGGGCGCGACCCGCGGACGCTCAAAACCGCTCGGGCGACGACCGCCCGCCGCCCGGCTCGCGCAGGGTCTTGAAGGCGTCGACCTCGCCGGTCTTGTCGAAATCGAGATCGCCATGGCTGCCGGTGACGAGCCGGCCCTTGAGGCGATAGCCGATCTTCTCGCCGCCCTTGCCCAGGCCCCGGAACTGGCGCAGGAAACCGGCCAGGCCGGTGGTGGCCGTCACGTCCACCAGCGCTTCGCCGAGCTTCGGAATCGTCACCGGCCGGTTGCCGACGCCGCGGGCGAAATGCTGACCGTTGAGTTCCAGCGTGAAGTTGAGGCCCTCGACCGGAATCTCGAAGCTGTTCGGGTTGGTGACGCGCAGCGTCAGCAGGAAGCGCTGCTCCAGCAGGTTCCCGTCCATGAGCCGGATGTCGGCCACCGTCACGTCGGGTTTCAGCGGCCGGAACACCGAACCGGCACAGCCGCCCAGCGTGGCCAGCCCGAGCACTCCGACCGCGCCGCCAAGCAGCGCCACACAGCGGCGACGGCCGCCGGGCGCCGTCATGACAAACGCTCCAGCGGCGATTCGAGCACCCGCAGCAGGCTCGACGTATCGAGCTGCGCGCCACCCAGGCCCATCAGCGCGTTGAGCTGCTGCCAGGTATGCACCGCCACCGGCAGCGGCGCGCCGAGCTGCCGCGCCTCTTCCATCAGGATCGCGAAATCCTTGTGATGCAGGCGCGCCTGGATGCCGGCGACGAAATCCCGCCGCGCCATCCGCCCGCCCATCACGTCGAGCACCCGCGAGCCGGCCGAACCGCCGGCCAGCGCCGCGACGACCTTGCCGGCATCCAGCCCGTGGGCACCGGCCAGACGCAGCGCCTCGGCGCAGGCCTGGATCACATTGACCATCAGCATCTGGTTGCAGGCCTTGGCCACCTGGCCGGCGCCGGCCTCGCCGACGTGCACCAGCGTCCGCCCGAGGCAGCCGAACAGCGGCCGGACCCGCTCCAGCACTTCCGCCGCGCCGCCGGCCATGATCGCCAGCGTCGCCTCGCGCGCCCCGATCTCGCCGCCCGACACCGGCGCGTCGAGCCAGCCGATGTCCTGCTGCGCATAGCACCGCGCCAGCCGGCGGGCCGTGCCCGGCGCAATGGTGCTCATATCGACGTGAACGCCGCCGGGCGCAAAACCCTCGATCAGCCCGCCCGGCCCGACGGCCAGCTGCTCCACGTCGGCGCTGGCGGTGACCATCGAGATCACCACCTCGCTGCGCGCCGCCAGTTCGGCCGGCGTGGCGCACTGCGCCGCTCCCGCCGCCACGATGCCGGCCGCCGACGCGGGCCGTCGCGCCCACACCGCCACCTCGTGTCCCGCCGCCAGCAGATGGCCGGCCATCGGCAGCCCCATCACCCCCAGCCCGACAAATCCGACTCTCACCTCAATCCCCCGACAGTTTCTCGAACAGTTTGAGGGCGGCCACCGAATCCTCCTCGCCCATGCCGCTGCCGGCCATGGCGTTGAAAACCTGCGCCGTCGCCGCGCTGTTGGGCAGCATCAGGCCGAGGCGGTGAGCTTCCTGCAGCACGATGTTCATGTCCTTCTGGTGCATCCAGGCCTTGAAGCCGGGCTTGAAGTTGCGGTCCAGCATGCGCTGGCCGTGGTTCTCGAGAATCTTGCTGTAGGCAAAGCCGCCCAGCAGCGCCTCGCGCACCTTCGTCGCATCGACGCCGCTCTTGCGCGCGAAGTTGAAGGCTTCGGCCACCGCCACCACGGTGACGCCGGTGAGAATCTGGTTGCACGCCTTGGTCACCTGGCCGGCCCCGGGGCCGCCGATCAGCGTCACCGACTGGCCCATGCAGCCGAGCACCGGCCGGACCTTCTCGAAGGCCGCCGCGTCGCCGCCGACCATGATCGTCAGCCCGCCATTGATCGCGCCGACCTCGCCGCCCGACACCGGCGCGTCGAGCATCGTGACGCCCCGCCCGGCCAGCCCGGCAGCGATCTGCTGGGCCGCCGCCGGCGCAATGGTGCTCATGTCCACGAAAACCAGGCCGGCCCGCGCGCCGTCGGCCACCCCGCCGGCACCCAGCGCCACCTGCTCGACGTCGGCCGCATCCGAGACCATCGACAACACCACGTCGCAGGCCGCCGCCACCTCCGCCGGACTGCCGGCACCCGTGGCGCCCGCCGCCAGCAGCGGCGCCATCGACTCGGCCCGCCGCGCCCACACGGTCAGGTCGTAGCCGCCCTTCAGGATGTTGAGCGCCATCGGGCGCCCCATGATGCCCAGACCGACGAAACCGATTTTCATGTGAAGCCCCCGCGACGAAAAAGCGGGAGCTTAGCCGCCGGCCGGGGGAGTGGGAAGGGCCAGCGGGACGTGCGGACGGGATGAAGCCCGACAACCGACCCGCCCTCCGGCCCCTCAATTCACCTTCAGCGTCATCCCCTGCAGCGCAAAGCTGGCCGTTGCCAGTTGCAGCGCGTCGGCCGTGGCGGGCATGTCGATGCGAAAGCCGTCGAGGCCGGCGAGCCTGAAGGTGAAGCTGCCCAGCACGGTCTTCAGGGTGGAGTCACGCAGATCGAGGCTGGCGTCGGTGGCCACGGGCGGATTGCCGGCCGCCTGCTTGAACGCGAAGTCCCGCCAGGCGGCGTAGTCGGGGCCGCCAACCTCGACCGTCAGCGACGGCCATTCGACCATGCCGGCCGTCGCGCCCGGCCGCCGCAGGTTGCCGGCGGATTCGACCTGCAGCGGGCGCCGGATTCCCAGCGCGCCCACCCGCCGCACCCGCGCCGTCGGCAGCCCACCCAGCGTGAACACGAAATTGGCCGCCAGCCAGCGCTTTTGCCGCCCCGGCACCGAAACCTTGACCACGCCGCCCTCCGCGCCGGCGGCGATCGTCTCCGGCTGGAAGGCCGCATCGACGACATAGGCTTCCTTGCCCGCCCCGCTGCATTCCGGAAAACCCAGCCCGGTGAGCACGCAGCGCCTGAACAGCAGGCGCTCGCGGACCTTGCCATCCATGTCGGCGCGGACGATGGCGAGGTCGACGGGCACCGCCTTGCCGGTGGCGAACTCGTCCACCCACCCCGCCAGCGGCGGCATCATGTTCGGCGCAAAGCGGATCGCCAGCTCGCCGAGCTTCAAGCCGCCCAGCCGGACCTCGCCGTCCGACGCGCCCCCCGGCGCCGAACGGATCGCATCCCACGTCATGTCCGGCAGCGTGCATGCCACCAGCGGCAGCACCTGGCCATTCAGCTCGAGATAGGTGGCACCCGCCATCGCGGCGGTCACGGCTTTGCTCGGCATCTGCATTCTCCCTGGTCGATCGTCCGCGGCGCTCCGCCCCTGCGGTGCCGTCAAGGGCAAGATAGCCCGCGCAACCGCGGAAAACAAAGGAAAGTCGCAACCCACGCCGGCCAGCCGCATCCGCTACACTCGGCGGGTTTCCATCCTGCCCCCTGCCACCATGTCCTACGCTCCCTTCATCAAGGAAATCGGCCGCGGGCCGAAAGGCTCCAAACCCCTCACCGCCGACCAGGCCGAATCCCTGTTCGGTGACATGATGGACGGCCGCGTACCCGATCTGGAACTCGGCGCGATCATCCTGTCGATGCGCATCAAGGCCGAATCCCGCGACGAGCTCCTCGGCTTCCAGCGCGCCCTCGACGCCCGCACGGCGCACATCGCCGTGCCGCCCGGCCCGCGCCTCGTCGTGCTGCCCACCTACAACGGCGCCCGCCGCCAGGCCAACCTGATGCCGCTGGTCGCCCTGCTGCTGGCGCGCGCCGGTGTGCCGGTGCTGATCCAGGGCCGCCACGACTTCGACAGCCGGGTCAGCCCCTTCGAACTGCTGGCCGCCCTCGACATCCACCCCGCCGCCGACCTCGCCGCGGCCGAAGCCCAGCTGGCCGCCCGCCAGCTGGCCTGCCTGCCGCTCGACGCCCTCGCTCCCGGCCTCGATCCGCTCCTCGCCCTGCGCCCGCGCCTGGGCGTGCGCAACAGCGCCCACACCCTCGCCAAGCTCCTCGACCCGGCCCCCGGCCACAGCGTGCGCGTCGTTCCGGTGACCCACCCCGAATACCTCGAACGCATGCACGCCCACCTCGTCGCGCAGGGCGGCGTCGCGCTGCTGCTGCGCGGCACCGAAGGCGAAGGCTTCGCCAATCCGCGCCGCCGGCCGCGCCTCGAAGCCTTCGCCAACGGCATCGCGAGCGTCGCCTACCCGGCCGAAGAAGGCGGCGCACCACCCGTCGACGGCCTGCCCGACCAGCCCGAAGTGGCCGCCAACGCAGAACTGGTGCGCGCCATGCTGGCCGGGCAGCGACCCATCCCGCAGCCGATCCTCGATCAGGTCGAGGCGCTGCGCCAGCTCGCCGCCACCCCGCGCGCCTGAACCGCACCGGCATTTTCCGTCGCGGCGTCAACGTTCCACCGGATTGTCATTGACCTTTCATAGCGCTCTGCTTAACTGATCACTGAACCCGTGTCAGCATCCCCGGCTGCCGTCCGCGTGCGCGCAGCCGCCCCCACCGGCAAGGAGATCGACCATGAGCAAGAAAGCGCTGTGCATCGGCATCAACGACTACCCCGGCACCCAGAACGACCTTTCCGGCTGCGTCAATGACGCCACCGACTGGGCCGCGGCGCTGACCGCCCGCGGCTTCACCGTCACCAAGCTGATCGACGCCCAGGCCACCAAGGCCGCGATGGTCGCCGCCATGTCCGGCCTGATCTCCGGCGCCGCCAAGGGCGACACGATCGTCATCACCTACTCCGGCCACGGCACCTGGGTGCCCGACCAGAACGGCGACGAACCCGACGGCCGCGACGAAGCCCTGTGCCCGTGGGACATCGGCGCCGGCAAGGTGCTGCTCGACGACGAGATCGCCCCGATCTTCGCCAACCACGCTGCCGGCGTGCGGGTGCTGCTGCTCTCCGACAGCTGTCACTCGGGCAGCGTCACCCGCGGCGACGACAGCGACCTCGACCCCGGCCTGCCGCGGGCCCGCTTCCTGCCGCCCAGCGTGTGGATGAAACCCGAAGAAGTCCCCGCCCCGAAAGCCGGCAAGCTGCCGGTGGTCAGCGGCCTCACCCGCAGCGGCGGCGACCTGCTGATGGCCGGCTGCACCGACACCCAGTTCAGCTGGGACACCAGCTTCAAGGGCCGCCCCAACGGCGCCTTCACCTACTACGCGCTGAAGGCCCTCGCCGCGCTGCCGGCCGGCGCCAGCTACGCCGACTGGTTCAACAAGATCACGCCGACCTACCTCCCCACCAACCAGCTGCCGCAAAACCCGCAACTCTTCGGCAGCCGCACGGCCCGCGCCTGGAAAGTCTTCGCCTGATTCCCGCGCCCCCTGCCGCCGACCCGTCGGCGGCAGGTCTCCCGCCCCGGTCGGCGTGCCGGCCGCGGCCCGCTCCCCGCCCAGGAGTCCCCCCGTGACCGCTCCCGCCACTCTCCGGCTCCTCGTCACCGCAGCCCCCGCCGATCCGCGCACGCCCCTGCCCGCCGGA
>WBZX01000351.1_pt1 | contig 16955 bp, 21 predicted proteins | sample 5204211 | NCBI WGS metagenome assembly WBZX01 (sample SAMN12344362, study PRJNA552823) | activated sludge metagenome | biome: Activated sludge suspended growth; feature: Nitrification reactor; material: Wastewater; isolation source: activated sludge from nitrification reactor of wastewater... | reverse complement strand
GAACCTTGCGGACCGCCGGATTGTCGAACGGCGGGAAGGCATGGTTCAGACGGAAATTACCCTGGAACTGGTGGATGCCACCCAAGCCCATCAACTTGACGCCTTTCTCCTTCTCGAGGATCGGCAGCATGTCGAAGGGCAGGTATTGCATGTAGTCGATTTCACCGGCAATCAACGCGTTGGCGCCCGTCGATTGATCGGGCATGACGCGCAGCACAAGTTGATCGATCTTGACGTCCTTGCCGCCGGCCAGGAAGTCCGGTGCTTCCTTGCGCGCCACATAGGCCGGATTGCGCTCCAGCACCATGGCATTGCCTGGCCGCCACTGATCCTTGAGGAAGCGGAACGGACCAGAGCCGACCGGATCGCCGATGCGCTGGTCCGCCGGCGTTGCCGCGAGCCGTGCCGGCATCATTACGGGCAAAGGCGCGTTGGGCTTGCCCAGCACATCGAGGAGCAACGGGAACGGCTGCTTGAGGACCAGTCTGATCGTCTTCGGATCCTTGGCCTCAAGCGTTTCGGTATCCGCCATCAGCATCTTGCCCAGCGGATCGCGGACAGACCACCGCCTCAGAGAGGCGACGCAATCCTCGGACGTCACGGGATTTCCATCATGCCACTTCAGGCCATCGCGCAGCACGAAGCTCCAGATGAGCTTGTCGGGGCTCGCCTCGTAGCTTTCGACCATCTGCGGCTTGATCTCGCCCTTCTCGTTCATGGCAAACAGCATGTCGAAGACATGCAGTCCGAACGTTCGGGTGATCGTCGCGGTGATGACATGGGGATCGAGGATGGTGACCTCGGACTCGAGAACCACCGTCAGCGCCCTGGCCGCCCGCGCTTCCCTCGGCCTGATCAACGAGGCGCCCGCCAATGCAGCGCCGCCAGCCAGGGCGGTTCGACGTCCAATTCCAATGCTACGCATTCGCTATCCTTCTCCCCCGAGAGGCGAAGGTAGCGGGCTTTGCCGGAAAGTGAAACGCTTGGTCCCGTTTCGACCTGCGGTGAAACGGGACCTTTAGATGCTACGGCGGCGAAACCAATCGACAGGTCACGCGATCGACGAAGATGTCTACGCGCGGCCCATAGACCGGCATGCCCCAGCGCTCGCCGGGCCCCGACGGTGGCGCCACCACCCGAACTTCCTGTACGGGACGACCACCGTTGGTGAACAGGCAACTCACCACGGCATCGACGACGCCGGCGCTGTTGTTGGTCACGTAGATCGCGGACAACCAATTCTGCTGCGGCACCGCTTGCAGCCACGCGCCATCGAGCGTGGCGATCGGTACCGTCGGCCCGGCTGTGATCGGCACGGTGCCCATCAAGTTGCCGCGCGGTCGCTGGACCACGGGCGGTATCGTCACGGCCTGGCTGCTCGGGTCGAACGCCTTGTCCGCAGGCGTTGCCGGCATCGCTGCCTGCTGCTGGGGCGTCTGGTTGTCCTTGCTTACGTTTTCCGGCGTCCAGATCTTGCCCGTCTTCTCGTCACGGAACTGCGGGACCTGGGCAACGGCAGCGGTTACCGCGATCAATCCCATCACGCCGACAAGCGTCGCCAGATGAATGTGACGCTTCATGCTTTCTCTCCTTCAGCCGGATGCAACGCGAGACCTCACATCGCCTACATGTCGCGATAGCGACGCTGCTCCCACGTGCTCACCTGAGCTTCGGCCTCTTCCTTCGAAATGCCATAGCGGGTCTGGATCCTGCCGACGAGCTGATCGCGCCGCCCCTCGATGGCAAGCAGATCGTCGTCAGTAAGCTTGGCCCACTGCTCCTTCGCCGCGCCCTTGGTCTGATTCCAACTTCCCTTGAACTTCTCCCAGATTGTCTTCACGTCGTTCTGAGTGGTGGTCTGGCCCGACGCCTGAGCGTGGACAGCGACAGGCAGCGCGCCGATAGCAAGGCCTGCGCACGCGGCAAGAATGGCGAATGATCGCATGGGAACCCTCCTTGTGAAACCGTCGGATCGACAACGAGGGGCACCGGCCGAGGTTGCCGCCTCAGAATGACCACAGCGATTTCAGGAGGAATGCCAGCGGGATCACCACGATCATCGCGACGTAGAGATCCATGAGCTCACCCGCCAGCGGGTTGCGCGACGCCTCGTCCGACGACGTGTTCGACGCATGCGTGGCGTCGGGAACTTTCCTGGATTCCATCTGCCCCTCCAGCCTTGACATTCCCTCGTGCCGAAGAAACGCCATAAAGCGGTCCGGGGTTGCACGCGCCACGCGAAGTCAGGCGGCCGCTCTCCTCGCCGCGTGGTCCAGTGCCTGCTGGAGATCGATGGCCGAATAGGGCTTGGAGATGAACTGCGTGCCCTCGACAAGGGGCCCCGACGGACCGTAGCCGCTGGCAATTACCACAGGCAGAGCCGGGTACTGCTGGCGGACCTGATTCGCCAATTCCTCGCCGCTCATGCTGGGCAAGCCAAGGTCGGTTAGAAGAAGATCGTACTTCCCGTCCTTTGCCAGCAGCTCCAGGGCCTGCTCTCCGGTCCCGACGCCGGACACGACGCATCCCATCTGCTCTAGCATGTCCGTGGTCGACATGCGCAGGACGATCTCATCTTCCACGAGAAGAATGTGCCTTGGACGATCGTTGAACGCCGGCGCTCTCGGGGTCGGTGCAGACGGCGCAGCCTCCGGCTTGGTCGCGGCCTGCGGCCGGCGCGCAGCCAAGACGGCGCGCACGCGCGCCGCCAGCGCCTCGCTGCTGTATGGTTTGGGGATCAGCGGATAGCCCATACGGCTGAAATCCGGAACGAGGTCGCGGGCGAAGCCGGAGGTCAAGAGCACGGCAATTCCCGGCCGCTGCTTCTGAACGAGTTCGGCAAGCTCGATCGCCGTCATTGTCCCCGGCATCACGACATCGGTGAACAACAAGTCGAAGGCCGGGTCCTTCTCGAACAATGCCGCAGCAACGTCTGGATTCTCAGCGGAGGCGACGCGATACCCCCATCCCGAGAGCATATCGACAACGGCGTGCCGTACGTCGTCGCTATCCTCGACAACCAGGATACGCTCGCTGCCCGTCAGGATCGTCGCCGCAACAGCGTCGTCCTCGACGACGGCGTCCTGGGTCCGAGGCAGATAGAGCTTCACGCTGGTGCCCTGCCCGATCGCGCTGTCTATCCGGATATGGCCATTCGACTGACGCACGAAGCCGTAGACCATGCTCAGTCCCAGGCCTGTTCCCTTGCCGTCGCTCTTTGTGGTGAAGAATGGATCGAAGGCCTGGGCCACGACTTCCGGCGGCATGCCGCTGCCCGTGTCGCTGACGTCCACCAGCACGTAGGGGCCTGGCGTCACGTCCGGATGCAGGGCCGCGTAGCGACGATCCAAGGTGGCGTTCGACACCTCCACGCGGACGGTACCGCCCTCCGGCATGGCATCTCGCGCATTGATGGACAGGTTCAGGATGGCGTTTTCGAGCTGGCTCGGATCGATCCTGGCGTTCCACGGATTGTCCGCCACCTTGAACTCGATGGCGATGCGCTCGCCCAACGAATGGCGCAGCAAGTCGGCCAGGTCGCCGATCAGATGGGCAACGTTCGTCGGTTGCGGCGCCAATGGCTGGCGGCGCGCGAACGCCAGCAACTGCTGGGTGAGACGCGCCCCGCGATCGGCAGCAGCCGTTGCCGTCTGGACACGAGCGAGCCCTGCCTTGTGGCCACCAAGCTCCCCCTTCAGCAGATCGAGATTGGCCCGGATGACCTGGAGGATGTTGTTGAAGTCGTGTGCCATACCGCCGGTGAGCTGGCCGGTCGCCTCCATCTTCTGACCCTGGCGCAGGGCCGTTTCGTCACGCAGCTTCTCCGTGATGTCGACGCAACGGATGACGTCTCCACCGCCCTCCATCTCGCCGCGAAAAACCTCGAAGTCCCTGCCGTCGTACGATACCCGCACCACCGACGTGCGGTCTTCGGAGGCGGCATCGGCCGACACTGCGGCGAAGCCAAGCGGCTGGAGCAAGGCGCGCGTGGCCGGCGAGCGGTCGGACAGCAACTGATCGCGCGTCAGCGGCGCCTGCTTGGCCGGATCCCATGCGGCAAGCTGGGTGAATGCCCGGTTCCAGGCCACGAGCATGCCCTGCGCATCGAGCACGAAGATCGGGTCCTGGAGGCTCTCCAGAGTCATCTGGAGCAGCCGTGACCTTGCGCTCAGATCTTGCTGCGTTCGCTCAAGCCGACCGGCGCCGCGGACGACGATGTAGATGCCGGCAACGAGACACATGAAGGCGCCTGCCATCACCAGGAGGCCCGCAATGTCGGCCTGTTCTTGCTCCGAACGCAGCGCCGCGAGCTGGCTGGCCAGGAGAAGGCGCTGTCCCTCGATGAAGGAATCCCCAAGCAGGCGCACCTGCCCCATCATCGCGCGGCCTGCGCCGGTCCGATCGAGCGCAAGCGCGGCCTCGCGACCATAGAGCTGGTAAGCGCCGACCGTGGCGTTGAGCTGTTCGAGCTTCTCGCCGGCGAGTGTGGCGAACTCGCGGAACTGCCGCGTGGCATCGAGATTGCCGACCACAGACGCCTCGAGTTGCCGTAGGCCCGACTCGATGCGCACGCGCGCCCGCTCATACGGCTCCAGCCGGGTCACATCACCGGACAGCAGATAGCCGCGCTGGCCGATCTCGGCGTCCTGCAGTGCGATCACCATGTCGCGCATCAGCGCCATCGTCTCGTAGTTGCTCACCACGAGTCGCTGCTGTCGCGCCGCCGACTTGGAATGGGTGACGGCAAGCATGATCCCGCTCGCGATCAACACAGCGATCGTCAATCCGACGACGATGCCGGTCGACCGGGCGGATCTGAGGAGATTAGACATCCTCTCCCTCGTCGGCGCCAGGCGCCGGGAAGATGACGGCAATACGACTGCCCCCACCCTCTTTTACCGAGATCGTGGCTTCGCCGCCAAGCTGCATGGCCAGCCCTCGGATCAACGTGAGGCCGAAGCCGCCCCGGCCGTCGGGGCCGAGGGTGCCGGCATCGCTTCTCAAGCCATTGTCCTCGATCACCAGCTCCACCTGTCCATCTTTCTCGATCGTCTCGATTCGCACTTCCGGCGACGCAACGCCCTCGAAATCGTGAGTGAGCGCGATGCTCACGGCCTCGGTCACGATGAGGCCGACGGGAATTGCCGTGTCAGGCCCCACCGCCATGATGGGTGCGCGGATATGGTAGCGCGGCGCCTGCCGTTCGGCACCCCGGCGCCCCACCGAGATCTGACGCACCAGATCGCTGATGAATTGCTGAAAATCGACCAGCGACCAGCTCGAACGCTCGTAGAGATGCCGATGCAGGATCGAAAGCGTGAGCACGCGATTTTGGGCATCGCCAAAAAAGCGTCGGATGCGCGGTGACCTGATTTCGCCGGCCTGGAGGTTGAGCAGACTCGAGATCATCTGAAGGTTGTTCTTCACGCGATGGTGGATCTCGCGCAGCATATGGTCACGTTGTTCGAGGCCCGCGCGTAATTCGGCTTCACGGCTGGCGATCGCCTCCGCCATGGCCGAGACGCCTGCGCCGATCGAAGCTATCTCCGGCGACCAGGCATAAGGCGGCGCGAATTTAGCCTCCTCGCCTCGGGCCACCTTCTCGGCGAAGGTCTGGATGTAACGCAGCGGCTGGACACACCAGCGATCGGCGCTCGACCAGACCACCAGCAATACGACGATCAGCGCCAAGACAAACAACCCGAAAGCTGCCCAGCCCTCGGTCAATGCTGCGAGGCCGTCCGGGATCGGCACAGACGTCACCGCAAAGAGGTTACTGCCGGTGATCGGCTGAACTCGAAACTGATAGAGGGAACTATCCCGTCCATACTCGGAAAAATCCAACTGGCCGCCGGCAATCGATGCTGCGAGGCGAGACGATATCGGCAGCCGGCGCATTGCCGCCGGATCTCCGCCTATCGTGGCACCATCCCGGGCAACGACTGCTGCCCCGATCGAGGCTGTCGATGGCGCGGCGGCAATGTCTCCAAGGGCCTTGAGTGTGATGCCGACCGCGCACATGCCTCGAAAGGCGCCATCGCTCGCGATCGGCAACGCCACCGGAATGATCGTATTCGGTCCGAGGCGGCTCGCGACCTGTTCGCCCGTCGCGAATTGGCCCGCAGAGCGCACCTGCTGGAAGATATCGCGGTCGGCGAAGCTCATGCCGACTGCCGTGGGCTGACTGGCACAGCGCGCAATGCCCTGGTCGTCCGTCACCAGCAAAACGGAATACTGCGACGGCGCCGTGCTGAGCACGCGCGTGAAGTAGGCCTCGCAGCGACTGACGTCGACGGGTTCGGGTTGGATGTTCGCGCTCCGGCGCACGGCATGGGCCATGCAGGCCGCGGAGAGCAGGCGCCGCGAGGCTTCGATCAGCTCGCCATAGCGCGCTCCGACGAGGTCGGCTGCAGCGCTGAGCGATGCCCCCCGCAGGGCTGCCTTCACCGCCTGCTCCCGCTCGGCCTGCCAGGCGGCAAGGCCGAGAATCGGCAGGAGCGTCAATGCGACAAGCGCGACCAGCGTCGACCGGAGTGACCATCGCGCCGGCATCTTCTCCGATCTCGCTGTCAGATCGATACGGTATCGAGCGCCTGCGCGATAGCCGCGCGAAGGAGATCAGGATCGAACGGTTTGGAGATCACGAACGCCGGCTCGACCTGCTTGCCGGTCAGCAGCCGCTCCGGGAAGCCGGTGACGAAAATCACCGGCACCGACATCGACTTCATGATCTGATTGACCGCCGAGATTCCGCTGTCGGAACCGCGAAGCTGAATATCGGCCAGCACGAGATGCGGCGAATGCTTAGAGGCGAGGTCGATCGCGGCCTTCTCGGTAGCGGCAATTCCCACGACCTCGTGTCCGGCGTTGCGTACGATGTCCGCCACGTCGAGTGCAATGACGGCCTCGTCCTCGATCACCAGCACCCGCACCGAGGCCACGCGCTGCAGCTCCCGACGCGCCTCCTCGAGGCTGCGTTCGGCCACGTCCACACTCACGCCCAGAATATGGGCGGCGTCGCCTACGGTGAATCCTTCGAGAACGGTGAGCAGCAAGACCTGGCGCTGCATCGGCGCCATGTCGGTCAAAGATTCCTTCAATCGACCACTGACGCTCTCGCCGCCGCTGGCCGCCACCTCAATGTCGCCGAACGGCTGGCGCAACCGATGGAACAGAGCGAACACGCCCACCTTCGTGTCCTCGGCCTCGGCAATGAGCTCGGGCTGCTGAACCGCAACCTCGGCGCAAAGCCGCACCCATTCATCGCCCTGCTGCTGCGATCCGGTAACAGCCCGCGCGTAGCGACGCAGGAACGGCAACGTCCTGGTGATCGCCTCGGACATCTTTTTGGTCGCTACCTGCCCTTCCGCCACAGCGCTCTCCCTCTCGCTCGATAGTCTCAATCCTGAACGCACCCGAGAATCGAACGCCGATGAACGCCCGACGCCCAATCTTACGGAACCATCAGGGTTGATAAAGCCGGACACGGCTGCGCCTCCCAAGGCTCTCTGTTTCCCTGGGAGGCGTCAAACCTTCTATTTAAATAACGCCAAATGCAATGACAGGTTCCGAACCCTGCGGTCACATGCGTCCGATCCAGCTACTGACCTGCTTTTCGGCTTCATCTTTGGCCACGCCGTAGCGTTCTTGGATGCGGCCGACGAGCTGTTCCTGCTTGCCGTCGATCACCTTGATGTCGTCGTCCGTCAGCTTGCCCCACTGTTCCTTGACCTTGCCGGTGACCTGCTTCCAATTGCCTTCGATGCGATCCCAGTTCATGGCTAACTCCCTCTTTGGTGAACAACGTTCCAATCTGTATCTGGCAACGCTGGCCGTCGGGGCGCGGTTGCCATCCTCGATTTTCCCTTTCGTTCAGCATTGGGCTCCCCACATTGACAATGATGAAAGAAGACATCGTCGCCCTTCTTCCGGATCTTCGTGCTTTCGCACGGTTCATGTGTCGAGAGCGGGAGGCGGCAGATGATCTTGTGCAGAACACAATCCTCGCAGCCCTCGACAAGCACGAGCAGTTCACCCCGGGGACCAATCTCAAGGGCTGGCTGTTCACCATCATGCGCAATCGCTTCTATTCGGACCTGCGCACGCAGCGGCGGCGGCCGCAGACGATTGACGACGAGTTGGCCGCACCGCTTCCCGCTGTCGACAATCCGGAAGCGACGCTCGCCCTGAAGGAGCTTTCGCTAGAGCTGTGGAAGCTCAGTCCCCAGTCACGTGAAGCACTGGTGCTCGTGGGCGCAGGCGGTTTTTCCTATGAGGAGGCAGCCAGCCTGTGTGGTTGTTCGGTCGGCACGCTCAAGGCGCGCGTGTCGCGGGCACGCAAGTATCTCGCGGAAAAATTACAGTGAATCTCCATAAATTTATTTAACAATATCAAATACTTAGAAAATAAAATCTTCCCACCCTGTAACCAAAAGCAGGCTCAGTCATTTGTTCGAGGTAGGACGCAATTACCGAGGAGAGAGAACAATGACCGCGCAGATTCAGCAGGACCAGACCGTTCTCGACTTTCACGAACAGCTGAAGACTGTCCTGCCTCGCCTGCGGATCTATGCCCTCTCCCTCACGCGTGACCGAGATGCAGCCGACGATCTCGTGCACGACACAGTCGTCAAGGCGCTGACCGGCCGCCACAGTTTCCAGCCCGGCACCAATCTGGCCGCCTGGTTGTTCCGCATCCAGCGTAACGAATTTATCTCCGGCCTGCGCCGTCGCCGCCCGACGGTGCCTGTCGACACGGCGATTGCCGAATCGCTTTCCCATCCTCCTCATCAGGACAGCGGATTGATCATGCGTGAGTTCATGTGCGCGTTCGGCAAGCTCGCCTCGGCGCAACGCGAGGCTTTGCTGCTCGCCGTGCTCGAGGGCCTGCCCTACGAGACCATTGCCGAACATACGGGTGTCTCTGTCGGCACCGTTAAGAGCCGCATTTCTCGCGCGCGCGATACACTCGAGCGGCTCCTGCTCGAAGGCGATACGCGCCAGCCGGCGGAGGAAGTCCGCGGCCCCGTCCAGGACGGCGAAGAGCCTCGGGCGACGACACGTTAACGGTGCCCCTTTTCAAACACTTCAGTTGAGTGTGAAATGGCCATGGGCGATTTCAGGGGGAGAGCGGCATGGGTCGAACAGGGTCCCGCGGAGCCTTCTGTCTCCGGGGAGCATGTAATGGCCGATGACACCAGCAAGGCGGGCGGCGGGCGCCCGCCTTCGGATCGCCCCGCGTCGAAGCCAGCTGAGCGTCCGTTCGACATGTGGCTCCAGAAGCAGCTGCATGCGATGTACGACGAGATCACCAACGAGCCTCTGCCTGACGATCTGCTCAACCTGATCGACAAGGATGCTGCCCGAGAGAAGCAGAACGGCACATCCAACAGGCCGCCTGCCGGGAAGAAGTGATCTAGGGGAACTCGGCTCGTCGGAACTCCGTTTCTGTGGCGACATCAAACGGAGGCCTCATGATTAGCGCCGAAGATAAGAAGAAAGCCCTGTCGAATCCCAGCAGCGTATTCCGACATCCCGCCGATGTCGTCGACAGCCGCGATCTCGACGTGGTCGAGAAGACAAAGATCCTGAAACAGTGGGAACTCGATGCACGCCTTCTCCAGGTGGCCAGCGAGGAAGGCATGAACGAAGGCGAGCATAGTCTGTTTGCCGACGTGAAGAAGGCGCAGCAGCGCCTTCACGCGCCGCCGCTCGAGGAGGATGGAGCGCCGACCAAGGCTGGTCCCTGACAATCATAGAAACGTTCGACGAGAAAATGGCGGCGGTCTTGCGACCGCCGCCACCCTTGTCCGCTGCCCGTCGGTCAGCCCAGCCGTCGAGCCGCGAACTCGTCTCGTTGGCTGAAGTCAACGGCCTGCGCCGCCTTCGGTTGCCCTGTTTCCGGTTGTAGAGGTTCGCTATACAAACCGATACGAACTGAGGGGAGCCATGAAACTGTTCGATCTTTCAGGCCGGGTAGCCATCGTCACCGGCGGCAATGGCGGCATTGGCCTCGGCATGGCCAAGGGCATGGCAGCAGCGGGCGCGGCAGTGGTGGTCGCCGGGCGCGACGCGGCCAAGAACGACGCCGCCGTCAAAGAACTTCAAGCTCTGGGCGGCAGGGCGAGCGCCATTGCCGTCGATGTTTTGAAGGAAGAGTCGTGCCGCGGCTTGATCACCGGCACCGTCAAGCAACATGGCCGGCTCGACATCCTGGTCAACAATGCCGGCATCAACATCCGTAAGCAGCCGCAGGAGTATACTTTGGCGGAATGGCATCAGGTGATGGACAGCAACCTGACCAGCGCCTTCCTGTGCAGCCACGCCGCCTATCCCGAAATGATGAAGGTCGGCGCCGGCAAGATAGTCAACATCGGCTCCATGATGTCGATCTTCGGCGCCTCCTTCACGACGGCCTATGCGGCGAGCAAGGGCGGCATCGTTCAGATGACGAAGGCAATGGCGACCGCGTGGGCCAAGGACAATGTCCAGGTCAACGCCATCCTGCCGGGATGGATCGATACGGCGCTGACCCAGCGTGCGCGACGCGACGTGCCGGCGCTGCACGATTCGGTGCTGAAGCGCACGCCGGCCGGTCGTTGGGGTACGCCCGACGACTTCGCAGGCATCGCCGTCTTTCTTGCGAGCCCAGCATCGGATTACGTCACCGGCGCCGCCATCACCGTTGATGGTGGCTACTCGGTGCAGGGATAGACAGTCTTAGGGCGAAACAATCCGACACTGGGCACGGTCGACGAACAGGTCGGTCTTGGGCCCGTAGATCAGGAGACCGGCGCGAACGCCGGCTCCGAGTGCCGGGACGAGCGCACGGGTTTCTTCGACCGTCTTGCTGCCGTTCGTGAACCGGCAGTCGATCATCGGCACCATGGTACCGTTGGCGTTGTTGTTCACGTAGAGCACGACCTGCCAACGCTTGCCGGCAACGGCACTCAGGCTCGCATTGTCGAGCGACACGAGCGGTACGTCGGGTCCCGCCGTCGGCTGCGACCAGCCGAGCCGCACGGCCGTCGGTCGCTGGATCACGACACCGTCGATCCGCGTCGCCTGCGCCAGAGGATCAAAGGCGAGATCGGCCGCGGTCGGCTTGCCGATCGGATTGGTCCCGACATTGTTCTGGTTCCAGACCTGGCCGGTCTTGGGATCGCGGAATTGCGGGACCGACTGCGTTGCCGACGTCTCGACGACGCTGCGCGGCACGCGGGTTGGCGCCTGTACCGGCGTCTGGGCAATCGTCGCTGTCGCCATCATCGCGCCAAGCAGACCGAACAGAACGCGCTTCGCTGCAATCGAGGCCATAGGCATGGTCAATCTCTCCCCTCCGCTGCCCTAGCCTAAACGCCTCTCCCCGACCGAGGAAAGAAGTTTGGATTATTTGAGCGCACAAGCCAGCGTGGCAACGACCCACAGGCCGCCAGCGGCGATGGCAGGACCATAGGGCAATCTGCTCTGAAGGCGGCCGCGCGCCGTCGACCCGCCGGCATGGGCAACTGGCCCGATCTGCACGCCGGCCAGCATGATGATCCCCAGAACACCGCCCACGATGCCAACGACGAGCAGGAAATCCAGCATCAGGGATGGACCGGCAAACAGGGCCATCGCTGCGGCCAGTTTGACGTCACCGCCACCGATCATTCCAGCAGCAAAGGCCGCTGTCGCGACCAGAAAAAACGTCACCGCACACGCGACGGAAAGCGCAACTCCTGCCGCCGTCGATGTCCCTGCGGCCAGGCCGAGAATCGACCAGACCACAAAGACGCCGACGATGGACAGCGGCAGGCCGTTGGAAATGTGCAGGGTGCGCAGATCCTGCCACGCTGCCGCAACGAGCAGAACGGCGAGGACGATCAGGGATCCGGTCTGGAGAAGCGCGAGGAACGGCATCCGCCACCTGCGCTTGGAAAAGCTAGTTCAGCGGGCCGACCGCATTGAGCACGTTCGTCACCTTGGCGGTGACGGAGCGCATGGAGGCAATGGCTGCCACCGCGATGATCGAGGTGATCAGCGTGAGTTCGACCGCCGTGGCGCCCTGGGTGTTCTTCATCAAGCGACGGAAGATCGACAGCATATCTGCCCCCACGCAATTCAGCGAGGCGGGCCAGCCTCGCCTCTCAATATGAATTGTGAATCAACTTAGCTAGCGTAGTTAAAGTAATTCATCAGGTCAATTCAAATAAGCCGCAAAATCGCCGTTATTTACAACCTATTGATATTAAATAATTACTCTTGGGTCGCCTTCTAGAACTAGTGGGTGCGCCCTGCTGTCGACACAATAGTTAAAAGCCAGATTCTGATTCCGACTTCCAGGTCGCCGTCAGCCGTCCGGCTGCGGTCCAGAGGCACAAGGCCGCAAGTCCGCCGGCCAGCCAGGGAAAGGACGCCGGAAAGAGGCAGAACAGGACGAAGGCGAGGATGGTTTCCGAACCTTCGACCAGTCCCGCCGCGTGGAAGAACGACTTTGCGCCTCTCCGGCCGTCGTCGGGCTCGCCCCGCTTCGCGGCCATCACCGCCCGCCCCAGGAAAGAAGCGCAGGTGCAGACGAAGGACGCCAGCAGCAGCGCCGCCCAGATCGCATTGCCGGCGTCGGCCAGCGCAAACCCCACCGGCACGGCGGCATAGAAGACCATGTCGCAGACGATATCGAGGTAGCCGCCGAAGGCCGTCGGCGTCCCGCGCCGGGCCACGGCGCCATCGAGACCATCCAGCAGCCGATTGGTCAGGATCGCAACGAGAGCGGCTCCGTGGAGCCCGCAGGCCAGCAGCGGCACCGAAAGCAGGCCAATGCCCAGACCGACAAGGGTCAGACCGTTCGCCGGAACATTTCGCCGGGCCAGCCAGGCGCCGGCACGGTCGAGCGGTGGATCTATCCACCGCCGCAAGACGGGGTCGAGCATGCCGGCCGCAACGGCGTCAGTCGTGAGGGTCGACCGCTCGCAAGGGAACCACCTCGCCGGGCGCCGCGGCAGCCTGACGATCGGCCGTCGCCTGCCGGCGATAGGCCATCCAGCTGAAAGGTATGAGCGCCATGTACCCCAGCCCCACCAACGACAGGCCGATCCAGGGCGAACTCGCGATCACGGTCATCACCAGAGCCGAACCCAGCAGGGCCGGCAACACGAGGTGGCGCGGCACCCTGCCCTTCTTGAACGAGAAGGTCGGCAGTCGGCTCACCATCAAGCCGCCGACCGCGACGAGCACGATACCGACGACGAGGGCATGGCGCGGCCAGGCGGCCTCGATCTCGAAGCTCACCATCAGCGGCATCAGGGCCAGCAGCGCTCCCGCCGGGGCCGGTACGCCGGTGAAGAACGACCCGGTCCAGGCCGGTGGCGGCGTATCGGAGACCAGTGCCGTATTGAACCGGGCGAGCCGCAGCGCCGAGCAGATCGGGAACATCAGGACCACGATCCAGCCCAGCGACCCCGCTTCCCGCAGCGAGCCGAGGTAGAGAACGAGGGCCGGCGCCACGCCGAAGCAGAGGAAATCGGAAAGCGAATCCAGCTCGGCGCCGAAGCGGCTGGTAACGCCCAGCCGCCGCGCCACGCGCCCATCCAGCGCATCGAATATCGCCGCGACGATGATTGCGATCACGGCGAGCCGCATCTCGCCCTGCAGCCCGAAGCGAATGGCCGTCAGGCCCGAACACAGCGCCGCCAACGTCAGCACGTTCGGAATCAGGCGATTGATCGAAAAGCCGCGCAACCGGCCGCGGCGCGAGCGCAGATCGTCGTCCATGAGGACTCCCTAGAACTCGATGGCGGTACGCGGTTCCGTCCTGCCGGGGTCGAGTTCAGCCATGACGGTCTCTCCGCCGATCATGCGCTGCCCGGCCGAGACCAGCAAACGCGCACCCGCCGGCAGATAAAGATCGGTACGACTACCAAAGCGGATATGGCCGAAACGTTCCCCGGCTGCGACCGCCTGCCCCGGCTTGACGTAGCAGACGATGCGACGGGCGACCCAGCCTGCGATCTGCACGCAGCCGATCACGCGACCGTCGGCCCGACGCAACGCCAGCGCCATGCGCTCGTTCTCCTCGCTCGCCTTGTCGGCGTTGGCGTTGAGGAACTTGCCCGGCCGATACGCCACGACGTCGATCGTGGCCGCACAGGGCGTCCGATTGATGTGCACGTCGAATACCGACAGGAAGATGGAGACGCGGGTCAGCGGCTGATCGCCAAGGCCCAGCTCGGCCGGCGGTACGGCCTGCACCACCATCTGGACCAGCCCGTCGGCCGGCGCGATCAGCAGCCCGTCGTCCTGCGGCACGCCACGCGGCGGATCGCGGAAGAAATAGATCGACCACAGGGTCAGCACGAACAGCGGCCAGAACAGCCACGCAGCGCCGGTCAGGGCCGCGAGGAAGGTCGCGCCGGCAAAGAGGGCAATGAAGCGCCAACCGTCGTCGATGATCGGCACCAGAAAATTGGCCAGCATGGTGAAGAGCTCGCTTTGGGCCCAGGCTCGTCAGTTGACCTTGGGCAGGGTGAGGACCTGTCCCGGATATATCAGATCGGGATCGCGAATCTGCTCTTTGTTCGCACCGAAGATGATCGTGTGCTGCCATCCGGCGCCATAGTGTGCGCGCGCGATGTTCCAGAGGTTGTCTCCCCGCACTACGTGCAGGCGCCGCGAATCCGTATCGGATGCCGGCGTGATCGTCAGTTTCTCGAAGGGCAGTTCCAGACGCGCCACCGGCTTGCCGTCCTTGGCGATGCGGTCGAGGCGCAGCTTGTACTTGCCCTGTTCGAGCGGATCGATCGGCTTCAGGCGCCAGCGGCCATCCGTTCCCGTCGTCCCCTCCGCCACCATGCGGTCGTTGATGTAGGCCCGCACGACCGTGCCCGGGTTGGCCTGGCCGGTGATGGTGACGTGTCCGCGGTCATCGTAGTCGAGCGTCGAAAGCGCGAGGTCCGCCGATCTCGGAACGCCGGCCGGCGACGGCGGCTGGACCAGGGTCGAGGCGCCCGCACGCGGCGAGATCATCACCAGCGCGTCTTCGCGCGGCTTGTCGGTTGTGCCCGGCGGCTCCGGTACGACGGCAACCACGGCCTGGTCGGATGTGAGGGGCGCCCGTCCTTCGATGTGCTGAACGACACGCAGCTCATGCTGTCCCACCGCCAGCGGGGGATCCTGCACGATGACGACCCATTCTCCCCGCGCATCGGCCTCCGCTTTGGCGATTTCCTTGCCGCCATCCAGAAGCACGATCTTGGCGCCGGGAGCTGCACGGCCGGCGACGACAGCCCGACCGTCCGGCCCGATGCGGGCGATGTCGAAGCTCGGCGCCGTCGTGGCCGCAGTATTCGCGGGCGGCGTGTTCGAAGCCGGCGGCGTGGCCGGAGCGGCCGCCTGCGGGGCCGATGAAGGCTGGGCTGACTGATCTATGGCGGCCTGCTCCCGGAGCTTACCGCGCCATGCGACTCCCAGCGCAATCGCAATGACGATCGCGCCGATCGCAACCAGCCCGAAAACAGTGCGTGACATCGCCCTCCCAACGGTGCGACGACCATCCCCATTGGCGTCGCGACCATCCTTCGCGAAATGATACCATGCCATCCCGAGCCGTGAAGGCACCCGTTTGTCTCATAAAGAAGCAGCTTTCGTGCCCGAGTCCAGCCCCTCCACCCCCAATCCCAAGTCTCTGTGCGTCTTCTGCGGCGCCCGTTTCGGAACCGACCCTGCCAGCCGGACAACCGCCGTGGCCCTGGGACAAATGCTGGCCAATCAAGGCGTTACGCTGGTTTACGGCGGTGGCGGCGTTGGCCTGATGGGCCTGGTGGCCAATGCCGCCCTCGATAGCGGCGGCAAGGTCATCGGCATTATCCCGCGTTTCCTGCTGGAACGCGAGGCGGGCCATCCGGACCTGACCGAGACATCGGTCGTCGAGACCATGCACGAACGCAAGCTCCAGATGTTCGAGCGGTCGGACGGTTTCGTGGTGCTGCCCGGTGGGCTCGGCACCCTGGAGGAGCTGTTCGAGGTTCTGTCGTGGCGCACCCTCGGCCTGCACAGCAAGCCGATCGTGATTATCGATCAAGGGGGCTACTGGAAGCCGCTCGCCGCCTTGTTGCAGAACGTCGTAGAGGGCGGCTTTGCCGAACGAACCCACCTCGACCATGTCGCCTTCGTGAGCGGCATCGACGAAGTCCTGCCGGCCATTGCGGCAATGCCGCGCTCCGTCGGCCTGGCGAAGCGCCTGGATCGAGTCTAACCCTCAGCCCCAGGCCGACGGCTCCCGGCGTGGGGGCCGGCTCGATCACCCCGTAGATCGTCTTCCGCCCGCTCTCGGGCGTGGTCGTGCACTCGCGGCAGCGTGCCGAAGCAGGCGAAGCCAACTCGTGCCGGATGGCCATGTGTCGGTGCTCGTGGGGCCCTGGTGACGCATTTGCCGGTGATTGCCTTTGCCTCGCGGCGGTGCAACAAAGACTGGCTAGAATCAGCAATATATCAACATAGCCAATCCCAAAGCGGCGTACGGAGTGCAGGTATGTCAGATCTCGAAATTGTCTGGACGAAGGTGGATGAAGCCCCCGGACTTGCGACGTTTTCCCTGCTGCCGATCGTCGAGGCCTTCGTCGCGACAGCCGGCGTGAAGATGAAGCTGAAGGACATTTCGCTGACCGGCCGCATCATCGCCAACTTTCCCGACAAGCTGACGCCCGCGCAGAAGATCAACGACGAGCTGGCCGAACTCGGCAAGCTTGCGATGCGCCCGGAAGCCAACATCATCAAGCTGCCCAACATCTCCGCCTCGATCCCGCAGCTCAAGGCCGCGATCAAGGAGCTGCAGAGCAAGGGCTACGACATCCCGAACTATCCGGACAGCGACGCGACCCCGGCAGACAAGGAAATCCGCGCCCGCTACGGCAAGGTGCTGGGCAGCGCCGTCAATCCCGTGCTGCGCGAGGGAAATTCCGACCGCCGCGCCGCCGGCG
>WBZX01001583.1_pt1 | contig 16958 bp, 20 predicted proteins | sample 5204211 | NCBI WGS metagenome assembly WBZX01 (sample SAMN12344362, study PRJNA552823) | activated sludge metagenome | biome: Activated sludge suspended growth; feature: Nitrification reactor; material: Wastewater; isolation source: activated sludge from nitrification reactor of wastewater... | reverse complement strand
CAGGACGGCTACAGGACGGTGATCGTCACGAACCGCGGCCAGAACGGCTATCCCGACCACGTCGTCAAACAGCGCGTCCGCTGCTGGAGCCAGTATTACGACGGCTACCGCCAGCGCATCGCGAAGTGCTGATCGACGGCGCAAGAACAACCTAAAAAAAAGCTATGCGCTCTCTATTGTTGCTTGCCGCCGCCGTGGCGCTCTCGGCCTGTTCGCCGCCCCCGCCCCGCCCGGCCCCCGGTTCGCCCCCCGGTTCGTCCGCAGCCACTTCCGATGCGGCGGAGCCCCCCTTGGCGCCCGACCCGCACTCGCCGCGCATCGAGAACGACCCCTATTCGATATCGATCGACATCACGACCGATTCGGCAACCCGCAGAAGCGGCGATCTCAGCCAGGTTTACAATCTCCTCTCGAAGACGCACCGCAAGGGCGACGTCACACTTGTCTACGTCCAATGGTCGGCGATCTATACCGCCCGCACATGGCGTTTCTACAACCGGGCATCGAACGACAAGGGGCAGTCCTACGACTTCCGGCAAGTGAACCGCGACGTACACGGCTGCCCCTCCTCCCGCTGCGTCTACAACGAAACCTACAACATCATCGTTCCGCCGGCCGACCTCCGGCGCGGCGCAACGGAAGGGATCCGTTTCAAAATCTATGCGCGCAACGGCGGCGATGTCCTTGTCGAGATTCCCGCGTCGCTGGTTGCCCAGTTCAACGAAAAGCTGGCCGAAGTCCGGAAGATGCGCACCGGGTCCTGACGCACCTTCGGCGACACCTCCCGACGGGTCGCCGCCGGCCCCCTATCGTGCGCCCCGGCCCTGCCGGACCAGAATCTTCCGCTTGTAACCTTTACGATACGTATTTTAAGGGACATTCGCGCCGCCCTTGAGCTGGCCGCCGCCCTCGAAGAGGAGTGACCGATGGCGAAGAAGAAGGTCAGGCTCAGGAAGTGGGACTCAGCCGAGCATCTCGAGACCGACGAGGATTGCCGCGCCTATCTCGACGCCTGCCTGGAAGAAGCAGGAGACGATGCTGCTTTCGTCGCCAAGGCGCTGGGCGTCGTCGCCCGTGCCCGAGGCATGACCCGGCTCGCCCGCGAGACCGGGCTCGGCCGCGAAAGCCTCTACAAGGCGCTTTCCGGCGACGGGAATCCAAGCCTCGCGACGATCCTGAAGGTCGTACACGCGATGGGCCTGCAGCTTTCGCTTCGCCCGCCTCGGTGAACGTGGGCGCTATAAACTTGGCATCGCGCCCCCGGCATCACACGATCCGGCGCGGGTCCTTGACGGCGTGGCGGTACTTCATCGTGTAGAGGAGGACGCCCGCGACATGGCGCTGGTTCTCGTCCTCGACGTCGGAATCGTTGCCAGTCTCCACCAGGTCGATCACCAGCCCGCCCAGGGTCGGGTCCTCGGCCAGCCGGCGTTGCACCGCGCCGAAATAGGCGTTCATCTCGCTGCTGGGCTGTGCATTCGATTGCACGACCAGCTTGATCTCCAGCGCCACCGCGAGGCTGCATTCGCGCACCATGTGGAGGTCGCGCTTGGTCTCGCGGCCGTCGAAGATGCCGAGCGACCGCTGCTTGCGGTAGGCCCAGTCGCGCAGCGGCGCGCGCACCACGAGATCCCAGGCAAAGCCGTAATCGCCCACGGGCTGCGTGCGGATCGCCTGTTCGAGCGCCGCCAGCGCGCGTTCGCGCACGGTGAGCTGGTTGGGAACGAAGTCAGCCACGGCTCATCTCCTTCAGCATCGCCTTGAGCGCGCGTTCGAGGAAGTAGTCCTGCTCGTCCTGTTGCGTGCGCAGCATCTCCACGCGCGTACGGCCCCGCTTCGTCCGCGCCTGCAGCAGGAACGGCACGCGCCGGCGCCCCGGCCGCCGCGCCGTCACCAGCACTCGGCCCTCGATGTCGCCCAGGCTGGCGCCGGAGACTTCGACGGTTGCCCCCGAGCCTGCCGCCGCTGCTTTGAGATGGGCTTCGAGTTCGCGGCGCAGCGCGCCCGGCACTCTTTGCCAACCGTCGGTGAGTGCCTTGGCCGCTGCCTCGAAGCCTGCCGCGGCGTCGGTGTAGCGCCGGCCGCGGAACGAGACTTCGATGTCCATCAGAGGATGACGCCGGCGCGCGGCGTCTCGGCCCAGGGCAGATAGCGTGCATGGCGCTCCAGAATGCGCCCGAGCTGGCCCTGCAAAAGGCGCGCGTCGGGTGTCGACAGGTTCTGCACGAACATGGGATGCGCGCTCAACGCCACGCGGGCGTGCAGCCGCGCCGCCAGCGCAAGCCAGCCCGGCACCGCGTCGAAATGCTGGCCGTCGGCCGCGGTGAAGCCCGCCGTGTAGGTCACGCGGAACCACCAGGGACGGAAACCGCCGAGCGTCTCGCCGTCGATCCAGCTGCCGGGCGCGATCGACACGACGCCCTTCTCGGGATCGACGGTCGCGTGGGCCGTCAGGTCGATATCGTCGACACCGAACGCCGCCGGCAGGCGTGCGGCCGTCACCGTCGGCGTGCCGACGAGGAAGCCACGTAAAAGGCCGAGCCGCACGAGATGGCCGGCAGGATACTGCCCCATCTCCACGGCGAAATCGTCGCGCGCCGCCGTCCGCTCCAGGCCGGTGCGGAGACGGCTTGCGATATCGTCCGTCGCGGCATCGAGCGCGGCCAGGATGGCGTTGTCGCTGTCCTGGCCGGCCTCGACGCCCAGCGCTTCCCGCACGGAAAGCAGGCTGGCGAGCTTCATGGTGTCCTCGCTGGTGACCGGACGCCGCGCGCTAGACCGTACCGATGTTGGTGTACTTCACGATGGCGTCGGTCTCCTCGACCTGCACGGCCACGCGGGCGGTCAGCACGACGATGTAGACGCGCTCGCTGATGTTCTTGTCGAACTCCAGGCTGATCTGGCGCTGGATGCCGAAGATCAGGTTGAGCGGATTGGTGAACAGGCCCAGCGCCTCGGGCATGAGCTGCACCGCCTTCATCGGCACGCCGTAGGGCGAGAGCAGCCCGCTGGTCTGGACCTGCAGGTCGCCCAGCACGCCGACGCGGTTGGCCAGCGTGTCGCGATACTCGGTCTCCTGGTTCACCGACACGAAGTGGCGCATCGCCGCCTTGTTGCGGAGATACTGGACCGGCATGTCTGTCATGCCCTTCTTGAACATCTCCTTGGCGATGGCGGCATTGGCCCAGTTCACGACATGGCCGGCGCCCGCGAGCTTCAGCCAGCCGTCGAACATCGAGAGATAGGCCTGATCGTCGGCATTGCCCGGATTGGTGTAGGCCGTGTCGCCCAGCAGGCACAGCTCTTCGAGATCGAGCGCCGCCCGCTCGGCGATCAGGGTCACCAGCGTTTCCTGCAGGCCGCTCGACCACGGGCTGTTCGACGGCTCGTTGCCGGCCGCGACGGCGCGCTCGATATTGTCCTCCAGCACGTCGTAGGGCAGCCGGACCTCGGCCATCACCTCCTGGGTGGAGAGCATGATGTGCTCGGTGCCGGGCTTGGCGCGCTGGGCCTGGGTCAGCGCCACGCCAGACTGCGCCTTGCGCAGGATGCGGTTGGCGAAGCCGATCTTGTTGATCTTGCGCTGGGGGGCGGCCATCTCGACGACGCGCGCCTCCTTGATCAGCGTCGGCTCCTTGATGAGCTTGCGGATGAACGCCGCGCCCTGTTCGGGCATCAGCAGGCCGCCGTTGGCCGAGAGGTCGGCGAGCGCGAGGTCGGCTTTCTGCAGCAGGATCTGGTTGCTGGACATTTTCAGGATGCCCCTCCTTGGGCTGTGGCGAGTTCGAGGATGGTGGTTCGGTCGGCGAGTCAGAGCTTGATCAGGCCCGTGTCGAGCAGTCGCGGCACGCCCGCGCCCCCTGCTCCCTTGGCGAGACGCACCGGCTGGTCGCGATTGGCCTCGCCCAGTACGACACTGGAGACGCCATAGGACAGGGAGGCGTCGGTCTTCTGCACCCTGGCGGCGAGCCGGCCGATGGTTTCGGCCAGTTCGCGCTGCCCCTCTTCGAGACGCGCGAGGGCCGCGAGGACGGGGTCCTTCTGGTCCTTGGGATCGTCCTTCGGCGGCTCCTTGTTCGGGGCCTCGCCGGCCGGGGCGGAGGCGGGTTTCGCCTCCTCGTCGCTCTTGCGAAAGAGCTTCACGAAATCGAGCATGCGATTGGTGTCTTCCTTGGTGAGACGGAACGGGATGCGGTTGGCACCGCGCTTGACCAGCGAGACGAAGCGCACGTCGACGTCGCTGAGTTCGTTGACCTTCACTTCACGGCGTCTCTTGACCTCACGATTCATGGAGGAATCCTTCGACATAGGAGAAACGATGGCTGTGGCCGGCGCTTTCGTCGGTCAGCGTGCCCCGCGTGATGGTGTGGCGATGGCCCAGCACCGTGTCGGTCTCGCCGCCGAGGAAGGTGCCGTCGGGGTCGAAACGCACGGTGAACTGATGGGCATGCCCCCCGCCTTCGACGCCGATTCGATCGGTGAGGCCCGACAGTTCTTCGGGAATTTCGACCTCGACGGTCGTTTCCGCGCGGAAGCCTGCGCCATCGAGGGAAAAGCCGTTCAGCTCGCCCTTCTTGATGGCGGCCCACAGCGCGGGATCGGGCACCTTGACGCCGATCACCCAGGCCCCCGGAATGAAGGTGGGATCGCCCTCGCGCGCGACGAAGGACTCGACGATGTAGGAGCCGTTGGGCTGCAGGTCGTGGTTGGTGTCGATCCTGGCCAGCCGTCCCTTCGCCATGAAGAGATAGGCCGCCTTGGCGATCTCCGCCGCCGACATGCGGTCGCCCTGAGCATCCGTCACACCGGGGGCAAAGACTTCCCCGAAGACGATCTGCTGCTCGGCGTCCTGCTTCTTGATCGCGATTTCGATGGGGGACATGGGGCGCGACGTTAGCGGTCGCCGTCCCGGCGGCCATGCTCCCGCCCGGCCCTGGCTCTGTTTAGGAGCCGCATGCTCTTTCCTGTCGTCCCGAACGACTTCCCTGTCGTCCTGAGCTTTCCCTTGTCATCCTGAGCGCAGCGAAGGATCTCATGCCGGTTGCCCACCGATGGCAAGCGGCGATGAGGTCCTTCGCTTACGCTCAGGACGACAAGAGTGAGTTGATCAGGATGAGGATGCGCCCAGCCGCTCCCGCCGCACCGCCGCTCGCGCTTCCAGCGCCGCGGCGTCCGCCCCGTCGTCGTCGGCCGCGAAGCCGTCGAAGATCGGGGCCAGCGCCTCGATCTCGTTGGCCGAGAAGTCGATGTCGAGGTCCTTCACCTCGATCTTCCTGAAGGGAAACGGCACCGTCTCCTCGTGCACCCTCGTCATCGCCTCGATATAGGCCGCGAAGCCCGGCAGATGCGGCAGCACGCGATACTCGTCCGGCTTGTCGGGCACCGGCTCGCCGTGGCGCACGATCAGTTCGTTCTTCACCGTGGCGTAGAGGCGGAACTCCTCGTCGAGATACTTGGCGATCTTCGACAGGCGATAGCTCACCGCGCCGGGCAGCGGCTTGTCGCGCAGGCGGGCAATGGCGCCGTGCGCGGCGACGATCTGGATGACGGTCAATGTGTTCAAGCAACCCTCCTTGGTCGTGGGAGGGTGAATAGCACCTGAAACGGCGAAGGCAATTATTTGTTCCGAAGCGCGCTGGCCTCGGCGTCGCTGCGCCGGTTGCTGCTCGACGTCGAGCCGAAATAGTAGCTCAGCACCTGCGTGGTGTTGGCCGCGAGATAGCCCACCACCGAGGAGATCAGCGCGATGGATGCGGGCTCGTCGGCCGGCAGCTCCTTGTTGAAGACGTAGTAGACGCCGGCCATGAACATGCCCAGCACCGCGGCCGCCAGCAGGTTGATGCCGACCTGCCCCCACGGGCTCGGCCGCTGACGCGCCTCGGGCCGCAGCGCCGCGAAGGTGAAGCCCAGCGTCCGCTGCTGCTCGACGATGGCGGCCTCGACCAGCCGCAGCCGGCGCATCAGCTCCGGCGTCTGCGCCGTCAGGATCGCCTCGACGATCTCGTCCGGCCGCGCTCCCTCGCGCTCCAGCAGCACCTTCCCCGCGACGCCCGCCGCCAGCCCCTTCAACGGCCCTTCCAGCGCACAGGCAAAGGTCGGCGCCACGACCGCAGCGATCGGCTTCCAGTCCATGGCTCTTTCCTGTCGTCCCGGCTTCCTTGTCATCCTGAGCGCAGCGAAGGATCTCATGCCGATTGCCTCATCATGGCAGGCGGCGATGAGGTCCTTCTCTGCGTTCAGGACGACAATGTTATTTCTCCTTCAGACACGTCTCGTCGAAGACGTCGTTGTGGGCGTTCGTCTGGTTGAAGAACGGGCGCCAGGTCCTCCGGCTTTCGGGGGAGCGCTTGGCGTCGTCGACCTGGGCGTCGGTCATTTCCAGGCGCGAGAAGCGCGCGCAGGGGTCAGGGCTCACCACCACCACCGGCGCGGGGGCGCATGCGCTCGAAAGCAGTGTCGTCGTCGTCGCCAGCAGCGCGACGCGCCGCCTGGTTGCGCAGCCTGATGCCTTCATGCGTCTTCTCCGCCGCCTTCTCCATCGCCCGCGTCGAGACCTCGTTGCGGCCGGCCGCCTTGCCCTCGGCATAGGTCCACCACAGCGCCGCCACGACGATCGCCAGCGCCACTGCGACGGCGGCGAGCTTCGGCCACAGCAGCGCGCTCATGCCGGGATCGGTGTGCAGTGGAACGCGAGTGCGTAGAGCAGCAGGTGCAGCCAGGTCTTCATTTGGCGGAAGCGGCTCACGATTCGGGCTCCGGCTCGGGCTCCGATCCATCCCGTGCACTTGATTGCACGGGCGCGTCCGAGCACCGGAACTGCAGCTCCAGCTCGGCCGCCTTGTTGAGCTGGTCGACGACGCTTTCGAGGTCGATACCGGGAAGCCCCGCCGCCAGCGCCAGCGCCTCGATCTGCTGCGTCACGTCCTTGATGGCGATGGGGTTGGAGCGGAACACGTAGCCCGCGCCGCCCAGCGCCGGTAGCAGCTTGCGCGTCACGATCTCGTCGAACAGGCGGCGCTCCGGGCCGAACACCTGGCTCTCCGCCGCGAGATAGCTTGCGTAGGCCGTTGCAAAGTTGAAGTCCGCCGACTTGCCGAGGAACAGCGGCGAGAAGCGGAAGGCGCGCAGCACCCGCTCCGCGCATTTGTCGTCGTAGCGCTCGAACATGGAATCGCCCGCGCGCTCGTGTCCGAAGCGCTCGACCGTCACCTTCACCGTGCCCGGCTTGTCGAGCATGCCGTCGGTCGCGGGCACTTCGAGGATGGCGGCGCGCGACTTCTGGCCGGGCGCGAATTGCCGCTCCAGCGCCTGCCGCGCCTCGCCTGCCACGATGCCGCCCTGCACGACGATCAGCGCCGGCGGCAGGCCGCCCGATTGAAGATAGGTGAGGTTGTTTTCCTCCGCGGCGCGCGAGCCCACGACCGAAGGAATCTGCCCCTCCCAGCGCGGCACGCCGTAGGGGCTGTTGGGGTCCTGCCCGACCTGAAAATAAAGAAGCTCGGTGGCGCGCGCCGACACCGGCACGGGCCGGTCGGCGCTCTCCCACTGGCCGGTATGCTTGTCGAGCTGGCGCGAGGCGCCGAACTCCTTGAAGAACAGCAACTGCCCGGCCATGAGCTGCACGAAGCGGCGTTCGCGCACCATCACGGTCACGGACATCTCCGCGCCGCCGCGCGAGACGGTCCGCACCACCGGCACCGAGGCATCGAGCTTGCAGAGGCGGATGGTGCGGGCCGGCGTGTTGCGCAGGAAGACGACCTCGCCCGCGGCGTTGCGCATGATCTCCAGCGTGCCGTAGCCCACCCGTTCCATGTCGCGCGCAAGATCGCGGCGCATGGAAACGAAGCTCGTACCCGGGAACGGCTCGCGGAAGAAGGCTTCGAGCCTGCAGGCAGCGGGATCGTCCTGCTCGTCGGGCTCCTCGGCGCGCTTGGTCTCGCGCTCGATGCGGTGCCCGGTGCCGGCGACGTTCACCACCATGGCGTCGATGCAGGCACCCAGCGCGTTGTTCTCCTGGGTGAGCCGCTCCAGCACGCGCGGATCGTAGGGCGGCCGCAGCACATGCCCGGCCGCGCCGTCGGTGCCGGTCATGTAGAAGGCGTTGAACTCGTCCTCGACCTGCAACGCATTCGACGCCATCGCGGGCGCGGCGGCGGGAGCAAGCGAGGTGACACGCATCTCGGGCTGTTTGATCTTCATGCCGCGAGCCTATGGACCGCCCGCGCCGCCCCGCCATCGCTGTGGGCTTCTCCGGTCCGCGGCTGCGGCCATACCCATCCGCCGACGGCCCAAAGCATTTGTCATAGCGCGCGTGGTGCCCCCCGCGCTGAAGCGTAACGAAGGATGACAGCTCCCCCTTCACTTCACCATCGAGCCCATGTCGGGACCGTATTCGTGGTCGAAGGTGAAGCGGAGTTGCGGGCGCAAGCCAAACATCGACTCGATCAGTCAACGCCGTTTCACCGGCGTGCCCTAGCCTGATGCAGTGCAGCACTAAGCAGGTCCATCGGACCAGTTGCAATTCATCTGATCGTTGCGCCTATACTGTGAGATTCTTTCGGTGGATGGATGGTGACGATACAGCCTTACGCGAACAAACCTCCGGCTTTGAGCTGGTGGCTCTGGCGAGAGATACCCCTGTCAACGTTGGTGCAGGCAGCCGCTTTCAAGATACGGCAGCAGTGCGAGGAGGAGCGCTTTCGGGTGTACCCAACGCTTGATTTGCTGTGAGCCGAGGACCACGCACCAGAAGTGAGCCGACGCCGCCAAACCAGAATTGGTTCGAAATGGTCGACTTGCGGCGGCGCTACTATCAAAGCGCTGTTTGGGTTCCACTTCGGGCAGCTCACCGAAGAAAGCTCGAAGATCGTGCGGAAGAGTTCTTGGGTCTTGGAAGTGTTGCGTTTCCGCCTAGCTCACGCGCAGAAGCTCAGGAATTGGGTTGGAATGCCATTGGTCTGTCGAATGATGCTCGGCCATACGCCTATAAGGATAGCAATCACAAGTACAAGACAGTTGAAACCTTTCAATGGCACGATGGCGTAGATCTAGGAATCAACTTTGTATTTGAGCATTGGCTGGTCAACCCGGATCTAGTTTTGGCGCTCCGCCTTCAGCAGGAAGGCGATAGCTGGGTACGTCCTGACGAGGGCTATGTTGAAGTGATGCGCCAAAGCCGAAACGATGAAGGCGGCATCAACCTCATCGAAATCAGAAGTGAGTTTCTGAAGGACTATTTGGCGGCGCGCGGACTTGCACTGCGCCTCGCCTATTACAGACAGCGCAAAGCGATCCTTGCTGACATGACACATATCAACTGGCCCTCTAGTGGCCTTCACATCAGCAAACCACATGATCGATTCGAAACGCGTGTCTATAAGGTCGATGAGCAGGGGATGCCCCGCAGAGGAGGAGCAGCTCTCTTCACCGTATGGCGGACCGACGATGTGATTGACGACGACGTGCCTGTCTTGGGACCTGAATCGTCTGACAATACCGATGGGACAAGCCACTACACTGAGGCACTGGAAGAGCCTGAGTTCTTTAACGTCGAAGGAGAGCTTTGGCGCGAAGAGTGGATCGAGCCCGCCACTCGAAGTGAGCGCGTGCGCGGTGATGAGTCCGACGAGGTATTCTCGTATATCGTGGATGCTTCTGGAGCACGAGAGACGGCGAAGGCGCTGGACAACAAGGATGTTGGCCGATGGCTTTGGTTCGATGCACGTATCTTCACGATTCTTTCTGGCCGCCGTGGTGCGGGTTTTGAGTGGTACACCCGGGACACGGGCGGAGTCTGGCTCGGGCCGTCATGGGGCAAGCTGCACTTCGGCTTGAACGAACTCGGACTAGTCAATCTTTATGCCTATGATATCGCGAAGCTTTATAATTGGGAGCAACGCATTTGGTCTGGGTACAACGTGGCACCTGTCGGCGGTGTGTCGAGGGAACTTCTCGATGCTCAAGTCCGCACGTCTCCGGCCGACACATTTGCTCCAGAGGAAGTGCTGCGGCACGCCTTAGAGAGAGTTGACCAAGCATTTGTCGATTTGGTCGGATCACCGTTGTTTCGTCCACATGCGCATCAATCCCACATTCTCAACAACGTGCATCGCTTTCGTGCCCTAGAGAGTGGAGGTCCTCTAGCACTGGCCAAGGACTTAGCGCGGTTAACAGCCGATTCGATCAATCAGGAGACCCTGCGCAAAATCACCTCTAGTCAGGATGGTGACAGGAAGCTGGGTTCTCTGAAGCACTTGGAGAAAGTGCTCGCGATACGAGCAATGGACGAGGACGCGCATCGCGTTATGTCACCACTCTTTGGCATCTACGAGCTAAGGTTGGGAGATGCCCACCTGCCGACCAGTAAGATTCAGGAAGCGTTTAAGTTGGCAGAGGTGGACACCTCCTTGATACCGATCCAACAAGGTGCGGCTCTCATTCTTGGTGCTGTGCGTAGCCTGATGACAATCGCGGCAATCGTCGAAGCAATGCGCTAGGCGTAGACAGGATTTCCACCCAAGCTCCATACGGCTGCCCTTCTGGCTACTTCAGGATGAGGGCTTTGCTACACCTTCATCTTCACCATCGAGCCCATGTCGGGGCCGCATTCGTGGTCGAAGGTGAAGCGGAGTTGCGGGCGCCAGCCGCACATCGCTTCGATCGGCAGGTTGCCCGCCACCTCGACGATGCGGCGGCCGATCTCTTCGGCGCGGTCCGCGGGGCAGTAGCCCACGATGGCGTCGTGGATCATGGCGCAGGGCTCGGCCTCGGGAATCTGCCGGTCGATCTCGGCCAGCGCCCAGCAGGTGAGATCGGAGAGCGTCGACTGCACCGGCGCGTTGATCGCCTGGCGTTCGGCACGACTGGCGATCTGGCGATCCTGCGAGCGGATCCACGGCAGGTGGCGCACCCGGCCGAAGGGATTGGCGACCGCACCGTCGTGTCGCGCCTGCCGGCGTGCGCGCTCGTGCCAGTCGAGCAGGCCGGGATAGGTCGCAAAGAAGCGGTCGATCATCGCTCGCGCCTGCGCCTCGCTCAGCACCATCTTGAAGGTCTGCCAGGCGTAGCGCACGAAGCCCCTGGCCTGCATGCCGTAGAGCAGGCCGAAGTTACAGGCCTTCGCCTTGAAGCGGCCGAGCTCGAAGCGCTCCATCTTCTCGCGGTCAGTCGCGTCGGCAGCCAGCGCCATGAAGGCGTCGGCCGGCATGTCCATCATCGAGGCGCCGGTGACGGCGTGGAGATCGAGGCCGCCGCGATAGGCCGCCAGCATGTTGGTCTCGTCGGCAAGGCAGGCCGCGATCTTGAGTTCGCCCTGCGCGGCATCGGCCGACCAGATCGCCATGCCGGGCGGCGCCACGAAACAGCGGCGCAGCTTCTTCGCCCAGGTCCCGCGCTTGGGCACGGTCTGGATGGCGGGATCGCACGCGGAGGTGCGGCCGGTGACGGTGCCGCCGCCGGCTTCGTCTCCGTCGTCCGAGCGGCCGGCGAAGAGGCTGTAGGCCGGATGGAACCGGCCGTCGGGATGCAGGTGCTTCAGGAAGCCCTTCACATAGGCCGACAGCATCTTGGCGGCCGAGCTGCGCGCTTCGAGCAGCGTTACCATCGCCGCCGCCTCGGGCACGTCGTGGAACATGGCGAGATGGGCCCTGGCGGTCGAGGGCTCGCCGTGGCGCGGCGTCACCATGCGCGGCTTGAGGTGGAGGCCCGCGGTGCCGAAGAAGAAATCGCGCAGCAGCGCGGGCCGGACGGAGAGGTTGTCGGCGTACTTCATGCGCAGGCGGCCCGGCAGCAGCGCCAGCACCTGGCGGTCGAGATCGGCCAGCGCGCCGCCACGCCCTTGCTCGCCCTCCAGCTCGACCCGCAGCGCCTCGAAGCGTTCGCGCGAGGCCACGACGCCGCGCTGTTCCATCCGGCCGAAAGCGAGCGACGCGGGATGCAGCAGGCGCACGTAGAAATGCGCCAATGCAGGCGATGCCAGCAGCTCGCCGCGGATCGCAGCGGCGGCCTGGAAGGCGGCATCGACGGCGCGGCCCAGCCGGTGCAACAGCGGATCGGCGGGAGCGCTCTCCTCCCCGCTCTCCCTGTCGTTTCCCTCCCCGTCGAGGTCCGCATAGAGGCGCGTGTAGGCGGCGAGACTGTTGGCGCGGTTCTCGTCGAGCAGCGCGCCCGCGAGCAGCGCATCGAAGGCGAAGTTGCTGCACTCGATGCCGAGCCGCGCGCCGAGCCACACCATGTCGGCCTTGAAGTCGGCGCCGCGCAGCCTGATCCGCGGCGAGGTCAGCAGGAAGCGCAGGCCCGCGACGACAGGTTCCGGCAGCTCGCCGGACGGATCGCCGGGGAGAGCAAGGCAGTCCGCCGCCCCCGCCGCCATGGTGAAGCCGATGGCCGCGCTCCTGCTTCCGTGGCCGCTCCCGCCGCCCGTATCGTCGTCTCCGGTATCGAGCCGGCACGCGACCTCGACCGGCCGGCCCGTCTCTGCGAACGTGCACTCGATTGCACGGATGAGGTCGTCGAAGGACTCGACCCAGCGATAATCGCCCGTCATCCGACCGACGAGTAGCCGCACTCGCCGCGGGAGTCACCCAATCGCGTCGAGGGCGCGGGAAAGGCCGGTTACACCGCCGCCGGCCCGCGGCGCTGCGCACGGCGGCGGCAGTCGAGCAGCACGGCGCAGGCATCGAGACAGGCCGCCCGCGATTCGGGCCACCACGGGCCGGGCTTGTCGTGGGCCAGCCGGAACATCGCCGCGCCGTGCACCAGGCTGCGCAAGGCGAGCGCGGTCGGCCGCAGGTCGCGGCCGGACACGCCGGCCCGGCGCACATACTCCTCGAAGACGGCGAACTGCGCGGCCTGCACCGCCGGTCCGGCGCGATCGCGAAAGCCGTAGCCGAACAGCAGTTCGTAGTCGCGCGGATGCTCGTCGGCGAAGGCCAGCATGCGCGCGCAGGCGTCGAGCATGTCGGCCGACCCGGCCAGCGCCGCCGCGAAGCGGCCATGCGCCCGCCTGCGCACCTCGCGCAGGATGGCCGCGCGGTCGGCGAAGTGGGCGTAGACGCTGGGCGTCGTCGTAGCGGCGCGGCGCGCAATCTCCCGGATGGTGACGGCTTCGTCGCCGCCCTTGTGCCAAAGCGCATGGGCGGCCTCGACGATACGGGACGGCAGGGTGGGATCGGCGGGACGGGTCATGTTGATTTTAATTTATACACTGTATAATTTATACATCGTTAAACTAACTTAGCCTCCCGGACCCGACATGACCATTCCCAGCCGTCTGGCCGGCCCGGCGATCCTCGCCGCGGCCTTCGCCCTCAACGCCTTCTGCAACCATACCGAGGCCGGGGCCGCGCTCCGGCAGCTTCCCGGCTTCTATCCGGTCGTCTTCTTCGTCGGCATCGGCGCCGTGCTGCCGGCGCTGGCGCTGGGCCGCGCGGTGCGCCGCGAGCCCGCGGCGGCGCGCGCGCTCGGCGTCGCCCCCGGCCGGCGCGACGCGCTCGCCCTGCTGGCCGCGCTGGCGCTCGGTGGCCTGCTGGCGGCCAAGCCGCTCGCGCCGATCCTTGCCGCGCCCGGCGGGACGGCGCATGTCGCCACGCTCTTCGTCCAGCTCCTGGTCGCCAGCATGGCCGAGGGGGCGCCCTTCCTGGGGGTGGTCGGCCTGGCGGTGCATGCCTGGCTCGGCGGGCGCCGCGGCTGGCGTACCGGACTGCTGACGGTCGCGGCCTCCAGCCTGCTCTTCGGCCTGTTCCACCTCACCTATCCCGCGCCCTGGAATACGCCGGGCACCGCCGCCACGGTCGGCCTCGTCTGGATCGCCGCCGCGGCGCTGTTCGCCGTAACCCGCAGCCTGATGGCGGCAGTGCTCCTCGACAACATCCTGGCGACCGTGGGCTTCGCCACGCGCGGCCTCGCCCTGCCGCTGTCGCCGGAGACGAGCGTGCTGCTCGCGGCCGTGGCGGTTGCCGCCTTCGCGGCCGTCTTCGCCTGGGCAAGCCAGGGCAACGACGCAAGGCGGGACGGCACGGCGATGCCGCCTCCGACGCTCCCGGCGGCAATCGCCCGCCGTGCCGCCGACGAGTAGCCGCACGCGCCGCGGGAGCTGCCTAAAAAAGAATCACCGTGGCGGCAGTCCGCGCCGTTCAACCGGAAGTGATCGGCGGAGGTAGTCCTTGCGCATCACTTCCTCGATTGAAGATTGTAACGCCGGCCGGCCGTGACTAGGCTTTTGCCGTGACGTCTCTCTCGCCCCGGCTGCTCCACGAACAGAACCGACCGGAGTCGCAGAGCGGGCCGTGCACGGGCTGCATCGGCCGCTCGCTCAACCTCTGCGGGGCGCTGACCGACGCGCAGCTTCCCGAACTTCTGGCGCTGGGCAGCCGGCGGCACTGGCGCCGGCGGGACATCCTCTTTCGCGCCGGCGATCCGGCCACCAGCTTCTTCAAGATCACCCGCGGCCTCGTCGCGGTCTCCCACACGCTCGACGACGGGCGGCGGCAGATCGTGGCGCTGCGCCTGGCCGGGGACTGCGTGGGCTTCCTCCACACCGACGGCCGCTACACGTTCGAGGGCCATGCGCTGACCGACGTCGAGGCCTGCGCCTTCAGCCGCCGCCGCTTCGACGAGCTGGCGCAGCGCCATCCGGCGCTCGCCGCCGCGACGGCCGACACCCTGGTCCGCGCCCAGCGCGAGGCCAGCCAGCTGGTCGCGGCGATGGGGCAGCTGCGCTCGACGGAGCGCGTCGCCTTCTTCTTCGCCAAGATGCACGCGCTCTACGCGTCCCGCTTCGGCGACGCGCCCTCCGTCGGCCTCGACATGAATCGCGGCGAGATCGGCGACTATCTCGGCCTCACCATCGAAACCGTCAGCCGCTCGATCGCCAAGCTGAGGAAGCGCGGCCTGATCTCCCTGCCCCACGGCAACGAGGTCGTGATCGAGAACATCGAAGGCCTGCGCCAGCTCGGCAAGTTCACCCCCTAGCCCCCTCCCCATTCAAATGGGGAGGTGTCGTCGTCTCGCGGCTTGTAACCAAGCCGCCGCACGACGGAGGGGTCAAGGCGGCGCGAGGGAGCATGACCCCTCCGCCCCTGCGGGGCACCTCCCCATTTGAATGGGGAGGCGAATGCACCCGCCTTCGTCAGCCTCCTCCCCCGTCATCGGGCGAGGTGCCCGCGTCTGCGCGGGCGGAGGGGTCATGCGACCACTAAGCCGCTTTGGCGATCCTGAGCCTGACCTGAAGGCTCGCCCGATCCGCGAGGTCGATCAGGGCATCGAGGCTGAACTTCTCGATACGGCCGCGCAGCAGATCGTTCAGGCGCGGCTGCGTGACCTGCAGCCGGCGCGCCGCCTCGGCCTGCGTCACCTTCCAGCCGGCGATGCGCTGCCGCAGCGCGATCAGCAGGTCCGACCGCATGGTCATGCTGGCCGCCATCGCGGGCGTATCTTCCAGCGCGTCCCAGACATTGGCGAAGCGCTGGCGCTTCAGCTTGGGTTTCATGTGCTCTCTTATATCATCTTTGATATAATTGGAAAAATGTCTGTCGAATGCATCGACCCTGCCCCCTCCGCCTCTTCGGGGCACCTCCCCATTTGAATGGGGAGGTGGGTTTCAACATCGGGGGCGATCAGCCTCGCCGACGACTTCACCCAGATGTCGCCGTTCGGCGGACCACCGACGCTACCCAGGAAGCGCTTGGCCGAGGTCGGTGAAGATCGGCTTGAGCTCCGCTTCGGTGAATGGCCACCTCTCTTGAGCTTCGCTCGGCTTCGTGAAAGCAGCCATGTACACAAGCAGGATGCTTGGCTGTCGAAATAGTAGACGAGAGGCGCCACGCTCACAGATGCGTTTCGCTACGTATGGCTTCTCAGTCAGAAACTCTCTCACAGGCACCAAATCCTGAGTCGGCCCGAGGATGTCCGAATAGGCCTCGCTAAGCAGACCTTCGGCCTTAGTCGTATCAGAATGAATACCAACAACATCGAAATACAATTCAGCAAGCTGAAGCGTAAGTGATTTGTTCGGACCAACTGCATCTTCGATTAGGTGAACTAGTTGTTGGAAGTAATCACTAGTTGCCTCAATTAGCGCCATACTTTTTGCAGCAGCGCGTAGCATCTGAGGTGTTCCAACAACACTCGGCTTGTAGATTGTATCGTGCGTTAGTTCGCTGTGAGCATGCTGAAGAATTGTCCGAACTTGTATCTCGCATGGTGTGCCGCTCTTCACGGCAATACCGTCGATGGTCTTGTCCCCGCGGGCTCGAACGACATAGTGATCTGACTGATAAGTGAAAATGTGTGGATTCGCCCTGCGCTCCTCTTCGTGATCACGGTCCTTTGAGGCATCCCACTCGCCGCAATTCTCGATGACCTTGCCAACGAGCAGCATGTCGTCCGGCAAGAGCACGACTACGCGCATACCAACTTTGTCTGTGATCTCATCAAATGGATTCGTGTAGGGTTTATCTCGATAGAATGCCTTCGCAACGAATGATCCATCTGATTTTAGTCGTGGTCTGATGGGAATACGAAGGAACAGGTCTGTAGATACCGGCTTGACGCGCGGTCGGATCTCTTCAACGACGCGCTCGCTCACATACTGCCCCCATGCTTCATACATGGGACGCTCATTCCTCCAGCGTTTAAGGAATTCTTCCTCAGTCATGCTTGATCGCTAAGGGGAACTTTGATCGTAATGACGGTCCACGTTTCCGCCATACAATCCGCTCCCGCCTGCTTTACCGATTCAATTTCGATAGTATTGTCAAAGGCTTCAGGTGGCGCAGTTAGTTGAATTTCTTTTCCGAACTTCAATCGGCGGAATCGCAGAGCTGATTCGATGTTGCTAATGTCTTTTGGAATAGCCGTGAGCGGAACCCTCTTTTCCTGCATGAACTGGCGATATGCATCATGTGAGTTCGCCGGCAGGTAATTAGGGCTGAGACTCATTAAATCCACCATACGATAGC
>WBZX01001581.1_pt1 | contig 16979 bp, 9 predicted proteins | sample 5204211 | NCBI WGS metagenome assembly WBZX01 (sample SAMN12344362, study PRJNA552823) | activated sludge metagenome | biome: Activated sludge suspended growth; feature: Nitrification reactor; material: Wastewater; isolation source: activated sludge from nitrification reactor of wastewater treatment... | reverse complement strand
GGCGTGGGGCTTCTCTGGGGGCGGCGCTCACGGGCCTCTCGGAAGCGGACTTCCTTCTTCCGGAGGCGAACCCAATTCGCGGTATCCTTCGCAGCAACGGCTTCGACCTGGTGAACAACATTGGCAGTCTGCTGGACCCGGCGGCGACTGGCACGGTGGTGCCGGAGGAGTGACCTGGGGGGCGGGGGCGGTCGTTCGAGCCGGAGTCGGTGTATTCTGAATGGACAACGCTGACAGGTCAGAGACCTGCCCGGGGGGAGACACCGGCTCGGGAAAAGGCGAGAAGGGCGCATGGCGGCGGATCCCGAGAGACCAGGCTCACCCTTCGAAATTCGCCTCCCCGGGCGGCCCGACACGCTCCGGGTGGTCTCCTTTCACGCGGTGGAAGAAGCCTCGCGGCTCACCAGGCTCCACGTCCGCGTCACCGCCGCGGACACCAGCCATGCCCAGCTCGCCTCCCTCCTCGGCGAGCCGATCGTCCTCACGTTCCTGGACGACGGCGCCCCCCTCCGCACCCTCGCGGGCATCGTCGCCCGCGCCGAGACGAGCGGCACCGTCCTGCACGATCGACAGGTCCTCTCCCTGACGTGCGTGCCCTCGTTCTGGAAGCTCACGCGCCGCCGCACGCGCCGCATCTTTCAGGACCTCTCAAGCGCGGAGATCGCCTCGCTCCTCCTCGCCGAGTGGGGCGTCCCCTCCCGGTTCGAGCTGCCGATTCCCCCCCGCAAGCGGGGAGTCGCCGTGCAGTACGACGAGTCCGATCACGCCTTCCTCTCCCGCCTCTTCGCCGAGGACGGACTGCACACCACCTTCGACGCCCCGCTCGACTTCGACGCTGCCACCCCCGAGACCCTGGTCCTCCGCGGCCCGGCCGCGCCCCTCCTGGACATCCACGGAGACCCGCTCCTCTCCCTCGAACGCCGCGGCGGCGCCGGCGCCATGCGCGCCCGCGAGGATCACGTCCACGCCTTCTCGTTCCGGCACCGCGCGCGCTCCTCTGCCACCCTCGTCCGCGGCCACGACTTCCGCATCCCCGACACCGATCTCCGGGACACGGCCGCCGTGCCGGGCCTCCCCCAGCGGCCCCAGGACCGCTCCGTCGTCGTGGAGCACGAGGGCAGCTACGAAGACGACATCGGCCATCGCCCCGCTCGACTCCGCCTCCAGGAGGAGCGCGTCCGCGCCGAGACGGCCCAGGGAGCCAGCTCCTGCCGCCGCCTCCAACCGCTCCGCCGCTTCGTGTTGCGCGGACACGAAGTGGCCAGCCTGGACGGGCCCTATGTGGTGACGCGCGTCGAGCACGAGGGGTGGAGCGCCGAGGCCGCCCCGGAAGGGCGCCCCCTCTACGAGAACCGCTTTCAGTGCGCGCCCGCCCACGTTCCGCTGGTCCCGCGGCGGCGGCGCCCGCGCCCGAGGCAAGTCGCGGAGACGGCCCGCGTCGTCGGGCCGCCGGGACAACCCATCTACACGGACGCTCTCGGCCGCATCAAGGTGCAGTTTCAATGGGACCTGGAGGGCCGCCTGACGGAGCGGAGCTCCTGCTGGATCCGCGTGGCGACAGCCTGGGCCGGCCACGGCTGGGGGACACAGCTCATCCCGCGCGTGGGGATGGAAGTGATCGTCACGTACCTGGACGGCGATCTCGACAGGCCCCTCGTGACAGGCTGTGTCTACAATGGCACGCACCCGGTGCCGTTCCCCCTGCCCATGAGCGCCACGCGGAGCGGCATTCGCACGCAATCGAGCCCGGGGCAGGAAGGGGGAAACGAGCTGTCGTTCGAGGACGCCTCGGGGAGCGAACAGGTCTATTTGCACGCGCAGCGCAACTACGACGAGGTCATCGAGGCGAACCGCGGCTCCCGGATCGGCGGCGTCAGCGAGACCTACGTCGGCGGCTCTCTCCGCGAGCGCGTCGCAGGGTCCGCGGACATCGGGATCACCGGCGGCCGCACCGTCCACGTTCACGGAGAAGAGCGCGTCTCCGTCGGCCAGAATGCGCATGTCGAGATCGCCGGGGATCACCAGGTCTTGATTGCCGGCTCCGAAAAGAAGGCCGTTGTCGGCGCTGTCCTGCTGGAGGCCCGCTCGGGCCACTCGACGGTCGTCGGCACGGACACGGGAGAAGAGCCCACGGCGCAGAGCGATCTCTACGTCTTCGGATCCCACGCCGTCGGCGCGAGAGGCCGGATTACGCTGCGCGCGGACGAGGGGCTGACCCTGCAATGCGGAGAGACCAGCATCGAGATTCACCCGAACAAGCTTGTCCTCTCCTCGCCCACGATCGAGACGAAGGTCACCAAGGCGCTGGTCGCTTCCGCGAAGGATGGTCCGGTGATCACCGTGGCCGACGACGTGGAGATCCTCGCCAAGAAGGTGCGCGTCTTCACGAAGAGCGCCGCCCTGGAGCTGGACTCCGAGGTCAAGCTGAAGGGCGACAAGATCCACCTCGGATACAAGCCGAACGTGCCCTCCTCGAAGGACGAGAGCGCCACTCCGGAGACAAAGCCTCTCACGCTGCGACTGACCGATTGGTTCCTGGATCCGTACGCCCACAAGAAATACCACCTCCTCGTGGAAGGCCTGCGTTTCGAGGGCGAAACGGACGGTGAAGGCTCCCTGAAACAGGACATCCCCAAGGCCGCGACGCAGGCGACGGTGCGGCTCTGGCTGGATGCCTATCCGGAGGGGCGGCAGCGCGTGTACCAGCTCGCCCTCGGGGAGATCCCCCCCGTCTCGGAGACGAAGGGGGCCAAGCAGCGGTTGAAGAACCTCGGTTATTTCACGGGCCCTGTGAACGGCGTCCCGGACGGGCACTTCTCCGCGGCCGTGATGGCGTTCCAGGCGGATCACATGGACACGCACGGTCTGGAGAAGACAGGCGAGCTGGACACCGGCACCGCCGGCGCACTGGAAGAGATCCACGGGAGCTGAGGCCATGGGCGAAGAGACGAAAGTTGCCGACGCAGGTCACCTGTCGGACCCGCACCTCGGGGACGCGCCGCAGCTCGGGCGCGCGATCCTGGAGACGAAGGCGGGGGCGTACCCCATTTTCCAGACCCCGCTGGAGGCGAAGATCGCCGCGAACAAGGGGCAAGCGCCCATCGATCTCGGCACAAAGGACGGGTTCGACGCGGAGCTCCACGCGCTGCTCCAGCACATCCAGGACCGCATCCGGCTCGGGCTCGCCGAGGCGTGGCTCGGGCCTCTCGGCTACGCCTGGAGACCCCCGCCGGGTTTCGGCGCGGAGACGACCGAGGTCACGACCCTCGACGCAGAGATCGAGAGGCAGCTCGTCGTCCCCTCGGTAGCGCTCTATCTCTGCATGGCCGATCCCGACGAGATCTACGCGCGGGCCATCACCGAGACGTTCCTTTTCCTGACCTATGGCGGGCCGAACGTGAACTACTCCCACGCTTCGAATGACGCCAACGACCTGCCCGAGGACAAGTGTTTCGACAACTTCCCCAGGTGGTACCCGTTCAGCATCGCGTGCCAGCACCTGGCGACCTACGCTGTCCTCGGCCGCGGAGTGCCCTTCTCGGACATCGGCGGAAAGGGGCTCAACTGCAGTGGCCAGTCCGCCAAGCTGCCGGCGTTCCCGAAAGGCGTGAAGTTCGCGAAGTGCGGCGCGTGGGATGGAGAGCCCGTCACGACAAAGAAGATCGCCGCCCACATGGGTCCCGGCGATCCCATCTTCTTCAACTTTCACGGTCCGGACAGCGGAGACCAGTCACCGCTGCCCAACGCGGCGGACATCGCTGCCGGCGTCACCCACGCCGACGCCGGGATGGTCCACGTCGGCTCCGTCCTCCGCAACTGGGGCGGAAAGGTCCAGTTCCTGGACACAGGCGTGCTCCTGAGCCAGGCCGGGGCGGGGCCGACGGAGGGCGGGACGAGCGACCATGCGTGGGCGGCGCCGCCCGTCGATCCCACGGCCAACCCCGTCGTCTACAGGGAGCCCAGCGCCTACTACAAGTCCGTCGGAGTCGGCATCATCGGGCCTGCCCGCGGCGACATCAAGGAGCTGGCGCGCAAGATCGAGAGGGCCCGCCCCATCGCCGTCGCCAGGCTCGTGATCTTCGACGAGCAGCCGCGAAAGGTGGCTGTCAACTACGATGTCACGACCCATGTCGTCACCTACCGCGAGGTCCCCCATCGGGTGCGCTACGCCAGCCGCCTCTTGCACCTCTGGCTCGGGGACGGCGGAATCCCTCTCTCCAAGCTCATCTGGTCCCTCCGCGACCCGCCTGTGAAGGGGCTCCGCTTCGCCTGGTTCATCTACCTGCCAAAGGGGCAGTGGGTGCAGAGGTTCCTGGACGACGACGCTGTCTCCAAGAAGCCGGCGGACCTCTGGTCTGCGGGGAGCGGCGTCGAGCAGAACTCGCTCTACGACACCAACGTCGTCTTCAGCCAGGATGACGGGAAGGTCATCCCGTACTGCCGTTTCGGGGAGAAGACCAAGGACGGGGACAAATCCGGCTGGACGCGCGAGTTCGGCGTGGAGGCCAGGTATCCGAGCGAGAGCATCCCCTGGGTGGCGGTTCGCCCCGAGAAGGACCCTCCCGCCGACGACAACAACGTGACCGCCCAGCTCCTGGACACCTGGTTCCTCAAGGAGGGCGTGAAGGGCCGCGCCTACAAGCTGGCCGATCCCGCGGCCCTCGCAGGCGTGGAGTTCGACGACCCCGTCGGAGTGGAGCTGTTCGACCAGGGAATCTGAGCCCACGGAGCCCCACGGGCCGAGCGCGAAGCCGCTCAATCCTCCGGCCAGTCCGGCCCCATCGGCAGCCTCGCGCGCGCCAGCGCCACGGTCCGCGCGTTCTCCGGGATGTTCTCCAGGAAGCTCAGCCGCAGCGCCACGTCGTTGATCCGGCCCGCCCTCGCATACAGCGTGTCTCGCACCGCCGCGAGCGCGTCCGCCGCGTCCGGCGAGCCCACCGCATACAAGGCCTCTGCGTGGGCGAGCCGCACGAGGATCTCCCCGTCCTGCACCGCGCCCACCTCCGCGTGGATCTGCAGCGCTGCCCGCGCCATCGCCAGCGCGTCGTGCGGCTTCCCCCGGAGCAGGTGGACGTACGACAGCACGCCGAGCGCGTACGCCTGCGACGTCCGCAGCCCGTCCTGCATGCCGGCCGCCGCGCGCGCCTCCACCTCCGCGCCCGCGAGATCGCCGCCGATCGCGAGGATGCGCGACAGCTCCGCGCGCACGACGCCCGTCATCCGCACGTCGCCGTCGGCCATGAACCCGGCCGCCGCCTCCCCCGCGAGCCGCCGCGCCTCCTCGTGCGCGCCCCTGTACGGCAGCACCGTCGCCAGCGTGTGCTTCGCGCCGAGCGTCACGCGCTCGATGCCGAGCCGCTCCGTGATCGGGAGCAGCTCGCGCAGCAGCGCCTCCGCCCGCGCGTGCGCCCCGACGTCGCGGTACGCGTGCGCGAGGCCGACGCGGATGTACGTGGCGTTGCGCACGTCGCCCGTGTGGTCGAAGGCCTCCGCCGACAGCTCCTCGTGGCGCAGGCTGGCGACGGGATCGCCTTCGAGCAGCGTCCTCCACGAGCGCGCGTGGTGGAGCCAGGGCAGCGACGTCGTGTCGGCCGCCCCCGGGTAGCGCGCGAAGCGCTCGGCGCGCGCGAGGATCCAGTCGGCCTCGTCGCGGCGATCCGTGCCGTAGAGGTAGCTCGCGGCGCGCGCGGCGGCGGTGACGTGGGGCGGGCGCGGCTCCTCCGGATCGAGGGCGCCGATCTCGGACGCCGTCGTGAGGAGCTGGTCGAGGTCCATGAGGCCCGCGGCGCTTCGGATCACGTCGATCGCGGCGGCGCACCAGCCCGCGCTCCCTGCCGGGAGGAGCTGCATCGCCTCGCGGCCGCGGGTGATCGAGCGCGCGTGCTCGTCGAGCCAGCCGTGCGCCTCGGCCTGGATGCGGCGCAGGACGCCGAGCGCGTCGCCCTCCGCGCCCGCTTCGACGGCCCGTTCGGCGCGCTCGATCGCCGCCGCGAAGTCGTTGCCTTCGAGCGCCTGCGCGGCCGCGCGGCGGTACGCGTCCGCGGCGCGCGCGGCGTCGCCCCCGCGCTCGAAGTGGCTCGCCAGCGTGACGATGTCGTGCTCGCCCGCGTGCTCCAGCCACTCGGCGACGCGGAGGTGCGCCGGCGCGAGCGCCTCGTCCGCGACCATCGCGGCGGCCGCGTCGCGCACGAGGGCGTGGCGGAAAGCGACCTCCGTCTGCCCCGCGAGCCGCGAGGCGCGGTGGCGCACCAGGAGCTCGCGCCGCACGCCCGCGTCGACGGCGCTCTCGATCTCCGCGGCGCCTGTGCTGTCGCCGAGGAGCGCGCGCACGCCGTCGAGCCAGAACGTCTGCCCGAAGAGGCTGCCCGCGCGGAGCACGCGGCGCGCGACGGGGTCGAGCTGCTCGATGCGCGCTCCGACCATCGCGAGCACCGTGTCGGGCATCTCGTCGCCCTTGCCCTCCGCGAAGGAGCGCACGAGCTCTTCGAGAAAGAAGGCGTTCCCCGCAGCGCGATCGACGATGCGCGCGAGAGCTCCCTCGTCGATCGCGTCGCCGAGCACCGAGCGCACGAGGGCCTCGCTCTGCTTCGGGAGCAGCTCGCCCACGCGGAGCGTCTGCGCGCGCCGCTCGCTCCACAGCGACGGGAACACCGTGGCCGTCTCCGGGCGGCCGAGCGCGAGCACGAAGACGGGGGCGTCCGGCTGGTTGCGGAGCAGGCCGCCGACGAGATCGACGCTCGGCCGATCGCCCCAGTGGAGATCCTCGAGCACGAGCACCAGCGCGCGCGGGACGTGCTCGGTGGACGGGTCGTCGTCGAGCGCGGGCGCCAGCTCGGCGGCCACGAGATCCTCGAAGGCGCGGTGGATGTGATCGCCCATGAGCACGGGGCTCCCGCGCGCCGCGGCGAGCTCGACGCTCGCGCCGTCGGGGAAGGGGACGTTGCAGAGCTCCCCCACGAAGGCCAGCGTGCGGGCGCGCGTCGCGGGCGGGAGGCGCCGCCCGAAGCGCTCCTCCAGGCGGCGCCGCTGCGCCTCGACAGGCTCGCCGTCGGCGATGCCCGCCTCGCGCCGGAGCGCCCGTGAAACAAGCCCGAACGGCGATCCGGCGCTGCGGTCGTCGGCCCGCGCGATCCACACGGTGGGCGCCCGCGGGCGGCGCGCGAGCTGGAGGAGCAGCTCTTGCCGGAGGCGCGATTTCCCGATGCCCGGCGGCCCGAGGACGATCGCCGCCTGCGCGACGGGGCCGGCCTCGCTCTCCTCGAAGAGGCCCATCAGCGCCGCGATCTCGCGCGCGCGCCCCACGAAGCGCACCGGCCTCCGCAGGAGGGTGCGCGTCTCCAGCTCGTCGTCGCGCTCGCCTTCGAGCACGCCTGTCTCGTCGACGTCGAACCGCGTCTCCAGGAGCGATCGCGTGGCCTCGTCGACGCGCACGTTCGCGCCGCCGAGCAGCGACACGCCCGCGCCGAGCAGGTCGTCGATCGCGCCGCGTCGATCGCTGCGCCCCGTGATCAGCGCGACGCTCGGGGAGGGGAGGATCTCCCGCGCCGCGAGCGCGCACCGGGCCGACCGCACGGCGAGATCCGTGGCCGCCTCGGGCGCGTGCTCGCTCCCCTCGGACATCGTGACGACGACGACGGCAGAGCCGTCCGGCAGGCGATCCAGCCGCGCGCCGTGCCGCTCCACGGCCGACGCGAGCGCCTCCCACGCCTGCGCGGAGGGCGCGCGCTCCGGCCGGATCACCGCGGCGCTCATCCACCTCCGCTCGCTCATCGAGAGGGGCGGCGTGCTGTCCGTGGTCGGCTCCTCGTCGATCCGGCGCGCCCCGAGCGCGTCGCGCACCGCGCCTCCGTGCGGGGGCCGCTTCGCCGGCTCCTTCGCGAGCATGCGCGCCAGCAGATCGTCCAGCGCCGGATCCGCCGAGGGCGCGACGTCGCGGAGGCGCGGCGCCTCTTCGAGCGCGACCTTCAGCAGGATCGCCATCGGGTCGTCCGCGACGAAAGGAGGCCGCCCCGCGAGCGCCTCGAAGAGCACGCACCCGAGCGCGAACACGTCGGCGCGCGCGTCGATCGCGGTCTCCCCGCGCGCCTGCTCCGGGGCCATGTAGCCGGGCGTCCCGAGCACGGCGCCCGTCGCCGTGAGCCTGCGCGCGCTCGCGCGGAGGTGCGCGATCCCGAAGTCGAGCAGCTTGGGCCGCGCGCCGCTCGCCCGCGATCCGAGGACGATGTTGCTCGGCTTGATGTCGCGGTGGACGACCCCGCGCCTGTGCGCCGCGTCGAGCGCGTCCGCGACGTGCCACGCGAGCGCGATCGCCTCCTCCTTGGGGAGCGGTCCGTCCTGGAGCCGCGCCGACAGCGTCTGCCCGTCGAGCCACTCCAGCGCGAGGTAGAAGACGCCGTCCGTCGTGGTGCCGTGCGCGACGTGCCGCACGATCGAAGGGTGCGCGAGATCGCCCAGGATCTGCGCCTCCCGCGCGAGCCTCTGCTCGGCCGCCGCGTCCCGCATGCGCAGCACCTTCAGCGCCGCGACCTCGCCTGTCTGCCTGTCGCGCGCGCGGTACACGGCCCCCATCCCGCCGTGGCCGGCGAGGCCCAGCACTTCGAACCGCCCTGCGACGATGGAGCCTGCACGCATGGGAACGACGAGCGCGACCCGCGGCCGATCGGCGCGCCTCCAAGAGGAGACGAGCGCGCCCGCGGCCCGTCAAGGCTCGTCGCGGCGACCAAGGAGCGATCGTGGGTCACCCTCTTCTGGGGGCGCGGCAGGCATCCCATTCCCTTCGGTCGCCCCCCCACCGCGTCTCCGCACCGCCCCCGCGCCTCAGTGCAGGACCATCGCCCACACGTCGTAGAGCGCGTGCGTCCACACGGCCGGAGCGAACCCTCGGAAGTGGTAGATCGCCGTCAGCGAGAGCCCGCACACGGCGCGGAACACGAACGTCTGGAGGCTCCACGGATCGCTGAGCGGCCCGACGTAGTGCCACCCCGAGAACGCCGCGGCCCCGACGAGCGCCCAGATCGCCGTCAGCACGATCGTCCGCAGGCCCTTGCCGAAGAGCCTCTTGATCACGAACGCGCCCACGCCGAACACGCCCACGCGGAACGCGATCTCCTCGTAGAACCCGGCGCCGAGCGCCATGATCACGCTCGTGAACACGCCGCCGCCGCCCGGCGGCCCGAGGCGCAGCGACCCCACCACGTACGCGCCCGCGAAGCGCATGAGGAACGCGTAGAGCGCGCCCTCGATCGCGATGAAGAGGAACTTCTTCTTCTGGATCGTCTCCCGCTTCCCGAGCAGCGCGAGCACGACCACGAACGCGACGCCGACGCCGAGCGTGAGGCCCGCGTAGAGCGGCATGCTGTGGTTCGCGAGGCCCCGCAGCTCCGCCGTCACGGGGTCGGCGGCGTTGCGCACCGGGAGGAACGCGACGCCCAGGTGGTAGGCGACGAAGATCGGCAGCGTCAGCGCGAGATCGGTCCACGCGTCGCTCTTCTTCTGCGCGAGCTCCCCTGTGCTGTTCTCCGCGGCGGCCATCCTACGGCGAGCCGGTGAGCCGGAGCTGGTAGAGGATCGCGACCACCTCGATCACCCACAGGATGATGTTCACCATGAAAGGCGTGTCCCGCAGGATCTCCTGCGTCGGCGACTCCGAGCGGGGGCGACCCGCCGCGACGAGCTGGAGGAAGCGCAGGATGCCGAAGAGCGGGTGGATGACCGTGGGCCAGAGGAAGTCGGTGTGGAAGAACGCGCGCGTCCCCGGATCCAGGGTGTACGCGAGGTACGTGCCCACCGTGGCGAGCCCGGTGACGGCGAGCGCGACGTTGAGCACGTGCGGGCTGTACGCGCTGAGCGCCTCGCGCTGCTTCCTGGCGTTCGCTGCGGTGGCGAGCTCGTGCCGCCGCTTGCCGAAGCCGAGGAACAGCGCGAGCAGCGCCGTGCACGCGACCATGTAGCCGGAGATGGGCGTCTTCGTCGCGAACCCGCCCGCGAGCACCCGCAGCACGAAGCCGAACGCGATGAGGCAGACGTCGACGTAGGCGACCTTCTTGAGGCGGAACGAGTAGGCGACGTTCTGGAGGAAATACAGGACGACGACGCCCATGAACCACGGGCCGCCGGGGATCGAGCCGACGAGCGCCGCGAGCACGAGCACCACGGCGAGCACCTTCGCCACGGGGATCGGGACGCGGCCCGAGGCGATCGGGCGGTAGCGCTTCACGGGGTGCGCGCGGTCCGCCTCGACGTCCACGATGTCGTTCATCGTGTAGACCGCGCCGGCCAGCAGGCAGAAGATCCCGAAGGCGCCGAGCCCGCGCGTGATGATCGACGGGTGCGTGAGGTTCTTGGCGAACACCACGGGCGCGAGGACGAAGGCGTTCTTCACCCACTGCTGCGGGCGGACGGTGCGGATGACGCCGCGCACGCGCCACAAGAAGGACCCCTGGGGCGAGTCGGGGAGGATGGGGGGGGACGCGACCTGGAGCGGGTCCTCCGGGCGCTCGCTGATCTTCGGGACGTCGGGCGGGCCCATCGCGGGGACACCGCCTGCGCCCTCACCCTCCGCGGGCGGGGCCGGGGCCGGTCCAGCCTTGTCGTCTTCGTCCGCATTTTCAGCGGGTTTTCCACCGTTCGCCGTCACCGGCGCGCAGCATACCCCGCGCGCGGCTCCCGCACGACTTTGTCGGGAAGGCCCCTCGCCCCTCGCTCCGCCCGGGCCGTTCGCATTCGGGCACCGGGGTTTGCCTCGGGGCCGTGCTAGCATCGCCCCGATGACGTCCGCGCTCTCGATCGCTCGCGAAGCTTCGCCGCTCGTGCAGAAGCTCCGTGTGGCCGTGGAGCACGCCCTCGAAGGGAAACCGGAGGTGGTGGAGCTGTCGCTGGTGACGTTGCTCGCCCGCGGCCACCTCCTCATCGAAGACGTGCCCGGTGTCGGCAAGACCACCCTCGCGCGCGCCCTCGCCCACGCCGTCGGCGGGGAGATGCGCCGCGTGCAGTTCACGAGCGACCTGCTCCCGAGCGACGTCCTCGGCGTCAGCGTCTACGACCAGCGGACGAGCGAGTTCGCCTTCCGGCAGGGCCCCGTCTTCGCCAACGTGCTCCTCGCCGACGAGATCAACCGCGCGAGCCCCCGCACCCAGTCCGCGTTGCTCGAAGCGATGAACGAGGGCCAGGTCTCCGCGGACGGCATCACCACGCCGCTGCCGGAGCCCTTCTTCGTCGTCGCCACGCAGAACCCGCAGGACTTCGCCGGCACCTTCCCGCTCCCCGAGTCGCAGCTCGACCGCTTCATGATGCGGATCCGCATCGGCTACCCGCCGCCGCACGTGGAGATGGGCCTCGTGCTCAAGGGCCACGACAGGAGCCGCGCCGTCCCGCAGGTGATCGATCCCGCGCAGCTCGTCGCGCTCCAGCGGGAGGTCGACCGCATCGAGCTCGACTCCTCGCTCGCCACGTACCTGCAAGCGCTCCTCACCGCCACGCGCTCCACGCCGATCCTCTCGCTCGGCGCGTCCCCCCGCGCCGGGATGAACCTCGCGCGCGCCGCGCGGAGCCGCGCGGTCCTCCACGGCCGCTCCTACTGCATCGCCGACGACATCCACGATCTCGCGGTGCCGGTGCTCGCGCACCGCGTCCGCCTCGCGGCCCACGCCGAGGGCTACATGCCCAGCCGCGAGGAGTGCGAGGCCGCCGTCCGCGACATCGTCGCCCGCGTCCCCGTCCCGCTCTAGCCGCCGCCCGAGACGCCGATGGACGCGGAGAACCGAGGGAAGACGGCGCCCAGACCCGACGGCGTGCCTTACCTCGGCCCCGACGGCCGGAGATCCAGGGCGATCGCCGACGAGCCCATCCCCCGGACGGTGCGCCCCGTCACGCTCGTCGGCCCCCACGGCGCGGCGGGGCTCCACGCCGGCAAGACGTGGTGGCAGCGCGTCCGCGCGTGGTCCCGCCCGCCGCGCAAGCTCAAGTTCACGCGCGAGGGAAAGTACTACCTCGGCATCACGCTCGGCGTCGGCCTCGCCGCGATCAACACAGGCAACAACCTCCTCTACCTGCTGCTCGGCATGCTGCTGTCGCTCATCGTCGTCTCCGGCGTGATGAGCGATCTGTCGCTGCGCGCGCTCACCGTCACGCGGCGCCTGCCCGCGCGCGCGCAGGTCGGCCGCGCGCACCTCGTCGAGATCGAGGTCTTCAACCACAAGAAGCGCATCCCCTCGTACGCGATCGAGGTCGAGGATCTCCGCGCCGGACAGCCCGCGGACAAGCGCTGCTTCTTCCTCAAGATCAGCCCCTCGTCGGCGCAGGTGGCCGCGTACCGCCGCACGCCGGCGCGCCGCGGCCGCGACAGGCACGTCGGCTTCCGCATCGCGACGCGCTTTCCCTTCGGCCTCTTCGAGAAGTCCCGCGAGGTCACGGCCGAGGGCGATCTCATCATCTACCCCGCCGTCGATCCGGTGCGCCTCCCCGCGGAGCGCGACGGCCGGCGCGACGGCGGCGCGGCCTCCGCGGCGCGCGGCGGCGGCGACGAGACGCTCACGCTGCGGCCCATGCGCGAGGGCGACGACAGGCGCGACATCTACTGGAAAAAGAGCACGATCCGCGAGCAGATGGTCCTCCGCGAGCGCGCCCGCGAGACGCGCCCCGACGTGGACCTGCCGCTCGACGTGGTGCGCCCCGACGGCGCGCAGGACGCCTTCGCGCAGAGCTTCGAGCGCCGCGTGCGCGAGGTGGCGTCCCGGGCCGTCGCGCACATCAAGCGAGGCGACGGCGCCGTCGTGAGCACCCTCCTCGGGGACCGCGTCCGCGGCGATCGCAACGTCGGCGCCGATCCGATCCTCCGCTTCCTCGCGCTCGTGGAGCCCGTCGACGAGGCCGAGGTCGCGGGCGTCCGCGCCGAGCGGGCCGCGCGCGCCCTCGCGCAGCGACGCCCGCCCCAGGAGAAGGCCGCCGAGCTGATCCCGTTCCAGCGAAAGAAGGACCGCGGCAAGCCGGACGCCGACAAGGCCGCGGCCCCCACGAACGGCGCGCAGCGCCCCGCGGTCGCCGTCGCGCGGCGCTCGGCCCTCGTGCAGGCCCGCGAGACGCCCGCCAACGACGGCGAGCCCGCGGAGCGCGTCGCCGCGGCCGAGCCGAGCGGCGAAGGCGAGGGCCCCGCGCCCCCCAGCGCCGCGGGCGCGCGAAGGCGAGGCGGCGCGTGAGGTTCGGCCTCGTCCACCGCATCATGACGGACGCCCTCGCGGCGCTCGGCGTCATCGCGCTCGTCCTCTCCGGCCAGTTCAACCGCTGGGTGAGCGGCGTCCTGATCGCGGGCCTCATCCTCGCGCTCGTCCTCAGCCTCAAGGAGAACTGGCAGCGCCACCCGGCGCTCCGCCACGCGGACACCGTCGCGCTCCTCGGCGTCCTCGGCATCCAGGGCACGCGCGTCCTCTTCGACGCCAACGTCCTCGACGTGCTCGTCGAGTTCGCGGCCGGCCTCCAGATCATCCGCCTCGCGACGCGCAAGGGCGCCGCGCACGACCAGCAGGTCATCGTCCTCGCCCTGCTCCACCTCATCGCCGGCACCGTGCTGGGGGGCGGGCTCGGATACGGCCTGTGCTTCCTCGGCGTGCTCGTCGTCGCGCCGAGCGCGCTCGTCCTGTCGCACCTGCGCCGCGAGGTCGAGGGCAACTACCGCCAGGGCGCGCGCGATCGCACGGGCCTCCCCGTCGACGTCCCGCGCATCCTCCGGTCGCGCCGCGTCGTCGGGAAGACGTTCCTCGCCGTCACGTGCCTCCTCTCCATCCCGATCCTCCTCTTCACCGCCCTCCTCTTCGTCATCTTCCCGCGCGTCGGCCTCTCGCTCCTCTTCTTCAGCCGCGGCCACGCCGGCCGGATGATCGGCTTCTCCAACCGCGTCGATCTCGGCGAGGTCGGCGTCCTCCGCTCGGATCCGACGCTCGCGATGCGCATCGAGGTCCCGAACCTCGTGGAGCCGCCGCCCCCGCGCCTCACGCTCCACCTCCGCGGCACGGCGCTCGACGCCTACGACGGCCGCACATGGACGCAGAGCGACTCCGGCCCCAAGCGCGCCGCCGACACCGAGTTCGGCCTCATCCCCTTCGAGAACGCGCCCGATCCCGCCAAGGACACGCTGATGAAGATCGATCTCGAGCCGATCGATCCCCCCGTCGTGTTCCTCCCGCAGAGCGCCTCCGGCCTCCGCGTGCGCCCCCGCGGCCAGATCGGCAGCGATTTCCTGACCCTCATCTACAAGGGCTCCGAGGGCGAGTACCGCTACCAGCCCCTCGACGATCGCGGCCTCAAATACGAGGTCTTCATCTCCCGCACGGGCGCCGTGAGCTTCCGCGATCTCCCCGCCGCCGAGCGCGCGCGGTACCTCGCGCTCCCGCCGGATCTGCCCGAGCGCGTCCGCGACCTCGCCAAGGAGTGGACCACGGCGCAGGCCACGCCGATGGCGAAGGCGGTGGAGATCGAGCGCCGCCTCCGCAGCGGCTACGCCTACGATCTCAACTCCCCCTCCGGCCGGGACAAGCAGCCGCTCGACCACTTCCTCTTCGAGTCCAAGCGCGGGCACTGCGAGTTCTACTCGTCCGCGATGGCCATCCTCCTCCGCGCGGCGCAGGTCCCCACGCGCAACGTGACGGGCTTCATCGGCGGCACGTGGAACCGCTTCGGCCGCTTCTACGCGGTCCGCCAGGGCGACGCGCACTCCTGGGTCGAGGCCTACATCGACGGCGAGGGCTGGCACACCTTCGACCCGACGCCCCCCGCCGACGCCGCCCCCAAGAGCGAGCTCTCCGGCGCGTGGGCGCAGCTCCGCGACTTCCTCGAGGCCACGAGCCAGCGCTGGGACAGGCACGTCGTCGGCTACGACCTGAGCCAGCAGGCCAGCCTGTGGCGCGAGATCTCCCGCCGCCGCAAGGCCACGGGCTCCGTCTTCGGCGAGGGCGTCTCCCTCAAGCGGGTGGGCTTCACGGCGCTCGGCGTCGCCGCGGCCGGGGTGCTCGCGTGGGTCTGGTACAAGCGCCGCCGCCAGCGCGCCCTCGCCCCGCGCGCGGCCGAAGCGGAGCCCCGCTCGCCGAGCGCGACGCTCGCGACCCTCCTCTACGAGTCGCTCGACAGCACGATGGCGGCCGTCGGCGTGCCGCGCTCGCCCGGCGTGCCGCCGCTCGGCCACGCCCGCGCGCTCCTGATGAACGACCACCCGGCCGCCGACGAGATCCTCGATCTCACCAACGTCTACCTGTCGGCGCGCTTCGGGGGCATCGAGCTCAGCGAGGACGATCGGCTCGATTTCGAGCAGCGCGTGAAGCTCCTCCGCCAGACCGAGGAGCGCCGCAAGAAGCAGGCGGCCAAGGACGAGCGGCAGGCCGCGCGCAAGGGCGACAGGTCTGTCGAGGCAGGGTGATATGTCCGGGGGGCGGAGGAGTGGCTTGCTTGGGCGCCACGCCCTGCACCAAGCGATCTCTTCACCACGGAGACACGGAGACACGGAGATTGCACGGAGGATTTCTTTTGTCCCTGAGCGGAGAATTGAATATTGCTCCGTGAGGCTCTGTGTCCTCCGTGCCTCCGTGGTGAAAATAGCGGCCCACGCGCTCCAGAATGCCATGCAGAACCTCAAAGTCACACCGTTCCACCCCAGGACTTCGGCCCTCATGGAGGGCAATCAGTGGCGGCGCTGGGCCGGGTTCACTGTGGCGAGCTGCTACGAGATGGTGCCCGATCGCGAGATGCTCGCGATCCGCAACGCGTGTGCGCTCATCGACATCTCCCCCCTCTTCAAATACCACGTCCGCGGCCCTGACGCGGCCGCCTTCCTGGACCGCCTCGTCACGCGCGATCTCTCGAAGATGGAGGAGGGCCACATCACGTACACTCCGTGGTGCGACTCCCGCGGCAAGGTCGTCGACGACGGCACCATCGCGAAGCTCCCCGGCGGCCTCTACCGCCTCACCGCCGCCGAGAGCAACTGGCGCTGGCTCCAGGACAACGCCCCCGGCCTCGAAGTCGAGCTCGAGGACGTCTCCGACTCCTTCGCGGCCCTCGCGCTCCAGGGCCCGACGTCCCGCGCCCTCCTCGAAAAGCTCACAGGAGCGGACCTCTCCGGCGTCAAATACCACCGCTTCACCCACGTGGATCTCCTCGGCCACCCGACCATGGTGTCGCGCACGGGGTACACGGGCGATCTGGGATACGAGCTGTGGATCGAGGCCGATCGCGCCCTCGCCGTCTGGGATGCCCTCACCTCCGCCGGCCGCGCCTACGGGCTCCACCCCGCCGGCATCTGGGCCATGGACGTCTGTCGCATCGAGGCCGGCCTCATCATGCTCGACGTCGACTACACCCCGGCGCCCCGCGCCTTCACCGACGCGCAGGCCAGCTCCCCCTACGAGATCGGCCTCGGCTGGGCCGTCCACCTCCAGAAACCCCGCTTCGTCGGCAAGAAGGCCCTCCAGCGCGAGAAACAGGCAGGCTCCGCCCTCACCCTCGTCGGCCTGGAGATTGACCACCTCGCCTTTGCCAGGGCCCACGCGGCGCTCGGCCTCACCACCCCCTATCCCTTCATCCCCTGGCGCGCCGTGACACCCCTCCTCCGCGACGGCGACCAGATCGGATACGCCACCTGCGGCACCTGGTCCCCCACGGTGAAGAAGTACATCGCCCTCGGCCAGATCGCCCCCACGGCGGCCGAGCCCGGCGCCGTCCTCTCCATCGAGCTCATGGTCGACCGCGCGCGCCGCCCCTTCGAGGCCCGGGTCGTCCCGCTCCCCTTCTTCAACCCCGCACGAAAGCGAGCCTGAGCCCATGTCCCGCCACGACGCCATCGTGATCGGCGCCGGCCACAACGGCCTCGTCCACGCCGCCTACCTCGCGCGCGCCGGCAAGAAGGTCCTCGTCCTCGAGCGCCGCCACGTCGTCGGCGGCGCCACCGTCACCGAGGAGATCCACCCCGGCTTCAAGTACCTGACAGGCTCGTACCT
>WBZX01001580.1_pt1 | contig 16983 bp, 12 predicted proteins | sample 5204211 | NCBI WGS metagenome assembly WBZX01 (sample SAMN12344362, study PRJNA552823) | activated sludge metagenome | biome: Activated sludge suspended growth; feature: Nitrification reactor; material: Wastewater; isolation source: activated sludge from nitrification reactor of wastewater... | reverse complement strand
ACTGCACCGACTGCGCAGCAGACAAGGCTGAAAAATGAACTGGCCAGCCAGTTCGAGGCGATGATGATGGTGCATCGCGAGTATTTCCAGGTGCGCCTGATTAGCGCGACGCATAATGGAATCGAGCTGGTTCGCGTGGACCGGGACGCCGAAAGCCTCAAACGCGTAGGAGGTTTGGATTTACAGGAGAAAGCCCATTTCCCCTATGTTTTCGAAACGCTCAAGCTTGCCCGGGGGCAGGTGCATTATTCAAGGATTTTCATCAATCGCGAAATCGGTGCGCATGGCGGGGAAGGCAAGCCCACCCTGCAGGTCGCAACACCGCTGGTCACCGAAACCGGCAAGGTGCTGGGCGCGGTAGTGATCAACGTGGACCTTGAGCGATTGTTCAAGCTGCTCAAAACCGATTTGTCCAGTGACTACAATCTTTATCTGGTTAACCAGCAGGGCGATTACTTGATCCATCCCGATGCAGCCAAGGCTTTCGGCTTTGAACAGGGCAGGCGTTTCCTGGTGCAAGACGAGTTCAAGCCGGTTGCCCCGGTGGTTGCAGAACAGGCTGATTACGCCATGATCTGGCCAAAAGACGAGGCGCAGCGCAGTGAATCCATCGGCAGCTTTGTCCGCATTCCTTTCGGCGAGGCTCCGGGCCGACAGTTTGTCATCATGGGCTTGAGCGTGCCGCTGGAAAAAATTCTGGCCGGTACCGATACTGTCGGCCGCAATACGACTCAGATCGTGTTTGCGTTCAGCTTGCTGGCGATTCTGCTTTCTATTCTGGTGGCGGGTGCGTTTGTACGGCCGCTGCGACAACTGGTGAGCGCGGTGCGCTGGTTCTCGCAAACGCACGAGCTGCAGCCGCTACCGATCACGCGCAATGACGAACTGGGCCTGTTGGCGCAGAGTTTCAGCACCATGCAGGAGCATATCCTCGCCCATCTGGACGAGTTGAACAAGCGCAAGGATGTGATGGAACATCGCGCCACGCACGATGCCCTGACCGGCGCCCCTAATCGTGCCATGTTTGACGAACTGATGCAGGTTGCCATGGCCAACGCGCGGCGTAACAGCAGCCAGATCGCCTTGTTGTTTGTCGATCTCGACCACTTCAAGCAGGTTAACGACACCTATGGCCACGCAGCGGGGGATGCCGCACTGGTAGAAGTCGTCGCACGCATCAACCAGACCGTGCGCGAAAACGACATCGTGGCGCGGCTGAGTGGGGACGAATTTGCCGTGCTGCTGCAATCGGTCGAGAACGATCAGCAGGTCAGAACGGTTGCACAGAAGCTGATCCAGGTACTGGGCGAGCAGATCGAGTACAAAGGCCATGTGCTGGGCATCGGCGCCAGCATCGGTATCAGCGTATTTCCGCGTGACGGCGATACTGCCGAAAAACTGCTGATCAACGCAGATGCGGCGATGTACCACGCCAAGCGCGATGGACGGAACACATTCAGTTTTTACGGATAGGCTGCTGACGATGCCCAAGGAGTAGGCATGCGATCATCTAGGCGCCGGGCTTTTCTTCAGCGCACTTTAGCAGAGAAAGTCAGTAACGCGCCGCATAGTCTCTCTATAGGCGCTCCGCGTCGCTAAAAGCAGGCATAATATGCCGATCCCTCCATGAAACTTTGCCTGGGCATGCGATGCTAAAACACTACCTTAACGTTCTTTTTTCTCCCCAGTCTGTCGCGGTATTTGGTGCGAGCGATCGAACAGATTCGGTCGGCGGCGTGGTTTTCCAGAATTTGCGTACTGGCGGTTTTGCCGGTCTGGTGATTCCCATTAATCCCAAGCGCGATTTGGTACAAGGGATCCCCGCATTTCCTTCCATCGACAAGGTTGGTCAGCCGGTTGATCTGGCAGTGATCTGCACGCCGGCGGCGACGGTACCCGGCATCATCGAGGCGTGCGGCAAGCTGGGCGTGAAAGGTGCCATTATTCTTACTGCCGGGTTCAGCGAGGGCGGTGATGATGGCAAGGCGCTGGAAAAACGGCTGATTGAAACGGCCGCCCGGTATGGCTTGCGTTTTATCGGTCCCAATTGCCTGGGCGTAATGCGGCCTGGGATCGGTTTCAATGCGACGTTTAATCGCGGGATTGCCAAACCGGGCAAACTGGCGCTGGTTTCGCAGTCGGGCGCTTTGTGTACGGCGATTCTCGATTGGGCATCAGTCAATGATGTGGGTTTTTCCAGTGTGATTTCCATGGGAGCTTCAGCGGACGTCGATTTTGGCGAGATTCTGGATTTTCTGGTACACGATTCGCAAACCGAAAGCATCCTGCTGTATATCGAAGGCATTCGCCATGCGCGCAGCTTTATGAGCGCATTGCGTGCGGCCTCTCGTATCAAGCCGGTAATCGCAGTCAAGGTGGGGCGCCATGCGGCGGGGATGAAGGCAGCCTTGTCCCACACTGGCGCATTGGTGGGCGGCGACGATGTTTTTGATGCCGCGCTCAAGCGGGCAGGGGTGGTACGTGTACAGAGCGTAATGCAGCTGTTTGCCGTGGCCAAGGCGCTGTCGTCGCGCTACCGCAAATGCGGCAATCGCCTTGCCATTGTCACCAATGCGGGCGGCCCGGGTGTGATTGCCACTGATCGGGCGGCCGATCTTGGTCTGGAACTGGCAACACTTTCTGAAAATACCATGGCGACGCTTGATCAGGTGCTGCCGCCAACCTGGTCGCATGGCAATCCGGTGGACGTGATTGGTGACGCCACTGCCGAGCGTTACGAAGCGGCCATTGCCGCCTGCCTGAAAGATGAAAATGTCGATGGCGTGCTGACGATACTGACGCCGCAAGCCATGACGGCGCCGACAGAAGTGGCGCAAAAAGTGATCGAGCTGGCTAACAAGCATAGCAAGCCGCTACTGACATGCTGGATGGGCGAAACGCAGGTCAATGAAGCGCGCAAGTTGCTTTCCGAAGCGCGCATCCCACATTTCCGCTCGCCGGAAATGGCCGTCGAAACATTCTCTTTCATCGCTGATTTTTACCACAACCAGCAAATGCTGATGCAGTTTCCAGAGCCGCTCTCACATCATGCGGAGCCTGATACAGAAGGCGCCAGGCTGCTGATTGCAACTGCGCTGGAAGAAGGGCGTACCGTGCTGTCCGAGATGGAATCCAAGGCCTTGCTGTCGGCTTTCCGCATCCCGGTCACGCAAACCATCGTGGCCCGCACATCGAGCGAGGCATTGATGATTGCGCAGCAACTGGGTTACCCGGTTGCAATGAAAATTCATTCCCCCGACATCACCCACAAGAGCGATGTCGGCGGCGTGCGTCTTAATCTCGCCAGCGGGCCCGAAGTGCGGGCGACCTATTACGACATGGTGGAGCGGGTGCGCAAGATCAGGCCGGACGCCCGGATCGAGGGCGTTGCCATCCAACCCATGGTAATAAAACCCAATGGCCGCGAGTTGATGGTGGGTATTGTCAGCGACCCGGTATTCGGTCCCATCATCACCTTTGGGGCGGGCGGTACCGCGGTGGAAGTGCTGAGCGACCGCGCAGTGTCATTACCGCCACTCAATCAGCATCTGGTCGAGAACCTCATCAGCAGCACGCGCGTATCCAAAATGCTCAAGACCTTCCGCAACCTGCCTGCAGTGGATATGGAAGGATTGGAAACCTTGTTGCTGCGCGTTTCCGAAATGGTGTGCGAGTTGCCGTGGGTCAGGGAAATGGACATCAACCCATTGATCATCGACGAAAACGGCGCGCTGGCTGCCGATGCGCGCGTCATTATCGGCCCGGTGCATGCTTCTGCCGACCGCTATGCCCATATGGCTATTGGCCCTTACCCGGCGCACCTGACCACGCATTGGGAACTGACCAGCGGTTACGACGTTACCCTGCGGCCCATGCGTCCCGAGGATGCCGAGCTGGTCCAATCGTTCGTACGCTCGATGTCCGAGCAAAGCCGCTATTTTCGTTTTATGGAAGCGGTACGCGAGCTATCGCCCAGTATGCTTTCACGCTTCACGCAGCTCGATTACGACCGGGAAATGGCGCTGGTGGCTTCGGTGCAGGAAGGTGGCAAGGAGGTGCAGATCGGAGTTGCCCGCTATGCGATCAACCCCGACGGCAAGAGTTGCGAATTTGCCCTGGCTGTGGCCGATGCCTGGCAAGGGCAGGGCATTGGCCACAAGCTGATGTACCGCATTATGGAACTTGCTCGCCAGCGCGGGCTGGAAGTGATGGAGGGCGATGTGCTGACCAAGAACACCTGCATGCTCGACCTCGCCAAATCGACAGGTTTCGCGATCGAGCCGGTGGAAGGAGACATGACGCTACGCAAGATGTCGTGCAGGCTTTGAGGGATTCGGAACATCACCTGTGTTTTTTTCGCAGGCAGAAATAAAAAACCCGCCGAAGCGGGTTTTTTATTGAACAGCTGAAATCATACTTTACGACGATTGGATAGCGACACAAACCCTAACAATGCGGAGCCAAACAACCACGCTGCTGCAGGGATTGGAACCGGATTCAATTCACCAGGCCCCGCAATAAAATGACTGGAATTTCCATCCACTTCACTGCAGCTGGTTCCCTGGCATTGCATGTGTGCTGCAAAAATCCATCCGTCGGCATTAGGAACAAGATTTGTCAGCGATAGACTGACGTTGCTATCAGCGACAAATGAGAATGAGCTTTGCAAGCTACCTCCCGGACCCTGTTTTTTCTCCCCATCAGAGAAAACACCGAATGCAGAAACATTCTGGTCAGTATCACTTACCCAGCCGGTCGGCAGACCGAGTAACGAAACTGTGCCAACTGTCCCACCAAGGTTGAAGTAGAAATTCGAGAACTTCCAGTTGGTTGGCGATAATGCGGTCACCGTAAAATTGAGATTGCCGCCAGCATCATCAACCAGAACTGAAGCGTAATCAGTACCATCCGGAAGCTCATTGGATTGATCCAGATAGTAGGTATACGAACTAGCAGAAGCCGGGCTTGCGGCAAGTGCAATTCCGGCGATTAATAAAGCGGAAAATAAATTCTTTGTTTTCATGGTAGATTACCTCGTATCCAAATGTATTCCTGTGTTCTTGTGGAGCCAAGCCATTTGGTTTTGTTACTTGCTTTTTATACCGATTAATATAAAAGCTACATGAGCAAGTGTATAGGGTTGACTGTAAATTGCTATAGCCCGAACGGGCTAATCCCTCGTAGTATTTTGTAAGACTGTTGTGCGTCGGCCTCCAACGAGAGGCAACGAGAATCAGGCGGGCAATAATTCCGTAACATTCAGGCTCTACTATTCGTCCATTTGCGCGGAGTCTGCATGCTCAACCTGAAAGGCCCATCCGTAGCGCGGATTGCCCCTTTCGCGCTATACATCCTGTTCCTGATGTTCGACCAACCGCTTTCCGGCCTGTTTGGAGTAATGGGTGCGGATGTTCGCTGGCTCTATGCCTGCAGAGTGGGCATGGTTGCGATATTGCTGGCGTGGTTTTGGCGCAATTATTCCGAGCTGGCGTGGCCGCCGGTCATGCCCAGGCAAACCTGGCTGGCTTCCGGCCTGGTAGGCGTGATCGTGTTTTTTCTCTGGATACTGCCGTACCCGGAATGGGCAAAGCTGGGAGCGGAGGGCGCCGAGTTTAACCCGATGCAGCCGGACGGTACGACAAACCTGCTGCTGGTGGCAATCAGGCTGAGCGGGGCGGCGCTGGTGGTGCCGGTGATGGAAGAGTTATTCTGGCGTTCGTTTATCATGCGCTGGCTGGACAGGTCCGACTTTATGGCAGCCGACCCGATGCGGGTCGACCGGCGTGCATTTTTTGTTACGGCGCTGCTGTTTGCCGTCGAGCATCATCTTTGGCTGGCCGGATTGTTTGCCGGGATTGCCTTTGGCTGGCTGTACAAGCAGTGTCGCAATCTGTGGGCACCGGTGCTGGCGCACGGCATTACCAATGCCATGCTGGGGATCTGGGTGCTTGCACGGGGGGCTTGGCAGTATTGGTAAACCAGCATCACCCATCGTTCCGGATTTCAGCTATTTATGTGGCCGTGTGTTTTGCCATGTTGCCGGTCGCCGCGCGCGCCGATGGAATCATCGATATCAAGCCGTATGTGGCGACGACGTTAACCTACGACGATAACCTGTTCCGCGTTTCGGATGCTAACGAAGCCCGTGCGATTCTGGGTACGGAAGCGATGTCCGATACGACGCGGCGTACTGAAGCGGGCATCAACGTCGATTGGAAAATCAGCCGACAGCATTTGCGATTGGGGATTAATCTCAACCAGAGCCGGTTTAATCGATTCGATTTTCTGGATAACGACGGCAATTCAAAACAGCTGGCATGGGATTGGAGCATCGGCAGCCATCTCGGCGGGGAGTTGAGCGTGAGCGAAGGTAAATCCATGGTTGGGTTTACCGAAGTCCAGAATCCCGTGCTTAATCAGCGTACCAATAAGCGAAAATTGATGAGCGTTCATTGGGATTTGCATCCGCGCTGGCGATTGCGTGCGCAACGTGACGAATCGGAGTTTGAAAACAGCCTGCCGAGCTACCGCTCATCCGACCGGAAAGATGTCGGGCATGAGGCCGCAATCCAGTATTCCACGCCTGCGGGTAACCGGGTCAGCCTGTCGGTTAGGGAAGTCGAGGCTGAATACGCCGAGCGCGATGCCTTTTCTTCGTTTTTCTTCGGTAACGGCAACCGGCAGCGCGACCTTGCCTTGGGGGTGACATGGCACCCCGGCGGGAAAACACGTCTGGATGGCCGCTTGGCAAGGGTGGAGCGAACCTACGAGGAATTTACCCAGCGCGATGTCAAGGCGTGGGCCGGGCGCGTCGGCGCGGACTGGCAGCCCACCGGGAAAACGACGCTGTCGGTATCGGCCGCGCGCGATATCGAAGCCGTGGACGATCTTGCGGCAACTTACGTCAGGAGCGACAACCTGAGCGTTACCCCGTCGTGGGCGGCGACGTCGAAGCTGTCGGTTCAGGGTCGCGCGTCCTATACAAGGCGCAGCTACCAGGGCGATCCGGGCTTTTTGCTGGGGGCGACCGCGCAACGCGAAGACAAACTGAGGTCGATGGGGCTCACCGTCAGCTACACTCCGCACCAAAAGGTGCAAATGCAGTTGTCATGGCAAAAGGACAACCGCGACTCCTCCACCGTCGGCAGCGGATACGATGCCAACGCTCTGAGCGCCAACGTGCGTATCAATTTCTAGTCAATCGCTGATTCCATCATTCCGTTTACGGTTCGACAGGCTCGCCACTAACGGAATCAACCAGCGATTCCATGGTGCACCCATGGCAGACCACCAGAACGTAAATCGGCATAGACCGTTCGGACTATGCCGCTGGTGGTCCGGTTCACTTGAGTGTCATTGTCGAGCTTTACCATGCAAAAGCTCATTTCAGTCTTTTGTCACATTAATCAGGAAAACCATTCATGAAGAAAACAATACTGTGCGTGGCGCTGGCTGCCGCGTTTGCTCCGGCTGTCGCCTCGGCGAGCGATACATTCAGTGCAATGACCAAGCAATGGACTTATAGCCATGCGCTAACGGGTGTTGCCGGACAAACGTCTGAAATTGCCGCTTTCGATAGCGTGACCAATTCTCTTTGGGTCGCCGGTGTCGCCGGGGTGGATGTGCTTGATGCAACCAGTGGCAGCCTGATACAGCATATCGATACCACCATGTTCGGCAGTATCAATAGCGTGGCAATTAATAATGGGGTTGCCGCATTTGCAATAGAATCCTCTACCGATCGCACTGCTCCGGGTGTGATCAAATTTTTCGATACCGGTACGCGGGTGTTGAGCGCCGGAGTTAATTCGGTAACGGTTGGCGCGCTGCCGGATATGTTGACGTTTACGCCAGACGGAACCCGGCTGCTGGTGGCCAACGAGGCGACACCAACGGCCTACAGTGATGTGACGCTCGACCCTGTCGGCAGCGTCAGCATCATCGACATGAATAGCCGCGCCGTGATTGCAACAGCTGGTTTTGCTGGTGTGACCCAAACGGGCAGTTATCTTCGCACCAACACAGGCATGGATTTCGAGCCGGAATACATTACCGTCAATGCGGCAGGCACCAAGGCCTATGTCTCGTTGCAGGAAGCCAACGGCATGGCCGTTCTGGATCTGAATACCAATACCTTTTCGAGCGTGATCGGGCTGGGTGTCAAGGATTTCAGCGCAGCAGGCAATTCTATCGACCCGACTGATCGCGATTATGTTTCCGGCAGCAGCGGCCCGACCAAACAGGAATTGCGCTCGGCGGCGGTCAAGGGCTTGTATCAGCCTGATGGCATGGCAGCTTATGAGGCTGACGGTGAAACTTTCATTGTGATGGCCAACGAAGGCGATACGCGTGAAGATGACGGCGACAAGGCACGCGCCTCTACGCTTTCCGGTACGCCTACCGACCTCAAGCGCTTGAATATTTCGACGACCGATTCGACGGCGGGTAATCTCGTGACGTTCGGCGCCCGGTCGTTCTCGATTCGCGACAAGGACGGCAATGTCGTGTTCGATAGCGGCAACCAGCTGGATGCCAAGGCTATCGAACTCGGGATTTATGACGATACACGTAGCGATGACAAGGGCGTCGAGCCCGAAGGCGTCGAGCTGATGACCATTGGCGATAAGACCTATGCGTTTATCGGGCTGGAGCGAACCACCAAGAGCGCTGTCGCAATTTACGACGTGACCGACCCGGCTAATGCCAGTTTTATGGATATGATCGTCACGGATGGAGATATCGCGCCTGAAGGGATGGAAGGCTTCATCATGGGCGGCATGCACTACCTGGCAATCGCCAACGAAGTATCCGGCACGACGACTGTTTACAGCCTGGCTCCGGTACCAGAACCCGAAACCTACGCAATGTTGCTGGCCGGGCTGGGGTTGATGGGCGCGGTTGCTCGTCGGCGCAAGGTATAAACCCATAGACTCCGGGCAGGCGGTCTGCCCGGAGTCATTTTCCTGTCATCCTGGTTTGTTAGAGTGCAGCCAGGTTAACTCACGGGATGGATTTCATGATGCGTCTTTTCAAACAAATGATCATCGCAGGCGCCATGTTGCTGGGTACGGCTGTCAGCGTACAGGCAACGGCTGCGGAATATCACCTCGGCACACTCTCCACGGGATACACGACTTTTGGCCCGAACCCCGTAAACGATATGTTTACGGATACGGTGTTCTTTAGCGTAACCGGAGATAGCGGCAGTTTTGGCGCCGGGGTACTCAACTTCAACGTTGGCGGCACGCCCCTGATGCATGTCAGCGATTTCTCCATGTCGCTGTTCGGGGCGGATGGCGCCAGTGTTGGCAGCGGCCTGGACTTTACTGTCGATACGCTTGTGGCAGGTGATTATTATCTGAAAATAAGCGGAAACGCCGATGGCCTGCATGGCGGCATGTATGCCGGTGGCATCAACATCCCCGCAGTACCCGAGCCGGGTATGTGGAATATGCTGTTCGCGGGTTTGCTGATGATGGGGTTTACTGCCTTGCGGCTCCGGGATCTGGATTAATCCTGATTCCGGCCATATCAGGTCGCTCACTCTAAAACGGCGTTTCCAAACGCCGTTTTTTATCTCAAATGTCTCATGAGTTTGTACGTCCGGCGCGGAATGATCGCCCATGCATGAGGCATCCCGGGCATGTTCACAAATATGTCTTTATTCTGAAAATTGCCCGTAACAATTCCTACTTATTATTTACACATTGAATTTTCCCTACTGAAAAGGTTGAACCATGAAATATCCATCGCCACTTGTTTCATCGCTGCTTGTGGTTGTGCTTGCAGCGTCTCTTGGCGCCTGCGGAAAAAAAGACGAAGGTGACAAAAAAGAGACTCAGGTGATTGCCAAGGTTAATGGTGAGGAAATTTCCGTCCATCAGCTTAATTTTCAGATGGCCCGTCTCGGGAAAATGGACGATGCACAGGCTAAAGCGGCATCCAGACAAGTGCTGGAGCGCTTGGTCGATCAGCAGATGATTCTGCAGAAAGCGACAGAAAGCAAGCTGGACCGCGACCCGAGAACACTGCAGGCCATCGAGAATGCAAAGCGTGAAATTCTTGCCCAGGCCTATATGGAGCAGCAGTTGGCGGCGGCAAAAAAACCGGAGCAAAAAGAGATCGGCGAATTTTATGCCGCGCATCCGGAATTGTTCGAGCGTCGCCGCATTTACCGCTTGCAGGAACTGGCGGTGATGGTTGGCGGCGACAGGATGAGCGAGATCGAAGCGGGTGCCAGGACGGCGCGAAACATGGGCGAGATCGCCGACTGGCTCAAACAGAAGGACTTCAAGTTTTCTGCCAATGCCAACGTCCGAGCGGCAGAGCAGCTTCCGCTGGAGTTGCTGCCAAAACTGGCCGGGATGAAGGATGGGCAAATCATCATCATCCCCAATCCTCAATCCATCAATATCGTGATGCTGGCAGGCTCGCAAGAGCAACCATATACGCTGGAGAAGGCAACGCCGCTGATCGAGCAGTACTTGATGAATCAGCGTAAATCGGAACTTGCCAAGCAGCAAATGGAATCGCTGCGCAAAACCGCCAAGGTCGAATATCTGGGAGCGTTCGCCGATATGAAGACAGCCATGGGCAAGCCGGTTGCGAAGCAGGAGAAAGCTGAGGCAAAACCGGCAGAGGCCGCAGCCAAACCCGAAGCCGCCCATATGGAAAAAGGTCTTTCCGGTCTTTAACCACCCGCAGCCATCACAGGAAAAACAAGTATGCGCAAGCTATTCATCATGCTGTTTCTCACACTGCTGTCTGTTTGCGTGCATGCAAATGACAATAAGCAGGATTACTTGCTGGGCGCGGGGGATATGGTGCGGATTACCGTGTACGGCAATCCCGACCTGACAACCGAGACACGCGTGACTTCTTCCGGCGCTATCACTTTTCCGCTGCTGGGCGAGGTGATGGTAGGCGGGGTCACCCCGGGCGAGGCAGAAAAGAAAATCGCCAAGGCGCTGGAGGAGGGCGGTTTTCTCAAGCAGGCACAAATCAATTTTGTGGTAATGCAGTTTCAAAGCCAGATGGTGTCGGTGCTGGGCGACGTTTACAAACCCGGGCGCTACTCGCTGGACCGATCGAGTCGATTGACCGACGTACTGGCGATGGCCGGTGGTGCAACAGCGAACGGCTCCGAAATCGTTACGATCACAAGCGCGCGCGACGGCAAATCCGAAAAGCATGAATACGACCTGCGCGAATGGTTTGATCGCGGCCAGCTTGCGCACAATCCGGCAATACATGGCGACGACATCATCTATGTGCAGGCGCGGGAGGTTTCTGTGCTGGGCCTGGTGAACCGCCCGGGCAAATACTCCGTTGTCGGCGGCGTGCGCAACGTAGGCGATTTTCTCTCCATGGCAGGCGGGATTGCACCGGGCGGTGCCGATACCATCGTGGTTTCCATCCAGCGTGAAGGCAAGGTCGATAAGCGCGAGATCGACATCGACCAGTTATTCCGCAACGGCGATACCGCAGCCAACATCGAATTGCGCGGTGGCGACATGATCTATGTACCGCGGCAACCGTTGTTCTATATCTATGGCGAAGTACAGCGACCGGGCGCTTTCCGGCTTGAGCGCAAAATGACCGTCGCGCAGGCGATTTCCGTGGGAGGTGGACTGACCGTGCGCGGCACCGAACGCGGCATACGCATCAAGCGGCGAGATGACGCCGGCGCCGTGCAAACGCTGGAACCCAAGCCATCCGACATCCTGCAAGCGGATGACGTTATCCAGGTCCAGGAAAGTCTGTTCTAGAGAGCGCGCATGAACTTCACCCAATTTATTCTGATTCTGCGCGCACGCGCCAGGATTATCCTGATCACCTTCGGGTTGACCGTGCTGACCACGGTGGTGGTGAGCTTTCTGCTGCCAAAAACCTACAGGGCGACAACCTCGCTGGTACTCAACTACAAGGGCATGGACCCGATTACCGGCATCGCGCTGCCTGCGCAACTGATGCCGGGATACATGGCGACGCAGGTCGATATCATTACCAGCCGCAACGTGGCGCTGAAAGTCGTCGATAAGCTCAAGTTTACCGAAAGCCAGACAGCGCAAGCGCAGTTTCAGAAAGCGACCGATGGCAAGGGCGACATCCACAGCTGGTTTGCCGACCTGCTGCTGGATAAACTGGACGTTGAGCCATCGCGCGAGAGTAGCGTCATTTCCATCTCGTTCAGCGGCGCCGACCCGGCCTTTGCCGCAGCAGTGGCCAATGCCTTTGCCGAAGCCTACCAGCAGACCAATATCCAGATGAAGGTCGAGCCTTCGATGAATGCGGCCGGATATCTTGGCGCGCAAAGCAAGACCTTGCGCGAAAATCTTGAAAAGGCACAAGAACGTCTCTCGGCGTATCAGCAGGAAAAAGGCCTGACCAGCGCAGTCGAACAACTGGATGTGGAAAACGCCAAACTCAACGACCTCACCGGTCAGTTGGTCATGGCGCAGTCGCAGGCTATTGATGCCTCATCACGCCAGGCAGGCACGCGCGCCAGCGGCGAGGATTCGCCCGATGTCGCTAGTAACCCGCTGGTCCAGGGGCTGAAAGCCGATATTGCGCGGGCCGAATCCAAACTGGCCGATCTGTCGCAACGGGTAGACCGCAATCACCCGCAGTTTCAGTCGGCTCAGGCCGAACTGGACAAGCTCAAATCCAAGCTGCAGGAACAAATCCTGAGCGCCACGGCCAATATTGGCAGCAGCGCACGCATTTTCCGCCAGCGTGAAGCCGAGTTGCGTTCTGCTGTGGCGGCACAAAAAGCTCGCGTACTCGAACTGAATCGGTCGCGCGATCAGTTGACCCTGCTCCAGCGCGATGTCGATAGCGCACAGCGCGCACTGGAGGCCGTCAGCCAGCGATTTACGCAAACCAGTCTCGAAGGCCAGGCCAACCAGACCGAAGTGGCCGTGCTGAATCCAGCCATTCCCCCCATTGAGCACGCCAGCCCCAGAATCAAATTGAACATCCTCCTGTCGGTGTTCCTTGGCGCGATGCTGGGGATCGGTTTTGGCCTGGTTGCCGAAATGATGGATAGGCGCGTGCGCAGCCGCGAAGATATCAGCGAATCGCTCGATATTCCGGTATTCGCCATCTCTCGCCGCAAACCCACCCAAAAACGCCGTTTCGGTTTATCGGTTTTTACCCGCAGAGTGGCGCCATCGGTATGAAAGTCCACGATATGAATATTCCCGTGATCCCGCCACTCGCTGTCGGCACAGCCAACCCGCCCCGCGAGGCCAGTATCGGCCGCCTGCTGCTCGACATGGGCAAGATCAGTCCTGACGATGCGGAGCGCGTACTCAGGCTGCAAAAGGAACAGGGGTTGCGATTTGGCGATGCCGCCCAGCGACTGGGACTGATTACAGAAGCCGATATCCGGCAAGCGCTTTCGCTACAGTTCGACTACCCCTACCTGCAGCCCGGCCAGGGCGGCCTGGATCTTGAACTGGTTGCCGCCTACCAGCCATTTTCGCCAGAGGTCGAAGGTTTGCGTGCGTTACGTAGCCAACTCATGCTGCGCTGGTTCAGCGAAGGGTATAAATCGTTAGCCCTGGTGAGCACCAATTCCGGCGAAGGATGCAGCCATCTGGCAGCCAATCTGGCGGTCGTGTTCTCGCAACTGGGCGAACATACCTTATTGATCGACGCCAATATGCGCGAACCGCGTCAGCACAGGATTTTCAACCTTGGCGAGTCGCGCGGCCTATCCGATATTCTCGCCGGGCGCGCGGGGATGGACGCGGTTAAACGCATCGAATCGCTAGTTGATTTATCTGTGCTGGGGGCAGGGACCATTCCGCCGAACCCACAGGAATTGCTGGGCCGTCAAACTTTCACCGATTTCATGAACCAGGCAATCGGCAACTACGACATCGTCATTGTCGATACCGCCCCGGCTGCGCATTTCTCGGATGCTCAAGCCACTGTCGCGCGCTGCGGCGGCGCCTTGCTGGTTTCCAGACTCAACCAGACGCGGCTGTCCGAAGTGGCCAACCTCCGCGACCAGATAACGGTAACGGGCGCAAGCATCGTTGGCGCCGTTGTAAACGACTTCTGAACTACCTGATGAACACCATGGCAAAAGCCCGACTACAGTGGTTACCGGAATGGTGGCCTGTACTCCTTGGACTACTCGCTTTATATATCCCCACTTACTATCTGCTCGCCACCGGGCTGTGGGGTGAAGAAGACCAGGCGCATGGTCCCATCGTTCTGGGGGTTGTTCTCTATCTGGCATGGCAGCAGCGTCATCACCTGCTGGTAGCCGACAAGCGTAGCCACGCTGTTGGCTGGTTGTTGATGGGATCAGGCCTGCTGTCCTATGTGATTGGGCGCTCGATGGACATCATGATGCTGGAAATCGGTTCACAAATTCTGGTGCTGGCGGCCGTCCTGCTGCTGACGCGTGGCGTGCGTGCGTTACGGGCCATGTGGTTTCCCTTGTTCTTTATTTTTTTCATGATCCCGCTACCGGGCCTGCTACTCGATGCGGTCACCATGCCGATGAAAATTGCGGTTTCCTATGTGGCCGAAAATGTACTTTACTGGTTCGGTTACCCGATCGCGCGTAGCGGCGTGATTTTGCAAATCGGGCAATACCAGTTGCTGGTGGCCGATGCCTGTGCCGGAATGCACACCCTGATTTCGCTTGAGGCGCTGGGCCTGCTTTACCTCAATCTGGTCAAGCATGACTCACTCTTTCGCAACATCACACTCGCCATCCTGATCGTGCCGATTTCGTTTACCGCCAATGTAATACGCGTCATGGTGCTGACCCTGGTGACCTACTATTTTGGCGATGAGGCCGGACAAGGATTTGTGCATGGGTTTGCAGGGATGGTGCTGTTCATCGTTGCGTTGACGCTGATCATGAGCGTGGACTCTTTATTGCAATACGGCGTCAAGGCCAGGCAGCAGAGGAATACGCAATTCGGGCGGGGAGCTTTACAGCAATGAATATGACGTTTCTCAAAACGCCTAACCTGTTGCTGGGAATGGCCATGCTGGCCGCTTCCGCCCTGGCTGTGGCGATTACCCCGACAAAACTGGTCGCAGACCAGAAACCGGCCATCATTCTCGAAAACCTCGTTCCACGGCAATTTGGCGATTGGAAAGAGGATGAGCTGGTTGTTTACCAGCAAGTCAGCCCGGAGCTGAAAGCGGCACTGGATAAAATCTATACCCAGGTACTGACACGAACCTACGTTAACAGCCAAGGCTATCGCATCATGCTGTCGATTCCCTACGGCAAGAACCAGTCGGATGGGCTTTCCGCACATGATCCGGAAGGTTGCTATCCGTCCCAAGGTTTCAGGATCATGGCCAGGCACAAGGATATTGTCAGTACGAGTACAGGCGAAATCCCGGTCAAGCGCATGGAAGCGGCAAATGGCGCGCGATACGAACCCGTCACCTACTGGTTCATGGTTGGAAATCATGCTGCCAATAATGACCTGGACAAAAAACTAGCACAGTTCAGGTATGCCCTCCAGGGTGAGATCCCGGATGGCCTGATGTTTCGCGTATCGTCGATCGACCAGGATGCCGGTCAGGCCTACAGGATGCAGGATCAGTTCATCAACGATATGCTCGGCAAAGTGCCGACGGATGTAAGAACGACGCTTGCCGGTAATCGGCCCTGATCGCCCGTCAGCGGACGAAGTACCAGATACTTGCCATGAACTCCAACCCCTACACGCAGAAAAACGTTCACCTTGGCGCCATGCATTACCTGATGGGCCGTGGTGCCGCAGGCTTGGCCGGGTTTCTTGTCGTGTTGCTGCTGGTGCGGTACATGGATGTCGGCAACTATGCAGCCTATACCGCTCTCAGCGGGCTGGTGGCCCTCTGCGGCATCCTCTCCGGGCTTGGCATGGAGCGGGTGGTATCGCGCTACGTGCCTGAAGGCAGGCTATATCACTCGGTAGCAGAACTCAGCCGCTTTATCTGGATCACCAGCGCGGTCAGGCTGTTGGCGGCTCTGCTGGTCACGCTGCTACTTGCCATCTTCTGGCCCGCAATCGATCGCTTTCTTGCCGTCGCCAAATTCCAGAACATTTTTGCCGCACTGGTCTGTTTTATTATCGCGGAAACCATGTTCCAGCACTTTTCGTCGGTTCTGCAATCGCTGGTCATGCAAAAAACATTGACGCAACTGCTGGTGATCCAGTGGGCGGGGCGGCTGTTGCTGATTATCGGGTTTGTTGCTGTGCAATCCAGTATCGGGTGGGAAGATTCGTTATGGATATTCGCGATTCCGGAACTCATTGGGGTGCTGGGTTTTGTGATCGTCATCCAGCGGCATCTGACCGATTTATCCAGGCAGGGTTGGCATGTACCAGAAAAACACGACTGGCCCGCATGGGGCAGCGTCGCCGAAACCGGTTTGCATAACTACGGCTTCACCCTGCTCGCAGCGCCGCCGCAGGGATATTTCATGAAAGTGCTGACGGCGGCTTACTTGCCGGTTGAAGTGGTCGCGGCCTATGGGTTTTTTCTCAGCATCGCCGAAAAGGCAAGACAGTACATCCCGTTGCATTTTTTCTATGGTCTGCTGGAGCCCATGATGATTGCCAGCTATCTCAAGGATCGTAATTTCGCCTCACTGAGCCAGCATTGCCAGTTGCTCTACAAGTCGAACCTGTTGCTGATGGTTCCCGCGATTGCCTGGGTTGCCGTTGCGGGCGACCCTGTTGTCGGCATGATGACCGGTGGCAAATTTCAGGGGCTGTCCTGGATTCTGGTACTGGTCATGGTGCAACTCACGATCGGCAGCCATGTCGTCTTGCTGCAGCTAATTCTTAACTCTCTCGAAAAGAGCAGGCTTCTGATCAAGGCTGGCACGGTTGCATTGCCTGTCATGCTGGTCGTCATGGCAATGGCAATCAAGCTGTCGCCCATTTGGCTTCTGAGTGCGCCTGTCGCGTTTTCTCTGTGCATGAATCTCTACATCGTTGCCCAGCTTGCCGC
>WBZX01000432.1_pt1 | contig 16998 bp, 15 predicted proteins | sample 5204211 | NCBI WGS metagenome assembly WBZX01 (sample SAMN12344362, study PRJNA552823) | activated sludge metagenome | biome: Activated sludge suspended growth; feature: Nitrification reactor; material: Wastewater; isolation source: activated sludge from nitrification reactor of wastewater... | reverse complement strand
ATCGGCTGATCGAGGAAGCCATGCTGGCGGCCAACGTCTGTGCGGCTGACTTCATCGCCACCCACAAGCATCCGGCGCTGTACCGGGTTCACGAGGGCCCGACGCCGGAGAAGCGGGTCACGCTGCAGAACTACCTGCGGGCTCTGGGCCTGAGCTTCACTTTGAGCGAAGAGCCCGCGCCGGCCGAACTGCAGACGATCGCCGACGCCACAAAGGATCGACCGGACGCCCAGCAGATCCACGCCATGCTTCTTCGATCGATGCAGCAGGCGATCTACACCGCAACCAACAGCGGCCACTTTGGTCTGGCCTACGAGGCCTACACGCACTTCACGAGTCCGATCCGTCGCTACCCGGACCTGCTGGTGCATCGGGTCATCAAGGCCTTGCTGGCGGGCAAGAAGTACCGCATCGAGACGGGCAGGGGGCAGGACGAACCCTCCGTGCGCCGGGGAGCCAAGCCGGCCCGCCCCGTGTCGGCCGAAGCCGAACAATGGGAGGGCGCAGGAGCGCATTGCAGCGCCAACGAGCGTCGAGCCGACGAAGCCTCGCGTGACGTCGAAGCTTGGCTCAAGTGCCGGTATATGCGCGACCGCCTCGGAGAGGAGTTCAGTGGCACGGTGACGGCAGCAACGACCTTCGGTCTGTTCGTGCAACTGGACGAACTGTTCGTGGAGGGCCTGCTGCACATCACCGAACTCGGCGGCGAGTACTACCGCTTCGACGAGGCCCGACAGGAGCTGCGCGGTGAGCGCACCGGCGTTCGCTACGGCGCAGGCTCACGTCTGCGGGTGCAGGTCAGCAGGGTTGACCTGGACGCGCGCAAGATCGATTTCCGACTGGTTCAGGAGGGGGCCGGGGATCGCCTTCTGGCCCGAGGGCGGCGAGACAAGCCAGGAAGTGCATTGCCTCTGTCGGCGCCAGGGTCGGACGACCCCGCGGCGGAACTGGAGGATGTCAAGAGCCAGGACCGTGAGCTGCTCAAGGCCACTCGACAACGCCAGAAGTCGGCTTCGTCGCGGCCCCGTGGTGCCGCTGCGAAGTCGGGCGAGCGCAAGGGCAAGACGGGCACGGCCCGCAAGTCCAGCGACCGTCGACGCGCCCGCCGATGAGGGCTTCACCGGCGCTCGGGCCCACGAATCAGTCGCGCGAAAGTCGGGCCAGCAGCGCTGATGCGGTCAGCGGCCGACGCGCCGGCTCCTGAGCTTCAGCGGCTGCACCGTGCTCGAAGGCGGCCGCCCGGGCAGCGTCGAAGGCCGCCGATGCCGATTCGTTGAATCGCATCGACGACCACAAACCCGCCAGCCAGCCCGCGAGCACGTCACCGGACCCAGCCGTCGACAGGCGCGCGTTGCCGGTGGTGTTGATTGCCGGAGCCTGGCCGGGCGCGGCGATCACGGTGCCTGACCCCTTGAGCAGCACGGTGCAATCGAACCGCTGAGCCAGGGTGCAGGCCGATGTCAGCCGGTCGCCCTGGACCGCAGCAGCGCTGTCAAGGCCGAGCAGCCTGGCGGCTTCCAGTGGATGCGGCGTGAGCACCGTGTGCAGCCCGCGCGCTGCGCGCTGGGCCAGTTGAGTCTGCAGTGCTGCATCGCCGGCGATGGCGTTGAGGGCGTCGGCATCGAGCACGAGGCGGCGTGCTCGCGACAGGATCCAGGGCAGCGCCTCGCCGATGCGGTCACCTCCGCCGCAGCCGGCCACGATGGTGTGGTTGGCGGGTGCGAGAGCCGCCGACCAGGACATGAGCATCAACTCGGGCCAGCACGGGTCGGCCGCGCGGGCTGAGGAGTCAAGGGCGCACACGTAGACACGCCCGGCTCCGCTGGCCAGCGCGGCGCGCGCGGCCAGCGTGATGGCACCGGACATGCCCGGTGCGCCGCCAATCGCCAACACGTCGCCGTAGCTTCCTTTGTGCGAGGCATGGGGGCGCGGACCGCGCACCGCGTCGACGTCGAGCCGGCCCACGGTCCAGGCGTCGGGGGGCTCATCACGCCGTGCGAGGCCTGCGCCAAGCTCGTCGAGCCACAGGCGCCCGGCATGGTCACGTCCTGCGGCGGTCAGCAGGCCAGGCTTGAGTGTCAAGAGAGACACGGTATCGGTGGCCACGGCAGCCGAGCCTCCGACGACCACACCCCGGTCCGCATCGAGGCCGCTGGGCAGGTCCACGGCCAAGCGGGGACCGGCGAAGGCGTTGAACAGTTCGATGGCCCACTGGTAATCAGGGCCAGGCGCGCGCGTCACACCTATCCCAAGCAGGGCGTCGATGACGATCTGCGCCTTGAAACCCGGAGCTCCGGGCCCGATCGAGAGGCCGGCGATGGCCGCCCGTTCCCTCGAGGCGCGGGCGTCGGCCGGCCGGCGCTCCGGCAAACCCAAGTCCGTGACGTGGACACGCCAGCCCGCCCGGTGCAACACCAGCGCCGCTTCGAATCCATCGCCCCCGTTGTTGCCCTGCCCGCAAATCACCCAGGCACTGCGCGCAACAGGGGCGATCGCCATGGCCACGCGGGCCACGGCCTCGCCGGCACTGCGCATCAACGCATGAACCGGCAGCGAGACCCTGGCTGTCGCCTCGATGCGGCGCGTGGCAGCCACGCCGTGCAGTGGCTGCCGGTCCACGGCCCGAGCAATGTCGACGATCACGGGCGGATCATGCGCCCCGCCAGCGCTGCGGAGAGAACGGCGCCGCATCCACCGCGGGCTTGCGGCCACCGATCAGGTCGGCCACGAGCCGAGCGCTGCCGCAGGCCAGCGCCCACCCGCTCGACCCATGGCCGGCATTGACCCACACGCCAGGGTGTCCGGTCGGTCCGATGGCGGGCGGCCCGTCGGGCAGCATCGGGCGAGCCCCTTTCCAGGTTTGCGCGCTGCCGGTCTGGCGCACGGCAGCCGGGAACCAGTCCTCCAGCACACGATAGAGCGTGGCCAGCGCTGCCGGCCGCATCGCCTCGGGGTCGCCGCCCAGCTCGGCGCTGCCGGCAACCCGGACCCGGTCGCCCAGTCGGGTGATCGCGACCTTGTAGCGCTCGTCCATCAGGGCCGCTCTCGGCGCCAGGTCGGGATACCCGTCATGTCGGCGCACCGGCAGGGTGACGGAATAGCCGTGGACAGGCTGGACCGGCAGACGCAGAGTGGGGAGCAGGGCCGGTGCGCCCATCGCGGCGCACACCACGACCGCGTCGAAGGCCACTTCGCGTGACGGGCTCGGCTCGCCAGGTCCGCCACCGGCCGACGGTGCGGTGCTGCGCACCAGCAACTTGACGTCGGCGCCAGCCGCGAGCGACTGCACGGCATGGTGGAAGTGGAACTGCACGCCGCACCGCTGAAGCACGGACTTCAACTCGAGGGCGAACTGCCGGCAGTTGCCCGACTCGGAGTCGGGCAGATGGATGCCGGCCTTCAGGGAGGTGCCGGCCTCCAGCGCCGGCTCGATCTGGCGACAAGCTTCCGGGCCGACCAGATGGAAATTGACCCCGAGTTCGGCCAGGACCTTCAGGCCGGCCCGAGTCTGTGCCACCTCGGCGTCGCCACGGAGCAGCACGAGCACGCCCCGGGAGCGCTCGTGCTCGATTCCCTGCGACAACGCCAGCGCATGCGTGCGTTGCTGGCTGTCGCGTGCCAGTGCCAGCATGGCAGCACGGCTGGCGGCATATCGAGTCGCACTGCACGCCCGCCACCATCGCCACAGCCAGGCCGTCAGTGCAGGACCGGGGATTCCTGCGAGTCGCACCGCGGCGTCGCGCCTGAACAATTGACCGAGCACCTTGGCAGCCATGCCCGGAGCGGCCCAAGGGGTCACATAACCAGGCGCCACGAACCCCGCATTGGCGAAGCTCCCCTCGGTGGCAACGCTGCCTTGCCGCTCGAACACCGTCACCTCGTGGCCGTCGTCCAGCAACGCCTGGGCCGTGGTGACGCCGACGATACCCGCGCCGACGACGGCGATGCGCATCAGGCTGCACCCCGTGTCGGAGCCAGCGCGGCCTCGATAGCCAACGACACCGACAGCACACGGTCATCCGCCAGGGCGCATCCCCAGATCATCATGCCCACGGGCCAGTCGCCGACGGAATGGCAGGGCAGCGACAGGGCGCAGCCGTCCAAAAGGTTCACGATCGACGGGTTGCGCAGCAACCGGCCGTTGACTTCGAAGAACGCGTTGTCGTCGACCAGGTCGGCGATGCGCGGCGCGATGATCGGCACGGTGGGCGACAGCAGAGCGTCGTAGCCCGACACGGCCGACTCGACACGGCTGATCCAGGTCTGTCTTTCACGCAGCAGGTCGGCCAGCCCCTGCTCGCCGATCGCCTCGCCGCGCCGGATCCGAAGCGCCACGCGCGGGTCGTACAACGCATCGAGCCGATGCAGCCGCCCGTGATGCCAGGCCCAGCTCTCGGCGGCCGAGATGCCGCCCGTGCGAAGGCCGGGGCTCTGGTCCAGCAGCACGGGCAGCTCGATCTCGGTGATCGCTGCGCCGGCTGCCCGCAGGGCTTCCACGGCACGGCCGAAGGCCTGTGCCACAGCGGGCTCGAGGTCGTCGAGCATCAGCGTGCTAGGCATCGCCAGGCGCCATCGGCCCAAGGGGCGCTGATCCAGCACCACCCGGCGTGCCCCCAGCACCTCGTGCAGCAGCACGGCGTCGCGCACGGACCGGGTGATGGCGCACGCCGTGTCCAGCGTGGTCGACAAGGGAATGCAACCCTGGGTCGGTGTCAGGCGCGCCGTGTTCTTGAATCCCACCAGTCCCTGCAAGGCGGCAGGGATGCGGATCGACCCGCCAGTGTCCGAGCCGAGTGCCGCCCAGGCGGACCCGCTGGCCACGGACACCGCGCCGCCCGAAGTCGAGCCTCCCGGAATGCGCGGCTGCGCATCGAGTACTGCGGTGGCGACGTTGGAAGGCGTGCCGTGATGCGGATTGATGCCCACCCCCGAATATGCGAACTCGGTCAGGTTGGTGTGTCCGACCAGCACGCCGCCCGCACGACGCAGTCGCGCCACGGCAGGCGCGTCGACTGCCGCCGGCTCGGCATCCGACAGGGACGCCGACCCGGCCGTCGTTGGTTGGCCCTCGACGTCGAACAGATCCTTGATCGACACCGCCAGGCCAGCCAATGGCGTGGACGGACTCCCTGCGTCGGCGGCCCGGGCGGCCGCCCGGGCCTGCACATCGAAGCGCCTCACGAAAGCGAGACGCGACTCGGGGGCGTCGGCCCTGGCCAGACAGGCCTCAAGGGCGTCTTCGGCGCCCAGGCGGCCTGACTGGCGCTGCTGCAGGGCGGAGGTGAGGTCGGTCGGCATTAGTGTTGACGGTGCTACAATCCCGCGGTTTTTCCCGGCGCAAAACGTGTCCGGGGCAAACCAATCGCGAACCGGCCCTCGAAAGGTGTCGTGGCGTTTACCGACGAGTTCGGCAGACCCACGATTCGCGCCGGATTCTAGAACCAACCTTCGGAGCCTATATGCCCGTGTCGATGCGCGAAATGCTGGAAGCCGGAGTCCATTTCGGACACCAGACCCGCTTCTGGAACCCCAAGATGGCCCCGTACATCTACGGCCATCGCAACAAGATCCACATCATCAACCTCGAGAAGACGCAGCCGCTCTTCGAGAACGCGATGAAGTTCGTCCGTCAGCTGGCCCAGAAGCGAGGCACCGTGCTGATGGTGGGTACCAAGCGCCAGGCGCGCGAGGTCATCGCCACCGAGGCGCAGCGTGCCGGCATGCCTTACGTGGACCAACGCTGGCTGGGCGGCATGCTCACCAACTTCAAGACCGTCAAGGGTTCGCTGAAGAAGCTGAAGGACATGAACGCCCAGATCGAGGCCGGCACCCAGCCCGCGATCAAGAAGGAAGCGCTCATGTTCCAGCGCGAGATCGCCAAGCTCGAGAAGGACATCGGCGGCATCGCCGACATGAACGCGCTGCCCGACGCCATCTTCGTCATCGACGTGGGCTACCACAAGATCGCCGTGGCCGAGGCCGTGAAGCTGGGCATCCCGGTGATCGGCGTGGTGGACTCCAATCATTCCCCCCTGGGCATCGACTACATCATCCCGGGCAACGACGACTCGGCCAAGGCCGTGGCGCTGTATGCGCGCTCGGTGGCCGACGCCGTACTCGAGGGCAAGGCGAATTCGACGAACGAAGTGGTCCAGGCCGCCGCTGGCGGTGACGAGTTCGTCGAGGTCAGCGAGGAAGCCTGAGCGCCCCCGCGTCCTTGACCAAGGGGCACTTCGAGGCCCCTTTTTTACAGTTTTCCAGGAGTCAATAGCAATGCCTGCAATCACCGCCAGCATGGTGGCCGAACTGCGCGCCAAGACCGACGCGCCGATGATGGAGTGCAAGAAGGCGCTCACCGAAGCCGACGGCAGCATGGAGCGTGCCGAAGAGATCCTGCGAGTCAAGCTCGGCAACAAGGCCGGCAAGGCCGCTTCGCGCATCACGGCCGAAGGCGTCGTGGCTGCTGCCGTGGATGGCAGCACGGGAGCCCTGGTGGAGATCAACTGCGAGACCGATTTCGTCTCCAAGAACGACTCCTTCCTCGCGTTCTGCAAGGCCGCCGCCTCCCTCGTGGCTCAGCACGCCCCGGCGGACGTCGCAGCGCTGTCGGCCCTGTCCTACAGCCAGGACGGCTTCGGCCCCACGCTCGAGGACGTCCGCAAGGGCCTGATCGGCAAGATCGGCGAAAACATGTCCGTCCGCCGATTCAAGCGCTACAGCGGCGGCGGCAAGCTGGCGCATTACCTTCATGGCACGCGCATCGGCGTGATGGTGGAGTTCGACGGCGATGCCGTGGCGGCCAAGGACGTTGCGATGCACGTGGCCGCCATGAAGCCCGCGGCGCTGTCGCAGGGCGATGTGCCGGCCGAGGTGGTCGACAAGGAACGCAAGATCGCCACCGAGAAGGCCGCCGAGAGCGGCAAGCCGGCCGACATCGTCGCCAAGATGGTGGAAGGCTCGGTCCAGAAGTTCCTGAAGGAGGTTTCCCTGCTGAACCAGGTGTTCGTCAAGGCGGCCGACGGCAAGCAGACGGTTGAGCAGATGCTCAAGGCCGCCGGCACCACGGTGAAAGGGTTCACGCTCTACGTGGTGGGCGAGGGCATCGAGAAGAAGCAGGACGACTTCGCTGCCGAAGTGGCTGCCCAGGTGGCCGCGGCCAAGGGACAGTGATTCAACTTCCCGGGCGGCGCTCCCGGCGGATGCCGCCGCCCGGCCCTTAAACTCGGGGCAACCTCTCAGCTTCGATTCAACGCATGCCGGCCTACAAACGCATCCTGCTCAAGCTTTCGGGCGAAGCGCTCATGGGCGACGATGCCTACGGCATCAACCGTTCGACGATCGTTCGACTCGTGCGCGAGGTGCAGGAGATCACCGAACTCGGCGTCGAGGTTGCGGTGGTGATCGGCGGCGGCAACATCTTTCGCGGAGTGGCTGGCGGGGCCGTCGGCATGGACCGTGCCACGGCCGACTACATGGGCATGCTGGCCACGGTGATGAACGCCCTGGCGCTGGCCGATTCGATGCGGCAGGAGGGCATGACGGCCCGCGTGATGAGTGCCATCGGGATCGAGCAGGTGGTCGAGCCGTACGTGCGTCCGAAGGCCCTCCAGTACCTAGAGGAAGGCAAGGTCGTCGTGTTCGCTGCGGGCACCGGCAATCCGTTCTTCACCACCGACACGGCAGCGGCCTTGCGGGGTGCCGAGATCGGTGCCGAGATCGTTCTCAAGGCGACCAAGGTCGACGGGGTCTACACCGCGGATCCGAAGAAGGACCCGCAGGCCCGCCGCTACGCGACCATCGCGTTCGACGAGGCCATTTCGAAGAACCTGCAGGTGATGGACGCCACCGCCTTCGCGCTGTGCCGCGACCAGAAGCTGCCGATCAAGGTGTTTTCGATCGTCAAGCCCGGCGCGCTCAAGCGCGTGGTGATGGGCGAGGACGAAGGTACTCTGGTCCACGTGTGACCAGAGACGCAGGCTGGAGAGTGCTCACATGACGATCGCCGACATCCGCAAGAACGCCGAGGCCCGCATGACCAAGTCGGTCGAGGCCCTCAAGAACGAGTTGAACAAGATCCGCACCGGACGCGCTCACCCGGGCATCCTCGATCAGGTGCACGTCGACTATTACGGATCCATGGTGCCGTTGAGCCAGGTCGCCAACCTGAGCCTGCTCGACGCGCGCACGATCAGCGTGCAGCCGTGGGAAAAGGGCATGGGTCCCAAGATCGAGAAGGCCATCCGAGAGAGCGATCTGGGACTCAATCCCAGTGCCCAGGGTGATCTGCTGCGCGTGCCGATGCCCGCGCTGACCGAAGAACGTCGCAAGGAATTGACCAAGGTGGTTCGTCACGCGGGCGAGGAGGGCAAGGTGGCCGTGCGCAATGTGCGGCGCGACGCCAACGAGCACCTGAAGAAGCTGCTCAAGGACAAGGCCGTGGCCGAGGACGAGGAACGTCGGGCGCAGGACGACGTGCAGCGTCTGACCGATGGCGTGGTGGCCGAGATCGACCGCCTCGTCAAGGCCAAGGAAGCAGAGATCCTGGCGGTCTGAAGCCCTAAGCCGGTGCAGCGCGACCCCAGCATGCCACGCCACGTGGCGATCGTGATGGACGGCAACGGCCGCTGGGCCAAGCGTCGATTCATGCCTCGGTTCTTCGGCCACAAGCAGGGGGTCGATGCGCTGGTGCGAACCGTGCGTGCCTGCGCCGACCGCGGCATCGAGTACCTGACCGTGTTCGCCTTTTCGAGCGAGAACTGGAAACGTTCGTCCGACGAGGTGTCCGGCCTGATGGGTCTCGTGCTCGTGGCGGTGTCCAAGTACCTGATGAAGCTGTCGGACGAAGGCGTTCGCATCCGCATCGTGGGCGACCGCGATGCCGTTGCGGACAAGGTGCGCGAAGCCTGGGACCACGCGGAGAGCGTGACGGCCCACAACACCCGCATCACCTTGTCGGTGGCCTTCAACTACGGCGGACGCTGGGACGTGGTCCAGGCCGCCAGGCGCGCCATGAAGGACGGCGTCCGCGCGGAGGACCTGGACGAAGCTTGCCTGTCGGCGCGCATGGCCATGAGTTTTGCGCCGGATCCCGACCTTTTCGTCCGGACCGGAGGCGAGGTGCGCATTAGCAACTTCCTGCTTTGGCAGGTGGCCTACTCGGAGTTGTACTTCACCGACTGCCTCTGGCCAGACTTCGGTCCCGAACAGATCGATGCTGCCATTGCCAGCTACCGGGAGCGCGAGCGCCGATTTGGCGGCCGGCTTCCAGAGCCGGCTGCAGCCCAACCGGCAACCGCCTGACCCGCGCCCCTGCTCATGCTGCTGCAGCGCGTGATCACTGCCGTCGTGCTGCTCGCGCTGCTGCTTCCCGCTTTGTTCGCGCCGGTGAGTTGGCCCTTCGCCGTGCTGAGCCTCGTGCTGATCGCCGCTGCCGGTTGGGAGTGGGCGCGCCTGAACGGTGTGGCCAAGATTGCCGCGGTCGGGCCGGGACTCTTGCTGGCCCTTGCCGGTGCGTGGGCCTTGCACACTGGTGCGGCGGCGCGCGTTTCGCCGGCTGTCTGGTGGGGCGTGAGCGCAGCGTGGCTGGTCTTCGGTGCCGTCGCACTTCGGGCGGGTCCGTCCGGATGGCCGAGCAGGCCTGCGCCACTGCGTTTGTTCGTGGGGTTGCTGGTGTTGTGGTTCGCATGGATGGCTCTGGCCCAGGCCAGGGCGCTGTCGGTGAACTTCGTCCTGTCGGCCCTGTGCGTGGTGTGGGTGGCCGACATCGGTGCGTACTTCGCGGGCCGGACCTTCGGTCGGCGCAAGCTGGCGCCGTCGATCAGCCCGGGCAAGACCTGGGAAGGCGTGGCCGGGGGCATGGTCGGGGTTTTCGCCCTGGCCTTGATCTGGCTGGCCGTCGTCGACGCCAGCTGGCCTGTGGATGGCGCCAGCCTGTTTGCGCACGTCCGGGCCAGGACGGGCCTTGGGGGCCTCGCGCTGGCATGCGCGGTGCTGGCGGGTCTGAGCGTGATGGGCGACCTGTTCGAGTCGCTCGTGAAGAGGGCCGCCGGCGCCAAGGATTCGAGCCGTCTGCTTCCCGGACACGGAGGTGTGCTGGACCGCATCGACGCGCTGCTGCCCGTGCTGCCGGCCGTCATGGCTCTGAGGTCATTGTGAATCCGTCCCGGCAGCGCATTGCGGTGCTAGGTGCCACTGGTTCGGTGGGAGTCAACACGCTCGACGTGATCGCGCGTCACCCGGATCGCTTCGAAGTCTTCGCGCTGACGGCCCATCGGCAGGTCGATCTGCTCGAGCAGCAGTGCCTTCGGTTTCGGCCCGCGTTTGCGGTGCTCGGGGAGTCGCAGGCAGCGTCGACGCTGCAGGACCGCCTGCGCGCCCACGGGCTGGGCACCCGCGTGCTCAGCGGCGCGCCGGCACTGGCCGAAGTGGCGGCACATCCTGATGTGACCACGGTCATGGCCGCGATCGTCGGCGCGGCGGGCCTGGCGTCCTGCCTCGCGGCCGCCCGGGCCGGCAAACGACTGTTGCTGGCAAACAAGGAGGCGCTGGTCGTCGGCGGTCGCCTTTTCATGGGGGCGGTCAAGGCCGGCGGCGCCACGCTGCTGCCGATCGACAGCGAGCATTCGGCGATCCATCAGTGCCTTCCGCCGGACCGGACGACGTGGGCGGATCGCATCGACCACATCGTGCTGACGGCTTCCGGAGGGCCTTTCCGCAGCCGCACTGCCGACTCGCTCCACGACGTGACGCCCGACCAGGCTGTGGCTCATCCCAACTGGGTCATGGGCCGCAAGATCTCCGTCGACTCGGCCACGATGATGAACAAGGCGCTCGAAGTCATCGAGGCTCGCTGGTTGTTCGACCTGGAACCTCGCCAGGTGCGCGTCGTGATTCATCCCCAGAGCGTCATCCACTCGATGGTGGTGTGCAGGGACCATTCCGTGCTGGCCCAGCTCGGCACACCCGACATGCGGGTGCCGATCGCCTATGGCCTGGCCTATCCCGACCGTGTGACATCAGGGGCCGACGCACTGGACTTCGCCACGCTGCGCGACCTGAGCTTCGAACCCGCGGACCGGGCGCGTTTTCCCGGCCTGTTCCTGTCGTGGGATGCGCTGGCTGCGCCTGAGGGCAGCACCGCCGTGCTCAACGCTGCCAACGAAGAGGCCGTGGCGGCGTTCCTCCAAGGCTCGATCCGGTTCACGGACATCCACCGCGTCAATGCCGACACGGTCGCCGGCGTGATGCCGTCTGCCGGCGATGCGGAGTCGCTGGGCAGCCTGGTCGACCTCGAGGGCCGCGCCCGGCGTCATGCCCAGGACATGATCTCCGGGTTGCGCCGATGACCGCCGTGACCACCGTGCTCGCGTTCCTGGTCACGCTGGGCGTGCTGATCGTCGTGCATGAATGGGGCCACTATCGGATGGCGCGTGCCTGCGGTGTCAAGGTGCTGCGCTTTTCGGTGGGATTCGGCCGCACCCTCTGGCGACATCAGCGGTCGCCGGACGACACCGAGTTCGTCGTGGCGGTGCTGCCGCTGGGCGGCTACGTGAAGATGCTGGACGAGCGCGAGGACCCTGTGCCTGGCGCCGACCTGCACATGGCCTTCAATCGCAAGCCGCTGAGACAGCGCGCCGCCATCGTGGCAGCGGGACCGGTGGCCAATCTGGTGCTTGCGGTGCTGCTGTATGCGGTACAGAACTGGATCGGCATCGACGAGCCGAAGGCCCTCCTGTCCGCGCCCGCCGCGGGCAGTCTGGCCGAGAAGGCCGGGCTGCGGTCGGGCGATTGGGTCCGGGCGTCCGTTCCGGCGGACACCTTGGCCTCCGGGGGCTCCGAGATTCGCTCGATGACGGACCTGCGCTGGCAGGTGATGCAGGCCGCGATCGACCGCGACCCGCTTGTGCTGGAGATCTCCGACGCCAATGGTCGGGGCCTGCGCAGGGTGACGCTCGACCTCGATCGTGTCGATCGCGGCGACGTCGACAGCAGCTTCCTCTCCCGCGTCGTCGGCCTGCCGCCGCCGTATGCGCCTCCCGTGATGGGTGATCCCGTCGCCGGTGGCCCGGCTGCCCGGGCCGGGCTGCAATCAGGGGACCGGGTATTGCGTGTGGACGGGGAGCCTGTCCTGGATGCGCATCAACTGCGCTTGCGCATCCGCAAGCTCGGCCCCGAGGCCGAGGCGCGGCCGATGACGTGGCTGGTCGAGCGTCAGGGACGCACGCTCGAACTCGTCGTCTTGCCGCGTGTCCTCGGCGACGGCGCCCAGCGCATTGGCCGCATCGACGCGATCGTGGGCAAGGTCCTGCCCGAGATGGTGACCGTGCGGCTGGGCCTGCTGGACGGTCTGACCCGGGGCGCGACGCTGACCTGGGAGCAGGCCACCCTGACCCTGAAGATGTTCGGACGCATGATCGTCGGAGAGGCGTCGCTAAAGAACCTGTCCGGCCCGATCACCATCGCCGACTATGCCGGCCAGTCGGCCGAGCGCGGTGTCTCCTACTACCTGGGCTTCCTGGCCCTTGTGAGCGTGGGCCTCGGGGTGTTGAACCTGCTGCCGGTGCCGCTGCTTGATGGCGGGCACCTCATGTATTATCTTTTTGAGGGGCTCACCGGCCGCCCGGTGTCCGAGATGTGGCTCCGGTGGCTGCAACGCGGTGGTGCGCTGTTGCTGATGCTGATGATGACCCTGGCCCTTTCCAACGATGTCGCCCGCCTGCTGGGCCTGCACTGACGCTGCGCCCCGCCCACGCGTCCGACCCCGATGCTGCCACTCAACGCTCTCTTCCCCCTGCGCCCCGTGGCGGCCTGCATCGTGGCCGTGGCCTCGATCGCCGCGTCGCCGCTGGTGCATGCCGCCGACCCGTTCGCGATCATCGACATCCGGGTCGAGGGCCTTCAGCGCACCGATCCCGGCACGGTGTTCGCGTCGCTGCCGTTCCGCAACGGCGACACCTACACGGACGAGAAGGGCGCAGCCGCGCTGCGCGCGCTGTTCGCCACCGGTCTGTTCAAGGACGTGCGCATCGAGATCGACGGCAAGGTGGTGGTGGTGATCGTCGAAGAGCGATCGATCATCGCCAGCGTCAGCTTCGTCGGCCTCAAGGAGTTCGACAACGATACGCTGCTCAAGGCTCTGAAGGACTCCGGCATCGGCGAAGGACTTCCCTTCGACCGAGCCCTGGTCGACCGGGCCGAGCAGGAGATCAAGCGTCAGTACCTCAGCAAGAGCCTCTACGGGGCCGAGGTGTCGACGACGATCACCCCGCTGGAGCGCAACCGGGTCAACGTCGTCTTCACGATGAGCGAAGGCGAATCGGCCAAGATCCGCGACATCCGCATCGTCGGCAACAAGGCGTTTTCCGAGAGCACGCTGCTCGGCCTCATGGGCCGGACCACCAGCGGCTGGCTCACGTGGTACACGAAGTCCGATCGCTATTCCCGCAGCGAACTCGATGCCGACCTCGAAGCGCTTCGGGCCCATTACACCAACCGGGGCTACCTCGAGTTCGAAGTCGAGTCGACCCAGGTGACGATCTCGCCCGACAAGCAGGAGATCAGCATCACGATCTCGGTGCGGGAAGGGCAGCCGTACACGGTCACGGCGGTCCGTCTGGAAGGTCAGTACCTCGGGCGCGAGGAGGACTTCCGGCGTTTGGTCCAGATTCGCCCGGGTGATCCGTATCGCAGTGCCGACGTGGCTGCAACCAGCAAGTTGTTCGCCGATCTGTTTGGTCAGTTCGGCTACGCGTTTGCCCGCACCGAAGCACGGCCGGAAATTGACCGCGCGGCGGGGCAGGTGGTGGTCGTGCTCAATGCCGACCCGCAACGGCGCGTTTATGTCCGTCGGGTCAATGTGGCGGGCAACGATCGGACACGCGACGAGGTGATCCGGCGCGAGTTCCGGCAGTTCGAATCAGCCTGGTACGACGGCAATCGAATCAAGGTGTCGCGTGATCGTGTCGACCGGCTCGGCTACTTCAAGGAGGTCAACGTCGAGACCGAAGAAGTGCCCGGAAGTCCGGATCAGGTCGACCTGACCCTGAAGGTGGTCGAGCGTCCGACGGGCAATCTGCTGGTTGGCGCCGGATATTCCAGCAGCGACAAGTTGAGCTTCACGGCGTCGATCAAGCAGGAAAACGTGTTCGGTTCGGGCAACTACCTGGGCCTTGAATTCAACACCAGTTCCTCGAACCGCAATCTGGTGTTGTCCACCGTGGATCCGTACTGGACCATCGATGGCATATCTCGGGCCATCGACGTCTATTACCGCACCAACAAGCCCATCAACTCGCAAGGTGCCGAGTACGAACTCGCCACACCTGGGGCGACGATCCGGTTCGGTGTGCCGTTCTCCGATTTCGACACCGTGTTCTTCGGCATCGGTGTCGAGCAGACGCGCATCAATGGCGAAGTCACGAACAAGAGCTATCGCGACTATCGAGAGCTCTACGGCGCCAGCAGCATGGCCCTGCCGCTGACATTGGGCTGGGCTCGAGACCAGCGTGACAGCATCATCTCGCCGACGACTGGTCGCTATCAGCGAGTGAACGTCGAGTGGTCGGTGGCCGGTGACGTGCGCTATCTGCGCACCAACCTGCAGTTCCAGCAGTACATCCCGCTCAGCACCCGGTTCACGCTTGGCGTGAATGCCGAACTGGGCTGGGGCAAGGGTCTGGGCGGCAAACCCTATCCGATCTTCAAGAATTTCTACGGCGGCGGCCTGGGTTCCGTGCGGGTCTTCGAGCAAGGTTCACTGGGCGTGGTCGACGTCACCAACAACTACATCGGCGGCAACCGTCGACTCAATGTCAACGCCGAGTTGTATGTTCCCGTTCCTGGTACAGGCACCGACAAGAGCCTGCGGCTGTTCGGTTTCATGGACGCCGGCAACGTTTGGGGCGAGAGCGAAAAGATCACGGGAGACAGCATCCGGGCTTCGGCCGGGATCGGCCTGTCGTGGATCTCTCCTGTCGGCCCGCTCAAGCTGAGCTGGGGTGCTCCGGTGAAGAAGCAGCCCAGCGATAGAATCGAGAAGTTCCAATTCCAGATCGGCACCGCATTCTGATGAACATGTGGAAATACCTCTGCGGCGCGGCGCTTGTCGTCGGCGCTGCCACGGCGGTGCAGGCGCAGGAACTGAAGATCGGCTACGTGAACAGCGAGCGTGTATTGCGCGAGGCCAATCCGGCTCGGGCCGCCCAGGCCAAGCTGGAAGCGGAGTTCGGCAAGCGGGAAAAGGAACTGGCTGACCAGGCGGCGCGCCTCAAGGCTGCGGCCGACAAGTTGGAGAAGGATGCTCCCACGCTGTCCGAGTCGGAGCGTGGCCGTCGTCAGCGCGAGTTGGTCGAGCAGGATCGGGAATTCCAGCGCAAGCGCCGTGAGTTCCAGGAGGACCTCAACCAGCGCAAGAACGAAGAGCTCTCGTCCGTGGTCGATCGAGCCAACAAGGTCATCAAGCAGATCTTCGATCAGGAAAAGTATGACCTGATCGTGCAGGACGCCGTGCACTGGAGCCCGCGGGTCGACATCACCAAGAAGGTGATCGACGCGCTCAACGCCGGCAAGTGACGGACTGAGTCACCGGGCGATGCGGACCACCGTCGCCGAAATCGCTGCGCGGCTCGGCGGCGACGTGGTCGGAGACGCGTCACGTGCGATCGACCGCATCGCGCCACTCGACAGCGCCGGGCCGACCCACATCACGTTTGTCTCGAATGCGCGGTACCGGTCGAGGCTGCCGGGCATTGGCGCGGGCTGTGTCATCGTGTCGCCGGCCCTGAGGGACGCCGTCCCAGAAGCCACCGTGGCCATCGTCACCGATGACCCCTACCTCTATTACGCACGTCTTTCACAGTGGTGGGCCGAGGCATTGACGGCAGTCGATGGCGGGGCACGCATCCATCCCAGCGCAGTGATCGAAAAGGGTGCGGTGATTGCCGCGGACGCTTTCGTTGGTGCGATGACCTACGTCGGCCGCGGTGCCGTGGTCGGCGCAGCAACCCGGATCGCCGACCGCGTGACACTGGGTGCGGGCTGTGCCGTCGGTGCTCGATGCATCATTCACAGCGGTGTCGTGATCGGCGCCGACGGCTTCGGCTTCGCGCCGTACGATGGCCGGTGGGTCAAGATCGCTCAGCTTGGCGCGGTGCGGATCGGCGACGACGTCGAGATCGGCGCCAACACCTGCATCGACCGTGGTGCGCTCGAAGACACCGTCATCGAGGACGGTGTCAAGCTCGACAATCTGATCCAGATCGGCCACAACGTCCACGTCGGCGCTCACAGCGCCATGGCCGGCTGCGTCGGCGTCGCGGGCAGTGCCCGCATCGGCCGTCACTGCACGATCGGAGGCGGCGCCATCGTGCTGGGTCACCTGGAGCTGGCTGACCATGTTCACATCACGGCGGCGTCCGTGGTCAGCCGGTCGATCCTCAAGCCTGGACAGTACAGCGGCATGTTTCCCATCGACGACAATGCCTCCTGGGAGAAGAACGCCGCCACCCTGCGGCAGTTGCATGCCCTTCGCGAGAGGCTGCGTGCGCTGGAAAAGAGGCTTGCCTGATGACCATGGACATCCACAAGATTCTCGAACGACTGCCGCATCGGTATCCGATCCTGCTGGTCGACCGTGTCCTCGAGCTCGAGAAGGGCGTTCGCATCAAGGCGCTGAAGAACGTCACGATGAACGAGCCTTACTTCACCGGTCACTTCCCCCATCGTCCGGTGATGCCGGGCGTGATGATGCTGGAAGCCATGGCCCAGGTGGCCGCACTGCTGTCGATCGAGACCGTCGGCGTCGCGCTGGACGACAAGTCGGTGTTCTATTTCGCCGGAATCGACGGCGCGCGCTTCAAGCGGCCTGTGGAGCCCGGCGACCAGCTTGTGTTCGACGTCTTCCTCGACCGCGCGAAGGCCGGCATCTACAAGTTCAAGGGTACAGGCAGAGTCGGCTCGGAAGTCGCCGTGGAGGCTGAGCTGATGTGCACGATGCGCAAG
>WBZX01001577.1_pt1 | contig 17001 bp, 13 predicted proteins | sample 5204211 | NCBI WGS metagenome assembly WBZX01 (sample SAMN12344362, study PRJNA552823) | activated sludge metagenome | biome: Activated sludge suspended growth; feature: Nitrification reactor; material: Wastewater; isolation source: activated sludge from nitrification reactor of wastewater... | reverse complement strand
GACCCGAGCGGGACCATGGCGTTGATCATGCGGGCCTCGCCGCTCAGGTCAGCGCCTTCGTCGGCCATCGCACGAAAGCGATCGATGTACCACTGCGAGTGACCGTCGCCCGAACCCTCCCACCGGGTGAGGACCCGGAGGGGCTTGACCATGGTGACGAATCGAAGGTCATCACGTAGCGGGGTACCGAAGCGCTCGTCGACCGCGGGGAACGGGGAGGTCTGGCCGGTGGTCACGTAGCCGCGACGGCCGTACCAGTCGATCAGTTCGGTACGGGCGTCGAGGACCTTCATGATCATCTCGGTGGCGTGCCAGTGGTCGCGGGCCAGGCGTTCGGCCTCGGCGAGCACCGCCCGGCCGATGCCACCGGCTTGGAGGGTCGGAACGACGGCGAACATGCCCAGGTAGACCTGGTTGTCGGCTACCCGGTGATCCAATTCGCAGCACGCCACCAGGTCACCGCCCGAACGAGCCACCAGCACCTCCGAGTGGCCACCATCGACCATCGCCTTCACTTGTTCAGGGGTGGTGCGCCCACCGCCGAGCAGATCGGCTTCGGTGGTCCAGCCCTGTCGACTGCTGTCACCGCGGTACGCCGAATGCACCAGGTCGACCACGTCCTCCACATCGGCGACCGTCGCGAACCCGAACGTGAGACCCGAAGGGGCGGGTTTGTGTTGATCGTCGGTGCGGCTGTCGGTGGTCGTCATGGCTCGATCAACTCCTGGGGCGGACCACCCGTGTTGTCGTCCTAGACACCGGGTGGAAGCGTGCGTCTCTGGTCCACGATGCCCACCGCCGCCCCCCAATGACAAAGTGGGGTCGACGTCGGTCCGGACCGGTCCCCACCGCCGGGGCCGAACACGGCCGTTGGGTCGATCTCGATCAGCCGAGCGCGTTGGCCCGGGCGACCGAGCCGAACCACTCAGTGCTGGGCTTGGGCGTGCGGGCGAACGTGGAGCGGTCCACCTCGACCAGACCGAAACGCGGCCCGTAGCCGAAGGCCCACTCGAAGTTGTCCAGCAGGCTCCAGTAGGTGTAGCCGGCAACGTCGATGCCATCGGCCAGACAGGCCAGGACCCCTTCCAATGCCGTGGTCACGTAGCGGATGCGTTGATCGTCGTCGTCGGTCCCGATGCCGTTCTCGGTGACCCAAACCGGCATCTGGCCACCGGTCATCTCCCAGGCTCGCCGAACCGTGACCTCCAGCGCCTGGGGCCAGTACTCATATCCCATGATCAGGCGCTCCACCCCTTCCTCGGCGCCGACCATCCCATCGCTGCCCCATCGGCCGCGGGAGTAGGTCTGTACGCCGATGAAGTCATCACCGCCAGTGGCCTGGAGGAACATGTCCTCCATCACGGCTCGGCTCCGGTCGATCTTGTCCTGAGCGGCAGCCACGTCTTCGGCGGTGTCTCCCACCGGAGTCCACTCCTGCATGGACAACGTCAGCCCGACCGGCACCCCCGATGCCGCCGAGCGGATGGCATCTACCGCGGCCCGGTGGCCGGCCACGAAGTTCTCGCCGACACTGCGAGCCCGCCCCAGGTCGGACACCCCGGGCGGGAACACCCCTAGACCCCAACCGCAGAAGGCCACGATGTTGGGCTCGTTGATCGTGCAGGCCCGGGCTATGCGGTCTGACCCCAGGTGGGTGGCGGCACGCTCGCAAAAGGCGGCGAAGCGGTCCACCGTCTCGGCCGACTCCCATCCACCGCGCTCGGCCAGCCACCTCGGTGAGGTGAAGTGGTGGAAGGTGACCACGGGGTCCACCCCCCGCTCACGCAGACCGTCACAGATCCGGGCGTAGTGGTCGAGTGCGGCGGTCGAGAACTCGCCATCCTCGGGCTCTATCCGGCTCCACTCGATCGAGAACCGGTAGTTGTCGAGCCCCATCGATGCCACCAGGTCGGCGTCGGTGGCCCAGCGGTTCCACGAGTCGCAGGCATCACCACTCGGTTCGGCTACGCCCGAGCCCTCGCGGTGTTCGAAGGCCCACCAGTCGTTGTTCCAGTTGCCGCCCTCGATCTGGTGGGCGGCCGTGGCGGTACCCCAGGAGAATCCATCGGGGAATCGTCGCTCTGCATCGGTCATGGCCGGATCGTAGGGGTGGAGGCTCGCTCCGGCTTCCCAGCGACGGAACGTGGTTCTCGGCCTACGCTCCGTCCCATGTCGCTCGCCATCACCGAAGACCACCGTTCACTCGCCGAAACCGTCGCCGACTTCCTGGCGCGCCGTGACTCGCTGGGCACATCGCGGACCCTGTTGGAGGCCGACGACGAGACCCTCCCGCCCTTCTGGTCCGAAATGGTCGAGTTGGGGTGGACAGGCCTGCACCTATCCGAGGACCACGGCGGATCCGGGTTCGGGCTATTCGAATTGGCGGTGGTGATCGAGGAACTGGGCCGTGCCCTCGCCCCCGGACCGTTGCTACCCACTGCGATCGTCAGCGCCCTGGTGGCCCGGGTCGGAGACGATTCCACCCGCGAGGACCTGCTAGGCGCCTTCGCCGCCGGAACCCAACTTGGAGCGGTGAGCCTCGATACAACCGTGTCGGCGGTCGGCGGCTCGGCTACCGGCACCGTGGTGTCACTGGGCGGCGCAACCGGGGGGATCCTGGCCGTGTTGCTGGGCGATGATGCGGGACTGATCGATCTGGCCGACGACGGGGTGACGGTGACGGTGCCCGCCAACCTCGACCCCACTCGACGGGCGTGCCGAGTCGTGCTCGACGGATCACCCGTCCGGTTGATCCAAGGTGGAGGCCAGGCTCTCATCGACCTGACCCGTCTGTTGGTGGCCGCCGAGGCCGTGGGCATCTCTGGGGCGTGCACCCACCAAGCCGCCGAGTACGCCAAGGTACGCCAACAGTTCGGCCGGGTGATCGGTACGTTCCAAGGGGTCAAGCACCATTGCGCCAACATGGCAGTGGCGACCGAGCTTGCTACCGCCGCAGTGTGGGACGCGGCCCGGGCCGCCGACACCGCCCCCGGAGAAGACCCCCACCAGACCGGGGACGCCGGTGAGGCCGGATCGGCCGCCTCTCAGCTTTCCCTTACCTCGGCCATTGCCGCGGCTCTGGCCTTGCCGGCCGCCGACCTGACCGCCCAGCTCAACATCCAGGTCCACGGTGGCATCGGGTTCACCTTCGAACACGACGCCCACATGTACCTGCGCCGGGCCACGGCCCTCGGGGCACTGGTGAACGCCGAGGCGGCCGCAACCCAGATCACCGACCTGTACCGGTCCGGAGTACGCCGGACCCGGACCGTGGACCTGCCCCCCGAGGCCGAGTCGCGGCGCGACGAGGTCCGGGCATTCGTGGCCGAGGTCATCGGGCTCGATGACGACGCGGTCCGCGCAAGGCTCATCGAAACCGGCTACGTGATGCCCCACTGGCCTCGTCCCTGGGGCCGTGAGGCCGGTGCCGTCGAACAGCTGGTGATAGAGCAGGAGTTCACCGCCGCGGGGGTCCGCCGTCCGGCCTACAGCATCACCGGCTGGGTGATCCTCACCCTCATCCAGCACGGCACCCCCGACCAGGTGGCCCGGTGGGTACCGCCCGCTCTGGCGCAAGACGTCATCTGGTGCCAGCTATTCAGTGAGCCCGACGCCGGGTCCGACGCCGCGGGGGTAAAGACCCGGGCCACCAGGGTCGACGGGGGCTGGTTGGTGAACGGCCAGAAGGTGTGGACCTCGGGAGCCCACGTGGCGGGCATGGGTTTCGCCACCGTGCGCACCGATCCCGACGTCCCCAAGCACCAGGGCATCACCACCATGGTCATCGACATGCACGCCCCCGGGGTGGAAGTGCGTCCGATCAAGATGCCCACGGGACAGTCCGAGTTCAACGAGGTGTTCTTCGACGACGTGTTCGTGCCCGACGACGACGTGGTCGGGCCGGTCGACGGCGGCTGGACCGTGGCCCGAGCCACCCTGGGCAACGAGAGCGTGAGCATCGGCGGAGGGCAAGGTGGTGTGGCCCTTCCCGCTGACATGTTCCTGCCCGGTTTCGATGCCCATCCCGACCGCCTGTCGGGGGGTTCGGCCCGCTTGGGCCGCTACATCGCTCACGATCAGGCCGTGACGGTGCTCAACCTTCGCAGTGCCCATAGGGCCGTGTCCGGTGGCGCGCCCGGCCCCGAGGGGGCGGTCACCAAGCTGGTGCTGTCGGAGAACATGACCGAGGCCGCCGCCATGCTGGTGGAGCTCACCGGCCCCGATGCTGCCTTGTTCGAGGGGGCCGGCCTGATGTCGGGAACCCTGGCCCTGATGCACCGGGCCATGTCCATCGCCGGTGGCACGTCGGAGATCAAGCGGAACCAGATCGGCGAACGGATCCTCGGCCTCCCCCGAGACCCGCTCATCGTCTGACCCCTGCGTCTGACCGACGCCCCATCGGCGGGCCACCTGACCGAGCCGCTATTTCCTAGTTTGCCAGTGGGTTTTTCCGGTTTTTGGCGGTAGAAACCATTGAAGTCCAGCGGTCCGACCCAACCGGCACCGCTCGCTCCCCCAGCTCCGTATTGTCGAGCTGGCAATCCAATCAACCCATACCGATCGAAAGGACCGCTCCCGATGAGCATCCGTCTCGGCGACACCGCACCCGACTTCTCCGCCGACACCACCGACGGCCCGATCTCCTTCCACGACTGGAAGAAGGACTCCTGGGCGGTGTTCTTCAGCCACCCCGCCGACTTCACCCCGGTGTGCACCACCGAGCTCGGCCGCACCGCGGCCCTCAGGGAAGAGTTCGCCAAGCGCAACGCCAAGGCCATCGCCCTGTCGGTCGACTCGGTCGAGGACCACAAGGCCTGGGCCCCCGACATCGGCGAGGTGGGCGGTACCGACCTGAACTTCCCCATCGTCGCCGACTCCGACCACAAGATCTCCGAGCTCTACGACATGATCCACCCTGGTGAGGGTGACACCTCCACGGTGCGGTCGGTGTTCGTGATCGACCCGGCCAACAAGGTTCGCCTGAGCCTCACCTACCCCAAGTCGGTGGGCCGCAACTTCACCGAGATCGTGCGCGTCCTCGACGCCCTTCAGGCCACCGACAAGGGCCCCATCGCCACCCCGGTGGATTGGACTCCCGGTGACCGGGTGATCGTGTCTCCCGCTCTGAGCACCGATGACGCCAAGGAGAAGCTGGCCAACGTGGAGGAGATCAAGCCCTACCTCCGCTACGCCGACGCTCCCTGATCTACTCGAGCGACAAAGCCCACCGAGGGGGTGGCAGGCGTCGGCCTGTCACCCCCTCGGCGCGTCCGGACTGCTCAGCCGCGCAGCGACGGCAACACGTCGGACACGAACTCGTCCAACCGGGCTCGACCTTCGCTCGGCCACCCACATATCAGGTAGGTGACGCCCAGTTCCCGCATGGCTTCGACGTTGGCCCGGACCTCGTCCCATGGCTCGGACAAGCTGAGCGACGCGGCTCGGGCGATGGACGACGGATCTCGACCGGCATCGACAGCCAGTTCGTCGAGCAATGCCGACTTCCGTCCGAAGGAGTCGGGGTCACCGAAGGTGTGCCAGACGTCGGCATGGCGAGCGACCAGCGGCAGCATCTTGCGCTCACCGCTGGCTCCGATCCAGATCGGGGGATGGGGAGCCTGGACGGGACGAGGATGCAAGGTGGCGTTGTCCACCTGCCAGTGCCGTCCTTCGAAGCTGAAGCCGTCGGTGGTGAGCAGGCCTCGGACGATGGTCAGGGCCTCGTCGAGTTGCTCGATGCGGGTGACGGTAGCGGGAAACGGGATTCCCAGAGCCTTGTGTTCAGGTTCGAACCATGCCGCTCCCAACGACAGCTCCAACCGCCCACCCGACGCGTGGTCGATGGTGAGCGCTTGGGCAGCTAGGACCGACGGATGGCGGTAGGTGACTCCGGTTACCAGCAGGCCCAGCCGGGCGCGGGTGGTATGGCCGCTGAGCGCCGCGAGCGTGGTGTTTCCTTCGAAGCACTCGCCGGGGCCTTCGCCGTACATGGGCTGGAAGTGATCGAAGCCCCACACGCCGTCGAAACCGGCGTCATCGGCAAACCGGGCCCGAGCCACCACCTCACTGAAGGGCATCCGTTGCTGGGCGATGTCGAGTCCGAAGCGCATGTCCCAATCATGGCGGCCCATCGCCACGATCGCGCCAGCGACTGATCTGGCGAGCCGCGCCGATAGCGTTACCGGGACCAGCGACACCGCCATGAACAGCGCACCGGAACCGTTCCCGATCGGGACGACCCCGGCCGGTCTCGAAGTCACATCCCTGATGATCGACCTCGACGACGACCGGGCCCTGGACCCGATGACAACAGGGGGGAAAGCAGCGGCCCTGGCCCGGGTCCGCTCGGCAGGACTGGCCACCCTTCCCGGCGTGGTGTTGACCACCGTCGCCTGTCGGGCCTACGACCGCGGCGTCGACCTAGCTGCGCTCGTCGACGTGGACCGATCGTTGACGTTGGCTAGTGCCGACGGAGCCTTGGTGGTGCGATCCTCCTCAGTGGTGGAGGACGGTGCCCGTTCCTCGTGGGCTGGCCAGTTCGAGACAGTTCTCGATGTTCGCGGGCCCGAGGCATTGGTGGCCGCGGTTCGAGTCGTCATGGACTCCCGGGATCGAGCAGGCGCGTCCGATCTGCCCACGGCGGTCCTGATCCAACCCATGGCTCGGCCGTCTGTGTCCGGCGTGGCGTTCGGGGTCGACCCGGTCTCGGGTCGTGATGATCGGCGGGTGGTGGCCGCGGTGAGGGGCCAGGGCGAGCCGTTGGTGAGCGGAGCTGTCGACGGCAGCCGCTGGGTGCTCGACCACCGGGGACGGGTGGTCGACGAGGAGATCTCCGATGGAGTGAAGATCGGCCGATCCCGGCTGAGGCAGCTCGCCCAGGTCCTGGAGCGGCTGCGCGACTTGTTCGACGGACCTCAGGACTGCGAATGGGGGGAGGTCGACGACGTGCTGGTCCTGTTCCAGTGCCGCCCCGTCACCACCACGATCACCGGTACACCCCATGGCCCGGTGTTCGGCCCTGGACCGGTGAGTGAGACCTTCCCTGATCCCCTCAGTGCGTTGGAGGTCGACATGTGGGTCGACCCTCTCCGCTCCGGCCTCACCGAGGCGTTGAGGATCTCCGGGGTCGTCAACCCCCGCCACCTGGCTGAACGCGAGCTGGTGACCGTTGTCGACGGTCTGGTCGCCGTGGATCTGGAGGCCACCGGGGACCACGCCGGAACCGGACCTCGACGGCTCCGCGGTGGGTGGCGGGGGCGATGTCGACGCCTGGCGTCGTCGTGGCGGATCGGCCGACTGCGAGTGGCCCTTCCCTTGGTGGCCGACGGGGTGGTCGCTGCCGTCGACGACGACCTGGCGACCGTGCCCGCCGTGTCCACGTTGAGCGATCGCCAGCTCCTAGCTCTGATCGGCCACACCGGCCAGGGTCTTCGCTGCCTGCACGCACACGAGATCCTGCTGGGCATGGTTACGAAGGCCGACGGGCAGGCCTTCAGCGGTGCCGCCGTGGCGTTGCGAATGCTGGAGCGCGCCCGAGCCGAAGGTACCGACGACTACGAGATCCTGGCCCGCTTCCCCGAGGTGCTGGGTCTCACACCACCCCGGATCGGGATCCCGGCACCTTTGCCAACCACCACCTCGACCCCGTCGAGGTCCCTCGGCGGAATCGGTACGGTCGATCTCCATGACGGGGGGACGCTGGATCCCGACGTGGATCGGGCCATGGTGGCCCGTGAGGCACTTCGCCTGAGGATCAGGTGGATGCAAGAGGTCGGAGGCCGGGCTGCTCTGGAGCTCGGTCACCGCCTGACTCGACGAGGAGTCTTGGGCCACCCCGACCAGGTCCGGGACCTGGCCCTCACCGATCTGGCCGAGCTTGTCACCAACCCCACCGCCGGTACCGGGCTACGCCCCCCGAGGTTCGAGCCCGCCGCAGGCGCGCCCACCCCGACGCTACCGGTCCGCTTCCGCCTGGGGAACCACGGTCGACCCATTCCGGTCGGGGCCGAGGCTCGATCGCGTTCGGTGGGGAGGCTCATACGACGTCGAGGAGAGGCCCACCCCACCGGTGCCGGGCGCGGGGTCGGGGCCGGAGGTGGAGTTGGGGTCGGGACTGTCACCCACGATGTTCGTGAGCCGCCGGTCGGGTCGGTTCTGGTGGTCCACACCCTGAGCCCCGAGTTGGGCCCAATCCTGCCCCGCCTCGGCGGCCTGGTGTCCGAGACCGGCAGCGTGCTGGCCCACCTGGCGATCCTGGCCCGCGAGAACCATGTACCCACGGTGGTCGCCCATCCCGACGTGTCTGGGTTCGTCGACGGCGTGGCGGTCCGGGTCGACGGCCGTTCTGGAGCGGTGACTTTCACATCCGGGCCACCCCGAGGGTCGTCATCGTGAAGGGCCTGGCCTGGCTCGCCGCGGTGGCCACCCTTGTCGTGTCCGGCGTGTACACGGTGGTGTCCTTGGCCCGATGGGAATGGTCGCGGGCGCTGTTCTTCGCCGTGATGTTCGTGGCTACCGAGGTGTTGGCCGCCACCGGGTCGATCCTGGGCCGACTGAGTCGTGTGGAAGCCGAGGTGGCCAGGCATCGATCCTCACCATCCCCAGCCACCACCATCCTGGCATCGACACGTAGTGACCAGCCTCGGTTCGAGTGGATGCGGTCTGATCCGATCGACCTCACCACTAGAACCGGGGTCTTCGTAACACTCTTGGTGGGGGGAGGTGTTTTGCTGTCCGCCGCGGCTTGGTTGCTCGACCACATCGCGGCCCGGACCGTCGACCCCCGACGGGAGGCCCGTCTCGGCACCCAGTTGGACTCCATCACCTACCGACCGGGCCTGGTGGTCGACGAGGTCACGGCCATGGCCCGCGAACACCCTCTCCGTGCCGACCCAGCCGTGGCAAGGTTCCTAGGACCGAGGCCATGACCGCCACCACCGGCCGGGACCGGCTCCGCTGGTTTCGCAACGTCGCCCTCTTCGTGTTGGTCACGGGCGGCGTGCTCCTGGCTCGAGACCACACCCAGTCGACCCATTCCGCCATGGATCCGGCGTCACGGCTCAGGGTCGTGGTCGAGCCCGTCCACAATCGATCCGAACCGTCTCAGGATCTGGCCACCGTGGCCAGGGCACGGATCGAGTTCTGCGACCTGGAGGTGTCGTCTGCCATAGAGGGTCGCCCGACGGTGGCCTCTGAGGATCCTGTGACGGTGACCCTGATCTTCTCCCCGGCGCTGGATCAGACCGATCGCAAACAGTTCCGGGGGTGTGTGGAGGACTGGCAGGTCGACAACCACCTACTTCGGGTCAGGTCGATGCAGGAGTACCGGGTCCGGTGAGATCGGCGGCCGGGCCCAGGAGCATCGGCACCGGCGCGACCGAAGTCGCGTCCGCACCCGAATCGGGGGATCGGCACGATCCGAATGATCAGAACCAAACGGGGGATGCCTACCGGTTCGACGATGAGGTACCCGCCGAACTGGCCCTCGCCTTTCCTCCCGAAGAGATCGTCCGTCCCGCCATATCCCTGCTGCATCGCGACCCGCCCCTGACCGCCAAGCACTTCTTCTACCACCGCAAACTGGTGTTCGCCGGCACGGTCACGGTGGCCTTCAGCCTGGCGTTCTTGGCAGCCTGGGACGGGGGCCATGTCTTGCTCAGGGTGGATGAGCCGGTGGCCCGATGGGTGTCTGACAACCGCACCGCCACCTGGACACGCGTTTTCAACAACCTGAGCCACTTCGGCGACAACGTGGTCGTCTTCGGTGCCGCAGCGGTCCTGGCAGTGTGGACCTGGCCTCGTTGTCGCTATCTGGCCGTGGCACTGATCCTGGCCGCAGCTATGCGACCAGCCATGGAGTTCGTGCTCAAGGGTGTGGTCGATCGCACCCGGCCCACCCTCGACCCCCTGGGTCGATTCCACGGTCCATCGCATCCCAGCGGGCATCCGATGGCGGTGGCTTCGCTTTGGGGACTGTTGCCCGCGGTGGTGGCCCTGCACGTCCGCAGCCGGGTGCTGTGGTGGGCATCGGTGGTTCTGGCCTTCACGGTAGGAGCCGTGGTGGCGGCGGCCCGCGTCTACAAGGGAGCCCACTGGCTGACCGACGTGTTGGCCTCGTTCATCTGGGCCGCCCTCTACCTCGCTGCCGTTCAGGGGTTCTTCGACCGCTACCACGGCACCACCAACTGCCGTCACCCGCAACACGAAACTCAGGTCGGTCACCGCTGACATCCAGCGCGGTGACCGACCTAAGCCTGGATCCACCGAAAGGCGGAGCCTTCCGGCGGAGTTCGGTCGCCGGCCTCACGGCCGATCTCCGCAGGTCGGGGGCTCCGCCACAAAGGGCTCTGCCCCCGAACCCCCGCCCCGTAGTCGTGATCCAGTGCTTCGTGGGTGCGGAAACCTCTGGACCTATCCGCTAGGACCCTGAGGAGGTGAGCCGAGATTGGCGTTGCCGTCAGGCGGTCACCAACTCGTCGTCGGTGAGGGTCGCGCCGGTCGGTGTGACTGGGCTGTCGAGGTGGAGGTCGGCATCGAGCGCGTCCTCGGCGGCCAGGTCGCTCTCCCGGGGACCTCGTACCAACATGTAGACGAAGGTGGCTCCGGCGATGGCGACGCCGGCCCACATGGCGACCTGCCAGCCATCCACCAGCGCGGTCTTGGCTGCGGTCAGCACCATCGGAGCATCAGAGCCGAGGTCGGTGGCAGCCGCGAAGGCCGACCCGATCCCTTCCTGCACTCGATGGGCCAGGTCAGGGCTCAAGCCCTCGGTGGCTGGCGAGATGCTGGAGCGGTACCCAGCGCTCACGAACGAGCCGAGAAGGGCGATCCCGACCGCTCCACCGAGCTCTCGCACGGTGTCGTTGAGGGCCGATGCAACACCCTGCTTGGATGCCGGCAGAGATTCGGTGATGACGGTGGTCGATGGGCTCATGCACAAGCCGATGCCGAACGACAAGACCAGGAGCCCGGGGATCACGCTCCAGTAACCACCCTCGGCAGAAACCATGAGACCCAAGAGCACCAACCCGGCGGTGAAGAACCCGAGTCCGGTGGCGAGGGTCGTACGGGTACCGATCCGCTTGGCGATGGTGGGGGCCATGGCCGACAGCGGCATCATCACCACGACCATGGGCAGCAGCGAGGCGGCCGACTTGAGGGCCGAGTATCCGAGGACAGCCTGGGTGAACTGAGGCAGCACGAGGAACACACCGAACATGACGGCGAACACCACCAGCAAGGTGATCGATCCCGCGGCCAGACCTCGATGGGAGAAGACCCTGATGTCGAGCAACGGGTGTTCCTGACGCAGTTCCCACAAGATGAACCCGGCGAGGGCACCCAGGCCCACGACCAGTCCAGCCACGGCCAGCGGGTCGCTCCAGCCTCGTTCGGGTCCTTCGTGGATACCCAACACGATGGCCCCGATGGTTACGGCTGACAGCACCGATCCGACGGTGTCGAAACGTCCGGGCTGGACCTCACGGGAGTTGCCGACGGCCTTGAGGGTGGTCACGATCGAGAGGGCAGCGATTCCGATCGGCATGGCGAACAGCCAGGGCCAGGTGAAGTAGTCGATGAGGAACGACGCCACGAACAACCCGAGGATGCCTCCGGCCCCGGCAAAGCCCGACCAGATACCGACGGCTCGTGCCCGTTGATCTGTCGGGAAGCTGGAGGTGATGACCGACAGGGTGACGGGCATGATCATGGCGGCGGCGACACCGGCCAAGATCCGAGCACCCATCAACATGTTGGTGGTGGTGGACAACCCGGCGATGGCGTTGGCCACCACGAACAGGCTCAGGCCACCGAGCAGGATCGGCTTGCGCCCGAGCCGGTCACCGATGGCGCCGATCGGCAGCAGCAGGGCGGCCAGGGCCATGGTGTAGCCGTTGATGATCCACAGCAGCTGGCTCTGGGATGCACCGAGGTCGAGGGCCAGGTCCTGCTGGGCCACATTGAGGCCCGATACCGAGGACACGACCGCGATCAGGGCCGAACAGGTGGCGATGAGGATGAGGCGCTGACGTTTGGGGTCGGTGACCAGTTCGGCCTCGTGGTCGACCACTTGGGGCCGGTGATGTTTCTCGCTGTCGAGCGAGGGGGCTGTGGATGTCATCAGATTCCTGTTCGGCTGGGACGGAGTCACTTCTCGGCTAACCACTTTTCAGTACGAAACGGTATCGTACTGTTATGGCTCCGCAACCGGAAGTGACCGGCATGAGAAAAGCGTCACCTCCAACTGGGGCCACGCCCCCACCGCTACCTTGGCCACCACACGACTATCGCCCTGAGGAGTCGAGCCGACAGGTGAGCCGACCCACGAGCACGGCATGGTTGAACCGAAGCGAAGCCCCCGTCTGATTACCCTCGCAGCGAAGACGACTGGACCAATCCGCCTGGACCCTGTGACCACCTTGGAACCGACATGACCACCGATGCCCGTGTGGCCCGAAGTCGAGCCGCAGTAGTGCGGGCCGCCACCGACCTGCTCGTCGACGGAGGTCCGGCCTCGGTCACGGTAGATGCCATCGTGGCCCGCTCCGGTGTGGCCAAGTCGACCATCTACCGCCACTGGGACAGTCGCGACGACATCTTGGTCGATGTGATCGCCAGTTGTGCCCCCACCCTCACCGAGCCCGCGCCCGAGGTCGGGTTCCTTGAGGCGATCAACGACCTGCTCACCCAGATCAGCGTCACCCTCGCCGATCCCGAATGGACCCGGGTGTTTCCAGCCCTTCTCACCCTCAAGATCCACGAGGACGGACTGGCCAACATCGAGCAGCAGTTGGAGGACCGCCAGGAACGGGTTCTCGATTCGGTCCTCAAGCGAGGCATCGAAGAGGGCATCATCTCAGCCACCATCGACCTGAACCGAGCTGGTGCCATGCTCGTCGGCCCGCTCCTGTTCGCCAACCTGATTGGAAAACCGACGTTGGACCCGGCCTTCACCGCTCATGTGGTCCAGTCGTTCCTGGTCACCGAGGGAACTCGCCCGGACCAGGACTGAACGCCCCGGCGCCGGGGCGACGGTCGGATCACCAGACGGCTCGCGTCCCCAGCCTCGATCCATCGATCGAATATGGTCGCAACTCCGCCAGGGGGCTTTGCCTCTCGGCGGATCCAGGCTCAGGCGGGAGGTTCGCAGTCGGTGCAGTGAACGTCGTGGCCGGGCTTTCCCTCGATGAAATCGGTGATCCACTCGATCAGGGACTCACCGCCGACCTTCTGGTCGTAAAGCTCTCCGCTCACCAGAACGGTGTGATCGGTGCCCGGGGCCACCCAGTGGCGGATGTCGACGCCCTGTTCGGTGATCCAGGTGTTGTTCGCGTCGATGAGGCCGACCAGATTGGCGGCATCCTGGCCGATCATGGCCGAGAACCCGGCCTGCACCTCGTCGAACGCGTTGTTGTAGGTGGCGAACCGCAGGTCGGGATCGTGCTTGGCCGAGTTCACGAACAACCCGGGCAGCGACCAGGCCTCGGTAGGCAGATCGGCGGTCTCGGGCCACAGCGGGATCGAACCCTCGGTACCCCAAAGGGCGCCGATGGCCAGGGTGATCGCCGGGGTGCCGGGATAGGCGGCAGATGCGTCGGCGATCACCGCGATGTCGGCATCAGGCCACACGTCGCTGGCGGCACCGCCATAGGCCGGAGCACCGGCCGACCCCGCGCTGGATCCAGCCACCACCACCTCGGTCGCCCTCGGGAACAGCGCGGCCGCCGCGGCCAGCGCCGCCGATCCGTTGGCGTATCCGTTGTGGTGAACCTCCACGCCGTCGCCGTAGTCGTTCAGCCGGGTACCGAGGTGCAGGTCCCCGGTGCAGTAGGGCACAGCCACCATGGAGTAGTCGGCCAACGGGTTGGCTTCGTTGTCCAGGTCGAAGATGCCGTCCTCGTTCGGTCCTTCGTCGTCGTCCAGGTTCACGGTGTAGGTGGCCCCTTCGGCCGAACACGTGGCGGCGCTGAAACAAGCCCCACCACCGTTGAGAAAGAAGAGCACCTTCTCGGGGTTGGCCGGGCGCACCCAGTAGTGGAACGGCGTGCCGTCGCTGCACCGACATGAGGCCGGAGCCAGCACCTTTTGCCATCCCTCCCCAACGGGCCCCATGGCGTTGGCTACGGCTGAGCCCCCGCTCGCCCCAGTGACGTTGGATGTCGCCGAGGTAGCAGTCGTCGCGGTCTTCTCGGACCCGCCGTCATCGCTGCCGCACCCCACCAGCGCCAAGCCCACCACCAACAGGGCCACGATCGCCTGGAAGCGCCGTGTGGAACGACCTCGAACTGTCATCGGCAAACCCCTTTCGCGGCACCCACTCTTACACCTCTTACGGTCCCCACTCCGTGACCTGCGAAGACGTCGGCCGTCAGGCGGGCAACCCGAACTCCGCCCGCAGGCTCTGCCTTTCGGCGGATCCAGTGAGTCAGCGGGTTCGGGCTCGGGATGCGCTTCGGGCCGCGATGAGGGTTGGGTCCCATACCGGGGAGAACGGCGGGGCGTAGCCCAAGTCGAGCTGGGAGAAGTCCTCGGCGGTCATTTCGTTCCACACCGCCACCGCCAGGGCATCGATGCGCTTGGCCGCTTCGGGACCACCCACGATCTGCGCCCCGAGCATCCGACCCGAGGAACGCTCGGCCACCACCTTGACCGCCATCGGGGCTCCGTCGGGGTAGTAGTGGGCCCGACTGGTGCCTTGGATCACTTCGGCCACCGCGTCGAATCCTGCCGTCGTCGCTTCTCGCTCGGTCAGGCCGGTGCGGGCGATCTCGCACTCCCCCACCCTGGTGACCGCGGTGCCGATGACACCGGGGAAGCGGGCCGGGCTACCGCTCACGTTCAGGCCTACCACCCGGCCCTGCTTGTTGGCGTGGGTTCCGAGCGCGACCCACGCCGGGCGTCCGCTGACCCGGTGGTGGCTCTGGGCGCAGTCACCCGCGGCCCAGATCCCCGCGACCGAGGTCGACATGGTGTCGTCGGTGCCGATGGCACCGGTGGGACCGATCTCGATCCCCGCCGCTGCGGCCAGGGCCACGTTGGGTCTGACCCCCAGAGCCAGTACCACCACGTCGGCGGGCACCGTGCCGCGGTCGGTGACCACCGCCGACACCCGCCCGTCGACGTCGACTTCGAAGGCCTCGACCCCGGTGCTCAGCCGCACGTCGATTCCCATGGCCGCCATGGCGTCGGACACCCGTCTGCCCATGTCTGGGTCCAAGGTGGCCATGGGCTGGTCCAGCTTCTCGATCAGGGTCACATCGAGGCCTCGGAGTACGAAGGCCTCGGCCATCTCCACTCCGATGTAGCCACCTCCGACCACTACCGCTCGGCGAGGGGTCCTATGACTGAGCAGCTCCTCCAGCCCTACGGCATCGGGAATGGTGTGGATGACACTGATCCCCTCGGCATCGACGTTGGGAAACGGTGGGACGATCGGTGAGGCACCGGTGGCCACCAGCAGATGGTCGAACGGCTGGCGGAACGTGGCACCGGTGTCGGCCACCCGGACCTCGACCTCCCGCGCCTCGGGGTCGATGGTCAACACCTCGTGGCCGGTTCTCACGTCCACCCCGCGTCGTCGGTGCTCCTCAGGGGAACGGGCCACCAAGCGGGCCGATCCCTCGACCAGCCCACCCACGAAGTACGGCAACCCACAAGCGGCGTAGGACGTGAACTCACCGCGCTCAAACACCACCATCTCGACCGGCTCGACCCCCCGACTCACCTGAGCGGCCGCCGACATCCCTGCCGCGTCGCCACCTATCACCACGAACCGAGTCATCGACATCCCTCCTGATCGTCGGGAGCGAACCTACCGCCGCCAAGTCCGGTTGGATCAGGGTCTTCGGTCCTCAAATCGCCTCGACAACAGGACCGATGCTTCGCCTCTGGGCGCAGCGGAACCGTTTTCATCCCAAGCGGGCCATGCTGGAATCGCCCACGGCAAAGTCGAAGCAGAGGATGAACACATGACCGGTGCCGAAGACATCGCAGGTGATCGCCCGGATCGTTCGAACGACGTCGTCGATGACACCGGCAGCCATCGCTTCCGGTACCGCGAAAGCGGCCAGGAGGCCACGCTCATCTACCGCCAGAGCCCGGGCCGGCTCACCTTGGTGCACACCGGTGTGCCCGAGGCCCTCGGCGGTCGGGGAATTGGCGGCAGGTTGGTGCAGGCGGCGGTTGAACGCGCCGCCCGCTCCGGAGAGGTGATCGCCCCCGGCTGCCCCTACGCCCGAGCCTGGCTCACGAAACACCAGGAAGAGGCGGCTCGGGTCACCATCGACTGGTCCGAGCCGCCCACCCCTGAATAGCTCGAGCCTCAGACTGGAGCACGAACCGCGGGATCACCCGGTCAGGGTCAGCACCGATCGGGATCAACGAAGGTCGAAGCGGTCGAGGTCCATCACCTTGGCCCAGGCCGCCACGAAGTCGGTAACGAACTTCTCGCCGGCATCGTCTCCGGCGTAGACCTCAGCCAGGGCTCGGAGCTGGGAGTTGGACCCGAACACCAGATCAGCGGCGGTGGCGGTCCAGCGGAGTTCGCCGCTGGAGCGGTTCCGACCCTGGTAGCCCGCTCCGTCGGAGCCCGCCGACCACACCGTGCCCATGTCGAGCAGGTTCACGAAGAAGTCGGTGGTCAGCGCGCCGGGCCGGTCGGTGAACACACCCGCCGTCGAACCGGCGGAGTTGGCACCGAGTACCCGTAGACCACCGACGAGGACAGTCATCTCCGGAGAGCTCAACCTCAGCTGGGCAGCCCGGTCCACCAACTGGTGCTCGGGTCGGCTCTGGGCCCCGGCAGCCTGGTAGTTGCGGAAACCGTCTGCCTTTGGTTCGAGCACGGCGAAGGACACCACGTCGGTCTGGTCGTCGGTGGCATCGGTCCGCCCTGGCGAGAACGGCACGATCACCTCGACTCCCGCAGCCCGAGCCGCCTGTTCCACGGCGGCACCCCCACCCAACACGATCAGGTCGGCCAACGAGATCCGCTTGGAGCCG
>WBZX01001576.1_pt1 | contig 17005 bp, 16 predicted proteins | sample 5204211 | NCBI WGS metagenome assembly WBZX01 (sample SAMN12344362, study PRJNA552823) | activated sludge metagenome | biome: Activated sludge suspended growth; feature: Nitrification reactor; material: Wastewater; isolation source: activated sludge from nitrification reactor of wastewater... | reverse complement strand
ACCACCGCGACGTCGGCGATGACCTCGGGGAGCACGGCCTCTGCGACCGCGACGTCGGCGACCGCGACCTCCGCGACCTCCGCGACCGGCAACCCCACAGCCACCAGCAACGGCACCATGACCACGCAGGGCTCGGCGGACTCCACCGGCGAGCCCGCCACCGAGTGTGACTTCGGCGAGGGCTTCGACGCCGACGGCGACGCATGGCCGGACACTTGGACCAACGCCGGCGGAGTCGCGACCGCCGACGTGCAGGGCGGCCGCGGTCGGCTGTCGCCGGTCACCAGCAACTACTCGCTGGCCCGCATGTATGCGCCTGCCGACTGCACCAACGCGGACATCACGTTCAGTTTCGAGTTCTCCGACGCGGGCTCGCAGGGCATCGGCGTCTATGTGCGCCAGAACGGCCAGTACCTGCAGCAGACCGACCCGCCGGGCGAGGGCTACGCGGTCTTCATCGAGGCGTTCCGCAACCCCGTCGGTATCGGCGTGTGGCACGAGCTCGGTGGTGTCGAGACCGTCATCGGTGCAGTGGAGCCGTACCCACTGACCTCGGGCGTGAGCTACCGTGCACGGCTCCGCGTCACGCAGCTCGACGCCTCCACCACGCGGTTGCAGGCCCGGATCTGGCGCGATGGCGAAGCCGAGCCCGACGTGTGGAACGTCGAGCGCGACGATCAGAGCACGCCACTGCAAGGCATCGGAGGAGGGATCGCGATCGATGCCTGGAGCTCGCTCACCAACGGCACCGCTGCGATGCTGCTCGTCGATGACATCGTCATGACCCAAGCCCCGTGAGGACCGCGGCGCTCGGCCGCCGCTCCAGGTGTGTTAGGGTCGGCCCGCCATGGGCCTGACATCGCGCAAGCGTCTCGCCACGTTGATCGAGGAGAGCTCCGCCGAAGGTGAGCACACCCTCAAGCGCTCGCTGACCGCCAGCAACCTGGTGCTGCTGGGCATCGGCGCCATCATCGGGGCGGGCATCTTCGTGCTCACGGGCACCGCGGCGGCGCAGCACGCCGGCCCTGCGATCGTGATCTCGTTCGTGCTCGCCGGCTTCGGCTGCCTGTTCGCCGGCCTGTGCTACGCCGAGTTCGCCTCGATGATCCCCATCGCGGGCAGCGCCTACACCTACGGCTACGCGACCCTCGGCGAGCTGGTGGCGTGGATCATCGGCTGGGACCTCATCCTCGAGTACCTGTTCGCGGCGTCGACCGTCGCGGTGGGCTGGTCAGGCTACGTGGTCGCGTTCCTGCACCGCCTCGGCATCGACCTACCCACGGCACTCACCAACGCGCCGTACTCGATCAGCGACACCCACGAGTTCACCGCGACCGGTGCGTTCCTCAACGTCCCCGCGGTGCTGCTGGTGCTGCTGCTGACCGGGCTGCTGACCGTCGGCATCCGCGAGTCCGCCACCGTCAACAATTTCATCGTCTACGTGAAGCTCGCGATCGTGCTGCTGGTCATCGGCTTCGGCGCGACCTACGTCGATCCGGCCAACTGGACCCCGTTCGTGCCCGAGCCCACCGGCAAGCCGGGGCAGTTCGGTTGGAACGGCATCGCCGCGGGCGCGGGCGTGATCTTCTTCGCGTACATCGGCTTCGACGCGGTCTCGACCGCGGCGCAGGAGGCCAAGAATCCCCAGCGCGACCTGCCGATCGGCATCCTCGGCTCGCTCGCGGTGTGCACGGTGCTGTACATCCTGATGTCGCTGGTGATGACCGGCATCGCGCCGTACACCGAGCTCGACGTACCGCACCCGGTCGACGTCGCAGTCAGCAAGGCCGGACCCGCGCTGTCGTGGCTGGCGATGCTGGTCGACATCGGCGCGATCGCGGGCCTGGCCTCGGTGGTGCTGGTGATGCTGATGGGGCAGCCGCGGATCTTCTTCGCGATGTCGCGTGACGGGCTCTTGCCGCCGCTGTTCTCCCGCGTGCACCCCCGCTACCAGACGCCCCACGTCGCCACGATGGTGACCGGCGTCGTCGCAGCGGTCATCGCGGGGCTGTTCCCGATCGGCCTGCTCGGTGAGCTGGTCTCGATCGGCACGCTGTTCGCGTTCGTGATCGTGTGCGCCGGCGTGTTGGTGCTGCGCAAGCGTGACCCCGACGCCCCGCGGGCCTTCAAGACCCCGATGGTGCCGATGGTGCCGATCCTCGGCATCGCGACCTGCGGCTACCTGATGATCGGCCTCGGCTCGGCGACCTGGCTGCGGCTGTTCATCTGGCTGGCGATCGGCTTCACGATCTACTTCGGCTACGGCCGTCGCCACTCGAAGCTGGCGAACGAGCCGTAGCCGCCCGCAACGCGCGAAGCCCCCGCGATCGCAGGCGATCGCGAGGGCTTCTCTGCGGTCGGCGCCGTGGCAGGGGCGCGCGTCAGGTGGCCGAGAGCTTCTTCTTGAGCTCCTCGAGCTGCGCGTCGATCTCGGCGGCCTTGTCCTCCGAGACCTCGCCGAGCTCGCCCTCGTCGTCGACCACCGGGCTCGAGTTCGCGGCAGCCTTGGGCGGCGCGTCGACCGAGCCACCGATGGCCTTGCGCTCGTCCTCCGCGGCCGCCAGCGCCATGCGCTTCTTCAGCGCCGAGAGCTCGTCGTCCACGCTGCTCGCGGCCAGCGCCTTGAACTGGGCGTCGAGCGAGGCCTCGGGCAGCGCGCCGCCGATCTCGGCGGTCGCCTCGGCCTCGGCCTCGATCTGCGTCACGCGGTCCGACATGCGCTCGAACGTGTCGAACGCAGAGGTCGAGTTGATGTTGGTGAGGGTCTCGTTGATCGTGCGCTGCGCCTCGGCCCGCTTCTGCCGCGAGACCAGGATGTTGCGCTTGCGCTTGGCCTCCTCGATCTTGGCGTCGAGGCCCCGCAGCGCGCCCTTCAGCTGCTCGACCGAGGCCTTCTGCGCCTCCCACTGCTGACGCAGGGTCTCGGCGACCTCCTCGTGCTCGCCCTTGCGTTGCAGAGCTGCGCGCGCGAGGTTGTCGTCGCCGGCCTTGATGGCCAGCATCGCCTTCTTCTCCCACTCGAGCGCCTTGGCGGCCTCGGTCTCGTACTGCTTCTTGAGGCGCTTCTCGTCGGCGATCGCGACCGCGACCTGCTTCTTCGCCTCCACCAGCTGGGTCTTCATGTCGACCAGCACCTGGTTGAGCATCTTCTCGGGGTCCTCCGCCTTGTTGATCAGCTCGTTGATGTTCGAGCGGATCAGCGTCCCCAGTCTGGAAAACAAACCCATGCTATGCGCTCCCCTCGGCGGCCGCGGCGTTGTGGGCCCCGCGATGGATGAGCGGGGCGATCCTGTCGATATGGTTGTCCAAGGCGATGCACATGTCATCCACCATCGCTTGGAACTCGTTGAAGTCGAGGTTCTCGAGCTGTTGGGCCCCCGTCAGGACCACGCGGTCGCCCTCGAGCCGGTAGCTGCTGTGTAGCAGGTCGGCGTTGAGCTCCAGCAAGGCGCGGAAAAGGGGTTCGCGCTGGGTGTCGGTGGCGGCCAGCTCGAACATCGGGATCGAGAACAGCACGATGGGCGCCTCGATGGTGACGCCGATGGTGGCGCGGTGCTCACCCTCGGGGTGCACGACCCACGTGCCCTCGGAGACCTGCTCGTAGGGCAGCCCCATCTTGATCAGGTATGAATCGACTTCGTCGTGACTTGCCATCGAACGTGCCCTTGTTGGGAGATTGACGTGGATCTTCGTGGGTCTGCGGTACCGCACCACCGTCCACGCGGAGGCAGCGCGACTTGGAAGCCAGGCCGAACGGTCGGCACCTCCGCCCCGAGCTACGCGGGAACCCGGCCTGGTTGTTGCCAGGTGCGCCGCAGATCGGCGAGCGAGGACAGGCAGGATAACGCGCCCGGCCCCGGATCGGTCGGGCTCTGACGCAAGGAAGGGCGCCGCCTCGATGCCGCACGCGGGGCCATGCTCCGATGCGTCAGGGGGGCCAACTGGACCCTGCGCGGGATCATTTCCGGCGCGCACGCGCGCGGGGCCCGAGCGTGCCCACCGGCGGGCGTGGCCGACCGCTCCCCACCGCGCAGCGCCCGATCGGCGGCCGCAGGCGCCCATTTGCGGCCGTCGCCCTAGCCTGCCGGCGGCCCGGCGTGGTATCCCGCCTCTGTTCGAACTCGGATGATGGAACCGCCGCCACGCGACCGGCTGCCACGCCACGTCGGCATCATCATGGACGGTAACGGCCGCTGGGCCCGCGCCCGTGGTCTGCCCCGCGAGGAGGGCCACGAACGTGGCGCCGACTCCGTACGCACCGTCGTCCGTGCCGCCCGCAAGGCCGGCATCGAGGCGCTGACGTTGTTCGCGTTCTCGAGCCAGAACTGGGACCGCCCCCCGGAGGAGGTCTTCCATCTGATGGAGCTGCTGCGGCGCTACCTGCTGCAGGAGCGCGACGAGATCCTCGGCAACGGCATCCGGTTGGTGACCGTCGGCGACTCCGAGCGCCTCCCGCCCCACGTGCGCGCACCGCTGGTCGACCTCATGGCGGCCTCGGCCGACAACCGCGACATGATGCTGTGCCTCGCGCTCTCCTACGGCGGTCGCGAGATGCTGACCAAGGCCGTGCGCGAGATGTGCAAGGCCGCGATCGTGGGCCGCCTCGACCCGGCCGAGATCACCGTCGAGACCGTCGAGTCGTACCTCGACTCGGCGCGGCTGCTGCCGCCGCTCGACCTGCTGGTCCGAACCTCCGGCGAGCACCGCATCTCGAACTTCTTCCTGTGGGAGACCGCGTACGCGGAGCTGCACTTCACCGAGAAGATGTGGCCGGAGTTCGATCGCGAGGACCTCATGGCCGCGCTACACGACTTCGCCAGCCGCGAGCGACGCTTCGGCCAGACCTCGGAGCAGGTGCGCCCCGCCAAGCCCGGCGAGGGTGGCACGCCAGAGCTCGACTAGTGCGGACCGGCGTGCACGATGGGTGACTTCATCACGCGCCTCGGCACCGCGGCGGTGCTCGTGCCGCTGCTGCTGCTGGCGATCCTCCTCGATCCGACGCCGTACTCGGTGCTCGCGATCGCGACCATCGTCGGCATCCTGGGCTTCGACGAGTACGTGCGCATGGCGCTGCCCGTCACGCCCGATGCGCCGGCGTGGCCGCTGCGTGTGACCGCAGCGGCGTGCACCGTGTCGGCGCGCCGACCCTGACCGGTGGCACGGCGGTGTTCGCCCCCGCGATGGCGTTCTCGGCCATCGCGCTGTCGATCGCCGTGCTCGCGCGCAAGCAGGCGCTCGAGCAGGCCGGCCGCCACCTCGCGATCATGCTCTCGGGGCTGGTCTACGTGCCGATGCTCATTGCCCACCTGCCGCTGCTGAAGCAGGGCGGCAAGCCGCACTGGCTGGTGGTCGCGCTGTGCACGGCCTTCTTCGCCGACACCGTGGCGTACTTGTTCGGGCGCGCCTGGGGCCGCCACAAGCTCTACCCCGAGGTCAGCCCCAAGAAGACCTGGGAAGGCGCGCTGGGTGGCGTGCTCGGCTCGATGCTCGCGACCATCGGCGTGGGCTCGCTGTGGACGCTGCCGCAGCTGGGCATCGCAGCCGCCGCGGCGCTCGGCGTGATCGCGAGCGTGTGCGGGCAGGCCGGCGATCTCGTCGAGTCGATGGTGAAGCGCACCTGGGGAGTGAAGGACTCCGGCAACATCCTGCCCGGTCACGGCGGGATGCTCGACCGCATCGACGCGATGCTATTCGTGTCGCCCGTGGTCTACTACTTCGTGACGTGGATGGGCCTGTGAAGCGGCAGCCGCCCCGCGGCCATCGTCAGCCCTCGCGACCCGCGGGCAGCGCCTTCATGTTCCTGCGCTTGGCGTAGTAGAAGCCGGCCGCCCCCGCACCGCCGAGGATCACCAGTGGCCAGAAGAAGGCGGCGACGACCGCCGTCGCCGCAGCCGAACCCACGCCCGTCAGCGCCGCCGCGGCCACCGACTGGCCGTTCGAGGCCTTCTTCTTCTTGGCGAATAGATATGTGCCCGCGGCAACGGCACCGCCGACCAAGAACGCGATGACCATGGGGTTCTCTCCGGCTCCGAGCGACCAGTATAGGCCAGATTTCATTTCGCGCCCGGTCTCGCTCCGCGCGCGTGCTCGACCCACCCCATCGGCGGGGCGCCAGCACGAGATTCCCCCGCGATCACGCGGGACGCCGGCGGTGGACGATGGCCACCACCCTCCGCCATACTCGGCGGCCTTGAGCGGGCCCGAACAAGACGAACGCGCCGAGATGACGACCAGCGACGACGGCGGTCACGACGACCTCGCCGATGATGATGGTGGCGAGGACGAAGGCGGCGGCGAGAGCAGCGGTGGCGAGGCCGGCGACGGCGTGACCGCCGACGGTGAGCGACCGGCGGGCAAGAAGCGTCGACGTCGACGTCGACGCGGGCGAGGTCGCGGCGGTGAAGCAGCCGATGGCGCAGCGCCGAGCACCGGCACCATCGCGGACGCGACTGCGGGCAAGCCCGCGGAAGCCAAGCCCGTGACGGCGCAGGATCCCCACGGTCCGCGAGCGCAGGGCGAGCGCGGACCGAAGCCGGCCCACGATCGCGATCGCGGCGGTCGAGCCCATCACGATCGCGGGCACCGAGCACACCACGATCGCGCTGGGCGTGCGAGCCAGCCGGCGCGCGAGTCCACGCCGACCGCATCACCGCAACAGGTCGCCGCCTTCGCGCAGGTCGCCGCGGGGCTCTTCAGTCACCTCGACGATCGCGAGGTGCCGTGTCGCCTCGATGGGTGCGGACGCACCTGGACGTGGACCGCCGCCGAACAGATCCAGGCCTTTGGTCAGCCACCGCCGCGGCGGTTGTGCCCCGAGCACCACGCGGCGTTCGAATCGGTCGCCGACACCGAGGTGCGCTGCAGCAACCCCGGCTGCGAGCGCACCTGGACGTGGACGAAGGCGGCCCAGCTCGCCGTGCTGCAGCGCGGTGGCACGCTCGAGCCGCCGACCCGCGCGTGCGACGAGTGTGCCCACACCGATCGCAACCTCGGGGATACCGAGATCGCGTGCCGGGTCGACGGTTGCAAGCGCACGTGGACGTGGACCCGCGACGCCCAGCTCAAGCACCGCGCGTGGCTGCGACACACCGCCGCCGAGGCCCCCGAGCCACCGCCCGCGGGTGATCGCCGCGGTCGTCGTCGTCGTCGGGGCCGCAACAGCGACGGGCCGCCGCCGCGGATGTGCGAGCCGTGCCGACAGCGGCAGGCCAAGCTGGTGGATCGGGAAGCCCCCTGCAAGGTGCACGGCTGCACCCGCACCGTCACGATCGACCGCGAGTCCCAGCTTCGAGCATGGGCCGCGACCGGCACCACGGACATCGATGCCGACGTGCCGATGCCCAAGCGCATGTGTGAGGTCTGCCGCGAGTTTTGCCGGCTTCACACCGACCGCGAGGTCGCATGTGGCCGTCCCGGCTGCGACCGCACGTGGACGTACAAGACCGGCGCGCAGCTGCAGGCCTTCCTCGCGGGTCGCTTCGAGGACCCACTACGGCTGTGCGCGCAGTGCATCGCGGGCGGACACGCCCAGGCACCGACGACGATCGAAGGGGCCGAGACGATGCCCTGCGTCGTGCCGCTGTGTGACGGTATCTGGCACTACGTTGTCGGCATGTCGATCGCACCGGCGAACGACGGTGACCATCCCGTCGATCGCATGTGTGACCGCTGCAGGGCCGAGCGCGGCGAAGCGCCCCGCCCCACGCCCCGTGTGTCTTCGAACGACGACGCGCGAACGCTGGAGCCGGACGAGCCCGACGATGCCAGCACACACGTCGAGACCAGCCCCGAGACCAGTCCCGAGCCCAGCCCCGAGACCGAACCTGACGAGGGCGATGCGCGCCTCGACGCATCACCGACCGACGAGGCGCACGCCGACGACGGCGGGGCACTCCCACCGTCGTCGTGAGAGCGGATCGACCCTGAGCCGATCGACCCTGAGCCGATCGAGCCTGCGCCGATCGAGTGCCGACGCGACGACGCGCGTCGGCAAAAATCTGCTCGGATCTTGACCGCACGCCCTTCGAGGTGGGAAGGTTCCACGCGCGCACGTTCTTCCCCGGCTCGAACTCCCGCTCCCACGACAACCTCCGACGTCGACCACTCCCACGCTCTGGGCGTGCGCACCAACTTCCCCGAACCCGGTTCGTCCCGCCGCTGACGGCAACGCCAGCGACAGCGACGAACCGGGTTTGTTCGTTGGTGCGTGGCTCGGGTAACATGCAAGGCAGCATGGCGAAGGCGCCACCCGATACGCGAGTGCGCGAGGTCCGGCCGATTTCGGCGCCGGGCCCCGGCGAGACGCCGTGCCTCGAGGTCATCGGTGGTCGCAGTTCAGGCCGCGTGTTCGCCCTGAAGACGCCGGTCACCGCGATCGGGCGCGACCCCAGCTCCGATGTGGTGCTCGACGACGACGGGTTGTCACGCAACCACGCGCGCATCCACATGGGCGACCCGCTGTGGATCGAAGACCTCGCGTCGACCAACGGCACCTACGTCAACGGCACCCGCGTCGGGCGAGCACGCGTACGCGAGGGCGACCGCTTGCAGTTCGGACCCAACGCACTCCTGCGGCTCAGCTATTGGAGCATCGACGCGCTGCAGCGAGCGCTCGCCGACGGTGCGAACGCAGGCGCAGAGGCCAGCGCACCGCTGCCGCTCTCGGATCGCGAGCTCGAGATCGCCAGGCTGGTCAGCGAGGGCCTGACCAACGCAGAGATCGCCACGCGCCTGCAGATCAGCGAGCGCACCGTGACGACCCACGTGGCGAACATCTACCGCCGCTTGGGCGTGCACAGCCGCGCCGCGCTGACGCGGCTGTTGCTCGAACGACGCGTCCGCTGACGACGGCGCACGGTGGCGAACACCGCCAGCGCCCACCAGGGCGCAGCGCCGGTGCCCTGCGTGCAGCCGCAGCCACTCGCGTCCTCGCCGTCGGCACCCGGCGGTAGCGCACCATCGTCGCTGCCCGCAGTGCCGCCGCCGCCACCGGTGCCATCCGCCGCACCGCCATCGCCGGTGCCGTCGCCCGATCCGCCGCCAGTGCCACCGCCACAGGTCTCGCCCACCGGACACTGCGGGTCGTCGATCACGTACAGCGCACCGCTGGCGTCGTCGACCAGGAACACCTCGTCGCGCACCGGCGTGCCCTCGGGGACGCCGTCGACGCTGGCCTGCGGCCACACCTCGGCGGCACCGACGTCGATGCGCCACGCCTCCCGCGCGGCCGCGCTCGCCAGCGATCGCTTGCGACCAGCGTCGATCAACCACAGCGCTTCGACCGGGTCGTCCTCACCGCGCACGACCAGCGGCGTCTCGCCGAGCGGCTCGCCCGGTTCGATCGCGTCGACGGTCGCAGCATCGATCACCGCGAGATCCCAGAACGTCGACAGCGCCCACGCGGCCTGCACCTCGGGGCCGCCGACCAGACGACGCACACCCGCGGGCACCGCTGGAGGCATGCACGAGAACTGTCCCGGACTCGACTCCAGCAGCGGCGATTCGGTGCCCTCGGTGTCGACCGCGTAGACATAGACCTCGTGGCTGGCGCTGTCGCGTAGGCTTCGCGGGATCTCGATCTCGAAGCCGTGCGCGCACGAGCCCAGCGCATCGCAGAGATCGTCGCGGTGCAGATCGGCGACCAAGGTGATGCCGGTCGCGGTGGGTTCCTCGGCGGGACCACCGAAGTACGCGCGGATCTCGACCGGCGCATCGGGGGTGTCCGGGTCCTGCGCCCAGCCCCGGATCGACTCGCAGTCGACCGCGTCGACCGGCCCCGCGGGCGGCTCGTTGCCGAGCCCGGTGAGGTCCTCGTAGGCCGTCACCAGCGACATGTACGGGCTCACGAACACGAAGCCGACGCCCGCGACGTCCTGCTTGATGTTGAAGTGCAGGTGCACCGTCGTGGAGGTGCCGCCGAACTCGTTGGACACCAGGCCGATGACGTCGCCCTGCGCGAGCGACTCACCGCTCGAGACGATGATGTTGCCGCCGTGCAGATAATCGAAGCGGGTGCCGTCGGCGGCGGTGACGTAGACCGAGTAGCTGCCGATCGACGTCACCGTGCCGGCCATCACCGAGACGTACGGATACGTGAGGTTGTCGCAGCTGGCGGCGCGGATGTCCTGGCCCTGGTGGCCGGTGCCCGACGGGCACAGCGGCATGTCCCAGCTGCGGGTCTCGCAGTAGTTGTCGCGCCAGGGGTACGCGAAGTTGGCCGCGTCGCACTGCGAACCGCCCGGGCCCTCGGAGCCGCCCACGCCCCACACCTGCGAGTTGGGGTACGACGGCGCGTCCTGGATGGGATAGCGCATGCCCGGGGCGTAGACCGTCTCGTCCGCGGCGCCTTGGCCGGAGCCGGGCACGAGATCGCCGGCGGGCAAGTAGAACGGTTCGGCCTGCGCGCGGGCAGGCGCGAGTAGGACGAGCAGCGGCAACGACCACGCGAGGTGACGGCGGATCATCGCGCACCTCCACGACCACCGACATAGACCAGCGACTCGAGCCGCGTCATGAACGCCCGTTCGTCGTCGCACCACGTCACGGCTCGGCGATCGCACTCGATTTCGAAGGAGTACGCGACGCCGTGCTCGATCCACGACGCCGACCAGATCTCTTCGTTGCGGGTCACGAAGCCCGCACCGTCGCGCATCGGGTGGGTGGGCTCGAAGGTCCGCACGTGGGGATGCACGCGGGCCTCGCCACTGCCGTGGGTGTGCAGCAGGTAGCCGTCGCCGTGGACCGTCAGCGCGTACCAGCTGGGGCCGCTGGTGAGCACCGCGCGGGCGCCAGCCTCGGGCGGTGCGAGCACGGGGATCGGTGCGTCGTCGATGCGCGCCTGCAGGCCGGCGTCGTAGCGCGCGCGAGCGACGTGGTCGATGCGCTCCGCGGCCGGCCATGCGATCACGCGGGCCGCCCTCTCGCCACCGAGCACGCGTCCACGCTGCGGCTTGTTGCCGGTTGTCGCCGCGGGAATCTCTGCGCTGCGCTCCAGCGCGAGCGCACCGCCGCGCTCGCCCCCGTGCTCGACGCTCGAGCAACCGCACAGACCGATGAACCATGCCGTGCAGCCCCAGCCGAGAGCGCGCGCGCGTACGTGGACAGCCATGATTGGAGGTTAGCGAATCCGGTACAGGCTGACGCGGTCTGGTCGCGTAGACGCGACCCGATCTCCGCCCGCGCCTACGCACCGCTGCGTAGTCCGACGCGTCGGGGCACGTCGCGGACGTAGTCGCCGGCGGAGTTTCGTGGGTACCATGATTCGCTGTGACCGCTCGCCGTCTCGTGACGCTCGCTATCGCCCTGGTCGCCTGCGGACCCGCGGCCGACGGCAAGACCACCCAGGCCTGGAACCCGGACACCACCGGCAGCTCCGACGGTGGTGACAGCGAGGACGCAGGCGAGGCCGCCGCAACCATGAGCGGCGCGTCCTCGCAGAGCAGCACGACCGCCGGGAGCTGCGACCTCGAGTGCGAGACGCCACCGTCGGATTGCCAGCTCGCGCCGGGCAGCTGCGAAGGCGACGCGTGCACGTATCCCTTCGCGATCGCCGGCACGCCGTGCCTCACCGACTGCGCCAGCGGCGGACACTGCGACGCGACCGGCACGTGCATCTGCGGCGCCGACAGCTGCGCGCAGACCTGCCAGCCGGGGCCGAACATGGACGCCGCCTGCGACGACAGCGGCACCTGCGTGCGCACGTGCCAAGCCCCCTACGACGACTGCGATGGCGATCCGAGCAACGGCTGCGAGGTCCCCGTGGGCGTGCCGCACGTGTGCGATCTGAACGGCATCAATCCGGACGGCGGCTGCTGGACCGCCTACTGCGGCGCCGGTCAGGGAGACGGCGTGTTCGACTTCGGCACCTACCACTGCGTCGACTGCTCGACGTGTGGCACCACCGACGGTGGCCAGTGTCATTGGTGCAACCACGACACCGGCAACTGGTTCCCCGCCGAGGCCTGCGAGTGCGGCACGTACCTCGACGCCGTCTGCGGCCCGGCCTGACTGCGGGCCGGCGACCGCGACCGGCATCAGCCCTTCTCGAACTCGGCCTCGGCGATCATCGTGTTCTCCAGCGAGTTCTGCCCGAAGGTGAAGCTCGTGTTGCGCGTGAACTTGTAGCTCACCGGCAGCCCGGTCCCGAGGTCGAACAGCATGCTGCCCTCGGTCGTGCTCTCGACCGCGATCATGTTGCCCTGCATCTCGGTCGCGCCGCTGCTCTCGACCTCGACCTGCAGCTCGGCGATACGCTGGCCACCGGACTCGTCGATCTTCACGAGCGTGAACTTGCTCTCGATGTCGGTCGGCAGCATCACGCCCGAGTCGCCGAGCTGGGTCTCCTCTTCGCGCTCGACCGTGATCGGCTTGCCGACTGCGAGCGACTCCTTGGGGAGATCGGGCAGCGAGACCATCGCGTCGGTCATCGCCAGCAGCTGCAGCGCGCCGGCGTTGCTGGGTTCCTTGCCCTCGCCGGCGCCACCCTCCTTGGCCAGCGCCTTGAAGCGCTCGCGTCGTGCGGTGGTCTCCTGCAGCGCCTCGGTGCCCTTCTCGTCGACGGTACCGAGCACGTCGACGACGAACGCGCCGCGGCCCTCGGTGAGCAACATGGTCTTGGGGTCGCCTGATGCGTCCTTGTAGAGGCCCTGCAGGTCGAGCTTGCCGATGTCGGCGAAGCTCCACGAGACCTTGAGCTTGTCGCCGTTCGGAACCACGTCGAGCAACGCGGAGTACTCGATCGCCGCCTGACCGAACTTGCCGCCGCCGCTGGTGTTGAGATCGATCTTGCCCTTCTGCTTGAGCTTGGTTGCCGCCAACCCGTAGCGCAGCTGCACACCATCACCCGCGGCCGGCGCTCCTGCGGCACCGCCGCGCCCACCGGGGCTGTCGGTGCCCCCCTGCTTGTTGCACGCACTACCAGCGGCTGCGCACGCGAGCGCAGCGACGAGACCGAACCGGACGAGCTTCGACATGGCCCGCGTACGCTACCAAAACCCCGCGCCACCGCGGCCACCCGAGGGACCATGGCCGACCGGCCCTGCCCGTGGTAATCCCCGTCGCCCATGGCGCTCGAGTTTCTCGCTGCGTTGTTCGGTCCACGGCTCAAGCTGCCGGCTGATCAGGTCACGCGCCTGCCCGGAGCCGCCAAGAAGGCCGCTGCACCGCACGCCACCGCGATCCAGGCCACGCTCGACAAGATCTCGGCGCTGCCCAACATCGCGGACATGAAGGACACCAAGCGGGTGCCGCGGGGCTTCACGCCGCTGGTGAAGGAGCTCCTCCACCACGTCGACGCCTACCACGACGCACTGCGCGAGGCGATGGGCCTGACCGACGTCGCGCGCCCCGGCGAGCCGGGCGGCTGCAACGCCTGCTACACCGCGCCGGTCGGCGTCTCGAGCATCGAGGCGCTCAACATCTATCGCGCCGCTCGACCGTGGAAGGACTTCGCGGAGGTGGTGCGCAAGCTCGTCGAGTATGCGCAGGAGCAGTACAAGGACGTGCAGTCGGGCGCCAAGGGCAAGGACGCCGAGAAGGTCCGCTTCGGCGGCAAGGCGGTGCAGAACGGCCGCTTGGCGTTCGCGAAGAAGGAGCACGCCTGCCCGCTGCTCGACCCCGCGACACAACGCTGCCGGGTCTGGGCGGATCGTCCGATCGCGTGCCGCATGCAGCACCACGTCACCCCGCCCGAGCTGTCGCGCCCGAGCCACGCCGAGTTCCCCAAGGGCGTGCGCTCGAAGAACCTGCGCCTGCCGGTGCGCGCTCAGGTCACGCTGTCACAGCTCGACAAGCGCATCGCCCTCGAGCTGTCGCCCTTCCTCTACGCCTCGATCCCGCAGATCGCCCAGATCACCGAGGGCCAGCAGCTGACCGAGGTCGGCGAGGCGCCGGTGCGGATGCAGCAGGACGGCTCCGTCGCACGGCCGGCCAACCGCAACGTCGCGCACGCCAAGAAATTCCAGAAGGACAAGAAGAAGTCCGCGCGCAAGAAGTGAGCGCCTCGCTCACGCGGACCACGACAACCGGGGGCCCCGCGGCAGCGCTGGGTTCTCGCCGGTGCGGGCGCGCGCCGGCACCTGCAGCGAGGGCAGCGCGCGGAACGGCGTGCGACCATCGCCGATCGCTCGGCCCGCGATCGCGGCCCGGCGGGTGGCGAGCTCACGCACCAGCGCCCGCCAGCGGCGGAGATCGTCCTTGAGCAGCGGATCCGAGCCGATCACACAGCGGGCCCGCGCCCGCGCGCTCTCACCGATGCGCTCGCCGAAGTACGCACCCAGCCCACCGAGGGTCGTGGTCGAGAACAACGCGACCACGACGAGGCCGAGCGCCGCCAGCAAGAAGCCCGGGTTGGCGGCGCCCAGGCACATCCAGCACACCAGCGCGAAGACCCCGACGCCGCCGCCGACCCCGAGCGCACGCCCGCGCTGCATCGCCAGCGCGCTTGCAGCCTCGGCCTCGATCAGCGCGCCCGAGCTGGCGCGGCCCGAGGTTCGCACCGCCAGCGCGCCGGGGGCCCGGCGCTGGGGATCGAGGATGTTCTCGATCGCGATCTGGGCCCGGAAGTCGCCCCGGCGCACCGTCAGACGCGCGCCGTTGCTGGGGCCCGCCGGCGAGTCGATCTCGACGGTGTAGCCGCGCTCGCGCGGGAAATACATGGCCCAGGTCTGCGCGGCCCACTCGACCAGGCCACGCACCTCATCACGCACCTGGGCGGGCTTGAGCCCGGTGCACGGCACCGACCATCCGAACGGATCGAAGCCACTGGCCTCGCGCAGATCCACGTCATCAACGTAGCGTGCGCACAGGGCAGCGTCCACCGACGCTGCGCTCGCATGCACTTCCCAAGGTGGTGCACGCGATCACGATCGCGGCTTCACTTCGTCCACTCATAGCTCACGTACGCCCGCATCGCACCTTTGGCCTCCCCGCACATCATCGTCACGCGGTAGCGATCGGTCGAGCCGGTGATCTTGAGGCGGCCTGGCAACTTCTCGTCGGGCCCGCGTTGCAGGTTGGTGACCTCGCCGCCGACCCGCTTCTCGAGCTGCTCGGCGCACGACTCGGCGGTGGTGCCAGCGGGCAGCTCGAAGAGGATCTGCGACGAGAAGAAGCCCTCGTCGGTGCGCTCCGATCGACTCACGTCCTGGGCCTTCGCGCCCTCGAGCATGTCCTTGCGGAACCAATCGGGATCGCGGAAGCGCTGCCCCAACGGATCGGCAGCGGCGGCCGCCTTGGCGTCGTCCACCGGCGCCGGCGTCGGCTCCTGCACGGGGCGCGCGAGCGGTGGCTTGTTCGCGTCGGCCTTGTCGTCGACCGCGACGGCCTTGCCAGCGTCGGGCTTGGCCTCGGCATGGCTGCCGGCCTTGCCCGCGTCGGCAGCACCGCCGCCCTTGCCCCCGCAGGCCATCGCCACGACCAGGGCCAACCACACTGCTCCGCCTCGCGACCGACGCATCGACATCATCGGCCCGAACACTAGCAGGGCGGCGCGCCCCCTGCCGCCCTCGGCGTGACGGCCGGCGGCCGCCCGCAGCGTCACTTGCCGTGGACGCAGCGGGCCCCGACGGCGGCGTCGGGCTCGAGCTCGACCGCCACCCACGGTGTGTCGATGGCGGGCTCGCCGGCCGCGGGCCGTTGTTCGACGGCGCCATCGGCGGTCCAGAACGGCCCCGGCCCGCGGAACAGCGCAGCGATCGCCTCGACCTCGGCCATGGTCGGCAGCCGCCACTCACTCCAACGGCGGCCGGCGGCCTCGAAGTCGAGCGCCTCGCAGAACGCCCGCGCCTCGTCCTGCGCGACCGCCTCGGCGATGCCGCCGAACAGCTCGACCGCGCCGACGTTGCGCACGATCGGCAGCGGGGGCCCGACCGCGGGCACCTCCAGCGACGCGGTCGCGGCGTCGAGATCGGCGGCGCACCGGAAGCCTCGCATGGGATCGGCCGCAGCCGCACCGCTGCGATCGCCGACGCGGGCCGACTTCCACACCCAGCGCTTGGCTGCCTGCTGGGGATCGGTGGCGATCGCCTTGGCGAGCGGGCCATCCTTGCGACGGAAGTCGACCGCGCCGTAGGCCACGAGCGGTGCCGCGGGATCGAACTCGTCGGCGACCCACTCGTTGGCGTTGGTGCCCATGCCGCGAACGCCGAAGTAGCTCAGGTCGACGACCGGTGTGTCGATCGGCAGCAACCCAGCGAGGTACTCGTCGCGCAGGTCGTTGCCCCACGGATACATGCGGGCATCGACGCCGCGCGCGGCGTACTCCCACTCCAGCTCGGTCGGTAGACGCTGCCCGATCGAGCTGCAGTACGCGGCGGCTTGCTCGTGGGTCACGCAGGTCTGCGGCACGTTGGGGCGCCCGCCCTCGGGCGTGCGCTCGAGCAGCGCGTCGGCCGAGCACGCCGCGGTGCACTTGCCGGCGTCGACGCAGGCCTGGTAGGCGCCGCGCGTGACCTCGTTGACGTCGATCCAGAAGCTCGACGCCTGCACCACGCGCGGTGGCTGACCCGCCCACTGCAGCCGCGGATCGCCGGCGGTCTTGCGGAAGTCGTAGGTCGAGGGCAGATCGCCAACGATGAACTCGCCCTTGGGGATCTGCACTTGCTGGCCCTGGGGCACCACGCGGGTTGCCAGGGCCACGCACTGCCCCTGCGCATTGCGACCGGTGCCTCGCGTGCACTCCGAGGGCAGCTCGTTGCCCCGCGGATCGATGACGGGCTCGGGCGGCTTGGGAGGCGGCTCGGCGGTCGCGAGCGGTATCGGGTCGGGGGTGTCGACGACGTCGAAGCGATGCGAGCTCCGATCGCACGCAGGCGCGAGCAAGGTGAACACGAGCGGGAGGATTTGACGACGCATCGCGACTTCCAGGGCCGTGGGAGTGTACCGCTTCGTCCGAGCACCTTGGCCGATCCGATGCACGCGCGGCAGCGGCATCGCCGGTGCTGCCGGCGCCAACGCGGTTGGCGGCCCGGCGGGCCTCACAGCTCGAACCGCGCGAGGTGCTGGTCCG
>WBZX01001575.1_pt1 | contig 17011 bp, 12 predicted proteins | sample 5204211 | NCBI WGS metagenome assembly WBZX01 (sample SAMN12344362, study PRJNA552823) | activated sludge metagenome | biome: Activated sludge suspended growth; feature: Nitrification reactor; material: Wastewater; isolation source: activated sludge from nitrification reactor of wastewater... | reverse complement strand
CGGTCGGACTACCCCGCAGGCCGGTCGGACTACCCTGCTGGCCGGTCGGACTACCCTGCCGAGCTGTCGGACAGGCCGCCGGGTCGCTCGAACTTCCCACAGGGCCTCTCGGTTCGCCCGCCGCTCATCTCCGACGCTCCCTTCCCGGACGACGACAAGGCCCCTGCCGGCAAGGCCAAGCCCGCCGCGCCCGGCGCCGTCCGCACGCGCCCGCTCCTCGTCGTCGAGCGCGTCTCCAAGGTCTTCCCCGTCCGCCGCGGCATCTTCGGAAAGCCCCAGTTCCTCCACGCCGTCGAGGATGTCTCTTTCTACCTCCGCCGCAGCGAGACGCTGGGCATCGTCGGCGAGTCCGGCTCCGGCAAGAGCACCCTCGCGCGCGCCCTCCTCCGCCTGACGGAGCCCACGTTCGGCCGCATCATCTTCGACGAGAAGGACATCACCCGCATGTCCCTCGCCGATCTCCGCCCCATGCGCCGCCGCATGCAGATCATCTTCCAGGACCCTTCGGCCGCGCTCAACCCCCGAATGACGGTCCGCGAGTGCGTGGCAGAGGGCCTGTCCATCTTCCGCATGGCCAAGGACGACGCCGAGGCGGACGCCTTGATCGAACAGGCCCTCTCCACCGTCGGCCTCCCCGCCGAGACGATGGCCCGCTTCCCCCACGAGCTCTCCGGCGGCCAGAAGCAGCGTGTCGGCATCGCCCGCGCCCTCGCCGTCAAGCCCGAGCTCCTCGTGTGCGACGAGCCCGTGAGCGCCCTGGACGTCTCCATCCAGGCCCAGATATTGAATCTCCTCCTCCGTCTCCAGCGCGATCTCGGCCTCTCGATGCTCTTCATCTCCCACGATCTCCGGGTCGTCGCGCACACGAGCCACCGCGTCGCCGTGATGTTCCTCGGCCGCATCGTGGAGATGGGCCCGACGACGGCCGTCTGCGAGAAGCGCTACCACCCGTATACAAGGGCCCTCTTCGACGCCGTCCCGCGCTTGCACGCCGACAGCAAGGCGCGACTCCCGATCGTCACCGACCTCGCCGCCGAGACAGCGAGCGCCGTCGACCCCCCGAAGGGCTGTGTCTACACCACCCGCTGCCCCCGCGCCGAGAAGGGCAAATGCGACGTGGACACCCCGATCCTGGCCGAGGTCATCCCCGGCAGCCACCACCGAGTGGCCTGCTGGCACCCCGAAGTCTGACCTTGATTCGGATACGGAGTCTGCCGCGAGCCCATTGCGCGTCCACCGCGAGCCCATCGCGAGTCTACCGCGAGCCGGTCGCGGGGTCTCCTCCACTCCACAAGCCTTTTTTGTCCCCGCGCGAGGCCTCCCCCCGAGCACGGGAGCCCCAAAGCGCGCCTCTGTCACCTTCCCACCCAGAACGACCGCCGGAAGGCGGTAGAACCGACCCTTTGCTGTCGAGAACGACCACGGGAGGCGGTAGAATCGGCCCTTTGCTGTCGAGAACGACCGCTCTCGCTCAAGGGGGTAGCACCCTCTCACCTCAGGTCTAAGACCAGACGGACGCAGGCTGGAACTACTTTGAATACATGAGCAACATCGCCCGCTCCGCCTCGACGGCGGCTTCGAGATGGTGCGGGGCGGCCTGAGCTTGCGCGTCGATCTGCAGCCCGTGGTGCTCATGCCCTTCGACTCGCTCGGCGCCGACCCCGAGCTCCTCGTGCAGCACGCCGTCGAGGTCCAATACGGCCACACGTTCGGCGCGGGCGTCCGCCTCCAGGCGTCGCCGACACCTACAGCTCGGACGCCTGCCAGGCGGCGGTCGAGCCTTTCGTGGTGATGCGGCGCGACTTGGGCTTCGCGAGGCTCGGCCTCCTGAAGACGCTCGACGAGGAGAACCCATTCTACAACGAGGCATGGGGAATGCGCTTCTCCGCGGGCGTCAACATCGACTGACGGTGAAACCGGCCGCGGAAGCGGCCACCTACCAGTCCAAGGCTCCTTGATGTTCGATGTCTTTTCGGCGATCGGGAGGATCCGGTGCCGATTGGGCGATGGTGCGCCACACCACGGCGTTCACCAAGCTCGCCGCGGCACGCCCTCACGATCGACGAGGCCGCGGCTAGCTTCGCTGACATCTGCCTGAAGTCGACTCGGCTCAGAACTGATAGACCTTCTGCAACGAACCCTGCATGGAAAGGCCATTGATAGGTGCGCCGTAGAGTGCTGTCCCACGAAGCTCGTAGATGAAGCCGTCGGCTACCTCGAAGTCACCGCTCCACCCCTCAGACTGCAAGTTTGTGAGCGGCGCGCCCCCCACTGGAGCCCCGTACAAGGACCCACCTTTGGCTAGATAGACATGGCCTCCGCTCACCTCCAGATCGCCCTCCCACTCTCCCGGCACCTGAATCAGAGGGCTCGAGAACGCCGTTCCGGAGAGCGGGGCCTGATAGAGCTTCTTTTCCTTCATCAAGAAGACGAGGCCGTCCTGCATCTCGACATCGCCGCTCCATCCGTTCGGGTCGACGAGCTGGAACGGTCCCTGGAACGTGGGCCCGTTCAACGGTGCACCGTATAGATTGCTCGAGACCATCAGGTACACATACCCGGCGGCCACGTCGAAATCGCCATCCCAGCCATTCTCGTTCACGAGGATCGGGGCGCCCTTCACGTCGAGACCGGACAGGGCAATTCCGTAGAGATCGTTTTCCAATCTGTAGTATAGCCATCCGCTCCCGACCTCCACGTCGGTCGGCCCGATGGGGAGCTTCTCACCAACACGAAGCGCGCGGCAAAAGAGGATAGCGCCGAGCCCGTGTGGCTCGCTGGCGCTCCTGTTGTCGGCGGTGGCGTGCCAGCGCGCGCGTGTCCACTCCGGACCTCCATACGTTGTGGGGTACTCCCACGAGATCGGCTTGGAGACCGTGACGACCTCTGCGGACGACTTCGTGCGAATACCGCCGCCGACGGGAATGGGATGATCGATGGGACATGCGGCCGTGGCTGTCCCTCCATTGCCGGCGAGCACCGTCGCGTTCGCCCCGGCTTGCACGATCTGGTCGGTCGTTGTCGCTGGACCCTCCGTGCCGCACACGAGGACGCTCTTCAAGACGTGCGGGTCCGCGGCCTCGTCGCGTGCGCGGCTCTCCCATCCGGCCCGGCTCTGCCCGTCTGTCGAGATCCAGGTGGTCGGCGAGTCCCATCCGACAGGTGTGTTGGAGAGGAGGAACATCCCAGGAGAGAAGCCCATCTCGAATCCGCCCGCCCATGGGATCGGCGCGCTCTGTGGGCATCGCGCGGTGGCCGCGGCTTCCCCTCCGCCCGCGTCGATGTTCACCTGCTCAACGACCTTCACCTGGCCAACCGGGGGAGCACCTCCGGCGCGGCACACGATGTCCACGATCGCGCCGTGCTCGTCCCCGGCATCGAAGTTCGCCACCTGGATACGCCAGCCCGCGCGCGCTTGCTCATCCGGATCCATCCATTGTGTCGGAGCCTCCCAGTTCAATGGCATGGAAGCAAAGAGCCGTTCGCTCGAGCCCTGAACATGAAATCCCCCGGACACGGGCATGGGGTGAGTGAGCGGGCAGTGCACATCCGCGGTCACCGAGCCGCTCGGCGCGAGGATGACGTGGCGAGTCACGTGTGCCATGTCACCCGAAACTTCGCTCTCCGTCACACCCGCGGGATCCGTGAGATGCGGCAGATTGCCCCCGCCCAGCGGCGTGTCGGCGTCGAGCGGCTCGATGTCTGCCAGGTTGATCCAGCCTTGCTGCCCGGGCGCCCCCTCGGATGCGTTCGTGCGAGGGCTCGGTACGGTCTCTCCTGGATTCATGTGGTCTCTGTCGCAGACCTTGGATACCCACACGAAGCCGGGCCGCGTATCGTCCCGTAGCAACGAGCCTTCCGGCTCCTCGTCGCTGGTCGCGAAGACAGCCAACCCAATGGGGTGCCCCACCGGAAAACGTCCGCCGGCCACTTGATCGCCGATGACGTCGTCGGGCTTGGGGCTGTCTGTCGGGCCATAGAGGAACCAGGCGCCTTTGGGGTTCTTGACGTTGTGGCACTGGTACCACATGGCAGGATAGCCCTTCGGCGTCGTATGCTCGCCGGGACACACGAGCTTTCCGGCTGCTTCGTCGTGCTGACCGTCGCTGTCCAGGTTCTTGAGGAGGTCATTCCCCTGGTCGTCGCTGCGAGCGATCCACCCGGACAAGGTCTGCTGGTATCGGTTCGTGCCGCTCACGCAGACGTATTTGTGTCCTTCCACCTTCGAATGGATCTGGACACGATCGCCTTTGCGAAAGTATCCCCGCGGCCGGCCCTGCGGCGTCGCGCGGACGTAGACGCTGTCGGCGAGGATCTCGGACTTCTCACCGCAGGCGGACATGGTCGTCACTGCCGCCCCCGCGATTAGAGTGAAGAGGACGGCCACGGCAGAGCGGGGAATGGCCCGCGATCGAGGTTGACTGGACATGAGGATTTCTCCTGAGCCCGAACGCGAGATGCATTCGGCCGGTGTTAATGTGACCCAAACTCACAATTCATAGTGAAGCTGCGAATTGCACGAGCGCATCGGATCCACAGCGCGGATCCACCAGTGACTCGGCGTCAGCCGCGCACGCGGATAAGCCACCGGCGCCACACCGACTCGGAACCCCCTTCATTCCCGGGTCAGTCGCGCAGTCGGCGCGCGACGGGCCAGGCGATCCACTGGCATCGATTGTCTGCTCGCCGTATGGCAGAGCGAAAGCGGCTCAAAGGCTGCAGACTCCAGCGTCGCTGCCCAGTTGTCTTGCACAGTTGGCCAACGCCGCTTCCATCCCGCAGGCGTCAGCGTCGCTTGGACAGTTCCCCGGCGCGACGCACGTGGTGCACGCGCCGGATTCGGCGTAAGCGCAAAACGAAGCCTTGATGCAAGCAACGTCTTCGCCGCAAGCAATGCCCTCCGCGCAGCAGAACCGCACGATGCGCTCGCCCATGCACGGGTCGTTGTGCTCAATCGCTGCCAAGATTCCGAAATAGGTGGCCATCCCGCAACTGTCAGTCGTCGTGCATGCTGCCTGACAGTAGTGCTCTCTGCACGACTCGAGCGCCAACAGCTTTCCGGCGGCGCCGTTTGCGCCGTCGCACGCGAACGCACAGTTCGGACCCGGACAGGAAGCGTTGCCGTTCTTCTCCAGACACTTCTTGGCCAAACAGCACTCCGACGGATCGCCGGGTGTACATTCGCATTCGGCGAGGGCAGCGGGGCAGCTCGACTTCATGCACGCGTCGCAAGTCAGCCCTGCACCGCCGTCGACATAGGGCTTCTCCGGTGGCACGCCGTCGAAGCAGGGGCTCCAGGTCCCCCCGCCGCTCCCTCCCGCTTTCGTCGCGCCGCCGCTGCCCCCCGTACTCGTTCCACCGCCGGTGTCGACCGGGCACACGCACGGTCCAAATGCGTCCGCGCTCACATCGCACGTCTTCACGCCGGTGACAGGTCCGGGGCACGGGCACGTCTCCGTCTGGTCGGCCGCACAGTACGGTTGCCCGCACGAGGCAAGGAGCATGCTTGCGACGAGGGCAGAGCAGACATAGGCCTTGAACATGGACGTTCCTCCGTGCGATCAACAGGGCCCCTGACACTTCGCGATCCTGCAGCTGTCGAATTCCTGGTAGAGCGCTGGAGCGGGCTCGGCCTGGCAAGGACAGCCGTCCGGCGGGCCCCCAGAGACGCAGCCCAGATTGCAAAAGTATCGGTCCCAGCAGTCGCGCTCCTGGCCACACTTCAGGCCAACCAGGCAACACTCGTCCCGCAGACACTCGCCACAGCCACCCTCGAATGGGAGGCCCGTGCTGAAATCGACCAGATCTCCATAGTAGCTGGCAACCCCGCAGTAACGCTCCTGACTGTCGACTTGGCCGTTCTTGTTCAGGTCAGGCCCTACCGAACACTCTGCCTGACAATGAAGCTGAGTGCAGGAGGCCAGTTCTTGGACGTAGACATCCCTCTCATATCCTTGCTGGAAGCCCGTCGCACACTCGTCCAGGCACTGCTTGCTACCGCCTAGTTCGGCGTTGCACGTGCCTGTGCAGGCGGGAATGATCGCGCAGTCGGCGCTCTCGCCGCAGTTGTTGGCCCACGCCGCGCACGCGTTTGCCGCACATGATTCGCACGACCCCTGCTCGACGGTGGTTGTTCCGGTCGGCTCGGTCTCGAGAGGCAAAGGAACACGACACCCGCCGAGACCGCACGCCAGGATGACAAAGAGTCCAGAGAACCATTCCATCCGCTTCATTGTCCGTCTCCTCCGTCCACTTGGTCCACGCGCTGTCGCTGGGGACTGTCTGGAAAATCTTCTCGGAACCGATCGGCCGATTTCTTCATCTCCTGGCGTTTCCCCACTGCCGCGAGCGCCTCGATGCGGAGCGCCTCGCGCTCCTGTCGGAGCATGCCGTCAGGGTACGTTCGCGCATGGCGCTCGATCAGCTCGAGCGCTCTCTCCGGCCGGTGATTCTTCAGCTCCTGACGGGCGCGCTCGAGGATGGACACCTCCAGAGGGCGTGCCCCGGCCCCGAGGCTGGGTCTTGGGTCGGGTCGTATCCTGTCCGTGGAGCCGGCGGGCGGGTTCGTCGGGATGCGCTCCGCCATGAGCAGAGACACGGTCGCGCCGGAGTCGCCAGATTCCGTCTCGGTAATCGTCGCGATGCTCTTCGTGAACGGCCCGACGCTTCCGGCGTCCAGGGTTGTCTCCGAGCTGGTGCTGGACTCGTCGATGACCTGGGAGCTGTCGCCGCCGCCGTTCGCTCGCGGCCAAGCCCAGATCGCGACGGCCAGGACAACCGCGCCACCCAGCAGAGCTCCCCATGCCTTCAAGGTCGCAAGAGCCTTCTGCGGTCCGAGGTTGGACCCGTCACCAGCGCTGCTCTGGTCTTGGCCCGACGGGTCGCCGCCGTCCGGATTGCCGCCGCCGCCCGCCAAGGTGACATTGATCCGCGCGAGCACTCTGGCCTCCACCTCGGCAGAAGGAGGTGGACAAGCGCGCTCGGCCTCGAAGAGCCGTTCCAGCTCGAGATCCGGGGTAGTATCCTGCGTGCTCATTGCTTGGTTCCCGGCCGCTGAAGGCGTCGCAGAGCGGTTTGCAGGTTCTCCAATCCCTGCCTGAGCCGCGATGACACTGTGTCTTCGCTCACACCGAGCAGGCGGGCCACGTCGCCAGTGGATAGATCATCGAGCTTGCACATGACAATCACGTCCCTCCGATGAGGAGGCACGTCTGCGAGGGCCAACTCGAGCAACCCTCTGCGCTCCGCCATATCCGTGCGTTCCTCAGGAGAAGGCGAATCGTCGATGGGTACCGCTGCGAGGACGTCCGGCTCCATCCTGCGATGCTTTGCGCGTCGTCGATAGTCCACGACGTGCCGCAGCACGAAGGCGTAGAGCCAGGGACGCCGGGGCCTTTGTTCGTCGTAGTCCTCAAGCTTTTCGTGAATCTTCACGAAGATGTCGTGGACCGCGTCCTCGATGTCACCCGAGGAAACTCCGAGCCGCCGGACGGTGGCATGCACCCACGGAAATTCCAGCCGGTAGAGAGTTTCGAGATCCACTGTCAGGTGCTTCGCGCGACGCGCCTGATTCCGTCAGAAAAAGTGACCCGTGGCACCGATGAACAGCGTTCCCGTGATCGGGGGAAACGTCCAGAACGTGGTGGTCTCCGAGCATTCGCCGCCACCTGCGCTGGTGATGCGTACGCACGGTGCCGGGATGACGAAGGGCACCAGGGCTTCCACCATTGCTCGCAACGACAAGAACCGGAACAGCGGGAGCTCCATGCCCGGCCGGATACCGGCTGCTGCGAGAGGTCCGCTATGATGCCCCGCTTGGGCCGCGCCATCAGGATCATGCGCGGCGACATCCAGCGCGCCGACGGACAGGACCGCGCAGGCGGCAAACCGATCCACATGGAGGCACGGCACCAAGCTCGCCATGTACGTCTGCACTTCGAGCTCCGTCTGGATGCCGTGCGCCGAGGCGGGAAACGAGGTCGGAGGCAATGCGCGACCTTCGAGCACCAACGACATGGCCGGCCACGGCAGAGGAGGTGTGCGCCACCAGACGCCGGCCTCCGCCGAGACCCCCCAAGTGGCCGACGGACCGAAGCCCAACCCCACCAAGAAGGCTGCGCCTGTCCGGAGCATCCAGGGTCGTTGCGGCGCGCGCGGCGGTGACTCCGCGCGGATGACCAAGGTTTCTTCGGCTCGGGTGCTCGGCGACGGGGGAGCGGTCGGCCGAGGAGCGGTCGGTGGAGAAGCCGTCGGCGGACGCTCGGAAGGGAGCGCCGAACTCGATGGAGCAGCGGTGCTAGCCGGAGTCCCCGCGGGAGAACCCACGTTCCGAACATGGCTTTGTACGGTTAGGTTGAGCGAGAACACGAGGACCGTCATCAGCTCTTCACAACTGGCGCCATGGAGATCCTGTCTGCTGCCCAGAGGCTCATCGTTCCGCCCGTGCAAGGAATAGCTCGCCTCGATTTGGCCCGAATCGGCCGCGTGTCCTACCACCACGCGAAGAACGTTGGGTGCAGAGGGCTCGAACACGGATATTCCTGTCGCTTTGCTCACGTCTCCCGTGACCCGAGCGCTCGTGGAGCAGCCGGCGCTGTCCTCATAGAATAGTCGGATCGTCGAGTCGGCCGGCACCTGTGCGACGGCATGTCTGCTGTGGAGCAAAGATCCGCAGACCGTGAGCAACAGGGGAATTTGCGCCCTCATCCCGTCGTCCCTCCATCGCCCCCTTGTCGCGACCAGCTGCACGGATATCACAAATTCGCCCGGTCGAGGTGCTTGGAGAGCTGGAACACCGGAGCATCACTTCGCCTTCTGTCGTCCGTATTCGTACCCCACCCTACCCGGTTCGGTGGTCGAGAGTCATCGGCCTTGCTCGAAACGGCCCTTGGGCTGTCTCAGTTCTGGCGGGATGGGAGGTTAGCCCGCGGAGAGCTCGCCCGCGATGCCCTTCGCCTCTTCGAGGCCCGTGCGCTTGCGCTTCAGCGTCTCGAGCTGCTCCTTGGCCTCCGCCACGACCTCCGGAGGGGCCTTGTCGGCGAACGAAGGCAGCGACAGCTTCTTCTCGATCGCCGCGATGTCCTTCTCGACCTTCTTGATCTCGCGCTCGACCCGCTGCGCCTCGTGCGCCGGCTCGACGAGGCCCTGAAGCGCAATCAACACCTCGGCGTCCGCCGCCATGCTCATCACCGCTCCCCGCGGGCGCGCCCCGCCAGAAGGCTCCACCGTGGGCTTTCCCTTGGTCTTCACGAGGAAGTGGATGGAGGAAGCCTCCGCCTCCAGCACTCGTCGCACAGACTCCACACCGGACCGCAGCGCCAGCGGCACCTCGGCGCCGGGGTGGATGTCGTGCTCGCTGCGGATCGACCGCGCCGCGCCGATCACGGTCTGGACAATGGCCATCTCGCGCTCGGCCGCCTCGTCCCGACTGGCCACCTCGTCGCCCGGGAAGCCGGCGAGCGCCACGGAAACAGGGGCTCCCTCGGGGCGGGGGAGGCGCTGCCACAGCTCCTCCGTGATGAACGGGACGAACGGGTGGAGGAGCCGCATCGCCGCCTCCAGCACGTACGCGAGCACGTCCCGCGTCTCGTCCGCGAGATCCGGAGTCTGCTCCCGGGCCGCGAAAACAGGCTTGGACAGCTCCAAAAACCAGTCGCACAGCTCGCCCCAGAAGAAGTGGTAGAGCCCGAGCGCCGCGTCATCCATACGGAACTCGTCAATGCCCTTCCGCGCCGTCACGGTCACTGCCGCGAGGCGCGACAGGATCCATCGATTGGCCAGCAGCGTCGCCTTCGGCGGCGCAGACCCCACCGTGGCCCCCTCCAGGTACGTGAGCGCGTAGCGCGTCGCGTTCCAGATCTTGTTCATGAAGTTGCGGTATCCCTCGATCTTCTTGGGCGAGAGAGGGATTCGCTTGGACTGCGGCGAGTAGGTCGCGAGCGTGAACCGCAGCGCGTCGCCGCCGTACGACGAGAAGCCGGAGCCCATCTGCCCCGCGGACGGATAGGCCTTCTTGAACTTTTTGAGCGCCTCCTCGCGCGGGGCGCCCGGGAGGGCCTTGTCGACCACGTCCTCGAACGTGGCGCCGTGGATGAGGTCCAGCGGGTCGATGACGTTGCCCTTGACCTTGCTCATCTTGTCGCCCGTCTCGTCCACGACCATCCCGTGAAGCAAGATGCGCTTGAAGGGGGGCTGTCCCATGAAGTGGATGCCCATCATCATCATGCGCGCGACCCAGAAGAAGAGGATGTCGTAGCCCGTCTCCAGGTCGCTCGCGGGATAGAACTTCTTCAGCGAGTCGGTGTCGTCCGGCCAGCCGAGCGTCGAGAAGGGCCAGAGTCCGGACGAGAACCACGTGTCGAGCACGTCGTCGTCCTGCTTCGTGTCCGATTGACACTTTTCACAGGGCACCTTGCCGTCCTCGTTGGTGACGGTGATGTGCCCGCACGCGCCGCAGTAAAACGCCGGGATCCGGTGGCCCCACCAGAGCTGGCGGGAGATGCACCAGTCCAGGATGTTGCTCATCCAGTGCTCGTACGTCTTCTGCCACTCTTCGGGGATGATGACCGTCTTGCCCTCGCGGACGGCGGCGAGCGCCGGCTCGGCGAGCGGCTTCATCCGAACGAACCACTGCGTCGAGATGAGCGGCTCCACGATGCTCCCGTTGCGCTGGCTGCGCGGCAACACGAGCTCGTGCGGCTTGCTCCCGCGCGTGAGGCCCTTCTCCTCCAGCGCCTTCTTCACGGCCTTCCGCGCGACGAAGCGGTCCAGTCCGGCGAAGGGCCCACAGACCGCATTCATGGTGCCGTCGAGGTTGAGGATGTTGAGCTCCTCCAGCTTGTGGCGCTTGCCGGTCGCGAAGTCGTTGAAGTCGTGCGCCGGAGTGACCTTCACCGCGCCGGTCCCGAACTTGGGGTCGACCAGCTCCGCGTCCGTGATGATGGGGATTCGCCGCGTGAGGAGCGGGTGCGTCACGAACTTGCCGTGGAGGTGCTTGTACCGCGGATCGTCCGGGTGGACGGCCACCGCCGTGTCGCCGAGCATCGTCTCGGGGCGCGTCGTCGCGACGACGATCTCGCCGCCTCCGTCCTCCAGCGGATAGGCGAACTCGAACAGCTCACCGTTGGCCGGCTCGTTCTCGACTTCGAGGTTGGAGAGCACCGTCTGCGCCTCGCAGTCCCAGTGGATGAGGCGCGTGTCGCGGTAGATGAGGCCCTCTTTGTGGAGCCGCACGAACGCCTCGCGGACCGACCTGTTCATGTCGGCGTCCATCGTGAAGCGGGTGCGGGGCCAGTCGGCGCTCGCGCCGAGCACGCGCTGCTGCTCGGTGATGCGGCCGCCGCTCTGCTCCTTCCACATCCACACGCGTTCCAGGAACGCCTCGCGGCCGAGGTCGTGGCGGGTCTTGCCCTCGCGCTTGAGGATGCGCTCCACGACCGTCTGCGTGGCGATGCCCGCGTGATCGATGCCGGGCTGCCAGAGCGTGTTGAACCCGCGCATGCGGTGGTAGCGGACGAGGACGTCCTCGATCGTGCAGGTGAGCGCGTGCCCCATGTGCAGCGAGCCCGTGACGTTGGGCGGCGGCATCGGCAGGACGTAGGTGGGCCGCGCGTCCGCGGGATCGCTCGAAGCGGCGAAGACCTTGTGCTCGATCCAGTACGCGTACCAGCGCGGCTCGACGTCGCGGGGATCGTAAGCCTTTGCGAGGGGGCTCTCCATGACGCGACGCGATACCACGCGCGCACGGCGCTTGAAATCGTGGGCGTTCGTCAGAGGGGCGCGCGGGGGGCGCCTCGCCCTGCACTGCACGATCTTTTCACCACCGAGGCACGGAGACACGGAGGCTTCACGGAGGGTTTTTGTCCCAGATCAGACAAGACAAAACCCTCTGTGACCCTCTGTGCTCTCTGTGGCTTCGTGATGAAGAAGGCCCCCTGAGCCCCCGGGCGTCTCACCGCGTGAGGCGGGCGATCTCTTCCTTGATGATCGTCTCGGCGAGCACCGGGACGACCTCCCACACGACGCGCTCCACGACCTCCCGCGACAGCGCGACGACGGCGTCCACCTGCTGCGGCGTGAGGCCCATCTCTTCGAGCTTCGCGGCCATCTGGCCGTTGATGTGCGCCGACGTGCCGTCACCGGCGGCCTGCGCGATGTGCGACGCGACGCCGAGCGACGGCGTCGTCGGCGAGGCGGCGGGCACCGGACCGGAGGGCCGCGTGGCGGCGACGCCGGCGACAGGCGTGGGCGCGGCGGCCCGCGGATCGACGCGTCCCGTGGGGGCGAGCGGGCGGGCCTGCGCGGGCGGCGCGCCGCCGACGGGGGGCATCGCGACGCCCGGGTTGTACACGAGCGTCTGCGCGCGCTGGGCACGCTGCGCGGGCGCCACGGGGGCGGCCGACGGCGACGTCGCGGCCTGCGGGCTCGCCGCGGGGGAGCGGTTCGCGCCGGGGGCGGCCGCCGTCCCGATCATCGTCGAGGCGAGCGGGTTCGCGGCGGCGGACGGAGAGCGCGCCGGCGTGGCGGCGACCGGCTCGGCCTTGCCGCCGCTCAGCAGCTTCTTGACCTTGTCGATCATCTGCTGCGTGTCGAACGGCTTGTCGATGTGGTCGTCGGCCTGCGCCGCGGAGCCGCGCGCAGCGTCGAACGGGTGCTGCTTCGACGAGAGGACCAGGACGGGAACGCCGGGGGATTGGGCCTTGATCAGCTTGCAGAGGTCGTATCCGTTCTTCGGCTCCAGCGTGCTGTCCGCGACGACGACGTCGGCCTTGACCGACTTCAGCTTCGCGAGAGCAGCGTCGGCGCTGTCGACCGTGATCACGTTGAAATCCGGCCCGGCAAACGTGATCTCCAGGACCCTGCGCATGGTGACGCTGTCATCGACAGCGAGTACGGTGCTCGGCACGGAATGCGTTCTCCTTGTCCAGCGCGTATCTTCGGCCTCCGCGCTTCGGCGTGTCAACATCGCGGTAAGGATCATGCCCCCGCCGCGGAAAGGGCGCGCGGGCCCGGCCCGTCCCGGCGGCCCGTTTGCAGGTTGCTCGACATCCCGTGAGAAATCCGAACCCCAAGCCGGCCGCGTCCGGCGACACGCAGGCGACGTCACCTGTTCAGGTGGAGGGCCGCCACGTCGTGACCGAGGAGCTGGGGGGCCGCCCGCTCGACGGCGCCCTCCGCGCGCTGACGAACGTCCCGTGGTCCGTCGCCCGCTCGATGATCGAGACGGGCAAGGTCAAGGTCTCCGGGGCCCTCGCGACGAGCGCGCGCCGCCGCGTGAGCGCCGGCGAGGTCATCGACGTCGACCCGCGCGCCCCCAAGCCCAAGACGGCGCGCCTCCGCGAGCTCGGTGAGGATCTCGTGGCGTACGCCGACGGCGCCGTCGTCGTGGTGCGCAAGCCCGCGGGCATCAGCACCGTCCCGTACGAGGGCGACGACGCCGACGCGGACGACGCGGACGAGGAGACGCTCGACGCGATCGTCCGCGATCTGCTGGCCCAGCGCGCCAAGCACGAGCGCCGCGAGCGCCGCGAGCGACCGATCGGCCGCGCGCCCCTCGGCGTCGTGCAGCGCCTCGACAAGGTGACGAGCGGCCTGCTCGTCTTCGCCCGCAATTTCGCGGCGAAGAAGCACCTCACCCAGCAGCTCCGCCAGCGCGCGATGCACCGCCGCTACCTCGCGATCGCCCACGGCGACGTGCGCGACGCGACGTACCGCACGCTCATCGTCTCGGATCGCGGCGACGGCCTCCGCGGCTCCGCCGACAAGATCCGCGGCCGCGCCCCCGGCGAGGAGGACCTCGCGATCACGCACGTCGAGCGCATCGAGGCCCTCCGCGGCGCCACGCTCATCCGGTGCCGCCTCGAGACGGGCCGCACCCACCAGATCCGCATCCACCTGGCCGAGGCGGGTCACCCGCTCGTCGGCGAGCACGTCTACATCCGCGGCTACAAGGGCCCGCTGATCCCGGCCCCGCGCCTGATGCTCCACGCCGCCGAGCTCGGCTTCGTGCACCCCGCGAGCGAGCGCGAGATGAGCTTCACGATGGACCCCCCCGAGGATTTCCAGAGGGTCCTCGAATCCCTCCGCCTCCCGCGCGAACCGGAGCACAGCGAGGAGCCGCCGCGCGTCGATCGCGAACAGCGCCCTGCCTCCTCGACGCGACCGCCGTCCCACGCGAAACGCCCTCCGCGCCGCTGACAGCGCTCTCTCCCAGATTTTTGGGGGGCGCGGCAAGCGTCCCTCCGGCACACGCCGCCGCCACGCCGCGTCTCCGTGGCCGCCCCGGAGACGCGCCCCGGCGGCGCCCGTGTGCGCGAGAACGACTCCCGCGCCCCCCGAAGATCCGAGCCCAAGAGCGCGCGGGGCGCCTTCGATCAGCGGCCGTGGAGCGCTTCGATCAGCGGCCGTTGAGGGCTTCGATCAGCGGCCGTTGAGGGCTTCGCTCAGCGCGGCGGCCGTCGCGTCGACGAGGGGCATCATCTTCGCGTAGTCCATCCGCGACGGGCCCAGCACGCCCACGGTGCCGGAGGCGCGGCCGTGCTCCGAGTACGGCGCCACGACGAGCGACAGCTCGCCGCTCACGAGCTCGCCGGCCTCCGAGGAGAGGAGCACCGTGACGGCGCCCGCCGCGAGCGTCTTGTCGAGCAACGTGAGCAGCGCCTCGCGCTCCTCCAGCGTGCGAACGAGGCTCTTGAGGCGGCCGATGTCGGCATACTCCGGCAGATCGATGAGCCGCCCCTGCCCCTCGATCAGCACGTCCGCGGGCCGCCCGAGATCGCACGTGGCCTTGCTCCCGAGCTCGAACGCGCGCTTGCGGAGCGCGTCGAGGGCGGTGCGCTCGTCCGCGAGGCGCCGCGCGAACAGCTCGCGCACGTCGCCGAGCGAGCGCCCCTCGATCACGTCGGCGAGGAGGTTGTGCACGCGCTGGAGATCGCCCTCGCTGATGGCGCCCTCGATCGTGATGAAGCGGTTCTCCACGGAGCCGTCGCGGAACACGAGCACGGCGAGGAGCTGGCCGGGCCGCGTCGGGATGAACCGGAGCTGCGCCAGCGCGCGCAGCTCGCCGCGCGGCGCGATCACGAGGGCGGCGGCGCCCGACAGCTCCGACAGGTACTTCCCCGTCTCGCGCAGCGGATCCTCCGCCCTGCGGATCTCGGCGAAGCGCGCGTCGAGCTTGGCCTTGTCCTCGGGCGCGAGCGGCCGGATGCGCACGAGCGTGTCGATGAACAGGCGGAGCGCTTTGTCCGTGGGGACGCGGCCCGCGGAGGTGTGCGGCTGCTTCAGGTAGCCCGTCTCCTCGAGGTCCGCGAGCACGTTGCGGATCGACGCGGCGGACAGATCGAGGCCGTACCGCCGGGCGAGCGTGCGGCTCCCGACAGCGTCGCCGGAGGCGATGAACTCGGTCACGACCGCAAAGAGGATCTTCTTGGCGCGGGGGGAAATCTCGGTGGAAGCTTTCGGCAACACTGCATGAAGAGTGGATGCGCCGAGCGGCCTCCGTCAACCTGTTCGTCGCGGGCCCGCATCCGGTGGTCACCGCTGCTCGTCTCGTGGGTCGCCGTCGCTGTTTTGCTGCTCCCCGCGGCGCCCGCGCTCGCGCGCCCTCGGAGGCCGCGCGTGACGTACGAGGACCCGCGCGATCCGCGGCCGTCGGCGGTCTACGCGGCGATGGGAAAGGCCGCCTGCCTGAAGGCGCTCGCCGCCCGGAAGATCCCTTTTTCGAAGGTCGAGAGGGCCCGCGGCGTGATGGCTCCCGTGCGCCTCGCGGGCCCCGTCGGGGGCGTGACGTTCCGCACCGACGCGCCGCCTGCCGAGCGCGCCGCGAGCCCCGCCGAGGTCTTCGATTGCCGCCTGGTGCTCGCGCTCTCCGACTGGAGCAAGATCCTCGTCGCGCACGGGATCGACGAGGTCCGCATCGCCTCGGCGTGGCGCCCCGCGAAGGGTCGGGCGCGCGGCGATCGCCTCGGGAAGCGGCACGGCGGCGCGCTCGCCGTCGACGTGCTGCGCTTCGGCAAGAGGCCCGCCGCGGGCGAGGCGTCGCGCCGCTGGCTCTCCGTCGCGTCGGACTTCCACGGCCTCATCGGCGCGCCCGTGTGCGCCTCTCGGGGCCGCGAGGCGCTCCCCGAAGCGGCCCGCGAGCTGCGCGCCCTCGCGTGCGAGGCCCACGCGAAGAGGACGTTCACGTCGATCCTGACCCCCAGCTACAACCGCGCCCACCGCGATCACTTCCACCTGGAGATCCGGCCCTTGGTGGAGTGGTCCCTGCTCCTCTAGCCTCCGAATCGTGCGCGGCTGTGACCCGTCGGTCCCTCGTAGGTTATGTTAGCGCTCGTGACGCCCCGATCCGCCGAAGACAAGCCGTCCACTGCGCCCGCCTCCCCCCGCGGAAAGAGCCCTGCGAAGCGACCGAGCACGGCCCGCGCGGCCCTCGCCGTCGGCGCGATCGCGGCCTCTTTCTCGGTCGCCGGCTGTCCGTGCCTCGAGTCGATCGTGAACCCGAGCCCCGCGCTCCAGTGGTGGCTGTTCTCCAATTTCGGCGCGAGCCGCATGTGCCCCGAGATGCTCAAGACGGGCATCCCGCTCCGCCTCCAGAACGGTCAGCCGGCCATCGGGCGCTTCTTCCCGAACCAGTGCTCGTACGCCGTCGACGACAACCGCCGCACCGTCGCGGTGAGCTTCGCGGGCACGGGCTACGGCTACATGACCCCGGCCAAGCGCATCGGCTTCACGGTGAGCGGCAGCGTCGAGCTTCGCCCTTCGATCCAGCTCGCCGGCGACAAGGCGTACGTGTTCGGCCAGTTCAACAGGATCATCAACGGGCCCACGTTCCAGGTCGGCTACATCGAGAACCCCGTCGTCGACATCGCCGCGAACTTCCCCGGCATCGGCAGCGTCGCGAACCTCTTCGGCAACCAGGTCGTCGCGGGCGAGCTCACGCGCGGCTTCACCGTGGTGAACAGCGACAAGGGCAACGACTTCGCGCTCGGCATCCTCCGGCCACCGCAGGTGCCGC
>WBZX01001574.1_pt1 | contig 17028 bp, 18 predicted proteins | sample 5204211 | NCBI WGS metagenome assembly WBZX01 (sample SAMN12344362, study PRJNA552823) | activated sludge metagenome | biome: Activated sludge suspended growth; feature: Nitrification reactor; material: Wastewater; isolation source: activated sludge from nitrification reactor of wastewater... | reverse complement strand
CGGTGGTGGCGTCACGGATGGTCCGCGACTACGTGACCGACCTCTACGAACCGACCGCGGCCGGAGCCGACACCATGGAGTCCAACGATGGCGCGATCGCCCGCGACCTGGCCGATTGGAAGCGTCGGGTGAGCGCGGCGTGGCCCGAGGTGCACATCCTCGGCGTCGACGCCGAGGACGACCCCGCTGACCTGGGGTCGACTCGCACCGTAAGCGTCACCGTGGCCTTGGGCCCCCTGCGCTCTGGCGACGTCGCCGTGCAACTCGTACACGGACCCGTGGGCCAGGGTGATCAGCTCACCAGCCACACCAGCACCACCCTCGAACCTGTCGATCCGACCGACGCAGATGGCCAGGCCACCTATCGGGGCTCCATCACCTGTACCACGCCAGGCCGCTACGGGTTCACGGCTCGCGTCTCACCCGCTCACCCCGCCCTCAGCACACCCCTCGAGCTGGGCCTGTTGACCTGGCCCTGACACGCCGCATGCCGCCATCAACGGTGCAATAATCGCGGCCATGCCGATATCACGACGTACCCGTACCGCCATCGCCGCCGTGGTCATGCTGGTGGGAACCACCGCCTGTGGCAACAGCAGCTCCGACAAGGACACGGCCGCCACCACCACCAAGGCGGAGACGACCACCACCAGTGCCGAGGCGAGCACCACAAGCGAAAGCGAAAGTGAAAGCAGTTCCGCGGCCGCCGAGGAGCGGGCCGAAGCAGCCAACCTGACCCTCGATGACCTGCCCGACGGCTGGACGTCCACGCCCAACGGCGAGGAGAACGACAGCAACGTCTTCGACACCTGTGGCGATCTGGACCTCGACGAGATCACCGTCGCCAAGGTCTCCTCGGACAACTTCGAGTACGCCACCTCCGACGGCGGCGGGCTCACCCTGACCACCACGTCCGGCGTGTTCGACTCCGAGGAGAACGCCCAGGCCATGGTCGACATCATCGGCGAACAGGCCTTCGCCGACTGCACCACGACGGCCATGGCCGACCTGGCTGCGGTCCCCGGCATGACCGGGAGCGTCGCACCGACCCCGACCGGGGAGCTCCCCGACGTAGCCGACCAGGTCGGCGCGCTCAGCGGGGAGTTCACCATCCCCACCCCACAAGGAAACTCGACCATGCGGGTGATGCTGATCGCCGTACGAACCGGTGACCTGGTCACCACCATCTCCGGTACCGCCATCGACACCGAGCCCGATGGAGCACTGATGAATGACGTGGTCAACCTGGTTGTCGACCGACAGGCCGACTGACGGCCGACCAGGGATGGGGGTCCCGGTCAGCGCCCGGTGAAACGGGCGTGGCCGGGACCGTGCTCCAAGAAGGCGGCCACGCCGATCTTGGCGTCAGCAGTACCGAAGACCTCTACGAATCGTTCCTGTTCAAAGGCCAGGCCCGATTCCAGATCGGTTTCCAAACCAGAGTCGATGGCGGCTTTCGCCAGTCCCTGAGCCACCACCGCACCCTGGGCGAACGACCCGGCCCATGCCAGCGCTTCGTCCATGAGGGCTTCGGGTTCGACCACACGGTCGGCGAGACCCATGGCCAAAGCTTCCTTGGCGCCGACCTGACGCCCGCTGAGGATCAGGTCCTTGGCTCGGGCCGGCCCCACCAGACGGGCCAGGCGTTGGGTTCCGCCACCACCGGGGATGATGCCGAGCAGGATCTCGGGCTGGCCAAATCGGGCCCTGGAGGACGCCAAGCGAAAATCACAGGCCAGGGCCAGTTCGCAGCCGCCGCCGAGAGCGAAGCCCGAAACCGCGGCGATCGTGGCCCGGGGGATGGCAGCCACCGCGTTCAGCGCCTCCAGGAACAGTCCGCCGATCTCGGCCGCTTCGGTGGGCCCGCCGAACTCGGAGATGTCGGCTCCTGCCGCAAACACCCGATCACCCCCCGTGACTACGACGGCTCCCGGAGGCTCGGCGGTCAGCCGGCGTGCTGCCTCCGCCAGTTGGCGCAGCAACTCCGAGGAAAGGGCGTTCACCTTGGGGTTGTCGAGGCGCAGCACGGCAACTTCGTCGTCTCGACGTTCGATGGTGACCAAGGGTTGAGACATGGCCATCGACCCTAGGTTTCGCCTCCACCGATTGGAAAGCCCACCGATGGAACCCTGTCAGGGTTGAACTTCGGCGGGGCCGAAGTCGCAGCCGCCTATCCCATCGCCGTCCCCGTCGATTCCCCGTTGGACGCCATTTATGGCCAGGACCGTCGTGTCACAAAGCGGATCGCCCAGGGGGATGACATCTATCCCCGACGACCCCGACGACAGGTCGGCGGGTGAGGGGATCATCGCGGGGCAGGAGCTCCCGATCATGTACCCGTGGGAGATCACCGGCCCTGGGCCGCCGCAGGCCGGGAGGGCTGTGACCAGGTTGATCTCCATCCCCGTAGCTGCCGCGTGCGTCTCACCCGTCGCCAGTGTGGACACCGCGACGCCCCATCTGTAGCCCTGGAGGATGGCGGTGTTGGTGACTACGACCTTTCCGGCGTTGGCTAGGACGGCTACTCCGGCCGTGGTCAGCTTGCTGTTCGACACCACAACACTCCCCCCTTCCCGAACCATGAGGGGGTTCGTGCCCGCATAGGCGGGTACGTCATAGACGAACAGCAAGGAGTGGTCCACGGCCGCCGAGCCGCTCACGTCAAGCGCCAGCGCACCCGCCTCGCCCTCGACGCCACCCGACAACCAGTCGATGCTCAAATGGCCACCGGCCGCCACCGTGATCCGCATCGGACTGACGATCGTGCCGCCCGGGGTACCGAGGATGCTCACGTCGCCGGTGATCGTCGGGTCGAAGCCTCCATAGGTTCCAGCGGGGACCATCACGTCGGCACCGTCCGCCGCGGTGTTGGCCTCATCAAGTGCGGCTTGAAGCGTGCACGCCCCACCCGCCGCGGCTGAGGTGCACGCTCCGTCACCCGGGTTGTCGTCCGCTCCGTTGGTCTGAGTGGCGACGACCAACTGAAGGCGAGCCGGCAAGGGCTCGCACGCCGCCATCGCCAGCAGGGCGACCGACGCCACGGCGATCATTGCAACCCGCATAAACACGCCGCTGCTGCTCTCACGAGTCATCGCGGGTTCACGGGTTTCTCGACCAAGGCACTCCGCTCCTCGCAAAGATCTGATCGACCCAAACATCCTCCGGAGCCTAGGGGCGAGGACCTCGACCGTCCACGGCTTGAAGGACCACGTCTGCTGCTGACCAGGGATCCAAGGTTCCGTCCTCGACCTGGGCCTCCAGCGAGCGTCGCCCGGCCGCACCGATCATCTGGTCGGCGCGGGCACGGATGCGCTGTTCGACGATGAGGGTCAACTCGTCGCGCAGACGGGTGCGGCGGCGCTGTTGCAGTCCGCCCACCGTCTCCAGGTGGGACCGGTGGGCGGTGATGGCGTCCCACACCTCGCCCGCCCCATCTCCGGTGGTCCCGACCGCGGAGACGACCGGAGGCCGCCAGCCGCTGGGACCGGGTCCGGTGAGATCCAACATCGACTCCAGGTCGCGCCGGGTGAGGTCGGCTCCGGGCCGGTCTGCCTTGTTGATCACGAAAACGTCGGCGATCTCCATGAGCCCGGCCTTGTTGGCCTGTACCCGATCACCCCATCCGGGATTCACGACCACGACGGTGGTGTCGGCGGTCCCGGCCACCTCGACCTCGACCTGGCCGACGCCCACGGTTTCGATCAGGACCCACGGGAACCCGGCCACGTCCAGAACCCGCACCGCTTCGGGGGTGGCCAAGGCCAAGCCCCCGAGATGGCCACGAGTGGCCATCGAGCGGATGAACACGCCCTCGTCGAGCGCATGTTCGGACATCCTCACCCGGTCTCCCAGGATGGCGCCCCCCGTGTATGGAGAGGACGGGTCGATGGCCAAGATGGCGATTCGTTCTCCCCGTTTCCGGACCGCGGCCACCACCGCACTGGTCAGCGTCGACTTCCCGGCCCCAGGGGCCCCGGTCAGACCCACCGTGTAGGCCGAACCGGCCAACGGGTACACCCGACGTCCGACCTGGTGAGCGGATCGCCCACCCCGCTCCACAACTGACAGCAGGCGGGCCAGCGCTCCGCGGTCACCGGACCGGGCCGCATCGACCAGATCAGTGGGGTCGAGAAGGTCCGGGTCAGCCATGGGGATCGACGGTAACGCCGGTCAGAGTGAGACGGGGGACTCCGCCGGGGCCACGCCGTACTGCTCCACCGCGGTGACGCCCGGAACCCGGTCCTTGAGGATCCGCTCGACCCCGGCCTTGAGGGTGACCGTCGATGCCGGGCAGGAAACGCAAGCCCCGGTCAACTCGACGGTGACCACTCCCGTCTCAACGTCGACGCCCCGAAGGAAGATGTCGCCACCGTCGGCTTGGATGGCCGGGCGGATCACCTCGAGGGTGCGACGAACCTGATCTTCCACGGGTCTCCTTTTCGAACTCGACCATTCTCGCGTGCCCAGACCGAGGCAGGAAACCCACACCGAATCGACGGTGGGCGCTGGTTCAGCGCTCTGCCAGAGATTCGCGGTTGTGGAAAGCTCACCCGGCTGCCACCGACCAGGGGGTCGACGACCGGAGAGGACGCAACCAGTTCGCGATGTCGATCACCGAGCGAACCCTCAACGTGGACGACCACGAACTGGCGTCGATGCGCCTACCCCTCGATGACATGGTCCTCGAGGAGCCGATCGGTCCCGATGTCTGGCGCTGCGCCGAAGGGCCCTTCGACCGCTACGAACGGCGACTGAGGGTGGAACCCGACGGCGATGGTCGCCACCGGGTCACCGAGACGGTCGAATGGGAGCTGGCCATCCCGGTGTGGGGCGCCATGTTCAGACCCCTGGTCCGGCGTTACATCACCAACCGTGACCACCGGATCGACGAGGCAGGACAACCGGTAGGTGGATCTCCACCTTGGTGGTCACCACCAGACCGGCTGGACGCCAGGGCCACAGCCATGGTCGCCCGCCTGTGCACCCTGTCCATGGTGGTGGGCTACCTCGGCACTCTCCTCACCCAGACCATCACCTTTGCGTCGGACCAGTTCCACGCGTCCACCAGCTCGCAAGGCCTGACCCTGGCCAGTGCCCGCGCCGGCGTGCTGCTCTCCCTAGTCATCATGACGATCGCCGATCGCCGAGGCCGACAACGCCTGCTGGTGGTGTGCACCATTTCGGGCATCCTGGCGGCTTCTCTCGGGGCGTTGGCCCCCAACCTGACCACCCTCGGAGCGACGCAGTTCCTGACCAGGTCGTTCTCCACCGCCCTTGCCCTTCTCATCGCGGTCGTCGCCGCCGAGGAGATGCCTGCAGGCGGAAGGGCCTACGCCGCCAGCGTGGTCGCCATGACCACCGCGCTGGGCGCGGGCGGCGCTGTGCTCCTCCTCCCCCTCGCCGACCTTCACCCCGGGGCGTGGAGGATTCTCTACGTCGCGCCCCTCCTTGCCCTTCCGACCTTTGCCAGGCTGGCGGGACGAGTGCCCGAGAGCCGGCGCTTCATGCGTCCCCACGCCCGGGTCACCATGAAAGGACACCGAGGACGCCTGACCTTGCTCGGGGCCTCGACGTTCTTCGGTGTGATGTTCCTGGCCCCCGTCACCCAGTTCCAGAACGAGTTCCTCCGCGAGGAGCGCGGTTTCTCGGCTCTGGCCATCACCATCTTCACCATCTGCACCAACACCCCTGCCGGGATCGGAGTGGTGGTCGGAGGTCGACTGGCTGATCAGAGGGGCAGGAAAGTGGTCGGAGCGGTCGGCACCCTTGGAGGAGCGGTGCTGTTAGCCGCCGCCTTCCACGCCTCGGGGATCTGGCTGTGGTTGGCGTGGGTCGTGGGGGGCGTGATCGGTGCCATGACCGTTCCAGCCCTGGCCGTGTACGGCCCTGAACTGTTCCCCACCGCGCTGCGAGGCCGGGCCAACGGGATCATCTCGCTCACCGGTGTGATCGGGGCGGCCATCGGTTTGTTCGCCGCCGGGTGGATGTCGGACCGGTACGGAAGCATCGCTCCGGGTCTGACCGTGTTGGCCGCCGGTCCCTTGGTGGTGACCGTTCTGGTACTCACCCTCTACCCCGAGACCGCACATCTCGAGTTGGAGGAGCTCAACCCCGAAGACGCCGCCTTCCTCCGCCCCAGCGGCTGAACGGCGAGTTGGCCTGACTCCGTCGGAAGGCTCTGCCGTTCGGCGGAACCGGCCTTAGGAGGCGAGCGGAGGCGAGCCGACCCATAAGTACGGCATGGTTAAACCGAGGCGAAGCCTCGGTCTGGTCAACCTGGTAGCGACGACGACCGGACCTATCCGCTAGGACCCTTAGAGGGCCTTGACCCATGCGTCGACCACGGCGCAGATCTCGTCATCGGCGCCCTTGACGTCGTGGCGACCGCCGGCGATCCAGTGGTGGGTGACGGGACCGGCGATCGCCGCGGTCGCCGCCTCCAGCTCTTCAGGCGTGCCGAAGGGGTCCCGGTCACCTCCCACGAACAGGCAGGGCACTTCGATGTCGGGGAAGTGCTCGGTTCGCAGGCGTTCAGGCTTGCCAGGGGGATGGAGTGGATAGCTGAGCAACACCAGACCAGCTGCGGGAAGTCCTTCGGCCACGGCCATCGAACACATCCGTCCCCCCATGGATCGACCACCCAGCACCAGCCGTTGGGGAGCCACCCCGGCACGGCGGCAGAAGGTGTCGGCATCGCTGAACAAAGAAGCGATCAGCTTCGGGGCCCGATCGGGGGCCTTTCGACCTTCCTTGCGGTAGGGAAAATCAACTCTGGTAACCGGGAGCGGACCGAGGGCTTCTTCCAGAGCGACCAGGGTGTGGTGGGTTCGGTCGCTGCCGGCTCCGGGGGTCAACAGCACTCCCCCCGCCGCACCGATTTCGGGCCTCATCGGTTGGCCCCCAGCAGGATCCGCCGGGCCTCGCTCAATTCGGCGATCCGCACCGCAGCACGAGCAGCCTCGCCGCCGTGGTCGGGGTGTGCCGCTCTGAGAAGCTCCCGGAACCTCTGTTGAACCACGTCTCGTTCCGTCGACGCTGGATCGAGCTCGAATACCTCGAGCGCCCACGCCAACGGGTCTCGACCTCCGAGGGTGGCCCAGCCGGCCGTGCCTCGGGCATCGCTGAGGTGGGCTATCAGTCGCGGTCCGACCGGGCCCTGCCACCTCACCGCCCGCCGGATCGCTCGCATCACTCCGGGCCGGTGGTCGGCATCGATGCGGGCAGCGGCGTACACGGCGGCCAACACGTTGGGGGTCGGAGCCCCCTTCAGGTCGAGGTCGAAGTGCAGCTCCTCGCCATCGCCTACCAGACGATGCCGGAAGACCGTCAGCCCCACCCGGTCTTCTTGGAAGCGATGTCGCAGGCGAGGCTGAGGAAGTCGGTTCCCGACCTCGATGTCGCGGGTCAGAGCGAGAAGGTCACCCGTCAGGTCCGGGTCGACCTCGTCGATGAAGCTGGCAACAACGCCACCGAGGAGCAAACCACCGAAACCCGGGCTGGGGGAGGTGGGGAGAACCGTCGCCCCCAGAGCAACTCGGCGGGTGGGCGCGATCGGCCGGGAGTGGAAAACCTCCAGCTCAGCCATCAGCATCGGGCCACGCTAGTGGTGGCCGCGCCGAGCCCCGCCGGCATGGAGTTCGGCTGCCGAAAGGAACAACCCCCCATCGCCGACCCGTCGGGTCATGCGCCTGGCTCAGATCCAACCCTGGACCAACTGGCGCAGCTCAGCGGCGGTTCGGCTGATCTGCTGGGTCCAGGTGGGCACATCGGCGTCGTCAGCGTCAGACCGATCACCGTCACCGCTCTCTGCGAGGGTGACCCGATCCGGGGCGGGACCGCCCTGTTCGTCGTCTGGGTCACCATCGACGGTCGAGGGGTCCACCGCTACCAATCCCACCAACGCCTCCAAGTCTTCACCCAATGCGTCCCAATCAGAAGACGAGAACCCGTAGGGAACCCCGAGGGCACCGATGACCTTCACCACCTCCGCGAGTTGTGATGCGAGCTTGGCGTCGTGCGGATCGGGGACCAGGCGGTCCAGGACCAGGTAGAGATCCGAAAGCGCCTCGTTGGCGGCCAATCCGTCGCTGTCGCCAGGACCCTCGTCGTCGAGGGCCGATGACAGCAGTCGGTCGATCAGATCGGCCGCCACGGACTCGTCCTCGAGCGACACCAACAAATCGCCTTCGTCGCTCCAGGAGTGGGCGATTCCGCTAGCGATGAGCATCGCATCGAGGTCCGACGCGGTACCGGCATCGAGGTCCTCGATCTCGAAGGCCACCTGCTCTTCCACGTCGGACAGGTCACCAACGTCGCGACCCTCGAGCGCGGCGATCAACGCATCCACCTCCTCTTCGTATTCTGCTGGCACGACCAGAGTCCCCGCCTCCCACACCCGTCGGACCCCGGCGTGATCGAGCATCCCTTCCAACGACACCTTGAGCTGGTTGCCCCAACTGTCGAGCTCATAGGCGATCTGATCCCCCCTGCCCAGCATTTCACCGACGACCAGCCCGGGCTCTTCGCCCTGGGCACCGCCAGGGACCGCGGGAGGAACGTCATCTTGGAGGACGACGTCGCAGGTGATGCATCGGCGCACCGATGCCACGTACTGGGATCCACATTGTGGGCAACTCCGGGTGGCCATGGCGGAAGCTTGGCACGATCACCCGGTCCTCGGACCTCTGGGTCACCGAGTGCTTCCGGTGCGGCTCCACCACCGGCAATAGAATCCCCAGATGCCCGAAACGCAGGTCCCCACCCGAAACCTGGCCATGGAACTGGTCCGGGTCACCGAAGCCGCTGCCCTCGCCGCCTCCCGCTGGGTAGGCCGGGGCGACAAAGAAGGCGCAGATGGCGCCGCGGTGGACGCCATGAGGCTGGTGTTGGGAACGGTGCCCATGGACGGCGTGGTGATCATCGGGGAGGGCGAGAAGGACGAAGCCCCGATGTTGTACAACGGCGAGCGCATCGGGGACGGCACACCCCCCGCGGCCGATATCGCTGTCGACCCGATCGACGGCACCACCCTCACCTCGTTGGGGCGTGGAAACGCCATCGCCGTCATCGCCGTGTCCGAGCGCGGCACCATGTACGACCCCGGGCCCTGCGTGTACATGGAAAAGATCGCCGCAGGCCCCGAGGCCGCTGGCGCCATCGACATCACCGCCACCCCCACCGAGAACCTGAGCGCGGTGGCCAAGGCACTGGGCAAGCGGGTCACCGAGGTCACGGCCGTGGTCCTCGATCGCCCCCGCCACGAGGAGCTGATCGGCGAGATCCGCCAAGCCGGGGCTCGGATCCTGCTCATCCCCGACGGGGACGTGGCCGGTGCCATCGCCACCGCATGGCCCGACTCTGGTGCCGACATCATGTTCGGTGTGGGTGGCACTCCCGAGGGTGTCATCGCCGCTGCCGCCCTCAAGTCCATGGGCGGTGTCATCCAAGGCCGGCTGTGGCCCCGCAACGATCAGGAGCGCCAGGCCACCATCGACGCCGGCTACGACCTTACCGAGGTGCTCGACGAGGACCGGCTGGTGGCCGGCGACAACTGCTTCTTCGCCGCCACCGGCATCACCGACGGAGAGCTCCTCAAGGGCGTCCGCTACACGAGCCGGGGCGCCTTCACCCAGTCCCTGGTCATGCGGTCGAAGTCTGGCACCGTTCGCCTCGTCGAGGCTCAGCACCAGCTCGGCAAACTCGAAGAGTTCTCCAGCATCGAGTTCAGCTGATCGCCGATCCGGGCCCGGGCACCGGTGAGGTACCTCAGGGCTGAGCCGCCGAGTCGCGTAGCGCTCTGCTTCGCAATGGTGGTCCTGCCGGTGGTGGCCTACGCGGCACAGATGTTCGCCCATCTGGGGTCGCCCCGTCTCGACGGCGACTACGCGGTGCTCGAGGCTTGGACCAGATCGGCCCTGGACCTCGATGCTCTGGTAGGCCCGTACTCGCGCTACCGCTGGAACCATCCTGGCCCCGCCGCCTTCTACTTGTGGGGTCCGCTCTTTGCCGCGACGGGCCAGAGCGCCTCGGGGCTGGCCGTCACCACCCTGGCAATGAACCTGTCTGCCATGGTGGGGATCGCCGCGGTCATGTGGCGTTCCGGAGGCGAGCGGTCCCTTATCGCCGCCAGTGGCGCGCTGGTCTGGTTCGTGGCCGCCACCGGACCAACCTGGTTCGACGACCCGTGGAACCCGGTCATCGTGGTGTTGCCGACCGCTCTTGCGCTAGCCGCGGCCGCCGCCGTTGTGAGCGGACGCCCTCTCCAGATCGTCACCGTCGCGGCTGCGGCCAGCCTCGCCGTCCAGTCCCACATCGGTACCGTCACGCCGCTGGCTCCCGCCCTGTTCGTCACCGTGGTGTTCGGGCTCCGAGGCGTCCTGGTCGACAGGTCACGGTGGTTGGGCCCAGTGCTGGCTGCCCTCGGCGTCGCCGCAGTGATGTGGGCGCCACCGATCTACCAGCAACTCACCACGTCACCCGGCAACTTGGGATTGATCACCAACGATCTAGGCGAGGACCGTGGCAGTCATTCTGTTGCCGAGGTGATCGACGCGTCGATAGCCCAGTTCACCCTGTCAGATCGTGACCTGATGCAGCGTTCCCTGGGACGCAGCACCTCCGATGTCGGTTCTGGCCCTCTCAGGGTGACCGCCTTGGCCGCGGTGGTGGGAACGGTCCTGGTGCTCGGATTCGGGTCGCTGCGTCGGGTGGTGAACGGACGGGTCGGGCCATGGTGGCGGGTAGATGTGCCGCTCTCGGTCGCGCTATCTCTCGTCGGTGTTCTCTCCTGCGGATCGGCGGTGATCGGCTTCATCCAGGTCAAGGGACCGTTGTCGGGTTATCTCACCCTCACTGCGTTGTCGGTGGGGCTTGTGTTGTTCATGGCCCTGGCCATGCTCCTCATGGACCAAGCCGATCGGGCTCTACGGCTCGGGCCGGAGGGTCCATCGCGCCCTTCATCGCCCCCATCCAGCGAGACCCGCGTCCGCCCCTGGGCCAGGAGCCTGTCGACCATGGCCCTTGGTGTCCCGGCGCTGGTGTCCGCGGGTATTACCGTCGCCGTGGTGTGGAACATGCCCTCCACGCTGCACGCCAACCGGGCTTCCGTGGCCACCGATGCCGAGTTGGAAGCCTTGACCGCCCAGCTACCAGCTCGGGACCAGCCCGTCAGCGTGACCATCGTCGACCTGGAGGCGTGGCCGACCGCAGCCCTGATCCTCAACCAGCTCGAGCGGGAAGGGTGGACGGTCACCACCACCGACGACTTTCTGTTCATGTTCGGCGATCAGCGTCGCCGTACCGGCTGTGAGACGGTCCGAGTCGAGGTCCGCACCGTTGGCGGTTCACGATCCCCCGCTCCCACGTCGGTAGCGGTTGGGCGGGTCGGTGCTGCCGAAGTTGTGGTGACGGCCTTGCCTGATCTCCCCGGCTGCTGAGGCTCCGAAGAGGCGCGACCTTGGACGCTCTGTTCGGGTAACCACCAGCTTGGCCCCTTGGTTCAGGAGTAGCCGATCCAGGCCCCTTGGGTGGCCTCGACGATCGATGGATCTAGAACGGTCGACGGTCGGACAGTCACCCGTTCCCGGGCCACGTCGGGCGGGAACACCTGTGCGGCCCGCAGTACCTCGGCGGTCAGGAACCTCATGGGGAGTCGACCGTCGACCACCGGAACCGGACGAAGCGGATCGGTCAGGGCAACTCCCGCGCCCAGAGGAGTTGCCAGGTGGAACCCCCAGTCACCGAAGCTCGGAACGTCGACGTGGTAGGGGGTGGGGGCCCAGCCCGCAGCTTCGAGGGTGACTTCACAGGTCCAGAAGGCTTCGGGAGCAAAGAACGGGGATCCGCACTGTACGGCCATGGCCCCGCCCGGGTTGAGCAGGTCCCGGACCAGCCCGTAGAGCTCGGTCGAATACAGCCGGCCGAGGGCCAAGGTGTCTGGGTCGGGGAAGTCGGCGATCACCGCGTCGAAGCGAGGACCTCCGGCTCCACCGTTGGCCCGAACCCAGGTGAATGCATCGGCGTTGACCACCTCGACACGGTCGTCGTTGCATGCGTCCTGGTTGAGTGCCCGAAGCTCGGGCACCTCGGTTGCCACTGCCGTCACCTCGGGGTCGAGTTCCACCAGGGTGACATGGCGAACGCTTCGGTGGCGCAACACCTCCCTAACCGCCACGCAGTCTCCACCGCCCAGGACCAGGACCCGCTCGGCCGAGGTGGCCGACACCACGGGATGAACCAGTGATTCGTGGTACCGGTGGGAGTCCACGCTGGACACCTGAAGATCACCGTCGAGGAACAGCCTCGTGTCCACCGTTCCACCGGGATGGACACGTTTGGTGACGATGATCTCCTGGAAGGCGCTCTCCCGGCGATCCACGATCGGATCCCGGTACAGGCGTTGACGCCCGTTGTCGGTCACCCGGTCGGCACTCGATGCCACCGCGATCAGACCGATCGACGCCGTGACGATGATCGCCACCACGGGCAAGGCTCGACGGGTGGGCACGATGACGGCCACCGCTGCGGCCATGGCCACGTTCACCACCGCGACCAGGATCGTTCCGTGGACCAAGCCGATCCACGGTCGAACCACGAACGCGAATGCCACGGCACCAACCAGGGCTCCGAAGTAGTCAGCGGCAGTGAACGCGGCCACGACCGTCGACGCGCGCTGTTCAGCCAGACGGTCGTTGAGAGCAGCGAGCAGTGGCATCTCGGCCCCAATGCACAAGCCGAGCACGAAGGCGACCGCTAGCAGCGGCCCCCAGAAGGCGTCGAGTGTGGCCCACGACCAGTAGAGGAACGGCGCGGCGGCCGCACCGAGAACGGCCAGAAGGCTCTCCACCCCCACGAACGCGACCACGGGACGGTTGGCCAGCCTTCCACCGGTCGTGGCCCCCACCCCCATCCCGAACATGGCCGCTCCCAGCACCACCGCATTGGCCCGCTCGGTGGAACCCACCGTGACCGTCCCGAGAAGCATCAGCGCCAGTTCGTAGGCAACTCCGGCACCGGCGATGATCGCCGCCACGCCCAACAGCATCCAGCGACGGCGCCGCAGACTCAGATCGGTGACGTGATCGGGGAACGACGGTGCGGAGCTCGGTCTCGCCTCTGGTCCGCCGTCGTCGGAGGTCGTCACCTAAGAGAGCGAGGCGGCGATGACCAGCGCCACCGCGATCTCCGATCCGACGGCGACCACGGCTGCAGGATCGAACTCCTTTTCGTTGACGAGATGTCGCAGCTTCACCGGAAGCGCGGCATCGAGTAGCAGGAAGACCAGTGACGAGGCAACGATGCCGGTGACCCCGTACAGCGCGGCTTGGACCAGCCCCTCGTCGAGGGCATCAGGGGCGGACAGGACCGCACCGCAGACGATGATCCCCACCGCGGTGAGCTTGCCTGCAACCAGCAGCGCGGCGTTCAGGTTGTCCGATACCTGGTCACGCAGGCTGCCGGGCGTGAGCACGTCGACCACGACGAAACCGATGATCATGATGGCCAAGGACACCCCCAGCCATGCGGCGATGGGACCTAGGTCGTTGATGAAGTCTTCCACTGCTTCTCCTGTCTCCCACTACTTGCCCGACCCGGAGCCACCGCCCCGGAATCCGTTACCGGTGTCGGAACCTCCGTTGTTGGACCCGCCGCCCCCCGAGTATCCGCCCATCCGAGTACCCCATCCGGTGCTGGCCAGCAGGACGCCAGAGTGGCGACGGTAAGCCCGGTCGTTGTCCTTGTAGAGCACGACCTCGGATTTGCCGTTCAGCTCGGAAACCCAAACAGTCCCAGACGGGTAGAGCAGGTACTGGTCGGTTCCACCGCTGGCGCGCTCATCGGGCCGAGCCTTGGCCGCGATCACGTCGGCGACCTCGGCAGTCGATCCGGTGGACTCCCAGAATCCATCGGCCCCGCTCACGTCGAGCCCCGCCGGAGCCGTGGTGAGCTTGGTGAGCGAGGGCAGACCGTTGAGCTCCTTGGCCAGGTCCGGCCCCTTCCCCGACTTCGAACAGGCCGCGCCGACAAGGCCCAGCGTCACCGCCAAGACCACGACTGCGGCCAGGGTCCTGCACCGTGGAGCAGACATCAGGCGACCTCCTGCAGTTCGAGGGCCGAGGTGGTGACGATCATGTGGGGATCTACTCCCGGGTATAGATGCCATGAGCTCCATGCCAACAAGTGCTGATCTGAGGTGTCGAGCACTAGCCCGGTGAGGGCATCGGGGTGGCCGGGAAACCCCACCACCAACGAGCCGGGGCGCCCACTGATCGCTCTCAGCATTCGAGCCCCGTCTTCGAGCTCGCTCTGTCCGGTGATCTTGCGCCCGGCGAAGCAATAGGTGCCATGGGCAATGGTCCGGCGGTACGAGGATGGCAGGCGGTCGGGGGAGACCAGCGTGGATACCGGGTCTCCTCCGTTCCGGCAAGCAACGGTCTCGACAATCGCCTCCGAGCCGCCATAGGTCACCGTGACCCGGTGTGAGGCAGCCAACGCCTCGAGCACGACTGTGATCGACGGTCCCAGGCGAATGTGGCTCGTTGCCACCGCGGGCAGGAGGTTGGGCCCCAAGTGGAGGCGCAGCGCGTCACCCAACACATCGACCGACGCGATATCTACCGTTTGGAGGCTCATGAGGTGGTGAAATGGGCCGACGGTCGATCCCGCCAGGCATCGACTGGATTCTACGCACAGGGCGAGAGGGAACATCACGATGGGTGTCGGGGACCGCTTGTTGGGTGACCTTCGCCGGCTGCTCGACGACGACGACATCAAGATGGACACCGAGGCACCAGGCTGGCTGGTGGGGCTGCGCTTCATGTACGAGATGGCGCTTCTGATCGCGGCGGTGGCGTCGGCGTGGCTACTCCTGCGTCGCGGAACGACCGCCAACACCATGAGCTGGGTGATCTGGGCATGGTTCGCGCTCGACTACTCGGTACGGGTATACGTCGCCAACGACAGGGCCGACTATGTCCGGCGTCATCGGCTGGAGCTCGTCGCCGCCCTACCCCTCGACCTGGTGAGACCGGCCCGCCTGCTGCGACTGCTGCGCCCACTCGCCATGATGGTCCGGGCCACCAAAGGCCTCCGAGACGTCCTCGGATTGACCGGCATCAGATTGATCGCCGCGGTGGGGGTCACGGTCGTCTGTGTCGGTGGAGCTCTTCTCCCCCGCCTCGACCCTGGCGTGGCCGCGTCGTTCGGCGATGGGTTGTGGTGGGCGGTCGTCACCACCACGACCGTGGGTTACGGCGACATCTCGCCGACCACCACCGGTGGCCGGGTGCTGGCCGCCGTGTTGATGATCGCCGGGATTGGAATGCTCGGTGCTCTCACCGGAGAGGTGGCCGAACGGTTCCTGGCCCAGCGGACCGCCAGTGCCGACACCTCTGGTGACGCGGAGGTGGATCACATCCGTACCCGGCTGCTGAGCTGGGCCACTCTTTCCGGCACTGAACGGCGTCAGCTTGCGGCCGTGCTCCACACGCTGGCCCACGCCGAGCACCATTCCGTCCAATCAGATCCGCCTGACCAACACCCCACCGGAGGATGAACCAATGGGCCTCTTCAACCGAAACCGCACCTCAGAACTGGAGGCGGTAGCCAACGCCCCGGTCGGAGCCAGCGTCCGTGTCGACGGCATCGATGCGGTCATCGCCGGCACCATCGTCTTCGAGAACGCCGGCGACCGCTGGGTCGAACACTGCTTGGCTGTAGGGGACGGTCGTCAGATCTGGGTGTCGATCGAGAACTTCGACACCACGGTTGCCACGCGATGGGAAGCGATCGATGCCGCCGCGGTCACCGGTGGACCCGACGCCAACCGGTGCGGATACTCCAGCACCGCATTCACCCGCTCCGAGTCCGGTACGGCGTCGTTCGTCTCCAAGGGGGAGACCGGTTGCAGCCCGAACGGCTCGGTGGACTTCGTCGACTTCAGCGCCACCGACGGCAGCCGGCTGGGATTCGAGCGCTTCGGGGAGGTCGGTGCCCGTCGGCGATCAATCGCCGTGTCCGGCAACTGCCCCAACTGTGGCGCCGGGCTCACCGTCGACCCCCACGGCCGCTGTGTCCACTGTGGCGCGGCCGCCACGGTCGACGAGGGTCAATGGGGTGATTGGGAGGTCCGCTTGGGCACAGACGTGACGAAGTCGATCACGCTGTCCTGAAGCTGCCGGACGGCTTACTCGGGGACGACGCCAGCGATCTCGAGACGTACCTCGGCCCGACGGAGGGCCACGACCGCTTCAGCGTCCCCGGGGTTGTCGGCCAACGCCTTGCGAGCGACCGCTCGGGCCGCGGTGGCCCGGTCGATGTCGACCTGGTCGACCCCCTCGGCCACGTCGGACAATACCGACACCTCGTCACCGGAGATCTCCACGAACCCACCGTGAACGGCGAAGTACAGATCTGATCCCTGAGCGGGGCGAACGGTGACCTTGCAGACCTCGAGGGCCCCCACGAACGGAGCATGCCCGGTGAGGAAGCTGATGTCGCCGCCCTCTACGGTACGAGCGGTGACCATCTCGGCCTCGCCCGCCCACAAGATGCGCTCGGGCGACACCAGTTGGACCTGAAGGGTCACGTCACTCCCCCGCAGACTTGCGGAGCTCGGCAGCCTTGGCTCGGGCCGCTTCGGCGCCGCCCACGTTCAAGAAGGCCTGCTCGGGCAGGTCGTCGAGATCACCGTTGACGAGCTGCTCGAAGGAGTCGACGGTCTCCTCGACGGGCGTGGTCACACCGGGCAGACCGGTGAACACCTCGGCCACGTACATGGGCTGGGACAGGAAGCGCTGGACCTTCCGGGCCCGGGAAACCACGACCTTGTCCTCTTCGGAAAGCTCATCGAGACCGAGAATGGCGATGATGTCCTGGAGCTCCTTGTAGCGCTGGAGCACCTGCTGGACCTTGCGAGCCACGTTGTAGTGCCGGTCGCCGACGATCTCGGGGGCGAGGATGGTGGAGCTCGACGCCAGAGGATCCACAGCCGGGTAGATGCCGAGCGCTGCGATGTCGCGGCTCAACTCG
>WBZX01001573.1_pt1 | contig 17030 bp, 16 predicted proteins | sample 5204211 | NCBI WGS metagenome assembly WBZX01 (sample SAMN12344362, study PRJNA552823) | activated sludge metagenome | biome: Activated sludge suspended growth; feature: Nitrification reactor; material: Wastewater; isolation source: activated sludge from nitrification reactor of wastewater... | reverse complement strand
GCTCGTCAACGCGTGCGGCCCCTACGTGGACGATCACAACGCCCGCACCGGCGTCACCACGAGCCACCACCACGTCTTCTCCAAGGGCATCCACCTGATCGTGCCGCGCCTCACGCAGGAGAAGCGGGTGCTCACGTTCTTCGCGGACGACGGCCGCCTCTTCTTCGTCATCCCGATGGGCCCGCGCACGTGCGTCGGCACCACCGACACGCGCGTCGAGAAGCCCGAGACGTTCGTCACGCCGGAGGATCGGCGCTTCGTCCTCGACAACATCAACAAGCGTTTGCGCCTGGAAAAACCGCTCACCGAGGACGACATCATCGCGGAGCGCTGCGGCGTGCGGCCGCTCGTGATCGAGAAGAAGGCCGAGGGCAAGAACGACTGGCTCCAGCTCTCCCGCAAGCACGCGATCGAGGTCGACCGCGATCGCGCGCACGTCAGCATCTTCGGCGGCAAGCTCACCGACTGCCTCAACGTCGGTCAGGAGGTGTTTGACGAGGTGATCCGCCTCGGCGTCACGCCGCCCTACCCGCAGCGCCGCTGGTACGGCGAGCCCGAGGAGGCGCGCGAGGAGTTCTTCTACCAGGCCGAGCTGATGGACCTGGACGCGCTCACCTCGCCGCGATCCTCCGAGAAATTGACGACGCGCCTGTGGCGCCGCTACGGCCGCGACGCGCTCATCCTGCTGGAGACGATCCGCCGCGATCCGCGCGAGGCCGAGGTGCTCATCGCGGGCGCCGAGTACCTCCGCTGCGAGATCGAGAAGGCCGCGCGCCGCGAGATGGTGACCAAGCTGTCCGACTTCCTGCGGCGCCGCTCGAAGATCGCGCTCGTGATCCCGGAGCACGAGATCCGGAACGCACCCGGCCTCCGCGAGGCGTGCCTGCTGATGTTCGGCGACGAGGCCGACGCGAAGATCGAAGAGTATTTCGCGGACGAGGCCGCGAGGCGCTCTCAGCGCGCGGTGGAGACCGAAGAGGCGGGACTGGCAGAAGAGACGGCGCCCGGCACCGCCGCCTGACGCCAAGCCGAGCGACCGCGCGACGGCCCGCAAACCGGGCGTGAGAGCGCGCCGCTTGCGCTCTCGATCGTGCGAGATCCGCGGCCAGACGCGCGTTTTGGCCGCCTTCGAGCGCGGCACGGAGACTGCCCCTGTCCATCGGTATGAAGACTCATCATGCGGCCGTCTGGCTCGATCATGGCGAGGCTCGCATCTTCCAGATCGCGAAGGGCAGCTTCGACGAGAAGGTCCTCCACACCGAGAAACCCCACCGCCACCTGCACCGCAAGTCGGGTCCGGGCGCGGTCTCCGGCCGTCGCGGGGCTGTCGAGCCCGGTTACTACAACGAGATCGTCGAGGCCCTCACGGGCAGCGACGAGATCCTGGTGCTCGGCCCCTCCACGGCGAAGCTCGAGCTCATCAAGCACGTGCACAAGCACCACCCCACCGTCGCCGAGAAGATCATCGGCGTCGAGACGGTCGATCACCCGACCGACCGCCAGATCGTGGCGTACGCCCGCCAGTACTTCGAGGCCGCCGATCAGCTGAAGTGAGCGGATCGCGGGGGAGGTCTCGACTACTCTCCTCCGCGCATGCGGACGATCTGGCTCCACGATCGCGCCGAGATCCTCGCCGCGCTGAGCGCCGATCGCGCGCTCCACCTCTACGCGCTGGGCGATCTCGACGACTTCTTCTTCCCGCACACCCTCTGGTACGCGCTCGAGGACGAGGGTCGCGTCCGGCAGCTCGTCCTCGTCTACACGGGCGCGAGCCTCCCCGTGATCCAGGCCCTCACGCCGGAGAGCGGCGTCCGCGAGATGCGCTCGCTCGTGCGCGCGATGCTGCCGCTGCTCCCCCGGCGCCTCTATGCGCACGCGAGCCCCGGCGTCGCCGAGGAGCTGGCGGACGCCTACGATCTCTCGCCGCACGGCCTCCACCGCAAGATGGTGCTCCGCGATCCGTCGCGTCTCGACGCCGTCGATACGTCGGGCGCGGAGCCGCTCGGCCCGGCGGATCGCGCCGAGATCGACGCGCTCTACGCCGCGGCGTACCCCGGCAACTGGTTCGACGCGCGCATGCTGGAGACGGGCTGCTACGTGGGCGTGCGCGAAGCGGGCCGCCTCGTGAGCATCGCGGGCATCCACGTCTACTCGCCCACGTACCGCGTCGCGGCCCTCGGCAACGTCACCACGCTCCCGGAGATGCGCGGCCGTGGCCTCGCGGCGCGCGCCACCGCGGCCCTGTGCCGCCGCCTCCTCCGCGACTGCGACGTGATCGGCCTCAACGTCCTCGCCGACAACGGCGCCGCGATCAGCGTCTACGAGCGCCTCGGCTTCGAGATCGTGGCCTCCTACGACGAGGTCTCCGCCGACCTCCGCTGCTGAAGCGCCGCGCGAGAGAGAGCGAGAGAGAGCCAGATTTTCAGGGGGCGCGCTCACCCTCCTCGCTCCAACCGCCCCCTCCCCAACGCGTCTCCGAACCGCCCCCACACGCGGCCCCCGAGCCCCCGCCGCTACAGCCGATCCGCCACGGACGAGAAGCGCCGCATGCTCACGTTGATGAGCAGCGAAGCGCACGTGAGCATCGTGAGCACGCTGGATCCGCCGTACGAGAAGAGCGGCAGCGTCACGCCGACGACCGGCAGCACGCCCGCCGTCATCCCGATGTTGATGATCGCGTGGCAGAAGAGGATGGACGAGCACCCGACGGCGAGCACGGCGCCGAACCGATCCCGCGCCTGCGACGCGACGCGGATGCCCCACACCGTCAGGAACGCGTAGAGCAAGAGCAGCACGAGGCACCCGACGAGGCCCCACTCCTCGGCGAAGACGGGGAACGGGAAGTCCGAGAACTGGTCGGGGATGAAGTTGAACTGGTTCTGCGTCCCCTTGAGGTACCCGAGCCCGAAGAGCCCGCCGTTGCCGATCGCGACGCGCGAGTGGTGGGCGTGCCAGCCGCCCTTGAGGATGTCGGCCTCGGGGTTGAGGAAGGTCGTGATGCGCTGCCGCTGGTAGGGCAGGAGCACGTACGTCCAGATGATGGGCGCGATCGCGGACACCGTGCCGACGAAGATCGCGACGCTCTTCCAGCGGATCTTGGTGAGCGACGCGATCATCAGGAAGACGATGAAGTGGATCGACGCGGTCCCGAGATCCGGCTGCTTGAGGATGAGCAGGCCCGGCACGAGCGTGAGCCCGGCGGGCACGATGAGCTCCTTCAGCGATCGCCCCTCGTTGCGCGGGTCGTCGTGGAGGTACTTCGCGAGCGCGATGACGAGGAAGATCTTGGTGAACTCGCTCGGCTGGAAGCGGAACGCCCCGAACTCGATCCACCGCGCCGAGCCGCGCACGTCGCGCGCGAGGACGAACACGAGCGCGAGCGAGAAGACGCCGAACGTGTAGAGGATGTAGGCGACGCGCTCGAGGTGCCTGTAGTCGATCGCGATGAGGACGCCGCCGACGATGCCGCCCAGGAAGAGCCAGTAGATCTGGCTGATGTAGAGCTCCGCGCGGGCGCCCGTGTACACGCTCGTCGCGCTGTAGAGGTTGATCACCCCGAGCACGCTGATCAGCACGATGCTGATGAAGAGCGGCCAGTCGAACAGATCGCGGATCCGCGAGTCGTTTCGCATCATGGCGCGTCCCCCGGCGAGGGAGGCGCCTTGGGCGGCGGCTTCGTCGTCTTGTCCTTGGCGCGGGCGGCGACCGCGGCGGCGCGCGCGTCCTGGTAGGCCTTCACGACCTCGAAGGCGATCGGCGCGGCGTGCTTGCCGCCGGCCCCGCCGTGCTCGACGAGCGCGACGACGGCGACCTCGGGCGCGCGCGCCGGCGAGTACCCCGCGAACCACGCGTGCTCGCGGTTGAAGTACCCGACCTTGTCCGCGTCCTGGCCGCGCGTGATGTGGTGCGACACCTGCGCGGTGCCCGTCTTGCCGGCCATGCTCACGTCCGCGATGCGGGCGCGGTACGCCGTGCCGCGCACCTCGTTCACGCCGGCGGTCAGCGCCTTCTGCACGAGCGACAGGTGCTCGGGCCGGAGCTCGATCTGCCGGCGGACGCGCGGCGAGAACTCCTGCACCACCGTCCCGGCGCTCGTCTCGACGGCGCCCACGATCTGCGGCTGGAACAGCGTCCCGCCGTTGGCGAGGGCCGCGTAGGCGAGCGCGAGCTGGAGCACCGTCACCGTCGTCGCGCCCTGCCCGATCGCCGCGTTGAGGCCGAACCCGAGCTGGAAGTGCCCCTTGTTCCGCAGCGTCATCCACGCGCGCGTCGGCATCTTCCCCGACGCCTCCGCGTTCACGCCGAGGCCCGTGCGCGCGCCGAGCCCGAACTTCTGGCCCATCTCCGCGATCACGTCCATGCCGACGCCGTACTCCGCCGCGAGCCGGTAGAAGTACACGTTGCACGACTCGGCGATGGCGCGGTGCAGGTCGGTCGCGCCGTGCCTGTGGGTGCACCGGAACACGCGCTTTCCGAAGGTGATCCCGCCGCTGCACTGCGAGAACATCCGCTGGTCGATGAGCCCCTTCTCCAGCGCCGACAGCGCGGTGAAGGGCTTGAACGTGGAGCCCGGCGGGTACGCGCCGGACACCGTCTTGTCGAGCGCCGCCTTGAGCGGATCGAGGTAGAGCCGCCTGTACGCGTCGCGGATCACCTGCTTGCCGGAGCCGCCGGAGAGCGCGTTCGGATCGAAGCTCGGCTTGGAATACATCCCGAGGATGCGCCCCGTGCGCACGTCCACGAGGACCACGCCGCCCGCGAGCTCGCCGCGGAACGCCTTCTCCATCGCCTTCACGATGTCGATGTCGATCGTGAGCCGCAGATCGCGCCCCGGGATCGGGTCGACCTTGCGGGGCTCGCCGATGATCTGCTCGCCGCCCTGGCGCCGCCGCCCGCGCGCGTCGACGAGCACCTTCTCCCAGCCGCGGGTGCCGCGCAGGTAGCTCTCCCACGCGCGCTCGATCCCGGTGATGCCGATGCGATCGCCCTCCACGTAGCCGGACGCCTGGAGCACCGCCAGCTTCTCCGCGTCGACCTCGGCCATGTACCCGAGCGTGTGCGCCCCCACCTCGCCGAACGGGTACGACCGCACCGCGATCGACACGACGGAAGCGCCCGGCAGCTCCGCCTCGTGGGTGCGGAGCGTCGCCGCGACGTCCTGCGAGACGTCCTCCTTGAGCAGGATCTGCTGCGTCTTCCGCGAGCTGTCCGAGGCCCGGAGGTTGTTGAGCATCGTCTCCATGCGGGCGCGCTCGTCCTCGCCGACCCCCATGTACGAGGCGAGCTTGGGCCACACGAGCACCATGTCGAGGCGCTGCGGCACGACGTAGACGTTGTTGGCGCCGCGGCTCCGCGCGAGCACCTTGCCGTTCCTGTCGAGGATCTCGCCGCGCGTCGTCGCGAGCGTGACGCGCCGGATGATGTTCTCCCTCGCGATCGTGCGGTACTCGTCGTTGTCCAGGATCTGGAGCGAGAAGAGCCGCGCCACGAGCCCCAGGAAGCCGAGCATCATCACGAGCGCGATCCACTGGAACCGCTTGCGGAACTCGCTCGTGTCCGACCGCCTTACGAGCTGGCTCACCGCGTCGCCCCCTCGCCCGGGCGCGGGGCCATGACGGTGGTCGCCGCGTGCACCCTCTCGGCGATGCTGAAGACGAGCGGCGCGAAGATCGCGGTCGCGATCGCGTGGGGCAAGACGAGGTACGCGAGCGATCGCGGCCGCGCGGCGTCGTTGCCGAAGATGGCGGTGAGCACGACGATGAGCACGCCCTCGACCAGGCCGAAGCCGATCGCCAGCGCGATCTTGGTGAGGAACGTCTGCGCCGCGAGCCGGACGCCGGCCGCGCGCGACACGACGAACGTCGCGACGGTGATGAACGTGAACAGCCCCACCGGCGCCGCCGCGAACACGTCGAGCAGGTACCCGAGCAGGAACGCGAGCGCCGCGCCCCGCGCGATCGAGTACTCGTGCACGCCCATGAACACGATGAGCGGCAGCAGCAGCGAGGGCGTCGCCCCCGCCAGGTGGAGCGGCCCGATCACCCGGTAGAGCAGGGACTGCGCGATCAAGAGCCCGAGTCCGAGACCGAGGAAGGCCGAGTTTCGCACGGTCCTGCCTACTTCTTCGGCGTGCCGGGCGGAGCGTCCTTGGACGCCGTCGGCTCGTCGACGGGCGCGCCCGTCACGATGACCACTTCTTCGAGCCTCGAGAAGTCGACCGCGGGGGCGGCCACGACCTGCTGGTAGATGCCGAAGTCACGCTTCACGACCTGCGTCACGGTGCCGACGGGGATGCCCTTGGGGAAGCGCCGCCCGACGCCGCTCGTCACGAGCAGATCGCCGACCTCCACCTCGTCGGTGCGCTGCACGTACTCCACGTTGCACGCGTACGTCTTGTCGTCGCCGCTCCCGCGAACGAACGCGCGCGCCCCGGTCCGCTGGATGACGGCGTCGACGGCGGCGCCCGCGTCCACGATGAGCCGCACGTCGACCGTGTCGCCCGCGCCCTTGATCGTCGTCCCCACGACCCCGTCGGCCGAGAGCACGGGAAGGTTCGGCCCGACGTCCTTCACGTCCTTGTCGAGCGTCACGCGCACCACGCGGAAGAAGTCGTTCGTGCTCTTCCCGATCACCTGCGCGCTCACCGCGTCGGTGCGCAGCGTCGTCTTGAGATCGAGCAGCCGGCGGAGCCTCCGGTTCTCTTCCTCGAAGGCCTCGAGCTTGCGGACGCGCTCCTTGAGGCGGGCGTTCTGCGAGAGGAGCGCCGCGTTGTCGTCCTTGACGTCGACGAGGTAGATGTAGTCGCCCCAGATGTTCGAGATCCCGCGGGCGAGCGTGGCCGCCGCGTACTGCACCGGCGACGCGATGCGCACGATGACCTTGTCCGGCCCCGACGCCTGCTTCGGGTCGCGCATGCTGGCCCGCAGGAACCAGAACGGCACCGCGAGCGCCAGGAGGACGATCGCGATGTCGCGGTAGCGTTTGAATTGCATGGGCTACCTCCTGGTTCTCGGGTTGCGGACAGCCCCGGCGCCGAGCGGGCTTCCGGGGGGCAGCAAGGGGCGGTGGCCCACATGGGCTTCGCCTTCCATTGCCGATGAAGGGCCGGCCGGCAAGAAAAAGGAGCGCCCGCGCTAGCTGATCGTGACCTCTTTGAGCAGCTCCAGGTGATCGAGCGCCTTGCCGCTCCCGAGCACGACGGCGCTGATCGGATCGTCGCAGACCATCACCGGAAGGCCGGTCTCCTCGCGGAGGAGCACGTCCAGGTTCTTGAGGAGCGCGCCGCCGCCGGTGAGCACGATGCCCTTGTCGACGATGTCGGCCGCGAGCTCCGGGGGCGTGCGCTCGAGCGCGATCAGCACGGCCTCCACGATCGCGTTCAGCGGCTCGCTGAGCGAGTCGCGGATCTCGTCGGAGTTCACGACGACGGTCTTGGGGATGCCCGCGACCATGTCGCGGCCCTTCACTTCCATCGTGAGCTGCTGGTCGAGCGGGTACGCGTTGCCGATGGTGATCTTGATGCGCTCGGCCGTCTGCTCGCCGATGGCCATGTTGTACTTGCGCTTCATGTACGCCATGATCGAGTCGTCCATCTTGTCGCCGCCGACGCGCACGCTCTGCGAGTAGACGATGCCGGCGAGGGAGATGACGGCGACCTCGGTCGTGCCGCCGCCGATGTCGACGACCATGTTGCCGGACGGCTCCGTGATCGGCAGGCCCGCCCCGATGGCCGCGGCCATGGGCTCCTCGATCAGGTAGACCTCGCGCGCCCCGGCGCCCTCCGCGCTCTCTTTCACCGCGCGCTTCTCGACCTCGGTGATGCCGAAGGGGACGCAGATGATGATGCGCGGCTTCACCAGCGTGCGGCGGTTGTGCGCGCGCGCGATGAAGTACCGGAGCATGGCCTCGGTGATCTCGAAGTCGGCGATGACGCCGTCACGCAGGGGGCGGACCGCCTGGATGTTGCCGGGCGTTCGCCCGAGCATCTCCTTCGCCTCGCGGCCGACGGCCAGCACCTTCTTGCCGCCCCGGTTGTCGCGCTGGACCGCCACCACGGAGGGCTCGCAGGACACGATGCCCTTGCCCTTGACGTAGATGAGCGTCGTGGCGGTGCCCAGATCGATCGCCAGATCGTTCGAGAACAGGCCGTAGAGCCAGTCGAAGATCATGGCGCTGCGCGGGGTCTCCTAGGGGATGGGGCCAGTGGGTGAGGGCCGAGCCAAGGCGGATGAGGCTCGGGGCAGCGCTCGCAGGCGCGCGGCGGGGAAGCCACCGCACCCTGGAAATACTGCTTGAAATGAAGCGAGCCTTCGTAACACGGCCCCGTGGAGGGGGCAATTTGACGGCGCCGTTTGCGCGGCGCTGAGACCAGGCGCGCACAGCGCGCCGTGGTTTGGGGCCGCTCGCGGCCCCGTCGAGACAGAAGGTGACTCGCCAGCGGGCGATCCGAGGCCGCCACGCGGGGGAGGATGTCCTCGGCGTGGCGTGCTCGTCGCGGCAGAGAAGAGAACAATCAGCCTTTGCTGATCTTCCCCTCTTTGTGCTCGAAGTGCTTTCGGCACGTCGGGCAGAACTTCTTGATCGCGAACTTCTCGGTCATCGTCCGCTTGTTCTTGGTCGTGTGGTAGTTGGCGCGGCCGCAGTTGCCACACGTCATTTTGATGATGTCGCGCATGCTCTGATACTCCTGAGATCCGGCCGGTCTTGAGCGCGGGGGCGCGTAAACTACAAGACCCCGCGAGCATGTCAACTAGCCATGCACGCGGGGCCTCCAGGAGCCTGGTGTTTTGCGGAAACGCCAGCCTCCTGGTCTCTCACGCGATCATTCGTCGTCCCAGTCGTCGTGACCGCGGGTCCAGTCGTTCTTGTTGCGACGACCGCCGCCCGCGCCCGCGCCCGCGCCGGGACCACCGCCGCCGGCCGGAGGGCCATCGTCCGTCGGACCGCGGCGCCGCCGATCATCGAACGTGCGGCGCTGCGGGGGCGGAGGAGGAGGCGGACCGCCGCCACCACCGAAGCTCGGCCCGAAGCTGCGCGGGGGACCGCTGGGCCCACCGCCGCCGCCGCCTTCGTGTGCAGGTTTCTCGCCCTTGGGGTGTGCGAGGTTGACGACGAGGCGGCGACTTCGCACGTCGGCCCCGCGGAGAGCTTCGATCGCAGCCTTGGCCGCGTCGGCGCTCGCCATCGTCACGAAGCCGAAGCCGCGCTTGCGACCGTCGGCGTCCATCGGCAGGTGAACGCGCACGACCGGTCCGGAGCCGGTCGCGTTGATGAGAGCTTCCACCTCTTCGGTGGTCGCGTCGTACGGCAAGTTGCCCACGTAGAGCGTGCGATCCGGAGCACCGGCGGCACCCATGCCGCCGCCGCTCGAAGGACCACGATCGCCGCCAGGTCGCCCGCCCGGACCGCCCATGCCCGGAGCGCCGCCTTCGCGACGCGGGGGCTCGGCCTGGAACGGACGAACGCTGATCGCCTTGCCGCCCTGGTACGAGCCGTCGAGCGACTCGCGGGCGGCGTTCGCCTCTTCGGACGTGGAGAGAGTGACAAAACCGAAACCACGAGGCCGGCCCGTGGCCCGATCTTTCGGGAGGCTCACCTCGACGACATTGCCGCCGGTGGCCTCGAAAAGCTGGCGGAGCACCTCCTCCGAGATGGAGTCGGGGAGCCCAGCAACGAACAACTTGCGAGAATCTTCAGCCATTGAAAAACCTGCACCAGAACCCAAGAAACCGTTCCCAAACCGGCGCCGATCTCGGCTCGATCGACGTTGTTGCGCGTCCCCTCCCCGTTCCCGAAACGTCGGGCTCGGGGCATGCGGCCGGAAGCTCCCGCATCCATCCGCGAACGAGGCCGGACTATCCGACCCCTGGGCAAGCGCAAGGGTCACGATATCCGGCCTCACAACCGCGTCAAGCCGCGCCGAACGCGGACAAAGCACGATCTATCGCGGGCGATCGCGGCGGGGCGCGTCCCTTCCGATGACGCGGTCCGGATCCGAGGTCAGCGCACGGACGCGGTGCGGCAGGCAGCGAAGGTGCCTTCGCGACGCAGGGCGAACGCGAATTCGCATCGATTTGTGGTGCTTTCGTGATGGACCCATCCACGTCGTTGGGGCGTAATCCCCCGCCCGTCGCACCCCCGTGCGACAAGACGACGCGCGCTCTCCCCGCCGGGAAGCCGAGGATTTTTTCGCATGGCTGAGCTCTTCGAAATCGACCGCTTCATGGACGCCTCGGGCAAGGTCGACCTCTCCGACATCGACTGGGCCGAAGTACCGAAGTACCCGATGACCCCGGAGGCGCTGCGCACGCTGCGCTATTTCATGGTCACCGAGGGATCGACCTTCTTCTACGTGAAGGCTCTGATGAAGACGAAGGCGGCGATCCTCGAGCCGGATCTCGCGCCGTTCCTCTGCGTGTGGATGTACGAGGAGGAGTTCCACGGGCGCGCCTTCCGCAAGTTCATGGAGGCCTACGGCGAGAAGATCCCCGAGGACTACCGCGCGAACATGTTCAACACGCGCGGCATCGGCGAGCGCATCGACGAGATCGGCCAGACCGTCCTCTCGCGCGTGTTCCCCGACGGCTGGCCCGCCGTGCACATGATCTGGGGCGTCGTGCAGGAGTTCACGACGTACAACGGCTACACCGCGCTCATCGAGCGCACGGGCCACCCCATCCTGACCACGATCTGCCAGCGGATCATGAAGCAGGAGATGAAGCACTTCGCCTTCTACAGGGACCAGGCCTACAAGCGCCTCGTCAACAACCCGCGGGCGCAGCGCCTCACGAGCGAGGCGCTCAAGATCGGGTGGACGCCCGTCGGCGAGGGCATGTGCAAGAAGGAAGACGTGCACCACGCGATCCGGTGGCTGTTCGACGGCCGCGAGGGCGACGCGATCGACAAGGTCGACCGCAAGATGCGTGAGATGCCGGGCCTCGAGTGGTTCGACCTCTTCCGCAAGTACGTCACCAAGAACGACCTCGGACCCGCCCCCGACTCGTGGTTCCCGCGCCCCCGCAGCGAGTTCACGAAGTCCGTCGTCGCGGCCGCCTCGCGCGGCAAGAGCACAGCGGCGACCGCGATCTGACGCTCACTTCTCGGGCTTGGCGGAGGTCGGCTCGTCGGCGTCGGCGACCACCTCCGCCCCCTTCTCCGGCTTCGCCGCGTCCGCCACGGGCGTCGGCGCGATCCCCTCCGCGGGGGGCTCGGTGCGCGCGCCCTTCGCCGCGATGCGGACGATGTAGACGCCGATGCCGAGGAACAGGAAGCACGCCCACTGCGCCGGCGTGAGGCCGAAGTAGCGCGCGTCGCCCGCGCCCGGGTTCTCGGCCTCGGTCAGGCGGAGGAAGTCGAGGACGAAGCGCACAGGCGCGTAGGCGATGCACATCCACCCCGCGTAGAAGCCGACGGGACGGAACGGATCCCGCCGCCACGCGATCGCGAACCCGACGGCGAGCGGGATCGTCAGCAGGCACTCGTACAGGCCGAGATCGTAGCGACCGACGAAGCCGATGCCCGCCCCGCTCGGGTAGCGCACGGCGAACCACGCGTCGGAGAGCGCGCCCGGGTGATCGTGCACGACGGCGCACCCCGCGCGCCCGAACACCCAGCCGATGGGGAGCGCGCTGCAGATCACGTCGCCGAAGGGGAGGATCTTGCGGTTGTACGTGAGGCGCCACGCCCACGCGCCGATGAGCGCGCCGATGAACCCTCCGTAGCTGGAGAGCCCGTCCCAGAGCTTCAGGATGTACCAGCCGTCCTTGAGGATCCGCGCCGGGTGGTAGAAGACCGCGTCGAGCATGTGTCCGCCGATGAACCCGGCGGAGACGACCCAGAAGATGAGCTGGCTCATCTTGGCGGGATCGAGCTTGCGCTCCCGCGCGCGTCGACCGGCGACGATGGCGCCGAAGTACACGCCGAGCGCGACGAGCATGCCGAACGGCTTGATCGAGGGCGGGTGCGCCGGGTCGAACAGGCTGCCGATGCCCGGGATCTTCGCGAGGAAGCCGAGCGGTATCTCGGGCAGGTGCAAGTATGGGAGGAGCGGTTCGGCCACGGCGATCCTTTGCCACCGCTCAGCCCGGACGTCCGGCGGCCCGAAACGGAGGGCCGTCTAGTAGCAAAGGCACGATGGAGGGGACAGCACTACTGCGGCGGAGCGCGCCTCGGCAGTGCTAGAACCGACCTAACAGATGCGTGCGCTATCTCTTCCCGGGTGCGCCTGTCGCGGGGCGTTCCAGTTCGCCGTGATGGAGCGGCTGGCCTCGCAGGGCGAGGCGTTCGATCTCGTCGCGGGCGCGTCGTCGGGCTCGATCTGCGGGGCCATCGTGACGGCCGGCCTCGCGAAGGAGGGGCCCGACATGTGGCGCTCGTTCATGAGCACGCCCGTCGTCTCGGCGAGGTACCTCCTCTCCGAGCGGAGCCCCTTCGGGATGAGCCGCATCCTGCGCGACGGACTCCGTCGGTTCGTCCCCACGGACCGGCTCAAGGCGTCCCGCACCGAGCTCCTCGTCGCCACGACGCACGCGCGCTCGTTCTTCCGGGAGGCGCTGGGCCCGCTGCTCCAGCGCGCGGGCTCGCTGCGCGAGCGCTTCGAGCCGCTCTCGCGCAGGATGCCGCGATCGCTCGTCGTGCACTCGAGCCGCGACCGCCACGACGACATGCACGACATCATCGCGGCGTCGTGCTTCATCCCCGTCGTCTACCCGCGCCTCGTCTACATCGACGGGTCGCTGCACATCGACGGCGGCGCGGCCGACAACACGCTCATCGACGAGCTCGTCCTCCGCGGGGCGGACGACATCACGATGGTGACGCCGTACACCGAGGGGCGCGTCGCGAGCACCATCTTCGCCCCCGAGACGCGGCCTCGCGTGCCGCCGCACGTGCGGCTGCGCATCCTGTGCCCGGAGCGCCCGCTCTCGCAGAAGCGCTTCGACTTCGAGAAGGGGCCGCTCGAGGAGGCGCTCGCGATGCCGCACAGGGAGATCGTCGTGGAGCGCACGGCGCCCCCCCGGAGGAGCGCGGCTGCCGCCGCGGAGTGACGCCGATGAACGACGAGAAGGTTCGGATCGCCACGATCACGCTGAGCGACACGCGCACGCCGGAGGACGACGAGGGCGGCGAGCTGCTCCGCGAGCGGCTCGCGGCGGCGGGGTTCGACGTGGTCTCCCACGCCATCGTCCGCGAGGAGCCGGACGCGATGCGCGCCGCCGTGCGGGCGCTCTGCGAGGGCGCCGGCGTGGACGCGATCGTCCTCACGGGAGGCACCGGGATCTCGCCGCGCGATCGGACGATCGAGGCGATCGCGCCGCTCTTCGAGAAGACGCTCGACGGCTTCGGCGAGGCGTTCCGGCGGATGAGCTGGGACGAGATCGGCCCGAACGCGATGCTGTCGCGGGCGATCGCCGGGACGCTCCAGGGACGCGTGATCGTGGCCCTGCCGGGGAGCCCCAAGGCGGTGCGGCTCGCGGTCGACAAGCTGCTCGCGCCCGTCCTCGCGCACGCCGTCGGGCTCGCGTCCGGGCGCGGCGGCCACCATCACCACCACCGCGGCCCCAAGGGCGCGGGCCACGGAGGCGACAAGTGATCCGGTTCGACGAGGCGCAGGAGCGGCTCCTGCGCGGCGTACGGGTGCTGGCTTCGGAGCGCGTGGCCGTGGATCTGTGCGCCGGGCGCGTGCTCGCGGACGACGTCGTCGCGGGCTTCGACATGCCGGCGTTCGATCACACGTCGATGGATGGCTACGCGTTCGCCTCGGCCGATTTCGCGGGGGAAGGGCCGTGGGAGCTACCGGTGCGCGGCGAGAGCGCCGCCGGCGGCGCGCTCCCCTCGTTCGAGCGCGGGACCGCGTGCCGCATCTTCACGGGGGCGCGCCTGCCGGAGGGCTGCGACGCGATCGTCCCGCAGGAGGACGTGGAGCGCGGCGGCGATCAGGTGAAGGTGTCGCGGGCCGCCGTCGCCGGACAGTGGGTGCGCAAGCGCGGCGCGGATCTCGCGAAGGGAGCGATCGCGATCGCGCGCGGGACGCGGCTCGGCCCGGGGCACGCGGCCCTCGCCGCGGGGCTGGATCGACCGGCGGTCACCGTCGCGCGGCGCCCTCTCGTGACGGTGCTCTGCTCGGGGGACGAGCTGCGCGCGCCGGGAGAGGGCGCGCGGCCGGAGTCGGAGGGCTCGATCCCCGAGTCGAACGGCACGTTCGTCGCGGCGGCGAGCGCGGGCGCCGGCGCGATCGTGAGGCTCGCGCCGTTCGTGCGCGACGATCTCGCGTCGGCGGAGCGCGCGGTGCGCGAGGCGCTGTCGGGGAGCGATCTGCTCGTGACGATCGGCGGCGTGAGCGTCGGCGATCGCGACGTGATGAAGGCCGCGCTCGAAGAGGCGGGCGTGGCGCTCGACTTCTGGCGGGTCGCGATCAAGCCCGGGAAGCCGCTCTGCGTGGGGCGGGCCGGCGCGACGACCGTGCTCGGCCTGCCCGGGAACCCGGCGTCCGCGTCGCTCACGTTCCTCCTCTTCGGCGTCCCGGTCCTCCGCGCGATGCAGGGGGATCGCGCGCCGCTTCCCGTGCGGTGGCGCGTGCCCGTCGAGGGCGGCTACAAGCGCTCGCCGGGGCGCATGGAGTTCGTGCGGGCGCGCCTCGTCGTGAGCGGCGGGGCGCCGCGGGCCGTGCTGTTCCCCAACCAGGCGAGCGGCGCCGTCACGAGCTTCGCGGAGGCCGACGCGCTCGTGGTGGTGCCCGCCGACAAGGAGCGCGTCGACCCCGGCGAGCCCCTCGAGGTCATCCGCATCGCGGACGTCTAGTCCTCGCAACAAGCACCCCTTCGCATTTTCATTGAAGTCATCGTGGCGTGAGGCCCGAAGCTTCCACCTCGTGGAAGCCACCGCGAGTGGAGCGCGTGGGGTGGGGACCCCGCGGGCTTTGCCCGTGGGGCGGGGCGGCGTGTGCCGCTCCGGGATGGCCAAGACAGGAGGTTGGCGCCGGCAACCTCCGCTATCCTGAGCGCCTCATGACCGAACCTGTTTTCCTCGACGAGCGGGACAGCGGCGTCGCCGTCCTCACGCTGAACCGCCCGCGCGCCAAGAACGCCCTCAACTTCGAGCTCCTCAACGCCCTCTGCGACGGCCTCACGCGCGCGGGCGAGAGCGCCGACGTGCGCGCGGTGCTGCTCACCGGCAGCGGCGCGGCCTTCTGCTCGGGCGCCGATCTCAAGAGCTCCATGGCCGAGGTGCAGGGCAACCTCGGCGCGCTCGACAAGGCCATCGACAAGTACCACGCGATCATCCGCGCGATCGTGGGCGCGCCGAAGCCGGTGATCGCCGCCGTCGACGGCGCGGCCGTCGGGTTCGGCTGCGATCTCGCGCTCGCCTGCGACATGCGGATCGTGTCGAGCGAGGCCTACTTCCAGGAGAAGTTCGTGAAGATCGGCCTCATGCCGGACGGCGGCGGCACGTTCTGGTTGCCGCGCCTCGTCGGCCTGGCCCGCGCGATGGAGATGATGCTCACCGGCGAGCCCGTGCCGGCCGCCCGCGCGCTGGAGATGGGCCTCGTGAACCGCGTCGTCCCGCAGGCCTCGCTGCGCGACGAGGCCCTGTCGCTGGCGCGCTCGCTCGCGAAGGGGCCTCCGCTCGCGTTCGCGGAGATGAAGGCGGCGGTGCGCGCGAGCTTCGGAGGGACGATCGATCAGGCCCTCGAGCGGGAGAAGACAGGGCAGCTCAAGTGCCTGCTCTCCGGCGACTGCATGGAAGGCGTCATGGCCTGGATGGAGCGCCGCGAGGCGAAGTTCACCGGCAAGTAGCGTCAGTGCTCGTGGCCGGCGCCGTGCTCGTGGCCGGCGCCGTGCTCGTGGCCGGCGCCGTGCTCGTGGCCCTCCACCGTGCACCGGGCGTCTTCCCAGCCCACCCAGTAGGGGCCGTCCGGGCCGTGCTCGCGCTTCCAGATCGGGAGCCGCGCCTTGATGCGATCGATCGCCGCGCGGCAGGCACGGAAGGCCTCCGTGCGGTGCGGCGCGCTCGCGGCGCAGAGGACCGCCGCGTCGCCGACGCGCAGCGCGCCCACGCGATGGACGGCGGCGACGCGCACCTCCGGGTGCTCCGCGCGGATCTCGTCGAGGACCTTCGCGAGCTCCGTCTCGGCCATCGGGCCGTACGCCTCGTATTCCAGCAGCGTCACGGCGCGGCCGTCGTTCGTGTCGCGCACCGTCCCCTCGAACGTCGCGACGGCGCCCGCGCCGGCGTGCCGCACCTCGGCCACCACCTCGTCGAGCGACAGCGGCTCGGTGCGGATGCGCGGGGATCGGACGGCCGGCGCGCTCACGCGTCGCCCCGCAGGTAGTGGCCCGTGCGGCCGCCGCTCTTCTCGAGGAGCTTCACGTCGGAGAGGGACATGTCGCGATCGATGCCCTTGAGCATGTCGTAGATCGTGAGGCCCGCGATGCTCGCCGCGACGAGGGCCTCCATCTCGACGCCCGTGCGATCCATGGCCTCCGCGGTGGCCAGGATGTTCACCGCGAAGGCGACGCCGTCGAGATCGATCTGCACCTCGACCCGCGTGAGCGCGATGCCGTGGCACAGGGGGATGAGCTCGCTCGTGCGCTTCGCGGCCTGGATCCCCGCGATCCTCGCGGCCGCGAGGACGTCGCCCTTGGGCGTGTCGTGCTGCGCGAGGCGGCGGAACGTCTCGCGGCGCATGTTCACCGTCGCCGCGGCGACGGCGCGCCGGGCCGTCACGGGCTTCTCCCCGACGTCGACCATCCGCGCGTCGCCCGTCTCGGTCAGGTGAGACGACAGGTGCGACGACGGGTGCGAGGCGAGCAGATCCTGCCGCGGGGGCGTGAGCTCCGGGATCGGATCGTGGAAGTGCTCCTCCTCCGCGATCAGCTCCGACGCGGGATCCAGCGGGGCTTCGCGCGAGCGCACCGCGGGCGGCCCGTCGTGGCCCGGCGCGCCGCCGTACCCTCGACCGGAGGGCGTCGCGTCGTAGCCGCGGGAGAGATCCTGCCCGCGCGGCCCGAGCGGCGCGTCGAACGGGCGAG